>ERZ869921.391-NODE-391-length-28616-cov-10.404012_pt1 | contig 28616 bp, 45 predicted proteins | sample MGYA00579310_ERZ869921 | MGnify/ENA primary metagenome ERZ869921 (study PRJEB32216, sample SAMN09231816) | wastewater metagenome | place: USA: Maryland | collected 2016-06-21 | study: EMG produced TPA metagenomics assembly of the PRJNA472060 data set (Reclaimed... | reverse complement strand
TACATAACAGCACCTATGCGCCATTAAAACGAGCGCATAGCTGCCAACCGTTATGTGCCATTTTAGGGACGACCAATAACCGAAGCTATATCCCAAATATTTTCCAATGGGATTTCTCTTTGTTTGATAACACCTTTTCGACAAAAAAGAACTTCCATTTCTAATTCCTGAAACATTGTGGTTTCAAATTCAAATAACTTAAATCCATTATTGAACAAGTTTATTGCATCAGAAGCCGTAAACCATTGGTTCATATTTTCAACGTTCTTACCAGCACTTTGCCAAATATGACCGTCTTTTTTATGAATGGGATTAAACGGCATTGGAAAATCTTTTGCTATTCCATCTGGGCAAAGTATGTGTATCTTCTTCCTAAGAATACCGTCTTTTGTGTACCACATCCCATCTTTATCTTCGGGATTTTCAATTCTGTAAACGATTTTTGTTTCCATTTTTAATTAAGATTTGTGAAGAAAAACGGCACATAACAACATATTGCCAAAAGTGGCGGTTTAGTGCTGAAATGAACTATTATGCTTCAATTAAACATTTGTACTGTTTTGAAAGTTTAGTGCTTCGTATTCGCCACCTTCGGCAATATGCAAAACGTTGGCTCGCCATACCCTACGCATACGCTTCGGGACGAGCCAACAGCCGGCGGCTACGGCGACCAACTGTCGCCTTTACGCAACTTTGCTGCGCAAAGCCGCCGGCTGTTAGTGGCAATACTACCAAACCTCCGTGTCAACAACATCTGAATATCTGTTAATTTTACCATATAACGCCCACCAATTACCCGTGAATGTAATTGACAATTCTAAAGCATCATTTGTAAATTGGTGCTTATACCAAGTTTGTTTTCTGCATTTTCGATACCATCTGTATTTATTAAGATAGTAATCTCTCCAAATGGGCTTCTGCTTTAAAGTACTGCCACTAACAGCACATAGGCAAAAAAGCCGTTTCAGTTTCTTAAGAATATTTTTCATAAGTATTAAATTTATCATTTCAAATTAAGTTCTCGTTTCGGCTTCTTCGCCTATCTGCAAAACGTTATGTACAATTTAATTTAAAAAAATCCCGCCCACTGTTCTGCCATAGCTTCGGCAATTCCTTCAAATGTTTTACTTCTTGCTTTACGCCTTTCTTCTTTTGGTAATTTCATTGTTTCAAAATGGAGTTTACTATCCGTTCTACCTGATTTGTGGTAAATTATTTCCGGCTCTACCATATTTGTAGGTTTTAACTTCGGCAGCCCAAATAACCAAAGGCAAGTAGATTTTCTTTCGGGATCACCAAACCAATACGGTTGTATAATTTGGTCGGGCTTTCTATAAATACTACTCATTATTCCGATTGGATTTTCAAGATACCCGCATCCTATTCTTTCCAATATCTCAACACATTTCATAAAGTGGTCTATTGCCTTTTTTCTATCTTCATGCTGCGTTGGAAATCTTTTATCGTATTTAGGGGCGTAGTATTTATTCCTTGCCGAAGTTAAAAACGTACATTCCGGGTGCATCCCCGCAAATTTCCATCCTTTTTTAGTTTCTATAAAATCTCCATTTTGAGCATTGAAATAGAAGTTTAACGGATTCATTATCTTAAAAACATCTTCTTGTATATGCCTTTCCGGTAATCCTCCCGAACACGGAAGTAAATCATTTGAATACATATCCTTTCCTTTCCTTAAAAAGGCTTTCATTACTGTTTGGCTTTCTTCGTGTGTTATTATTCCTTTCATTCCCTCGCTATTTTTTTTTTAAATTAAACTGATACATAACAGCACCTTAGCGCAATTACCCTACCACAATCCAACGCAAACTGCGCCAAGCCGCAAACCGTTGGCTCGCCATACCCTACGCATACGCTTCGGGACGAGCCAACAGCCGGCGGCTACGGCGACCAACTGTCGCCTTTACGCAACTTTGCTGCGCAAAGCCGCCGGCTGTTATAAGTAACCCTATCGGGTCGCTATCGCTTACTTATAACAGCAAATAGGAAGAAATAAAAAAACACTACCATTTCCGTTTCTTATTAGCTTTCCGTTCTTGTTCACGCCTTTTCCTTCGCTGCTCTTTGCCCGAAGGTGGGGTTCCTAATATCATTGGTTGCTCCATTATTGTCGGTGCTGTTATTTTGTAGCTTGGTATGTTTCCAAATGCCTCGGGCTTTAATCCCTGCTCTTTCGCTTCTTCGGGTGTTACCAATACAATATCATCACCATATTTCTCTTTCATGGTTTGTAGCATTAAGGCACTTTTACCTTCGCCACCGCTACCTATTATTAAAATTTTCTTTGTCATAATCCGTGTTTTTTACTTCTCCTATTTACGATACGTTATAAGTAATTGCTACCTTTCGCTCCATTTAAGAACCTTTATCGTAGAAACAAATTGATTTAATGCTTCTGCTTTTAATTCATCTGTAAAAGGCACTTCACTTTCTTCTATATTGCTATCACGCTTACTAAGCCTTTCATATTTTTTTAGTATTTGATAATTCCTATGCATTTTGCTTTCCTTTTGAAGCACATAATAGCTTTCTAAATAAATGTTTCTGTTAATAAAACTAAACCTCCATCTTTCATGTGTTAGTTCATCAATTTGTTTCTCTATTTCCATTTTAATTAAATTTATCGTTAATAATCCGCAACTACTTATAACAGAAGGTTTTGATTCTTGACAAGAAAGCACAAACAAACAACCCACTATCAACAAATAGCCCCGACTAAAAAGCGTTTTTGTATCAAGTGGGTGTAAGTTAATTTTTTTCATGTAGTCGGTATTTGAGAACAAATGTAAGAAATTGTTTAATTAATAAACAAACAAATCACAACTTTTTATTGTAACTTGTTATTTATTAATTAAATAAAATTATTTAAGGAATGGCAGATATGCCTTGATATATTGCCAAATGGCTTTTCCAATGTACTTAAAAAATAGCCAAACTAAAGAAATTCCACCAGACCACATTAGGAAATAATGCCATCCTTTTAAATGTGATAATTCACAGTCTTTTAAAACTACCTTTGTGTCCATTGTGAATGTGTCTATAACTCGTTTTTGAGTTTCTATAATGTACATAAGGCTATCCTCTTTGCAATCAAACTTTAAAACGTTTCCTATTGTGCTTACAGTAGATGTAATGCCGTGTTTTGTTTTTGTTATCTTGATAGGTTTTAAATTACCAAGAGAATCACAAATGCTCTTGCATGGATTCTCTAAATAAATAGTTTCACCTTGTACCGGGTAATAAACTTTTAAAGTATCAAACTCTATTGTTGTTTTGTCGCTTACACTAACACTGTCGCTTTCTTTACAGTACTTTTGTAGGTAATGGTTTTTTAATACGCCACATGATGTTATGCACATGATTAAAACAAAAATGCTTAACATATATTTACGCTTACTGTTTGTCATCGTTTGTTTTTTCTTGTTGAACTTTATTTAAAGTGTACCCGGCAATTAATAAATTAGGCGTAGCCCAAAGCAGGAAATCACTTATAGACGTAACTAAATTGCTTAAAGCCCACATTGCGCCCTGTGTATAAATAAAGAACGCAACGCCCATCTGAAAGCGTTTATAACTAAAAAAACTAGGCGTATTTGAATACATCTTTGTAAGCTCTCTAATAAGCCATTTAAAGTTCTCCCATCCAAAAAAGTGATTTTTGTAAATAACTGATATAGGCAATCCAAATACTAAAAAGGTAACAATTAAACCTAATAAAATTTGTAGTGGTAGCGGTATGTGTAAATAATTCATTTTATTTCTTTGAGTTTGGTCTTGCGAAAACCGCATTTTTATATTTACGCTGGCGAAGCATAACCTCGCCTCCGTTTGAATCGTTTGTTAAACTTGTATTTCCTTCGATACAGTCGAATAATCCATTTCCTAAATCTCGTTTAAACATTCCGACATGATCGAATTTCCCGTCACCTTGCCAATCAAAGAAGGCTAAATCCCCCGCCTCTGGTATTGTAACTAATCGTCCCCAGTCAGAAATATGAGATAAAGCATAGGGACAGCCAGCTCCGCCTTTTGTGTAACCCATCCCTTTTATTCTCATTCCGGCAGCATCGTAAATCCAACTCATAAAGACAAGACACCACTTGTATTTAATTCCGCTTACTTCCTTACCGTAAAACCAAGTATTATACTTTACTTTGTTTGAGCCAGCTGGACTTTCTTTAGTTCCTATCTCTTTAATTGCTATTTCAATTATCTTATTCATGCTTTTTCTAATTTAGAAACACGATTTTTAACATCAACAACATCCTGCTTTAAATTTATATGGTCGTTACTTAATACGCTTAAATCTTTCTCGATTTTATTTAAAGATGCCGCAATAGATTCTATTTGTTTTACACCCCTATTTAAAATCCACCCTACAATTACGCCGAGCAGAGTTAACACCCCTACCGCAAACCAAATAATAAACCGTGTTTCGTTTTCTGTTAAACTCATAAATCGAATGTCAATAGATTACTTTTCACTTTCTTTTAGTACTTCTTGAGTTTGTTTAGCGGTTGAAAATAATAAAGCTAATGAATTATAAAGTACATCATAATCCGCTTTTTTTAAAGCCGTTTGATTTAACAGGCTCTCTAAATTAGCAGCCGCTTGTTCAATAGTTAAGTCTTTCATATTCTTGTTTTTCTACAAAGTTATATTTTTTTTGATTCCTATCAATAGCTACACGTAAACAAAGTGACCCAACCAACGAACCCCAAATAGTTACTTCTAAATCTTTCTTATCAAATACCCCTCTACCCATTTGTTTATCATAAATGTATTCTTTACCAAGTCCAGCTAAAGCACCAGCAGTAAAACCAATTAAACAGGCTTTTAAAGGCTTTGCACCAAAATAGTAAGCGCTTGAACCAGCCCAGTTAGAAACTATAACCCCCGCAAGATAATGTTTCCCTTTATCGTCTATTTGCGCTCTCATCCCGAAAGCTAACAAAAGTAGTAGTATTATTATTATCATTATGCGCCAATTTCCCCGGTTGCTTTTAAATCCGTAATTAATCCCGCAACTCTTTCCGCTAACTGGGCCAATGTTACAGTTGTTGTGTCAAACGTGGTTCTTGTAACACTACCAGTCGGCGTTCCCCAACCGCTTGGCTGTACAATTGGTGTAGCACCCCATTTACCAATTTTTTGATTTGATGCGGTGCCAATTTTACTACCAGTTGTTGTGTTAAATACAATATTATATGTATCACTAAAAGTGATTTCAGTAGTTGAGAAAGTTAATCGTGTAGTGTTATTTGTTCTGACGTTAATTAAGTTTGAATCACTTGTTCCAAAATTTAATGATGCACCAGCACACATTACGTAATTAGCATCACTAGCAAAAGATTGCAAAGAAACACTACGTGTTCCACTTGCCGTTTGAATAGTAGAACTTACAGAGCCGGTTTGAACTAATGTCGGAGCGGTGGCTGTAGGCGTAAATACTAAATTTTGATTTGTTGCTCCGAATGTAAATACACCACTTGAACTAATACTGCCTCGTTGAGTATTACTAGTCCAAAGCGTAAGAGAGAACGCTGAAAGGGTACCAATATTTAATTGATTACCTACGGTAAATAAATTTGATGTATCAGCTTGTTCAATTCCAGATGACGCATAAGCTGAACCAACGTATTGAAATCTCACAGATTTACCATAAGTAGAATCACCAATCAAAAACATAGATTTAGTAGAGGTTAAATTATTCCTCATATAAAGATTACTGCTATTTGATGCATAACTAATTTCAATGCCTCGGAGAGAGCCAATCATTGTCCCTGTACCAACTTGTAAGTCATTTGCGCTAACGTTAACAGAATTGCTAAAAGTAAAAGTTGGTGAAGTTCCTGTTAAAGAAAATGTTGTATTTCCGACACCACTTACTGTCGTGGAAAAATAATTACTTCCATTGTATGCTAAACGCATTTGTTCCGTAGTTCTAACTACATTAACTAATCCGTTTACATTTATTTGATTTGTAAATGTCGGTGAAGTTCCAAAGACTAAAGCTCCTGAACCTGTTTCATCAGTAACTAAAGCAGCTAAGTTAGCACTACTCGGAGTAGCTACAAATGTATCAAAACCACTTGCTCTTGTTACACCCGCCCAGCTTGTTAAATCTGAATCTAAGGGTTGAAAGTTTCCAGTCACGTAGCCTTTGTCTACTAAGCTTCTGTTAGTGTAATTAGTGGAATGGTCTGCTCCGTATTTTATGCCTTCGAATGAGGCGTTGTTAACGATATTTGTTCTTATTTCGCCATTCGTGATTTCTAACTGCGTTAATCTTCCTGAGGTTGCAGCCGAATAAACCCCCATGTTTACTTGTTGGTAAAAAGCTTGGAAGTATGCTAATTCAAGCGTTGTGGCATTATCATAGGAACGCATTTGAATGTATTGGCTGGTTGCATCTGAATCTAAAGAATAGGTATAAAGTCCATCTGTATTAGTAAAATCAATTAATGCTGAATTTGAAATATTCAAATTAACCGAACCGTCAGAGTTTCTATATTTAGAATTATTTGTTGCAACAATATCATTTGCTCCTGTTGTATTCCCTACTCCCAAAACATTGCTTAAATTCTGAGCAGGAATAGAACTATAAGCAAGTGAACTCCATGCCGTAACACCGTCTCCAACCTTTTCTTTTAGCGTGTCTGACTCTATACCTTTTTGACCAGCCAATAAAACACCATTCCAAGATGTCCATTGAGCCGCTGTATAATACGCTTGCTGTATGTCTGATAAAATTATACTCATATTGGTAAATCGGTTATAGTGTTGTTATTACCGTTTATTACATCATCTTTTATGCCACTAATAGTAACGCCTATTCTAGGTAACTCAGCAGTAACCTCAACAACTGAATTAATTATTTCGACAGTTACTTCTAACATTAGGTTAATGAATTTGGATTAGCAGAAATATAGTTCATGTCTATTTCTATTCCGGTAGCTCCTAAGTTTTGTTTGCTTGCGATAAACTCAGACCCCACAGATAATTGAACCCTAACTTCTAAATAAACCTTTCCCTCATTTAGTGTTCTTGTTTTCTCTCTATTCAATACAATATCAATCTTTCCATTTGCGCTATCATTAACCACAATTCCGTATATACCGGTATTAGTGTTTTTATACGTAGCAAACAATGTTTTAACACCGTTATAAACATGATACGCATATACCTCATAAGCGTTAAGGGCGGAAATAACATAAGGATTAGTCCCGTCTGTTAAAGTCAATCTGACTTTTATATCACTGTTTTGAATCATATTACTATATAATCAAAATAAACGGTTATATCTGAATCTCCTGTTGTTGGATTTCCTGTTAAAACCCTAATATAAACACCTTCATTTGTTGCTAACTTAGCCGCTGCCGTAATAGTCGCAATCTCATGTGTACTTGCGCTATTTGCTAAAAAAGATGGTAGACTAAAACAAACATTAGGAGAACCCCCAACTGTTTGGTAAATCTCTAACGTAGTATTAGCTGCATAAGTAGCAGAGTTGTAAGTCATGTTTACAGAAGCGTTAAGCATCTGTATTTTCTTACTTGCAATAGCAGCAACCAGCTCTTTTGGAGTTGCATTAAGGGTTAGAACATCAGCCGTTGCAATAGTTAAAGAACCTGAATATCTAACATAGCCTTGGAAATCCCAGTCGGCTGTATCAAATAATCCTGTTAACGCAGGGTCTGTATTTGCCTTATACCATTTATAGTCGTATTGCACAATAGCACCTGTGTAATACTGCACGGTTGCATCCCAAGGATATAAGCCTTGTAAATTTGTATCAGTTGCTTTGTTAAAGCATGAATCAATTAAGTCAATCCATTTTGCACGAATAACCTCTGGTGTTAAACTTCCGGCTGCTGCCGTGTCCACCAATAAAGCGGTTATCTCTGAGGTTAAATCTGCTCTTGTTTTTTGTGCCATTTTTATTAAGTTGTTGGTGCGGGTGTAAACGGTGGTGACCATGCAACCGACCATGTAAACGCTCCTACTGTTATTGTTTCAGGGTATCTTGTTGTAATTATATCCCCTGTTGTTTTATATCGTGTAGCAACATCATTTAATTGCTCCTCATAAGTAATTGTTTGACCAGCTAAGTTAGTGGCTAAAATATGCGGTATTGTTGTAGGATTAAGTCTTACTAATTCATAAACAGCCGATACATCGCCATACAACTGTAAAGCAACATCGAACAATGTCTGACCCTCTTTTATTTTATACGTTGCCACGCTTTAAAATTACTGTAAATCAATTATTTTACTATGGACTTGGACAGGTTAATCAAATCCGGGACGAGTGAAACTTAAATAGAAATCCTGTGCCGAAAAAGCTGTTGATTTTAGTATTAATTTATCAATTCTCAACCCATCAGCCTGATGCTGTACTGTTATCTCACGTTTAATGGTTTGTTCGGTTCCAGTTGTTCCTAAATATCTTTTTATTGCCATTCCCGCAAATGGGTGAAACTTATACGACCCTTTGTTAGAGTTCAATAATAAAATAGAGGCTTGCTGGTCTCCTGCCCCTCTCTTGAAATCTCCCCCGCTTATAACTAAGTCGAGGTCATCATCTATTAAATAATCTTGTGCTGCCATTATCCGTTACCTTGTTTTACAGTTGTGTTTTCTAATTCTGTTTTTACTGTCGGGGTTAATACATTGGTATCAACTGCACTAGGAACGGCAGTAGAGCTTCCACCACTTGTAACCCCAGCGTGAGTATGTGCGTTGTAAAGAACTAAATGTTGATTAAAAGCGTTTTCTAAATTATTCAACTTGTCTGTCAACTCCTGAACCCTAACTAACCCACCGTAACTATCACCATTCAACTGAATCTCATCAACCTCGCTAAACATTGATACATAAGTCATCTCATTACTGATGTAGCTCACAATCACAACTGAACCAACTTTAGGAATAATCAAAAAACCATTTTTAACATCCGCAATTAATCTAACGCTCATTAAATCTGCCTTGCTCTCATCAAGAGGTAAACAGTAACAAGTTTTTTTAACGGTATCAACAGAATCAACCGTGCAAACAATACAGTTAATCTCGTCATTAGTTGCCGTTATAGCTCTTAAAGCCTCCTTTATCGTCCCCTTACTCATGCCTTGTTACCGATTTCAATTACTTGTCGTATTCCTTCCATTCCTAACTTTTCGTGAACGCTCGTTACACTATAATTCCCGTCTCTTTCTGGGAACTTTTTACTTTTCAAATTTACAATATCCCCAGCAACAATAGGGTAATATCCAAAAGTTTCAAAACTTCCACGATACCCATCATACCTACGGCTTGTTAGTTCTTCCTCCGCTAATTTTTTAATATCAGGCTTTGGCAGAGTAACACCATCCCAGTAAAAATGTAACGTCCTTTGCGCTCCATCAGTATCTCCAACAGTCACTTCTTCAAAGGTGTTATTCATCCCCATTAATTTAGCCACTACCTTAATAGGCACGTTCTTTGCTAATTGCCATTCTAAATCAGAATCATCTATAATGCCCCAAGGAACAGCCTTGTTAAACTCATATTGATACGTGTTGCTTTGTGTTGCGTCCTGTTGAAACCCCACCACCAACTTGTCATCTCTAAACCTAGAATAAAGACCGTATTTTTCTTTAAGTATATCAAGAACCTTTGCAATAGAAACATTCGTAAACAGCACATGACCCAAGTTTACATCAGGACACTCTAAATCCCATTCGTCGCCCAAACAATATTCTAACAATTCTCGCAAAGTAATAGCCTCTCCTATAACTCTAGGTTTTTTCAAAGGCTTTTTGCTTATCTTACCCGTCTTTGTTCTTCCGTAATAATATGTTATTCGTTTTTGCGGGTAAGTTATGTTTGAGTTTTTCAACTGGAACATATGGTCTTGACACGACACCTCAATAGGAGTTTTTGCACTAATAGCAGAAATCCACCCGTTAAATCTTAAATACAGATTTGGATAATACCCGGAATAAATCTTTATGTTATCTCCTATTTCAAATAACGGATTCTCACCGCTGAATAAATTACGCCCTTTGAACTTACCCGAATACGGAAATATAACCTTTGCTGTATCTGTTAAATCCTCAACGCTTGTATTGTGTTCAATGCCGTTAATGTAGTTGTTTAAAGTATAAACATCTACTTCATTATCCTTTGTGATAACTATTTTACTATTTAATCGTAATAACCCCATTAAAACCTCGGATTAGATACGGGTATGTCAATTCTCTTATCGTAGTTATACTCAACCTCAAAAGGACGGTCTGACAGGCAATCCAAAGTAAACGCTATTGCGTTACGAGTACCTTCTATTTGAGTGAAATTTGGCTCTCCGCTTATAACTATTGTTGAAATCTCAAAGTAAGCTAAGAAATTACTATAAACAGGAATAGGAATCGGAGCTTTGCAGTAATCAACTAATAGCTTCATTTCATTCTCGGGAGGAGTATTAGCGTATCTGTTAACCAACATCCCTGACAATGTAATTTGATAATCCCCAAGCCCTATGTATTCTTTTACCGTCCCGTTAGCTCCTGCAATTGGTGTAGTGATTATGTTTTTAGTCATATTCACAATGTGCATACAGTGTTCTAATCTAAGACCCGTTAAAGATACTTTTCTGGTTGTTTGACCTGTGTCAGAAAGAAAATTAGAATTACTAAAATAATCCTCCTGTTCATAAGATACAGGGTCAAACTGTATTGTATCAAACACAGGATTACCCATCCAATTATAAGAATCAGGTTGCTGAGACTGCTCAATAGCAATATCATTAGCATTAGGCTGAAAAAACACAGGGGTTACCAATTGCATAGCGTTTGAAGCTAGGATTAATTTAGCCTGTCCCTCTGGATTTGGTAATTTTGGTATGATTAAATTCTCGTTCATTACTGAGCCATTCCTATTGTATTCGCATCGTTAGCTGTTTCTAACAAAGCCTTAGTAACTTCTTCTCTTATTTTTACAGCACTTTCTTTAATTGTTTGAGCTGTGATGTTCATGTTTTTAACAAGCCCATCGTGAATATTAATAATAACGCTTTGTGGTCTTGCTCCTGAAAACTCAGTAGAGGAACCGCTTGAGGTGGAAGATGTACCCTTTGCGGCTCCTGCTGAGCTGGCTCCCGGAGCCAATTTATTACCCATTGATTGCTTTGATAACTCCTCTAATGCCTGCCCCCTTCCTCCTAAGTCAGCAAGCCTTAGTTGTGCAATTCTTTTCTGCTCGTCCGTTGTTGCAGAGGCTAATTGAGATTGAACTTCTGCTAAATCAGCCTTAAGCATTTTTTTAGAAGTAGCAATAGCCATTTGTTGAGCCTCCATTTTAGACCTACCTAACTTTTGGTATTTCTCTGCTAAAAACTCTACCTGTTTACTTTCTTCTGCGTATGTTGCAGCCATGTTTTGACGCATGGACTCCTCGTGTAACTGTTGTACTGTCCTGTATTCACTAATTAATGTCGCTATAACCGCAACTAAAGCAGACACAGCCACTATAACGGCACCAATAGGGTTAGCTGCCAGTGCTGCATTAACAGCTAATATAGACGGAGCCAATTGAATAGAGTTAACTAAAGCCCATGCCTTAAAAGCACCAACAGCCAAACCAACAATACCAACAATCTTACCAACAAAAATTATTGTTTCTTGATTTTTTGCCACCCAAGATAACATTTTGCTTAACAAGCTTATTATACTTGTGATAGTAGGGTTTAGTCTTTCATAAAAGCTAACTAATGTGTTTGTAAATTGGTCTCCCAAGTTGCTTAATTGCCCTCCAATTGCTTGCGATTGCTTTTCTAGCCCCCCGTAAAACATACCGCCTTTCTGTGCGGCTTTCTCAAAAGACGCAGCCAACTGTTCGTATGTTATATCCATATCTCTTAACTGTTCAACCGTTTTGCCTGTTGTTTTGGCTAACATTTGATAAATAGGTATTCCAGCAAAAGCAAACTGCTTTACATCCATGGCGGATGCTTTTCCAAGCGTTTTTATTTGTTGTAGGTTAACAGCCATCCTGCTTAATTCATCACTGCCCCCGCCTGTTGCGGCAATAGCGTTACCCAATCCCATTACCATTTTACGGGCATCGTCAGCACCAGTTCCGGCACTTATCAGCATTGAGTTTGCTTGTGTTAAGCTGGCAACATTAAATGGTGTTTTTGCAGCATCTTCTTTTACCTTTTCAAAGGCAGTAGAAGCAGCTTTTTGAGAACCTAATAATGTTTCAAGTTGTAGTTTATAACTATCAAACTTAGCACCAGTAGCAACCATTTCCTTTGCTAAAGCTACAACACCAACAGCAGAAGCAAGACCAGATAATTTTCTACCAAGCCCAGACATAGCCCCGTCCATTCGCTTTGTAGAGCCAATAGCCCCTTCCATCTTTCTGGTGAAAAGGTCTTGTAAGGATAATTTATATTTAAGCTCGTTCGCCAATTAATTCAATTTCTTCTTTATGTTCAAGTTCTAAATCTTTTTGTTTAACCTCAACTACACCCGTATATCTTAATACCCAGTTAATCTGTTCAGACCTTCTCGCCCATTCCGAATCCGTCATTGTTTCAGGATTCTTATTCTTACCCTTGTAAAAAAAAAGCAGGGCATTATTCTGTTCAATAACGTCCTGCTTTAATAAGTGTCTAAAAAATACTAATTTTTTTTTAAGATAGCTTTCTGAACCTCCAACATTGACACAACAGCATCCTCAGCACTTGCAAGAGCGTAATCGTTTTGTAACAACAATGATGGGTCGTCGCCATCAATAAACAGGTTTTTAATCCCTGCATAAACAGCTTGCAAACCGTCTTTTGCTGCCATTTTACCGATTAAAGCTCTAACCGTTTTGTCTGGTTTTCGTAAAAAGAACGTTGCGGTTAGTTCGGTGTTATCTTCTTCTAAGAACACAGTTACAGTATTGTACTTAGTTCCTTTTTCTTTTAAAGACTGCTCAATAGCAGCCAGTTCTTCCTTTGTTTTCATCTTCCTTTATTTTTAGTTTATGATTTGAACTCAATATCAGCAACTACAATTTCTACATCCGTAATGATTGCACCGTCACCAACCCCAGCCTTTCTGCCGTTATTCTTAAATCGGCAGTTCTTCAATACATGAACATGGGTAATTAATGCAGGGTCAATAAAAGTGATAACAATATCAAACTCTGGTATCTCCTGTATTTTACGGTTTGGTGCAACATTTTGAAACGCCTCAAGAGTACTCATTAAAAATGAACACTTTGCAGTAGGGTTATATTTCCCGTGTGTACGGTAACTTACATAAGAACCAGCAGCATGACCGTTAGCAACATCACGATTATCATCGTATTCGATGTCAGTAAATCCGGTTATCATTTGATTCATGGTGTAAACCTGAATATCTGAATGCTCGTATGCTTTTCCGTTAACTAACGGCTGTAAATAATATGACATCTTAATTAGTTATTGAAGTTGTGAAACCTACGTTAATTGTTATTGTACGTGCTACTCCGGCAGGAATTAATTGTACTACTATCTCTAAAGTCGAAGTGCTTACAACGTTTTGTGAAGCGTCAACACTAGCCTTACCAGCCGATAATTCTCCGTTAGCAACCATTTGGTCTAAGGCTTTCTGAGCCAAAGTTTCAAAATAGCTTACAGTCCCTTGAGTTAATGTACCGTCCTGATTTGCGTATGTGTTAGAGCCTAATGCAGGCTTAACATAAGAACGCATACCACGAATAGCCTTATCAATAGCTCTGTTTCTCTCAATGTAACGATAGTCAGATACTACCGATGTAGCAGTGTGAGAATCGTTAAACCAAGTACCTGATAAATCAATTTCCTTTTTCACATACACATAAGCGTAAGCATCAAGGTTAGTTAAAGTACCAGAAGATACAGCGGTTACTAAAGTACCATTTGCAAAAGCAGGAACTTCCATTTCTACTCCGTTAGATAAATTAAATGTTCCGTCTAAAGCAGCAATGTCTTGTTGAACAGCAGCCAATGAAACACAACCTAAAGCAGCTCCAACAGTTCCGATAGACTTACCAGTTGCTTTAAATAATTTAAATCCTTGTGCAGCTCCATCTTGACCGATTAATACGGTTACGTTTGGTGCGGTTAAAGAATGTAAGTTATTATAAGCCGATGTGCTTGTAAGGTCGGTTAATGTTGAAAACTCAGATTGATATAATGCGCTTAATGGCTTTTCGTTTGTCGATAAAGTTGTTAATATCGCCTGTAAAGTAGTACATTGTGTAGATGCGTAAGCGGTTGTTTTTTGGTAAATACCCACTTGACGTAACTCTCCATTTGCAAAATCCGCTAAAGTAGTTACTTTAGAAAAAGTAGTTGCATCAGAAGTAGCGTAAATCCCTACGTATAACTTACCTCTTGGTTGTTTACGGAAGAACTCGCTAATATGGTAGTGCATAATATCCAATTCAGAAGCTACACCAGCAACAACGTTCTGAGTTAATGACCCAGCAACAGTTCCTGTAATTGTAACAACATAAGGCGTACCTGAATTTAAAAATACTCCTTGATTTTTTGGAGCTATAATAGTTACAGTATTTGTGTTACTAGTAGCTGAAAAGCCAGTTAAGTAAGTGCGTGCATTAATAGCGTCTTTAATCGCAGTAGCAGCAGTTGTAGTAGTAGATACGTCAGCAGTAACCATAGGATAGTTACACAAAGTAACTGTTCCTAATGATGAAATAGCCGATAAAGGATTAGTGCTGTCAATTGTAGCACAAGTAATCTTTACTACATCCCCGGCAGCACCAGCAGCAGATACGGCATAAGTAGCAGTAGCGGCAGTAGCATCAGAAGAATCGTTTAAAATACCTAAATTCACGGCATCCTGTACCGAATAAACAACTTTTTCTCTTGCATTAGAACTAAAACCACTTGGCAAAGTTCCTGAATAAAATATGATACCAGATATATGGTCGGAGTTTTGTAGAGGTGTTCGTGTACCCCCTTCTCCTTTTGTAAATACTAAACTATTTGCCATTTAATTTTTTTGTTTTAATTTCTTTTGTCTCTTGCTGAATAACGCCATCAATTTTTAGATGTATCACATCAAGCTCTTGTTCTTTAATGTGATTCTTTATAGCCTCTGGTGAACTATTTATGTAAACACATCCATCAGGAACAGTAACAAAAACATCCTTATTAATCGGATTGTTTAACTCTCCTTTAGCTCGCTCTTTAGCAAAATCAAATAAATTCATGTTAAAAAAAGGGGCATTAATAAAATATGATACCAGATATATGGTCGGAGTTTTGTAGAGGTGTTCGTGTACCCCCTTCTCCTTTTGTAAATACTAAACTATTTGCCATTTAATTTTTTTGTTTTAATTTCTTTTGTCTCTTGCTGAATAACGCCATCAATTTTTAGATGTATCACATCAAGCTCTTGTTCTTTAATGTGATTCTTTATAGCCTCTGGTGAACTATTTATGTAAACACATCCATCAGGAACAGTAACAAAAACATCCTTATTAATCGGATTGTTTAACTCTCCTTTAGCTCGCTCTTTAGCAAAATCAAATAAATTCATGTTAAAAAAAGGGGCATTAAAGCCCCGTTTAATTTATTAAGATACCCAAGCCTGAACTAATGCAGCAACACCTTTCATGTCATCACGCATAATTGCAGAACCTAACATTACTTCCATGTTGAAAATCTTACCTAAGTAAGTTGGATTACCAGCACCATTAGTGCCAGCGTCATACATTGGAGTAATTGAACCTAATGCTTTTGATACAACAGACTTATGGAATGCAATACAAGCACGACGATCATCAGCAGCAGCAGCAGTTCCAACAGCAGTTGGTGAAGTAGCTGTTTTAGCGTAGATAGCAACAGTAGGGCGAACCATAATGTCAAATCCAAACAATTGAGCAACAACACCTGTTTCTAAAGCGTTTGTTTTAAACCCGTTGTAAGATGCACGAACAATGTCAGAGATTGTAAACAATTCCCAGAACATATCAGCGTCCATTAATAAAGTACGTCCTGTTTGAGGCACGTTATCTTTATCTAATTTCTTTGCTAAGTTAGCAATATCGATTAAAGCAACAGCTTTACGAGTTCCAGTACCGCCCGGAGGTAAAGATGTAGCAACTGCTGAACCTGTTGTTTCAACAATATTAGCAGCACCAGTAGCAGCCCATGAATAAGCAACTTCGTTACCGATACGCTCCATTAATACCGCACGTTTTTGCCCTAATACGTCTTCAATCTTATCGTAAGATACTTGTAACGCATCAATATTCGTAATCAATGTAGGCTCGAAAGCATACTGATTTAATGAATAAGTACGGTCTGCGTCTGTACGTTGGTTAATTGGTAAAGGGAATACAGTAGGATTTTTTACGATTGTAGGGTCGCTACCTGTTTGTGGTAAATGCACAGTACCGAATGATACATATTGTGAGTGGTCAGTACCACGCATAATGAATGCAGCGTCTTGTTTTAAGGCTTTCTGAATGTAGTTAACCCAAACTTCTTTAATTAATGCCATGTTTTAGTTTTTTAAGGTTTTTAGTTGGTTTTAATTACACCAGTATTAACATAATTAGTCCCATCGTACACGAATGTAAGTAGATGGTTTTTAGCAGAAGTCATTGTATATGATGCCATTGTGATACCAGTTGAACCCGTAATAGTACGGCTTGCGGCAGTAGCTCCATTGGTTACATTTACATAAAGAATTGCTCCAGCTTTGATTGTGCTGTTAACAGTAGCACGTAATACAATGCTTGTGTCAGTTGTGAAACTTGCATATTGAGCAACGTTTACAATTGAAATAGGGGTGATTGTTGTTACCTTTGTTGCAAGGGTTGAGCTTGCCGTACTCATTGAGCCAGCAGGCCATTTTACCGTTGATTGAGCGTTAATTACAAAGCTCAAAGCAACAAAGCAGAAAATTGAAAATAACTTTTTCATAGCTTATTTGTTTTTATTTTTGTTTGATTTGGTTTCTTCTTTTACTTCTTCGGTTTTAGAAGCCTTCTCAGCTTTCATTACGTCCTCACGTTTTATGATTTCGTAACCTTGCTTTGTTTGTTTTGCGTAGTTTTCGATTTCGTATTTGTTTGTAAGCAAGTACGCTGCTCCGTCAGGGAATACAGCTAATTCTTTTGCTTCCGGGTTAGCAATAAAATATCTTTCCATTACTTACTTGCCGCTTCCTCCTGTAAAGCCTTAAACGCTTCCGGGTCTTCATTCATCATTTTCTCTAATCCGATAGGGTCTTTTTCTACCCAGTTCATATAAGACCATGATGTGCGGTCTTCCGCAGCTTGGTTTTTTACTGTTTCAGGGTTAAAGATTTTTTTTGCTTCCTTAACGTTTGAAATCTTAGCGTAAGTGGACTTAATAAAGTCAAAGTTTTTACGAGATACTAAGCAGTTCTCAATAACACCAGACTTCTCGTCTTCTTTAATTTTCTTGTCTTTAACAAGCTCGTTAGCGAAGTTTTCAACCTCAGTCTTTAAAGCCGCTTTTTCAGCTTCTTGTCTGTCGTTTTCTGCTTTCTTAAGGTCTCCGTTTTCTTTTTTCAAAGAATCAACCTCGTTTGTTAAAGAGCTTACCTTTTCTTTAAGGTTTTTGATTGCATCAACAGCTACGTTCTCCGCAGCCGCTTTGTCAATACCTAACTCATTGTTGATATTTTCCATTTTTGGTTTTTCGATTAGTAATTGATTATAAATTTTCTCCATTTCAAATACGTTTGTAATCTTTGGAGATTTAGCTTTCTTTTTAGTTGAGATAACCTCGTCAACAATTCCCATCTTAGCAGCTTCTTTAGCATTTAACCACGTTTCTTTCTTCATCATTTCCAAAACCTCTGGTTTTTCTTTACCCATACGATTAGATAAGAATGTAGCAACTGATTCGTTAAATACAGAGCGAACTTTATCGTCACCACCTTGCGCCTCATGTACCATGAACATGGCATAATCAGCCATCATACATTTTTTACCTGAAAGAGCAATAGAGCCAGCAGCAGAAGCGGCTAACCCGTCGATATAACAGTTTACAGGCACTTTAGAGTTCATAATAGATGCCTGAATAGCCATAGCGTCTAATATTGTTCCACCACCTGAATTAATGCGTACATTTATAAGATTGGTTCGTGTTTGTAGGTACTCCATTTCGTTTGCGAAATCAGCACCGTTAACGCCCGGTATATAATTACCAGCTTCATCATACGTAGAGCCGATGCGTTTATATAACCGAATTTCGGCTACCTCATCAGTAATACTATTTATGTATTTAAACTCCACGTGTTAAAAAATAAATATTCACTTACAAATTTTGTAATATTATATTGCTTATATTTGGACTTGGACATTTAATTTATGCGATTCACTAAAGAGCAAAAAATAGAAATAGTATGTGAACAGGTGTCGAATGATTTACCTATAAAAGAAATAACCAATAAGTATAATATCTCTAAACAAGTTTTCTTTATATGGAAACGTGAGATTTTCGGCTCTCTATCTGAACGCTTAAATGAGAAAAGGTCTAGTCAAGAATACATAAAGCCCCGTGTGATATTACGAGGGAATAAAAAACAATTATTCATTCATGATTGTAGTATTCGTGATTGCTCAGATTCTAAAATGCTCTTACACATTGTAGACATATATTACACAATACAAGAAGAAATACCCGAAATAAAAGGCAAGGAGATGACCGAAATTAAGAAGCTGATTGTAGAGCGAATTAAACTATAACTGAACGCAAATTAATTTGTTTCCTACCGTGTTTACTCCTCCACCGGCTAACGACTTAAATCTTGCTTTTATAACAGAGTTTGGAGCAATAGTGCCAATATACATACAAGAAAACGCAAATCTTTGGTCGTTTGTTGTAGATGTTTCATCCTGATAAATTTCAGTGTAATCTAATTGAGTGGCAGATGTGCTATTATAAATTTCAGACCCCTGTCCATCTCCAGCAGACCCGCTAGCGGTTGAATATCCCTTAAATAAAATTAACCACAAACGAGTTAACCCGTCATTTGGTGTCGTATAAGTCAAACTCGTAACATCTACCATAGAAGTAGACGTTGTATTTTGTGTTGCGCTAGATGTTAATGAATATTTACGATTAATAGTAGACCAAGCAGAATAATCTTTAGTCCCTGTTCCTGTGCCAGCCTGAGAAATAACAAACGTTCTTATTTCGTGAACATTCTTTAAGCTCCCATCAGACATTTGAACGGGGTCACCTGACTGATAAGTTGTAGTTAGCGTACCTATTAATACGTTTGTCCCAGATATTGTGCCGGAAACAGCGTCTACTAAATAAACCTCTCCGTTATAATATACGGCTCCTGACGTTACAGAATAAGCATTACCCGCACCTGAATAGTTACCTGTTAACACGCAACCATAAAGTATAATAACGTCATTTGAAGTGTAACCAATATTCAAAGTGTTTAAAATTCCCTGTACTGTGCTATCGTCCCCCTCTTTTACAGATTCAACTAAATGACTAATAGACCTCCCTAATAGTGGCTGTCTTGCTGTACTTGTTACGTTACTTGTGTTTATTTTTTTCATATCTAATAAGTTAAAACGTTGTATAAAATCCCTGCCAATACATATTTATCAGCTACATTCCTTACTGTTTGTTCTCTATTCACTGTGTTATTACCAAGCGTAAGAAATAAAGCAGAAGGCACGTAAATAGTCATGGCGTACTGATTAAGTGAGTAAGATGTTCCTAAAAAGTCATCCTGTGTGGTTATGGTTCCCGTGTTTGTTGCTAACTCTCCATAAGTTCCGTCTCCATCAGCACCCATGTAAAAGCCATTTGTATCAATAGTGTTTCTTGTTACGTAGATTTGTGGAATAGTACTAACAGTCGTGTTCAAATATCTGTTAAGAACGTATTGAAAAACCATGTGCTGAGAACTAAACTTTGACCTCTCGTCAATACCTACAAAGTCTTTTTCAATCAATAACCATGTCTCAGAATCGCTTGGCGGGTCTACGTTTGTATTTGCAACCAAAGCCTCGTAAATAGAAATACCAAATCTAACCCTATTACCTGCTGTATAAGCAGTAACAGAACTCCATTTAGCGTAATTAAACGAATTGACAAAGCTCTGAGTCCCATAAATGTCATTATACTTTAACTGAATAGGTGCTGTTAATGTTTTTAACCAGTCTATTCGTATAGGTTTACGTAACAAAGGAGGCGTAAGTTTCTCCTGTACATAATTAACGTTATATGAATATATCGGATTCATTAGTTAGTTACTGTATAAGTGATTGTGTCAGCAAAAGTATTTCCTACTGTTGTTTCTTCAACAATATATCCCGCAACTGTACTCCATTCTAAAGCGTTTGTTCCGCTTGTTATTACATCATAAATAGTAGTTGCAGAACCTAAAACAACAGAATCCTGACGGGCTTTAACTGTTTTAAGTTTTACATCCGTAACACCCGGCACTGCCTGAATAGCATCCTGTAAAGCCGATACTTTAACCTTTCCATCAAAAGGAATTGCGGCTAAGTAAGCGTTTATGGCTGTTTCTACGTTTGTTTGAATAGATGCCGAGTATTGTCCATCATAAAACACCTCGGCATTGCAATAAAGTTTATCGGATGTTCCTGACACTAAAGTAAAACTAACACCGTCAAACATTGTTTGGTGTAAATACCCAGTTAAGCTACTATATTCTAAAGCTGCTAATGCCGTTGGAGGGTCTGACTTTGCTACTTTAATTAAGAAGTTTTTATTAACATCAGTTGTTACTGAACATCGTGTTATAATTTGCAAGTCCTCATCAACAGTAGGATAAGAAGGAACTAAGTCGATTAACTGTAATATTTGAGGATTAGTAGCATCGTACTGAAATTGTAAAACAATCCATTGAACCCAAGCGCAAGTGCCGGGTCTTGTATTACTAACAAGGGTGTTAATCTCATCACGTAAAGTGTCCCATAATTGCTCATTAAGATTTAACTGAGCTGCAATAGTCTCCTTCCACAAAGTATATTCTGCTACCTGTGACGGGCTGTTTAATGAGGTTAATGTCGAATGCGTTGCTTGTTCCGCATCCATTTGCTCTATTATGCTTTCTACTGAACGTGCCATTAATTAGTTATTTGTGTTACTATGCTTGTTTGTGTCCTTGTTATAGGCATATTAACCGTTACTGTTTTATATTGTGTTTGTGCTGAGTAATCCCAACAGTTTTGGCAAAGGTATGATTGACCCCATATTAAAACGTTGTTATACTCTAAATCCTGCATTTCTTCTCCGTTTCTTAAAAAGCGTCCTATGTTCTTTTTCCCTCTTTCATCCTCTCCCATTGGCTCAAATCTGTGAAACTTCTTAAACACCTTTTCCTTAAGTTCAAGTGCTTTCTGATATTCAGTACCTTTGTAAACATCAAAACCTATTAAAAGAGTTAACAAGCAGTCATAAAGCTGAATACCCGAAGCCCCTCCAATATCTCTAAAGTTTGACGGCTCAATACGAATGAATACGGCAGGCATCAAAAAACCATCCTCTTTAGTGTAGTTATCAAACTGTCCTCTCCATCCGTCAACAGTTTTAATACCGTCAATGGTCTTAACAAGTTCGACAGCTTCTTTAAATATAATTGCCTGACTCATCCTTTAAATTCAAATGCTTTATTAATTCTATTATCTAATTTCCTTAATATAATTCTGTTTAATTTCTTGCTGTCTCCAACAAATTGGCGTTGCTGCATTGTAAATCCTTTACCCCTTCCTGCCCTTCTTTGTGAACTCATTTCAGAGTTATGAACATTAGCGTATTTAAGCGGAGACATTATATAAACAGCAAACTTTCCAGCCCTTCTACGAATTAATGACTTTCTTAAAGCTCCTGATTGTACTAATATAGCTTTACCTGAATTTCGCTTTCTGTCTCTTTTTCGTGGTTTCCATGGCTTCACTCCATCATCATCAAAACCCTGTTTACGGAAGTTCTTTGTAAAATGATTAATAGCCTCAACCCCTGCTATGTTAGCAAAGTCACCAACAACACCCTCCACTTTTTTAGTGAACTCGATTATTTTCCTAGCCTCGTTAAAGTTCATTAGTTCAAAAATATTCTTATCATCCTAATACTTGCACAATACTGTCCGTTTTCAATATAACATACCGTTAGCGGAAACAACTCTATATATTTGTCATCTGTTTTAATCATGGCAGTGGCAAATTAAAATTGTTTCTCGCTAATGCTTTATCCTTTGGTGCTACCTTAAAATAAGGTTGCTTTGGACTAAATACTATTCTGTCTTTTCCTGCGTTCATCATAAATATATCCGGCACATCATTCGGTTGCTTAAAGCCTTTCAAACTTGTTGTTTTCATTTCCTCATCACCTTGTAACACGGTACATCTACACCTCCACCCGTTTGGTGGCATATAATTGTCCCAGAACTTATCGTTAACAGGTCTAACTATGCCGTCCAATTCCTTATGTGTTGGTCTTACCCTTGAATCTCCTACTGTGTGATACTCTAACTTATTATACAAATCAGCATCCTTCTCGAATTGCATCCATTGTGATGCCGACCTACTGGAAGAAATCGCAGTTGCATACTCAGCACTTAGCCAACTCTCGTTATACCTAACAAGTATTTCCTTTGCCTTTTTACTGAAATCCGCAAAAGTCAATATCTCGTTCTTGTCAGGATAAGTAAGTAAAGAGGAAACCTCCCTAACTTGCTGGTAAGTCTTAGCCCCACTAAACACCCATACATTACGCCTTAAATCAAAGAGCATTCTGTAATCAGCCGAATCAATATCAACACCCTCAAATCCTAATCCAAACCCTTCAACCACACCCTCTGTCAGTTTTCTGGCTATCTTTAAATAGACATCAACTGGTAAATTATTAACACTTATCAATCCCGCTGCAATTCCAGCAATCAACTTCTCATATTCTTCCTCACTAAATATTTTTACGGTTTCTGTGTTATTTTCTATGTCACAAAATCCGCACATTAACTATAATATTTTTTAAGCTCGTTCTTTACATCATCATCGAACTTCTTTCCTTTTTCTTCCTCATCGTCTTCCTCAACAGCTATAACCTCAATACCATAAGTTTCCTTAATATACTCAGGAGTAACTGTGAATTTACCCGTCTTAATTAACTCTACCTCGAACTTGCTCCTGTCAATAAGGTTCATCTTATCCTCTGGTGCAATTTCTATTTTATCACCATCACTTAAGATGCCGTGCTTTTGTAAAAACGGTACTAATTGGTCGTTATTAACGCTTGTTATAAAATACTCGTCAGCTTCTCCAACCGCTTTTAAAACTCTCTCTTGAACCTCTGCTGAACCTACATAGGCTTTCTCATCAGTAGTTCCCGTTTGATTAAGCACTAACTTTGATAGCTCAGAGTTAACACGGTTAATCATTGCATCAAATACGTTGTGGGCATCCGTTTTAGCAGACTCCAACATCTCCACAACATCATCCTTATCAAATACAGCCCAAGGTGAAATGCCCCAGTTATTCATCATATCCTGAGCATTCTGCCTTGTTGCCTCGTCCCTGATATTTGTTTTAGCGTATCTGAAAGGTGTACCAAACTTGTCTTGAAACTCAGCCCATGCCCCAAATGCGGAGTTTTTCCACATTACCAGTGGGGCTGCTTTCATTAATAACCCTAAGTCTTTAGGCTTACCGACACCGATTAACCAATCCTCATATCCGTCTGTTGTGAAGTCTTGACCTACGTCATTACCCGGAAACTCAGTTACTATATGTTTTTCAGGAGTAACAAACTGACGAGGGACTAATTCAACACTCTTAATCTCTCCTGCCACAATATCTCCGAACTGAATTAAAGAATATCCCCAAGTTATAGACTCTAGCGATAAATCAACAAATTCCCTAAACCAGCTTTTTTGTATAATCTTTGTTTTTTCTTCGTTAACCTTACCGTCTTGTCCAACAACATTAAACTTTTTACTTAATACTAAGTTCTTTCTTTGTTGCCATACAGCCGTTAAATGACTATCAATTACGATATTAACATAAATCTGTAATAAAGGATAACGATTAGGATTAAGATAATTCTCAGCAGACAATACAGCACTCTTGTAAGTACTTAAGTCCTGTTTTTGCCTGTATATACTAATAGGCATAGGAACATATTTAACTATGTCCTTTTTCTTTGTTTTGTGTGTTATTAGTTCTACTTTCTTTGCCATTACCACATTTGATTATCTTGTGCTGCCCTTGAATTACCATAAGTAAAAGCTAAGCCTTGAACGGGTACTATAATAGGTAGGTTAGCGTTATCGGTTCCTGAATTAACACGCTTAAGCCATCCAATAGCACCGCCTCTTTCTTCTGGTGAATTACCATTGTATGCTTCTTTTACTAAATCAGATACATTACGAGCAGGAATAGAACGCTCAAAATGATACCTTGCAATATCTAATAAATAACGAACTATTAATGGGTTTCTGTTATCTCCTTTAGTCCAGTATGGAGGCGTTGTTAATGCCGTAAAATAAGTTGCGTTTGTTGGTAGGTTTCCGGTTGAGTTAAGAATACAGTTATAAAGTACTCCCTCGTAACTTACCTTAGTTCCTACTGTGTAGGTAATTTCAGCATGATATAAAATATCAGGATTCTTGTTAGAAACCGAATAAGACGTTCCCGAACCCCAAATAGCTGTACTTGAATCAGGCTTTGTGTTAGAGTTAGCTATTACACAGGTATAAGTTTTGTTCTCATACCAAACCACATCACCAACAGAGTAAGAAGTTAAATAACTCCATTCTTCTTCCGGCAAAGTAACATAATAAAGGCTTTTGTCATCCGTAATATAAACCCAGTAAGTTGTGTTTGTAGGCAAAAAACCTGATGAATTTGTAATACATTGGTATATCTTACCATTATACTCAACACGGTTTCCAACCACATACGATGTACTTTCTAACCACTTGCTTTCTGTATAAATAACAAGGTTTTTAGCGTAGTAAACAAGTGTAGAATCGTATTGTGAGGTGTTAGTGAATATCTTTGTTACATCATAACGCTGTTTTATTTTGGAAATCATTTCCTCTTGTCCTACCTGTTCAGCAAACAGCCATTCTGAGTAATTGTCCTCAATAAGCTCTCTTAAATTATCGGATTGAGTAACTTTAAGATAATCGTTATCACATAATAAACGTGCCATTGTGCTAAGTTCGCACTAATGCAAATAATATTAGTTGACTTGGACAGGTTTACAAGCGTAAACTACTACTATGTTGGTTATGCCCGAACTGTCGCTTGTATGCTGACAAGTCTCCTGATTGAAACTTTTGATATTCCGCTGTAAAGGCTTCACATATTATATAATCTGTCAAGTCAGTTATATGTCCATGCTTTTGGTAAGAAACGTTTGTCTTTGGGTCTTTTTCTACCTTCTTATCCTTAGTCCCGTCAGAAGCCTCTTTAGTTTGCTCGAAATCCAGTATAGCTTCATGTAGGTCTTTATGAATATAAAACCGTATTTCTTCGTAATTAGATTCTAATATCCTGTTGATAAACTGCCCCCTTGCCACAACTGATGGATTAGAAGACGGGATTCTTAAAATAGGATTAAACTTTTGTAACTCGTTTTCAATTAACCTGAAAAAGTTATACCCCTTTTCAATCTTAACATCCTCTTTCCTGCTTGTTGCATCACCATATATAAATAACCCAGCTTTATGGTCATTGTACTTAATAGAAAATTCCCTACATACCGACTTAATAGTATTGTTTGGTGACCTACCAAGTATAAGGTCAATAAAGTAGATATTCTTGCCTTTTATTTGGAATATACCACACGGTAAATAAGGGTGTACGTTCTCGTCAAAACTTATATGTAAAGGCAATGACGAATCATAAACCATATTACCTGTATGTATCTTAGAATCGAACTTTTTATAGAACTCCCCTCCTGTTCGTGGTATAGCATCCCAGTCACCATATAATAAACGTGCCTTGTCGTATTCGTTCATCTTAGATAATGCCTCTTTATAAAGCCTTTTAAAACCTTCGTCTGGGTTATCCTCCACCGTTGCCCTGATGTACTTCTGATAGTCCTGTAATTTGATGTACTCTCCTTTTTGGGACTTAATGTATTTGTGCTTTATCCAGTTAATGTTTGGGTTACAGGTAAGTAGTGTTTTTGGCACTAATCCGTAATCAGAAAGCATCCACCTTATACGTGAGTTAATAATCTCAAATCCTTTTTCGGGTATTTCGCCAGCCTCATCTAAGAAAGCATCCGTGAACTCAGTAGACCCTAAACTCTCATAATTCGGGTCGCTTGGCTCTTGCTTAAGCTCCTTAAAAACAGTCTTTGAGCCATTACGCCAGTTAACTACCATGTCCTGAGCGTTAAACTTAAAGTCAAATCCGGCATGATACCCTAAAAGCCTTGCCACCTTTAAATACGTGATTAAGGTAGATTCTTTTATGCTCTTAAGTTCCTTTCTTCCTATAAAGCCCCTTGTTTCAGGAAACCGAACACGCCTATCTATATGCCAAGTACAACCTAAATAAGACTTTCCACCACCAGCAGCCCCACCATACAGTAGCTCTGTGGTCTTGTCATCAGTAAGATAGTGCCACGCTTGCGACTGCTTTATACTGAACTTAAAGTTATTTGAGGTCGGATTCAGGATTAAAAGGCGTTATTTGAATGATAGGAGCTTGTATTGGTTCTCCATCCGACTTAATATCAATCTGTTTAGGCATGAAGTAAGGGGCTAACTTTGAAAAGCACACAATGTAATTATAAGGGCTTTGCTTCCTTATCTTTTCAAGAGATTCTTTGACGTTTTGAATCTCGCCCTCCATAATCTCTTTAAAAACCATTCTAGCCTCAGAAGTGGCTTTATTCTCGCTTCCTTTCTTCTTACCAGAGCCTATCGGCTTCTTATCTCCTTTTTTAAATGCCATGTGCAATAAAATGCTAATTTAGAACAAATATAAATAAGAAAATTAATCTTTCAAAATTAATTCTTCACCTGTTAATGCAAAGTAAAGGTTTTGCTGGATTGTATAATCTCCTTTTAACATAATTACCTATACGCAACTCACTAGCTTTCATCTTATTAGCTTTTAAATATGATTAAATAATCCCCTTTCATTCCACGTGGAACATAGATAATGTTTTCTACTTTTAAGTAGTGTTTTTTAGCGTATTGGTATATTAAATCTACAATCTCAGTTATAACTTCGTGTAGTAGCTTATCTTTATAAACCGATTCTTCTATAATTTCAGTTGCAAACTTTTTTATAAATCTTTCCATACTTATTGCAGTTTTTGTTTAATCATTCCTAAAACCAATGCTAATTTATCCCACTTTTCGCTTTCTGATTTAGACTCTTTGAATCCGTCCTGAACAATCTTTTCTAAGTTTTCTGGAGTTCCGTTTTTAAATATCTTAGCTTTAACAGCCTCCCATTGTTTTTCTGGTGTTTCTTCCATATTACTAAATTTTAAACATAAACTCTTATTGTATTAGCATCCGCTTTACTTAACAAATGTAACCTTTTTTGATATTCTTTTTCGTTATACTCAGTACTTTTTAATGCAATGGCTTTAGCCTCGTTTATTAGACTTTCTTCCGCTTCCCTAATCTTTTTTAGATTAAATGGGATATTGGCTGTTTGCTTGGTTTGCTCTATAAAGGCGTTAACAGTAGTTCGGACACGGTGGTACGATATTTTAAGTTCGTGGGCTGTGTACTGCATATTATACCCATTACAATAATAGATGATAATCTTTTCTTTTTGTTCCGGTGTCATATTTTTTTTTTAATTTAATCCTCAATTACAGGAGCTTCGTCTATCTCAATCATTAACCAAGATATAAACAGCCCTGTTAGGTATATGTATAGTATTGTCATGTTTTCTGTATACTTTTATTCAATATGTATAGTTTGTAAGTAATTGTAATTCACATAACATTCCACAATCCAATCGTTAGCAACAATTTGCCCCACAATCGCATTCTTGTCCATCAGGGTCGCTTAATGTTCGAGGTTCGCATCTTCCTGTATTGCCACACTTGGGGCAAACAGATTTGCTAACAAACGGTATATTTAATGCTTGCAGTATCTTTTCATAGTAATCTGTCAAATTACAGTCCTGCATTTGTAATCCTTTGTCGTAAACCTCAAACAGTAGTTTTTCAATTAATTTTCGTTTTTGCTTTGCCATTTCAATTTAAGTTTTGTGGTTAATAATCGCACTAAAATATACCGCCATCCGTTAGCAAACATTAAAACGATTTGCTAACATGGGCTAAAAGAAATAACCCATGCCAGCGCACCGCTTACGATTGAGCATCTACGAAATCAGCAACTAAATCTCTCGCTTTGCCAAGTAGAATTACTGCCTCAGTTAATTTCTCATCGGCTGGCATTTTTTCTACTTCTTGCATTGCATCGTAAATCGCTTTTTCTGCTGGAGTATTTAAGTCCAGCCTCGCTCGTCTTGGAATTGTGTTTTCCATTTGTATTGATATTAAATTTCGTGCAGTAATTCTAACCCCACCGCACAATATGGGTTACTATCTTTTAGCCCAGTCACGTT
>ERZ869921.390-NODE-390-length-28775-cov-5.832486_pt1 | contig 28775 bp, 43 predicted proteins | sample MGYA00579310_ERZ869921 | MGnify/ENA primary metagenome ERZ869921 (study PRJEB32216, sample SAMN09231816) | wastewater metagenome | place: USA: Maryland | collected 2016-06-21 | study: EMG produced TPA metagenomics assembly of the PRJNA472060 data set (Reclaimed... | reverse complement strand
TTCTAAAACCGCCCTTTGGAGTCTGTTGGATAGTAAGCAACGGGCAGCAATTAAAAAATATACGACAAGGTAGAAAAATATGAGCTTTGATAATACAAATAGGGGCATATTGTCCAAAAATTTGAACAAAACGGCTGATAATCATCCGGAATATTCAGGTTCAATTAACGTGGATGGTACTGATTATTGGCTCTCAGCATGGATTAAAGAGTCTAGCAAAGACGGTAAGAAGTTCTTTAGCCTGTCAGTTAAGCCTAAAGATGCACCAAAATCTAAAGCTAAACCAATGCCGGAAGAAGATCCTAACGATCCTATTCCGTTCTGATCTACGGAGAGAAAGCAAGCTGGCAGGAGACTTTGGTCGGTTCACTCCTTCTTGTGAGTATCTCCACCTTTACGGCCTAAAAGCGGATGCTGTGAAATGGGTAGCTGGAATCTAATCACTGCCAGCCACAGACATAGCGAGTAAGGCCACCTTTATGGGGAAAGCGGATGCCGAATGCGCTTGTGGGTAATGACCGAAGGGCAACCGTTCGGGGCTAAGGACGCAGCGAGTACCCACCTAACACGCCAAGCCGGTAGTGGCGGGTAACACCGGCAGCAGGGGCTAGATACTCTTTCGGACTGCTCCAAAATCTAGTGACCCTGCACCAAGACGCATGACCATTGCTGGACTCTTTACGCGAGAGAGAACTAACCCAGAACCGGGAAGCCATAGGATTCTAGATTGCTATGGCAGGACGATGGGGAAATAGCAGTGGTCAGCCGTGTTGGTGTCAGTGAATAGCTGGCAGTGGCATATCGCACACGGGAATAGGGAATAGCTGTCACCAACAACCTTAACTACAGGAGAAATACGTGATTCTTGATGAACTGCAAAAACGCTTTGACATTAAAAACGACCGCCAGCTATCCATTAAGCTAGGTGTAGCTGCTCCAGTTATTAGCCGACTACGTAACGGTAAAGCTAAAGTCTCAGCAGAGATGATGATTGCAATTCATGAAACCTTTGGACTGCCTATTGCTGAGATTAAGGAACTGTCTAAATGAGTTGGAATATCACAGAACTCGATGTAATTCGATGGGCTGAAGCTAGAGGAATTATCGCTAACTCAGACTCTAAGACACAGTTACTCAAAGCAGTATCTGAAATGGGGGAGTTAGCAGATGCCATTATTAAACGGGATCGACCTGCTATTGTTGATGGTATTGGTGACGTGCTTGTGTGTCTTATTGTGGTGGGGGCTTTAGAAGACGTAAACCTTACCCAATGCCTAGAATCTGCGTATAACGAGATTAAAGATCGTAAGGGATACCTTAATAAATCCGGAGTATTTGTCAAAGATGAGTGACTCAATTAACCCACAACATTACCAAGATGGTGGTATCCAGACCATAGACTTTATCGAGGCTAAAGGACTCAATTTCCACCTTGGCAATGTCGTTAAATACATCTCTAGGGCAGGTAAAAAAGGCAATAAGTTAGAGGATCTACTCAAGGCTCAATGGTACTTAAACCGAGAAATAGATCGTATCTCTAACGATTAAACCTTTATCAACTGGCCTCTAAAGACTACGTGGTCATCATCCCAGACCTGACATAGTTCTGGAGGCAACATCTTTCCATCGACAAAGGTTAGAACTGCAAAGCCTGATCGATGGTTTTTAGGGTTGTCTTCAGAATACTCAAACTGGTTACCATCAACGTCACACAGCGTACCTGTATCTACACCGTATCTATCGCCACGATAATCAGACCAAGGCGTAACTTTAAGGGAATGTAAGTGTCCGGTTACTACACTGATACCGGCTTTCATTGTGTTATTGTAAACAGCATGGATGCCATTATGATAACGATGCTTAATCATTGTGGTGTCATTGACCATAATGCTGGTTGAGAATTTCCAACGTGGGAAATGGTCAGTCAGATTCATGCCCTCAACGCCTCGCCAAGTATCCCCTACCTGAGCCGCTAAACGGGCATTAAAGCGCATATCGTGGTTACCCCATGTCCAGTGTAGGGCAGCACCTTTAGCAGCCTCCTCGACCTCTCCTAGACGATCCTGACAGGCTTCTAGCTCTTGTTTTACAGTAGGTGTAGCTCCCCATCCTGATACCGGGTGACGAGAGATGCTTGCTCCGTCAAATACATCACCATTCATAACGACCATCCGGGGTTTCAAATCTTTGATGATCTTTACGAATGCACGATGAGCAGTGCTAATAATGTCAGGCCAGTAATGGCAGTCAGACCCTACGATAATGATGCCATTCTGTAACTCTACGTTGACCCGTACATTGTTTTCTGGGTACGTTACTTTAAAATCAGGGCTATTCTTTGCTACGCCTTTTAGGACAATTGAATGTTTTTCCTCAATCTTCCTACGCCTTGCATGAACATTTCTGTCTGTAATGCCTAAGATTTTTGATAATTCTGCTACCGAACCGTGTTTATTCCACAAACCAATAAACTCTTGATCTGTGCAAGATGGTTTTCGCATGATTCCCTCTAATTAGAAAAACGATGGAACTCTCCACACCAGTCATCCCTAGATGTAATCGGGTAGGTGCAATCATAGTCATTCTCACCAGTGTTAATTAAAACTGGTGGATAACGTCTGCAATAGCCTAGATCTTCTTTCGGCTCAATCTCAAAGAAAGAGCAGGACTGGCAAGCTGGCATCCAATCTTCTTTTTTAGACATTTGGTCTTGCTATTGGATATTTAGGTTCAGAAGGAAGTAATTGAAAGGAATCAACAGACCAAGTTCCACTTTTACCGTCTTCAAATACTACCAAGATGGCATTACCTCTACGTGTCCAACAAAACTTAACGTAAGCCTCAGTTCCAAAGGCATAGCCATCATTCATGTTTAAACCAGCACATCGCTTATCTCTAGTGGTTATAACCGTCCAACCACCAGCGTTATTCTTGAAACCTGCTGCTTGTGATTCTTCTGCAAAACTATAACAACTAATTAGCGATAAGACAACAGCAAGTTTCTTCATAACAGCCCCCTATTTGGTTAAGGCTTCGTATTGGTCTCTGCATTGCTTGAGGAGGAAGCGGAGCTCGTCGGCTCTGGCAGCTTCCCTTGCAAGAAATTCTCCATCTGGGCGGTAAAGCTCTTTTCCAGTACATCCGGTGGCAGTGGATCCATTCGTGGTGGTACTGGGCAAGGTACTGGTTTCGGTGGTGGGACGCTCCGACCTATCGCGCAAGCTGTTAGTAAGGGCAGTAGTACGAGCATTAAGATTACGGATTTCACGGTCTTTCTCCTGTCTTATAGCGTCTGCATTGGCCTGTAACTCCTGCTCTTTAGTCCTAGCCTCAGCCTGAGCTTGAGCATAAGCAGCCTCTTGAGCAGCACGTTCCTTATCCCATTCCTGTTGGACTTTAGCCATGCCTAGTTCACGCCCTTGGTATAGGCCAGCACCGCCAGCAGCACCAACTGCTAGCACTACACCAAGGATTAACCAAGGATTCACTTTGGAGGAACCTTAGTACCGTCGAGCTTCTTGTGCATCTTTACCATCTTGCAGACTTCGACCTCTTTGCCCTTCTGCTTTTCTTTATGGCAGACCTTCTTAGTCTCAGCAGCAAACAGGATCAAAGGAACAAACGCAATAAGTGCAATTAGGCTTTTCATTCATGTCTCTCCGGATGAGGTGGTTGAACTGGTGCAGCTTTACCGCCATAACCAGTCGTAGCTTCTTCAGTACGTACAGTCGTAACCGTCGTGGTCACTACCGGCTTAGGAGGCTCTGGTTCTGGCTTACTCAAGTTAGGCGGTACAAACTGTGGCAGTGCTTCCTTACCTTTAACAGCAATCAATGTTGCCAAAGCACCAAGAATATACTTACTCATGTCAGACAGCAATAGGAAAAACTGCTTATCTGCTGGAGCCATGCCAGACATAGGCTGAGTCACAAATACAACCGAGTACATAGACAGAGTAGCCATCATGCCAAGAATTGCACAGAACGTAATGCCAATGGCAAATTTAAGCAGTGCGTTAAGTTGTTCTTCTGTAGCTTTTAAAATCATGGCTTGGCCTTTTCAGGTTGAGTTACATCTTCAGGACAGGTTCCAGTTGCAGTGCAGATAGGTGGCTTGCATTCTTTAGTTTCCCAGTTAGCTGGAGACTGGCAAGGGTATCTAAACCTATCCTCGCAAGCACTAGCCACCAAGCACATGGAGAGCATGAGCATAATGTTTCTTACGGTCTTCGAGTCCAATGGTTCCTCCGTTAATGCGCTTAGTCATAGTCAAAATATCACCAGCATCAGCTAACTTATTCAGGCTAGCTGTTTCCCAATACCAGCAAGCACTCTGAGCAGCACCTTCAAAGGTCTGCATATACTCTGAGGCTTCTTCAGGAGTAATTCCAAGAGATGAGGCGAACCAGAAGTAATTATCCTTGCCGGTAACCTGAATAAGACCTCGACCTTTGTATCGAGCGCCATCACCGCTAGCCTCATTGCCATTGCCCATACGGTTAGCGTAGACCTTGTTAGCAATCTTGTCTGGTTGACGGGCGTAAGCGTTAGCTGTGGCTTGGTCAGGGAAGTATTTAGCAAAGGTCTTCATCAGACCAGCAGCACTGTAGTTCAGGTTCTCTGTCAGCCATACAAAGCCACCAGACTCATGACCACATTGAGCCATAAATGCAGCAATACGCTTAGGAGTATTGATTTCGTACTCCTCAGCCAATGATTTACCAGATAGCTCAGTCTGCTTACCAAACAGCGCGTCGTACCACTGTTTAGGATACTTAGTGTTTGGCACTAACTGAGTAAATTGCTGCATAGTAATCAAGGCTCACCCCTTATTCGTTCATTGATAATCTGCTTGCGTAACTCTCTAATAGCCCGGATTTCCATCTCTACAGCCACACGAGCATTGTTTAGATCCATGTACATCACCCCAAGCACAGGGAGTACAACGACAAACGTCAAAGCCATTACTAGTACACATAAGACGAGAGCAAACGATACGTCAGACTCTCCCTTAGAAGATGTAGGACGGCGAGGAACCACACTACGACGAAAAGGATTGCGCCAAACCATGTTACGTACTCTTGCCTTATCCTTGCTGCTTTACGTCTTCTAGCAGCGTCAATCTGTAGCTTTGCAGTCTCACGTTTATGAGCCTCATCTTGCTCAATAACGATCTGCTTCCACATCTTCTCGTATCTGCTCCACAAGTCACCTAACTCAGCCGGTGCTTTATAGACCATTGTTTCGCGTAGTTCCGCAAACATCGCATCTAATCTTGACCGGATGATGACACGTATTAACGCCCGTTTACCAACCGAATCTTCACCCGTATAAACCTGTGTTGCTTCTGCTTCCTGCTGGATAAAGACCTTGCCAATCTTGTCGTACTCATCCATCAGCACACCAAGATCATTGCCAATCTTGATAAATACGTCGTTAGGATCAGCCTTGCCTATCTCCTGAACCCTAGCTACTTCCTCGTTATACTTAATCTTCTGAGCGTTAGTAGGATTCTGAATCTTTCCAAACTGCGTCTTTAGATCGTCTAGTACGTCCTTGACTTCACCAGCAGCGCCCTTGATGTCCTTGTATAGCTGACATCCTTTCTTTACAGCCGCAACAGCAGCATTGGCAGCAGCTAGGAGAGTTAGCGGATCAATTTATTGTTCCTACTTAGGTAAGGAGCCGTTGCCAGCCATCCAGAACATTAGACCCAATGCAGCAGCACCTACGATCCAGAATATCTTTTTAACGACAGAACGACCGACTTCTTCATAGATTTTCTTGAAAGCTACTTCAGCGGCACGTTCCGCTATAGCTTCAATCTGGTCATCAGAGAGAGGCACTTTTTCCATGATTAAACAGTCCTTTTCCACATACGGACTACGATATATGGTGGCAAGTTAGCGTTAGTGCCAGAAGAACCAGTAGTGCTATTGGCTACCGTTATACCTGTGGTAACTGTAGATGTATCTGAATTAGTTGTATTTCCAAGACCGTTGTAAGGTGATTGGAATGAACTACCGCCGCCAGTAAAGTCAGGGCGAGTTGGGATCGTGTGTTTGTGACCGGGATCAGTTACCGTAGCTGTGTGTGTATGGCTTACTACAATCGCATCAGCAGAACCACCTGTTTCTTCAGCCGTATCAAATGCTGCATTACTAGCATCTAGGCCAACTGGAACACGACCAGCACCAAAGGCCACCCAAGTACCAAAGCCAAGCAACGTAGCAGGGTTAGTGCTGCTTGTAGCATTGATATAGATAGAGCCTACCGGATAAGCCGCTGCCAATGCCGCCTGAACAAAGGCTGTAGTAGCTACTTTAGTTGTGCTATCACCAAACGTAGGAGTTGGAGCAGTAGCAGAGCCAGCAATAGCCACAGTGCTAGAGAATACAGCAGCACCAGTACAAGTAAACGCACCACCTACCGTAAAGTTATCGCCATCAGTACCTGCTTGTTGGTCTTTAAGCTGTGCCATTAACTCACGGATAGCGTTATTAATGCCAGACGGAGCGCAACCCTCTGCTATGTTAATACCACCTATATCAGTGTTATTTGCAGCAGTAGCGCTATATTCGCTAATCTTGTTCTTTGCCATGATTATCTACCCATCAATAGGTTAATTTCTTCCTCTGTCACTGGCTGTTGTGGCGAAATAAGACCACGAGCAGCCAATGCTCTAGTAGCAGATGTTTGTCTAGGCTGTAATCCACCTGTTCGCATTATGTCTGCAAGATTTTCAACAGATTGCCTACGAAGGCTTGTAGCACCCATTCTTGCACCAGTAGCCCCAAGAGCCAATGGAACGCCGACATAAGGATTAGCAACAATAGCCCCACCCGGCAAAATACTGCTAACTGGGCCAGTAGGAGCAAACCTACCAAAGAATTTAAGCAAGTTCTGTGTAGTAGATCCTTTAGCAGCAGCAATAATTTCTTTTTGCTCAGCAGGGGTAAACAAACGCATCTTATTTTGATTTTTAGCCAAACTTCTAAGCTGTTGAGCCATAGAGTTTTCAGCGCCAGACTGAGTAAATTTGCTCTGATCTAATTGAGCGTTAGCCAGCATCTCATCAAAAACATCAGCCTTCATCATGCGGGAATACGTATTCCTAGCTTGATTCCAAGCAGCTACACCAGTTTTGTTTCCTGCGCCAATAATGTCAGACTTATCCGCATTAACAATATAATCGTCAAATCTATCTTTAAGGATAGTTGCCAATCTACGTTCTGCTGGATCAGTGCTAGCTTGAGCATTTTGAATCATCTTTCGCAATGCCTGAAGCTCAGTAAAGTCTTTAGGCATATTAACGTCAGTCAATTCCCTAACGACAGACTCAACCTTTGGATACGCAGTAGGTGTATAACCTTCTTGACGAAGATCAGCAGCAATTCGACCCATGCTTGTACTAAATCTTGATGGATTAAACGCAATGCCAGAATTCTTAGCAGCTTCAAATGCAGCAGTTGATTGAGCAGCAAGAACCTCTCTAGATGGGCCTGTAGGACGAGTTCCAGCCGCAAATGGAGCGCCAGTAGCCATACCTGCAACCATGCCAGCAATCGGGCTTCCTGTTGCTTCTGTGGTGTATTGAGCAGCAGCCGTAGCAGGAACAGCAGCCATTAACTGACGTTCAGGAGACTTAGCCATTTCACCAGCGATATTTCTACCTAACTGGCTTTGTGCTGTCTTACTTAGTGCTTGTGCTGTTGCCGTTTGAAATGCAGTAGAAGGAAGAACACCACCAGCCGCTTGTATAACACGTTCTCCAGTTGTTTCAGCAACAGGGAATCCAATGTTAGTTAAAATATTTTCAACTCCAGCAGTAGGCGATGGAATTTGATAATCTCTAGGCAAAACAAGATTAGCTGCTTGAGTTCCAATTTCAGCCAAAGGCAACCCGAAAGTTCCAACACCAGCACCAAATGGGCCACCTAATGCAAATCCAAGACCAGCACCAGCAGCTACAGGAGCCAATCCTCTAGTCATAAGAGCCGCACCACGAGTAAATTCCTCACCAGCAGATCTTGGTTGAGCATACTGTTTTGCATAATCATAGGCTTCTAAGTCTGTTAATTTACGATCAGACCTAACCTCTTGTTCTGCAAAACCGGGTATTTTTACCTTATAAACAAAATCTGCCATTATGGAACCCTCCTAACGGTTACGCCTTTAGGTGGTTTATTTTGTGTTGCTGTTGGCTTTACAACTTCGCTAGTCAAAAGTTCATCAAACTCACCGTTATAACCGTATGTTCTAGCGTAATCGTTAGGAATAGTTTTTAATGCTCTATTAGCATTGCTAATGTATGACTCAAGTTGCTTCTTGAGTTCAGCCTTATCCATACCAACTTTAAAAGCACCCCTAATTTTAGACAGGCTTTCCATTTCAGCAACAGCTACGTTGCCAACAGCTCCGCCAGTAGGGCTATTTGCTCTCATTTCTTGAATTTCGCTAATAAACGATCTACCAAGAATGTTATTTAATATTTCATTAGCTGAATATGCTTGCTGGTCAAGAACAATGCCGCCAACAGTTTGAGTTCTCAATGGAGCAGTTCTTCCAGAAAGAGCATCAATATATGCTGGATTATCAAGCAAGGATTGAGCAGCATTACGAGCGTCAACAATATTCTTTAACGTGTAATTAGATGCAGCAATTAATCCCGGTTGCGCTTGAATAAGCTCCTGCTTTTTCTTTGGAGGAACTTTGCTATCAGGCTGGCTAATCAACGGGTTTTGTGCAACTTTTGAATCAATTACCGATGAAGTTCTAGGTTGCGCTGCTGGTGTAACAGTTGGAGTAACTTGTGGTGTAACCTGTGATGCAACCTGTGGCTGAGGAGTTACTTGTGGTGACACCTGTGGCTGAACTTGTGGTTGAGCTTGTGGTTGAGCTTGTGGTTGAACCTGAGTAGTAACCTGTGGCGTTACTTGTGATCTAGCGTTAATTAATGTCGATCTAGGTGCTGGAACTGGAGGTCTTGTACCTGTTTCAAACTGGGTACGTTGAGCCTCTCTAGCCAATTGAGCATATTGGTCAGCAGTAGGAGCGTCAGCAAAACGCAAAACTTCAGAAAGTTGATCTGGCTTAAGCTGTGTTTGGTTAGCTGTTCCAAATTTCTGCTGTGCATAAATACCCGGCAAACCTTCAATTTTTGCACCTTTTTCAGACTCTTGAACTTGCTTATAAACATCTTGTATACCTAAGCGAATCTGATCTAAGCCAAGATAACCAGTATCAGCAAGAGTTCTTAAGTTTCTTATTTGTGGCTTAAACTTCTCAGGAACTTCTTTTTCTATATTTACCCAGTTAAAAGTAGCAGATGATATTTGCTTTAACTGCTCATCAATCTTAGAAATTGATTCTTCATTAGCTTTACGCTGCTCTCTGGCTTCTTTAGTAGGCACTTTAAAAAGATTGCGATTAACTTCAAGAAGTTGATTCTTTTGTGCAAGAAGCTGTGCATCTGGCCCTTGTTGAGCAGTAACAGTAATACCCGGCAATGCTTTTTCTTCACCAGTAATTACAGGAACTTCTGTTGGTGCTACCTGTGGCTGAGGAGCCGATGTAGGTACTGCTTGGACGTTACCTCTACCAGCCATCTCAACTTCAAGACGATTAGCCTGTTCCATAAAAGAATCGCCAAGAGCCTTAAAGTTAGGGCCAGCCGTATAAGCACGTTGAGCTTGAGCGCGTAGTGATTCAGGAGTTTGTGTAGGCATTTGTGCAGCACCCTGAGTACCGCCAATACCTTTAAGACGCTCTTTAAGTGCTACTTCTTCAGCAAACTTACCGGGATCAATGTCAGCCAATGGAGCAAGATCTGGGTATTGTTTTTTTGCTACTTCAATGCTTCTTAACCTATTTGCTGCTTGAGTCTGTGCCAACTGAGTTTGTGCAATCTGTTGCTGTGTAACGTAATTCTTAATACCCTGCTCGTAAGCACCACCAGCAGCACCAAAGCCACCAGCCAATGCACCTAAGATGTTTTCAGCAGCAGAACGACGTGGCCCAACATTACTCATGCCTTGAGCTAATGCCAGACCAGCACCTAGCAATCCCTGAATATTGGCGCGATTCTGTAAGTTCTTAGTTTCCTCAGCACCAAGCAATCCCGGCAGATAGCTAGGAGCAGATCGACCAAAAACATTAGGAATGTAATCTGTAATATCCATATATCACCCTAATAGGGAAATTGGTTGTGGTCTAAGAACTGTGCTTTGCTGTGGATTTAGCAGACTCATGTAATCACCACCCTGAATCTGACCACGACTTACCTGACCAGCAGGAGCCATTGGTACTTCAGGACGCTGCATCATTTGTTGTGCTGATTGCATAGCCATACCTGTCAACACAGGATTTTCTTGAGCATATTTACCAACAGATCCAACTCTATCAATAAAAGTAGGCTCGTACATTGAAGAAGGTATAAGCCCTGTACTTGTGCCAGAGGATACAAACGGAGTAGTTACTGGGCTACCAGCAAACAATCCAGTTTTAGCAGCCTCAACGCCTATTGCACCACTGGGGCCAGTAGTCATTGCAGTAGCCACAGGATTTACAAATGCCTGACCAGCCATAGGAGCAGCAGCATTAATTGTTGTTGATCCAGACAATGCGCTAGGCAAAACACCACTAGATGCACCAGCACCTAAACCACTAGCGCCCATCAAAGCACTGCCACCATAACCACCGGCAGCACCTAATAAAGCACCTTTAAGTGGATCTTTCTTGTTTGTCATAGCGCCAATAGAGCCACCGACAACCGCCATAGTAATAGGATCAGCCATTATTTACCTCCCGACGGCGTAGCTTGTTGAACAGTTGTCTGACCTTGAGGCACACTGCTAAACAAGTTAGCAAATTGACTAAGTTTTGCTTGTGGCAAGTTCTGCTCAAAGTTAAAGCGGTTAATTGCGTCTTGCAGTTCAGCAGAGGAATACTGCTCTTGTGCCTGACCAGCCGTTAGCAGCTTCTGAATATCAGCATAGTCAGTAGCAGCCATTGCAGGAGCAGCCTGAGCCGCTTGCATTTGTCTAGCGCGTTCAGCTTCAGCCGATCCATAAGCCAATTGACCACCTTGCTCCAACATTGCACGAGCAAATATGTCTTGAGCGCGACCTTCTTGTTCAGCTTGAGCAGCAGAGCCATAACGACCCATCGAGGAAGCCTTAGACTGAAGACCTTGGACACCTTCCGTAAATTGCTCACGAGCCTGACGATTAACGCCAGCTAAAGCACCCTCTAGGAATGGATTAACGCCTCGTCCTTGAATCGTAGCTAGTTGCTCTTGCTGTGCTGAACGAACCAGCGGAGAACCAGCCATAGCCCGTTCCTGAGCCATTTGCAGGGCTGATTGAGTAGCCTGAGACGGAGAAACGTAAGTCTGACCGGGGAAAAAGCTAGGCGTACCAGACTCGTAAAGACGTTTGCCTTCTTCTAGTCCATAGGTAACATACGGCTTGATGTCTGGATCAATGCTCGTAGTTGTTTTACTCTCTTGTTGACCGCCACCACCGCCCATATTACACCTCGCAAATCCATTGTTTAGGACGGAAACCGAGTTGTTTCGCCCTACGTTGCCATCCTCGACGATGGCTAGAGAAAGTTAGATATTTGACATTACCTTGACTACAGATGTCTTTTATGTATTTTAATCCAGATTCAACAATTTGATAATTATTTTCTAACGACCAAGCAGCCCATAGGTGCATTGTTTCGCCCATAGGTTGCAGGATAAAGAAGCACTTAAAGTGGTTATTCTCTAGTCCTACCCACAGCATTGCTTTTTGATTAAAGCAGTCTGTGTACACATCTTCTACTATCCAGTTTTCTGGGCTATACCCTTTAATTTCATCTAATCCGGGGCGTACTGTAGGCCACCAGTCCCTAAGTTTATCTACAGGTATGTACCTAAACTCCATTAGCCCACCACAATGTAACCATAGGTTTTGTCTGCCGTATTGTTTGACCAATGCGATATTGTTGCTTGGCCTTGTTGCTGGCTAGAAACATACACATTAGATGTTGCTGAAGGAGCGATATAGCTAGCAGTAATAATCGCACTAGGAATTGATGGTCTTGTAGGACTTGAGCTTGTTGGATATTGCTCAAGAGAAACGCCGGTATCTGTTGTACGCCACATAACCTCAACGTAATCACCAGCATTCATTTCTAAAAAGAAGTTCATTGCAGCAATCAGATGAGATGGATCACCAGTGCTTTTTCTAGCTGGCATATGAAACCGGCTATTTGACCCATCAACATTAGTATTGTTCTTCTTGAACCAGATGTCTATGTCTTGACCATCGTTAGTCGTATTCTTGTATTGCAACGAAAACTGAATGTTGTATATCCCGTAGTTCCTGACGTTAATCCGCGAAGTATTGGAAACGTAGATACCGTTAGAATAATCTGTTGTGTTTAGTGCAACAGCATAAGCTGCGGTTGTGCTAGCAGCAGTCTGGTCTGTGGTGTCCTGAAACGCTCCATAAGGCGCTGAATCAGCTTCGGCAGCATTAGACACAGGAACCAAGAATATCAGGCTGTCAAAGCCTATACGCTCGTCATAGAGGGTAGTTGTCGTAGCATTTCCTGTGGCTAACGTAATCCGACCCGTATTATTGGTCTTTCCGTCCATAACCCCACGAACAACCTCAGAAACCTGACGAGGATCTCCTCCAAATGGCGGTAATGTACGGAACTGAGTCATCGATCACCCTGTTTAACAACGTCAAACTCTAAGCCAACAGCAGTTTTCCAGCTAGAACCAGTAGGAGTCAGTCTTAGACGATGATATTCACCATTAGACCGCAAGCTCACACGGTTTTCTGCATCAGGAGACACATTTGAGCCAAATTCCACTTGTTCAGCAAGATTATCCCGGCTAGAAACAGCGATAGAACCGCTACCATTGTCCACAATAGGCTTTGCCAACATAATCGTAGACCTACCTACATCAATATCACCCGTTGATATGTTCGCAGTCTTAGGCTGACCTGAGAAAGCAATGATCTTTTGAGCGCTAACACCAGCAAATAGTAGTTGTCCACCAGCAAATACTCGTGAATCCAATGGAATATCAAGCGCATCAATGCTTGAGTTGTAGTTATCTACCTGCTCTAACGTAGCTGAAGGCGTTAATACATAAGCAATTGACGTTGCTGTAGTCTCTGCGTATGACCATTTGTTAAGGTCAATCGAGTACAGCAGCATATTCTTACCGCCAAACGTATTATTAAACTTCCATATTACTAATTTATTAACTGGATCAACTGTAGCACTCATTTCAGTTTGGATTTCACTAGGAATGGCGTTATCAAAGAACCAGCGATTTACTTTTTCGCTACCTATGTTCTTGGTTGACTGACCATCACAGACATAAAAGCCATCATCTGCAAGGAAATACGTTAGGTTGCCGTACTGAGCGATAGATCCGTTAGAAATACAGCCCAAAGATCTTGAAATAGCGTCAAACTGGAAGAAGAATGGTGAGCCTGTGTAGCTCATCCGGTAGATAGCACGTTCCAAGAAGATTAGACCGTACTCACCACCAGCCAAACCAGTAATATCACCACCGTCAGGAAGAATCTGGGTATCAGCTTGAGATGCAGCACCCGGTGTCCAGTCTGTCTCGTCATTGAGATCAGACCAGTAAACCTTACTAGTGTCAGTTCCGTCGTTAGCAGCAACCACAAAGTCACGTACAACAGTTACATACTTAGCAATAGGAGCAGAAGCAGACAAATCACCAAAATTAGTCGATGAATTCAGTGTCCATGATTGCAACTTATCCTGACCATTAGCCAGAATCATCTTTGCGCCAAACTGAGTTACATCCCATCCCTCAACCGCTGTGTATCCCGTAGTCGTAGCCGCATCTAAACTAGCATCAGCGCTATCAAATTTATAAATCTGGGTTGTGCTAGCTGCAAACAATGTACTAGCACCACCAAACTTGCCAGCAAAGGTAATGATTAGATTAGCACCAGCAGCGTCAGAGTAATCAGCTTCACTCTTAATAGGCGCGTATCCATTAGCAACTGGATAACAATTCTTTGCATCTGTTACTGCACCTGTTACGCCGGGTTGATCTGGCAACCACTCACCGAATAGAATCTTTTGCATGGTTAGCCTTCCCACATAATATTGATTGTTCCAGCGTCAAAAGCGTCTGTGCCGTTGACTGTGGTGATGCGGACGCGATCTAGGGTATCGGATAGTGATTTACTTCCAGAAGTTATAAAAGTTCCGGTTCCTGCTCCAGTAGCAGACAAAGTACCTGATGCTGCATATATGTTTCCAGAAAGTTTACTTATATTGATTAGACCGTCAATAATATATCCAGCATTGTTTGCCCTAATGCCAAATCCTGTCGTTATTGAAGTATCTAATGTAGATCCACCACCAGAATTCATCATTACCCCGACATACCCTGTAGTTTCCACACCACCGGAATCACCAAGCTGTATTTGCACAAAAGACGAACCATTAGTGCTTACCCCACTAAACATCACCGTGATCCGTTTAGCCGTACTAGGAATACTTGTGAAGTCAATTGAAGTGCCAGATGTAGAAGCAATAGCAGTACCTGAAACTATTGCACCTTTTACAATACCAGTTGAATTAATTGTTACTGCATCACCTGTCGTAGCGCCACTATTGCCAACACCAATACGAACAGTACCGTCAGGGGAAGAAGGCTGATAAATAGTAAAGTTATTTGTAGCCGTTACAGACTGCCCAACTTGTACATTGTTCGTCTTTAATGTTGACATTTAAATCCCCAGTGCTGCTTTAATCTCGTCAGGTGTTGCTGCTGCGTCGATGTCTGCTTGGATAGCTGCGTACTTCTCACGGATAGCTTGACGGGCGGTTTCTGCGCCTTCCGTCTGACCCGGAATCTGCTTGGCAATAGCGTCGTCGTAAGGCTTAAATTCTTCTGCCCGCGCAGCACGACGCATATCGTGACCAATGGTTTTGGCTTTGGTTAAGTCGATTACGATACTCATGGGTTACTCCTGATAGGACCAAGCATTTCTAAAAAATCGGTCTGAGGGAATCTCAGACACATCCACGATCTTATATGGCTTACCTGCTGGTACATCCTTGGCTGCGATCTGTTGAATCGTCAGGCCACACTCAGCCGTGGGAATAATGACAGCAACACCGCCGTCATCAGTTGGGTAAATAATTCGTTGGCTCATTGTTACTCCTTGTTAGCGGAAAACTGCGACGTATACATAAGGCGCATCTGCAAAAATACTAGAAAAATTAACAGTACCTATGGCAATTGAACCAACCGCCGGTGTAGCTCGAGTTGTATTTTGCCAAGCTCTTGGTACTATGCTGGAAGTGTCTCCTGTAAGGGCTTGAACACAATAATTAACGTCTGGCATAAAATTAGTAAAGTTGACTGTGTAATCACCCGTACCGTTATCCGTAATACTCGATACATTCCCACTAGCACGAATAGCAACTGTACCTGTGCCGTTAAAGTTGACCCATGCTCTGCAACCGTATGCTGTGGCTATTGAGCCGTAACCTGAGTTAAATTGCAGATTAGCAGAAGCATCTGAATAGATAACTGTACCGTCAGCATCAGGCAGCGTTAAGGTGCGGTTAGAAGCCGTACTAGGCTCCTGCAATAGTACGCTACCACCACCAGATGAATTTAGTTTCAATGACATAGTTAACCAATCATCAAAGCATTACGTAAGGGTTTGCTATTCATTATTGGCCTTTAGCGGAAAATAAACGCCGACATAAACGCTTCATCGTAAGCAACCCCACTTGTGGAATAGTTATAAATTTGAAACGATGATGTTGTGTTTGCAGACCCGGCCCACCAAACCCCTGTTTGAAGTGAACTGGTAGAAAGACCGGAAATCCCGCCAATAGCATAATTGATATCAGGTAGCGCGGTTGTAAGATTGACTGTATATTGCCCTACCCCGTTATCCGTAATAGAACTCACATTACCAGAGGCTCTAATAGCTACCGTACCCGTACCATTAAAGTTCACCCAAGCCCTAGCGCCATAGATAGGAGCAGATCCACTCTGAGCACCACTCAACTCAGCAGCGGTAATAGAAGCATCAGGCAGACCACCAGCCGCTAGTCCTGTAATCGTCCCATCTCCGCTTAATGTCATTGGCATCTTATTGCCTCATCCAATTATCTGATCCAGCGTTTACATTCGTCCAAGTATTTGACCCGGCAGGAACCTCTGTCCATGTGTCATTACTTGTTCCTACATTTGTCCATGTGTTACTACCTGCTGATTGCTCAGTCCAATTAGTTTCTTCAGGAGCTACATCCGACCACTCCTCACCAATTATCTGACCATTTGCAACCACTGTTGCCAGAGCATTAACGTAACCAATGCCTGAGAATATCGCATTACCAGCACAAGTTACTGTGGCAATCCCATTAACCGAAGCATTTCCTTCGTAAACAACACCACCAATGGCGCTAACTGTCGCAGTACCAGTAATAGATCCAGCACCAGATAGAATCCTAATCCCGGTTGCTGTAACCGTTGCTGTACCATTTATTACAGCATTGCCAAATTGTACTCTTGTTGCATTAGCACTAACAGTAGCAGTTGCATTTACTGCCGCTACACCGCTAAATATTGCTACACCATCAGCAGTTACTGTTGCATTGCAAAATATTGTCCCAACACCAAAATTTAAGATACCGCCATTAGCAGCTACCGTAGCAGCACAGCTAATCGATCCTGCCGCCATCCTTTGCCGTATACCAGCAGCAGATACTGTAGCAGTTGCATCTATGCTAGCAGCACCGAATAACGTCGCTCCACCTAATGACGAAAACGGAGACTGAGCAAAAGTGCTAATCCCAAACATTTAGACAATAGTCCACGTTGCACCAGAAGGCACAGTAACCGTCACCCCACTAGCTATAGTTGCGTTCTTTCCACTAATACCATCGTATCCAGTAGGAAACGTCATCGTTGTACTAACCGTCTGGTTGCTCAAGAAGATGCCGTTAGAAGCCGCGAAATGCAGCTCATAAGCCATATCTAATTCATCGCCATAAACAGCCTTAGAAGCAGGATACGTTACGAATACTTCCTTGCTATTGGCTGCAAAGTTAATCGCTGACGTATTGCCTGAGCTATTGGAAAGAATCGTATCTCGTGAGAGCGTAGTACCTGATGACGTATACGTACCAATACCTACTTCCCAAGTGCCAGCAGTCGCATCAACAATAGCGTAGTACGTGGTATTACCATTGCCAATGTCTGCAAACGAACGGAATCCAGCAGAAGCACCAGCTAATGTCAGAGTACCTGTACCAGAAGTGGTACTAGTCTCTTTTATCCTGTCTTTAACAACTAAAGGCATTATTTATCCTTTATGCCAAAGTCACGCTCAGGCTACCAGTTGCAATCTTAAAAATATCGCCAGAGGCAATTGACTTAGACGCATCCAAAGCAGTGTGATACAGCAAGTTACCGCTAGTAGCATTGTCCAGAATGCCTATCCAGCCTACGGTTCCCCATGATCCTGTGGCTTGCGGGAACTCAACCGCAGCACTGTTGGTAGTAACGCCATCGCTGGGAGAGCCAAAAGTAACAGCAGTACGAGCATAAGAACCACCAGAGACTTCTGTACCAGTATTAGCATCAGTAGGATCAGATGTATAAAGACCAACATAAACAGTCGCAGGGCTTGTGTAGCTGGTGTTACGGAGAGTAGCGTTAATCAGCGCATTCTCAAGATAGTTTGACATTTCTGCCATGATTTACCTCACGTTATAAGACATTGCCATCGGTTGACCGCTGTACTCACTTGACTGGTCAGCAGCAGAAATAGACGCTATAGCACGATCATAAAGAGATGCCCAAACCTGCAACCTAGCGTCATTCATTAGATACGGTTCAGCCTCACCTAAAGCAGCGTACAACAACGCATCAGGGAAGTTAGCCAAGAATACATTACTAGTATTGCTATCACTCAATAGCGGAGGCTTGGCGTAATACAGCATCTGAGCCGTGTATACAGCGTCAGGAATAGGCGAGAATTGCAACTCTGAAGCCAATACCGTATAGGTTCTAGGCAGACCAGATTCAGTAGCTCTAGTGTTAGCGTAGAAGGCGTTAGGAGCCTCGTAAGCTAGAGAAGCAATAGGATTGGTGTTTAGGTGAATGTCACGCATCTCTAGGAAGTCTGTAGGCAGACCAACCGTAGAGTCACCACCAACAGTATTAGCCGTAGCAACGACCAACATCTGCCGGGTTCTCAGATCACGACGTAAACGCTCCTCAGCCAACCGGATAAAGTCAGGGATAACTGAGGTTAGATCACTACGAGCTAGGTAGTTCGCTATCGTAGTCTTTAGGTCACTGTAGCTCGTAAATGCCATGTCTATTTCCCGTTATTGTGCGCCTCTATAGCGCCTTCCTCTACATCATCCCACCGATACTCATACGTACCAATGTGACCAATATGCTTAGATAAACTATGATCTACGTAAGTCTGAATGCCAGCATCCAAGGCTTTGATGCAGAAATGTACATCCTCGCCAATAATGCCTTTAGATCCCCAACCTACATCAAACCAAGGCTTAGGAACCTTCTCAAAGACTTCCTTACGGATCATCACAACACCAAAACCAACCGCTGTAACAGGCTCTATGCCCTCTTTATCCATCGAATCTATCTTATGCCAAGCATGACGGATAATCTTGCCATCCTCATCCTTCTCAATCTGTAGATTCAACGCAGTCGGTAGTGTCGGCTTACGTCTTGTTACTGCATTAACTCCAACAATCGGCACATCACGGCTTAACAAAATATCAATAGTGTCAGACGGAAACCGCATATCAGAGTCAATAAACAGAATCGCATCGCATCCTTCAGCAAGAGCAGCATCTACTAGCTTCTCTCTCTGATCGAATATCAGCGTTCCTGCCATCGTATAGAGCTTTAGACCATTACCTTCTTTAGAGCATCTGTGCCTTGAATCCCTGCCAACCATCTTGGCGAAATCAAAAGCAAACGATGTATGAACTTCATCCCTAGCTGGTACGCAAGCACCTACGATCATACTGTTCCCCTATAGACTTTCCATTGTGCATTATCGGAACTATTGAGCCAACTAGCAAAAGCAACGTCATCTATGATATTAAAGCCTTTCATTATTCCCTTCTTATTCAAGTCATCAATGACCGTGAAAGGAATACTGGCTATATGGTGCATTTCGTTAAGATGTCCAGCTCTTTGCTTGTCTGCCTCCAGAATCTGCTTGTTACGTTCAAGAATGTCCGTAACGTCCTGTTTAGTTTCGATGATAAGACCGCCATCACCGTCCGAATGTACAACCTGTTGTCTATAGTCCATAAATCCTCATAGAAAAGCCCCCAACCATAAGGTCAGGGGCTAATTCAATTACAGTGCCATATTCAAGTCAGCAACGATACCGTGAGCGGCTTCGTTCTTAACTTCCAGCGTAACTTCGACCAGAACCTGAGTCTTGTCAGAGTCACCAGCTTTTGCAAGCTCGTTGGTCTGGAAAGGACGCAGATAGGCCAGAGCAGCGTACTCAGGATCAAGCACCAGAGCATCGCGGGCACGCATGAAGCGGTTAGGAACCACGCTCATTGAACCGAAGTCCGACAAGTAAACGTCAGCAGCGCCAACGATAGTAGCAGCACCAACAGCACCACCGCCACCAGCATTAACGTTGTAACGATAAGCCGACAGACCTGTGAAGGTAGAAACCTTCTGTTTACCAGTAGCGCCAACCATCAGAATCTTAGGTACGCCACCCGAAGCAAACACTTCAGCCACAACATCCTTCAGAAGCTGCTCAGTGAAGGTACGTGTGTTACCGTCTGTACGAGTCGAAACACCGATAGTCGTAGGATCTGCACCGTTGGTCTGAACCGACGAGTTGGTCTTGATCCAAGACAACAGCGAACCCATCTTACGAGCCGACGAGTTGCTAGAACCAACCGAACGACCCTGATTCGACAGCAGGATGGTTTCCAGATCGCGCTTCAGTTCTTGCGAAGCCTTAGCCAACTGGTAAGCCTTTTCCGACTTACGACCAGCTTTGTTCACTGCATCCAGAGTGCCAGAGACTTTGATAGTCTTTTGCAGGATCTGGGTGTAGTTACCAAGACGGGTAGTAGGTGACAGAGTTGCGTCCGAAGCATCAGCACCTTCAACAGCAGCGTTATTGGTAGTAGCGGCTGCAAGGCTGTCGGTCTGCCACTCGTGGTAAACAGCCGTAGCTTTGGTCTTGCCAATCGAAGACATGAATGGAGTCTCGGTAGGCGAGATGTCATAGATTACGTCGGTCAAATCTTCGCGCTGACCGATTGCGTCGTAGGCGTTATAAATTGCCATGATTCAATCCTTTATAAAAAGCGTTCAAACACATTAGCTGCATCCCTAACACTACCAGTGGATTTAGCCCGTGACTTAAGTTTCCTAATTTCCTCAGAATTACTATCTCTCGGCTTAGATACTCCCGGCTTAATAGGCTTTGGAGCTTCTGCAACCTTCTTAGTAATCCCCGGCTTTGCAGACTGTAACTTGTCGTACTGCATCGCCTTGTATAACGTCAGAACGGCTCGTGAATCAAATACGTTAGCCAGTTCTTCATCAGAGAATCCCATCTGCTTACCGTATGTGCGAATGTCCTTACGGATTACTTCGCCCTTAGACGGATCAGCAAACTCAGGTAACACAGCAACTAGCTTCTCAGATTCAGCGGCTATCATTTGCTTCATCTGTTGTTGCCTGTCGTATTCTTGCTGCTGAGAGATCATCTCTCGTTGAGCGCGAACCTGTGCTAACTGCTTTTCCTTCTGAGACAATTCTGCGACCTTTACGGCATAACCGATAGGATCAGTCTCTTTCAGGTAATCCAAATCCTCTGTTTGTTGCGGCTGGTTCAACATCTGCTCGATGATTCCCAACTGCTGCGCGTATTGATCGCGCAATGCCTTGGCTTCTTGAACTGCATGACGTTCGGCCTCAACCGCCTTGCGTTCCTCAGCTACGGCTTGCGATTTCTTGGTGTAATCAGTGCCAAGTTGATAAGACTTGATAAGCTCATCAAGGGTTACCTCCCGTTCTTCGCCAGCGGCTTTGACACGGAATGTTTGAGGTTCCTCTTGCTCACCATCGTCATCTTCTTGTTCTACCTCTGACTCATAAGACTCGTCAGATTCGGCCTCGCTTTCGTTAGCTTCTGAAGCGGATTTTGGTTGTTCCTGTTCGGAGCCATCTTCTCGATTCATCATGCTCAAGAAAGCGTTAGCTGCACCTTCTACCGTCAACTCTCCACTTCCTTCCGGAGTCGTGTTTGGAGTATCGCTCATGTATGTTGTTTCCTAAATTATATCGGGAACCGCCCGATTCGGGTTACAAAATCTTAATCCTTTTTTCGTCCATCATCTTTTGAGCAGCCATGCTTTCAAGGTGAGCTTCAATTGATTCCAGTACTCTAATACGTGCGTAAGCTTCTTCACGGATCTCTATCTCCCCATAGTTGCTACTTACTATTCTGTTAAGCTCAGTTCCTCTAAGATCTTGCATCACCTCTTGGAACATATCGTCTTTAAGCAGGTTAAGCGCCCACTGTGCTTTATCCACCAGTCAGACTCCCTAGCTCTTTAATCGCCTTCAAGACAATCTCAGCCTGTTTGTTACGGCTATCCTCGTCAGCCAAGTCCATTGCCAAGATTGCTTGCAATTGCTGGACTGCTAACTGCGCTTCTTTAATGCGAATGTCAGCCTGATCCTTCTGGTTCTTCATCTGCATCTCAATGCCCTTACGGGTGAACTCAGCCTCTAGGTTCTGACGCTCTAGATCTAACTTAGCAGCATCAATCTGCGCCTTAGCCTGTGTCTTTTCACGCTCTACCTGCGCCAACAACTGCGCCACTTCTGCCTGTTGATCTGGCGCAGGTGGCTGTGGCTGCGACAACTGAGCATCCATCTCAGGCGTAATCTCGTTCATGAAAGCATTAGCATCTTTGAAACCAGCAGCCTCAATGAACTTTGCTAACGTGTTACGGTATTGACCAACAGAAACAAGCGGATTAGATGGGCCATAGGTCTGGATGATCTGCTCCTGCTTGGCAAGAACCATCTGAAGCATCGTTAGCTTCTGATCCCGGTCACCTGAACCCAGACCAACATTAACGGATACATCGTACTCATTAGCCCATGTGCGAGGATCAAACTGCACGTACTTGCCTCTCATACGGACAATCTTAGGCTTATCCTGATACTTGCCCAACAGATGCAGAATGCCTCTAAACAAGCTCTTAACGCCTGTCTCAGCAAAGATACGGGCAATCAACTCCAGCTTGCCAGAGTTAGACTTCATCATTGCAGCAACAGCAGCCGCTGTTACGTTAGACAGAATGTCTGGATCAAGACCTTGTTGCGCGTCACTAACACCAGTACGCTTGGCCTGTACCGCATCCATATACTCCAGCATTGGCATAGCCTGACCAAAGGTAGACTGAACCTGAAGCGGAACCAGAGCGTTAGGATTCTTCAAACGGACAATGCCACCGGGAGTAGCGTTAAGCAGGTCATCTAAGTTCACCTGACCATCTACAGCGCCAACCCGATTGTTATTCGTCAGGTAGAGATTATCGAGAGACTGACGAGTAATAGTGGACTTGATAAGCTGGATGTCCATAGTCCTATCTGCCAACGACTGTCCAAAGAACTTATGAGGAATAGGGATAGGGCAGATGCTATGGAATGGAACATAGTCGCAGTCTTCATCTTCTAGTATTTCCGATCCGCAATAAACAATCCTACGCAACTCAGCGATACCGTCATCGTTCTCGTCAATGCGTATATAGCACTCGTACACCTCAACCGTCTGCATAGAATGGTCAAGGGACTGAGTCTGATCTGGCTGTTCTCCGTTATCAAAACGAGCAACACGCTCGGCAGAGAAACTTAGATCGTCATAAGAAGGTAGCTCATTTACGATGTCTTTGTCGTAGCCCATTGCAATCAATTCTGACCGCTGCATGAGCTTTCGATGAGCTACAAAAGGGGAGTCCTCGATTGTCCTAGCCGCCTTGGAAATCAGGAACTCCTCCGGAGGTACGTTCTCAATCCGTACAGAACCACTCTTGTTTGTCCGCTTAACCGTAACGTCATACGATGGAGCCATTATCGGCATACCCATCATATCCATGCCAGCAGGAACCATCTCGACCTTCTGGCTTACAACGGTAAGAGACTCGTCAGACAGCAGCATGACCAATTCATCTTCAGTCAAGTTCTGATATTTCTCTTTAATAACATCTTCTTGGGCATCCCAATACGACTTAATGATGCCAACCTTCTCAAGCAGGGCATCCTTAAACCAGTTATGCAGGATCAGTAGACCTTCGTTCTCACGGTAGAACACCCAGTTACAGTAGTCCGTAGCCTGTTTAGCAGACTCCTCATCTTCAGCAGTCTTAGGCTCAAAGTAGACAATATCCTCTGTTGTCGTAAAGACACGGATAAGTTGTGGCAATGCACCATCGATAGCCTCAGCTACCTCGCCAGTGACGATCTGGCTGCGACCTTCTACCTCGTTACCATACGGATTGCGGAGATAGTAATCTAGCGCCTTACGACGCTCCTCAACGGTTTCCGTCTCAATGTATCCGATAGAGTCATCAATCTCAGATTCGACGATACTCTTGATCTGGCCTTCATCCATCTTCATAGCAAGCCCTTACAGGAATTTTGCTTATTATACAACCCATTTTGCGTTAATAGGCAAGTCTGAAGACCACGAACTGTCGCTCTCGTCAAGCCCTATTGCTAGGTATCTGAAGGCATCTGAGTAATGACTTGACCAATCGTGCAACGGCTTATCGTAGAAGACTTGCTGCTTCTCGTTATATTCCCTACGATAGTTGCGTATAGCGTCTAGTCCCGGCTTAGTCTTGTGGTCAAACCAGCAACGTGGGAGCAAGCGTCTGACAGCTTGTATTCCATCGGCTACAGACAATCTAGGCGCAACCGTAATCTCAAGCCCAGCCTCGTTAAGAACCTCCTTACGGCTCTTGCCAGTGCCTAGCTCCCTTACCTCCACATCGTGCGGCAGTATCTGTGCAAAGCCTTCGTACCTGTTTTCCCTGAGCCACGATACATACCAGTCCAGACCGACTCCGTGATTCTCGATGCAGTCGATAAGCCTAACTTCTTTGCCAGCCAACTGAGCCACCCATAGACAAGTAGAGTCACCCATACCAAGATCCCAAGCAACAAAAGACTTGCAAAGGTCATCCCGGTCAATAGTCGTGATCCTAGACTTGGCTTCGAGATCGTTAATAATCTGACCATAATAACTACCCTCAACCGCTGCGTTAAAGGAACACTCAAACTCTTGAGCGTACTTGTCTTCGCCCATTTCCTTACGTGCGCCCCAGAGTTCTTTCTCGTTAAGAATCCCTGTCTCGCTGGCTCTGAACTCAAGTAATGCCCATCCTTCGGCTGTCTGTGCGCGATCCCTAAAGTCAGCAAAGTGGTTCTTACCTTTAGGCGTACCAATAAAGAGACACCACGTAGGCTCATCATCAGTGTTGCGGTCTGCTAACGCTGGCCTGATGACTTCGTTCCAGATCTTAGGATTCTGATCTCCGATCTCATCCAAGACCACACCATCAAAGTACTGGCCACGGAGAGAGTCAGCGTTATCAGAACCATAAAGACTAATCCTTCTTCCCCAGAAGTCAACCCGTAGCTCCGAGATGTTTGCAGTAGCTCCCAAAGGACGAGTGAACTCCAGCAGATAGTCCCAAGCGACACGCTTAGATTGAGCGTATGTAGGAGCAATATAGGCGAACCGAGGATTAGGTTTCTTACACTCAATGGCGGCCTTAATTAGATGGTTAATGGCGGATACAGTTTTCCCGAATCTTCGATGGGCAACGACTACCGTAAATCTATTGGAATCAACTGCTTCATGTATCTTTAACTGAAGCGCTCTAGGGGAATATGGAATGACTATTTGTTCCAACTTGTACCAGCCCAAATATTGTAAATTGCTGATTTACTTACGCCAAACTTCTTAGCTAAAGCTAGCCCAATACCACGTTTACCGCCTTTTGCAGCCAATATCTCTTTAGCTTGATTGGCATTAAGTTTCGCCCACTTAGCGTTTTCTCCTGAGTTATCTGGCTTAAATTGCCTACCCATGCGAACCATATCAGCAGCGTTTTCCTTTTGTGTACCAGCCTCAAGATGCCAAGGATTGACGCAAGTAGGATTGCCGCACTTATGCAGGATTATCTTATCTTCAGGGATTTCGCCACGATATAAGCGGTATGCAGTTCTATGCGCTCTTTCATTACCTTGGTCTCTAGCGCCCTTACCAATAATCCCGTAGCCACGATGGTTTAACGCACCCATCCAAGTCCAGCACCCGTAAAAAGGGATTCGCTCAACCTTGGCCTCAAAGCGGTCTTTTAATGGCTGTCTCATTTCTGCCATGTAACAACGTGCTGCTGAGGAGCGCCATCAAGTCCTGTTACCTCAGTCCTAGCCAGCTTAGGGATATGGTACTCAGATAGCTTCTGGATAATGTCCAATGCCTTATGAGGATCTTTATCAGCCACCTCATTAAGCCATCTATCCATGTTAGGAGCATTGCGCTCTAGTAGGTTAGCTATAGCTTCTCTTACGATACTAGTAGACTTATTAGGCATTCCCTTAGGTCTACCCGGCCCTGCTAGTCCTTTGCCGATTTCTGGCGTTTTAAAATCGTTATCTGTTTCCATTTTTGCATTACCTCTCAGGTGTCATGCGCCGTAAATACCCTCGTATATATCCGGTCTGTTAGCCTTTATCCACTCTCGTGGTTCTTCATGGCATTTCTCAAAGTCTGTTCCTACTGTCTGACTTCCTGCGTGATGAACATAAGCCCTTGATACGAAATGCTCAAACCCTGCTTTTTGCAGGTCATGGCATATTATATTATCGGAATACCAATTAGTGCTAGGGAACTTAGCCGCATCCCATGCCTTCTTACTAATGGTAGCAAATATTGGTGCTATGACTCCTGTGGGCTTAATGTAAAACTCGCTCTCCCACTTTAATCCTGTTCGTTGATCCTCGTCTACCGGAAACCTAATGTTCTGGTCAGGCAATACATAATCCGATCTAGCACCCAAGAATCCGACATTTACGCCGTTTGATTCCAGAATTTCCGAATCATTCTTCATCACATCTATAGCACTAGGTGTTATAACAACATCATCGTTAGAGACAATTACTGAGTTATAACGCCCATGCTCGAAGGCATAATCTATTGCCGTATTGTAAGCATCGCCAAAGTTGGTAGCCTGATTCGGCCTCCAGACCAAGTTAGGCAGGATACTCTTAGACTTATGCCAAAGCTCTAAGCTGTTACCAAATAGATATACAGGCATCGTAGGGGCATAAACTCTAATGCTTTCAAGCAATATCGTTACGCCGGGATTCTTTACCGTACAGATAACTATAGCTTGCACAATGTCACCTTCATTGAGTCTACAGCTCTTGGAGTTCTCAGGATTTCCTCATCAGAAGCGCCTTTCTCAGACATTTCTGAGCCTAGTTCAGACAGCTTAAACTGAAGCTCTGCCAACCTAAAGCCAGATTCCCAACCTAAATACCAGCACCACTCGGTATAGTACAGCCAGCTATTCTCGTTAAAAGCACGTACGTGCGTAGGATCTTGCCATGCACCTAGACTTAATTCATACGGCACAGATATAACAAACTCACCACCGACTTTAAGTAAGTCTCGGCAGTTCCTCATGGCGCTAATTAAATCAGGAATATGCTCTAAAACGTCATTTGCGATGATTTTTTCAAACATCTCAGGCTTAATCTTGATCTGTCCGAACCGGGTTTCTACTAACTCACCCCATTGAACCTTAGATATGTCGCAACACCAGTCAGGTTTAACCCTAGCCTGTATGTCTGAGTTTAGACAATCCTCTCTCCAGTCTTTGCCGGAGCCTAGATTTAATATCATTTTTTCTTATTTCTAGCGGAAATAGCTGCTGCTTTCTTCTTGGCATCTGCCTTACTGCTAGCACCCCATGCCTTTAGGGATAACAGTAGGCGCGTAGGTTCACCGTTAGGCTTCTTCTCTGGGCCGGGCATATTGCCCATACGAGCTAGGAAACTAGCCCTTCTAGGATTGTCTCCTGACTTAACTGGAGCTTTTAGGTCAGAGCCGGGATTAGCAGCCTCATAAGACTTACGTCCCTTCTCATTAAGACCGCCCGATTTTTTATTTTTGCCTTCTGATCTTTGCCAAGCCGCAGTTTTAAGTGATTTCATTTTTATTTCCAAGTATCAACCTACACCAACCAATAAAATCTGTTTGCGGCAAATCTTGTTTCATTCTGTTAACAATATCGCATACAAATTGGACATTATCTTTTTTGTATCCCTTAGAGCTGTCAATTCTATCTATGCTAATGTTTGTTGTTACTTTTCCTTGACCTGCTATATAAGTCATTAAAACACCAGATATTGCACAACGCCCATCTTGTTTTTTATATAGATCAATCAAAAACATTAAATCTAAATCAAACCCAAGATTTTGTTTTCTTTTAGAACAATGATTCAATATTGCAGATATGAAATTTTTATAGCTAGATGATCTTCTTTCACATTTGGATTTATACCAAATATCATTTTGGTCTTTTGCATTACTTAAAACACATTTTTTGCAACTTGTTCTATATTTTTTTAACCCGTCTGAAAAACATCCATTTGCGTAAAATTCAGATAAAACTTTTGTTTCATTGCAAATTTTACAAGTTTGTTGTCCTGCACTAATTATTTTGGAATGTACTGGCCTAGATTTATTTTGTTTTTCTTTTTTTGCCCTACATGATTTGCAATATGGACGGTATCTAATAAATCCATCATTTCTTTTGCTATGAGCATAAAAATTATCAATTGATTTTTCCTCAAGGCATTTAGGACATTTCGTTAAAGAAACATCTTCTGGATGACGAATAATGTAAGAATTGAACTTTTGCATGGCTCAATTTTACCATTCTTGGATCAATTTTCAATTATTTTTTTGCCACGCTTGCCAGCTTTCTTAGTCCAAGCCGCTGCCATTATTCTTCATCCTCGTCTTCTTCTTCGTCATACTCCATCTTTGCCATTTTGAGCATCGTCTTTTGCTTGTTGGTCATAGCCTCAGTGATTGGGCCACCTACCAGCCAAGCAGAACAAGTACGATCAGCGGCACACTTAAACTCGAAAAGCTCACAGTAGCCTAAATCGGATTCTTCTACGACCTCATTGGCGTAAGTCTCAGCGTCTGATTCCTCACCCTGAATGCCCTTGATAATACATTCCATCATCTCAGGAGTCTGGATAAATGCAGCACAGTTACCACAGCGCATTGTCTGTGCATTCTCAGGAGTCGTAGCCCATTCCTCAGCACGTTTATCCCAGAAGTCTTCAGGTTCCTCTGGGTTAGCAGGGCCATAGCCTACATTCTTAAATGCCCAATCCCTATTGGCTAGGTTGAGCTGGATGTCTGAACAGACTTTTGGACAAGGTTTCATTTTTTGGCTTTGTTCTTAGCTGTACGGGAGCCACGAACAGGCATTGCTGTCTTAGCTGCTTGCTTGAAGTCCGCTTTAGTAGGAGCGCCCTTAGTTCCCGGCTTACGCATCTTCTCGCCTGAACCTTCGGCTATGCGCTTACGCTTGGCTGCGATATTACTGTAGAGACCGGGCTTCATT
>ERZ869921.389-NODE-389-length-28932-cov-14.636285_pt1 | contig 28932 bp, 31 predicted proteins | sample MGYA00579310_ERZ869921 | MGnify/ENA primary metagenome ERZ869921 (study PRJEB32216, sample SAMN09231816) | wastewater metagenome | place: USA: Maryland | collected 2016-06-21 | study: EMG produced TPA metagenomics assembly of the PRJNA472060 data set (Reclaimed... | reverse complement strand
TGGCTGTACCTGTTACTGATGTTACTGTACCACCTGAACTTGTAGGTATAGCCCTCATACCTACATACCCTGTTGTTGGTCTCCAAACCATCATAGAATCATTAGAATTGTTTTGATAGTTAAGGGTATCAATTATTAAAACCCCTGCATTTGGTCTTAAGGTTATTGCAGGCTGTGTTAAAAGTATGTCTGAACCATGAGAAGTACCTGTATAAGCGGCTCTTAAAAGCACATTTGCTGATGTAGCTTCTATGGTAGCTTCAACTCCGCCAGAATTATCAACAATAGATGAGCCACCCGTTGTTTGTTGTAGCCATATATCAACATCACTCCAAGATATACTATATCCAGCACCATCCACAACCCTAGTTCCAGTTAAAGCCCCATCTGTATTATAAATATTTGTACCAATCGCACTCTTTGCCGTAGTTCCTAAATTCCCATTTGCATCCCGTACAATTACGCTATCCGTGCCTGCTGATTTTTGCAGCAATCCCGTAAACTTTACATTACCTGTTGCATCAATCGAACCCCGTCCGCCAGGCTTTGTAGTATAAAACTTTGCTGTATCATACCTGAAATACCCGATAGTCTGCGCCTCAATAAACACCGGCAACAATACCAGTATAAAAATTAATATTTTTTTCATAAATAAATTTTAACGGCTGACCGAAGCCAGCCGTTGTTAATGTTTAAGTTTCATAAGTGCATTCATCAAAAATAGTTGGTGGCACATCAAACGGACATGGTAAATCCTTACCTGACCATTTAACAAGCACATCCCAAACAACCTCTGAAGTAGGATCTTCCTGAACCGGGTTTTTAGGGATTACCTGCACCGTCCTGTCGCTGATATGTATCTGCGTTTCGGTACGGTAAGCAACCTTATAAGCCCGGCTGTTTTTAAGTGTGTTGTAGAAATTGCAGTTGTTGCGGTAATTAGGATCCTGGTACTGCAGTTGGAAATTGTAACCGGTCAACCTGGTTGACTGATCACCGTACCCCGGCGCCTCTACTTCAGAGCCACCGTCAAAGGTTCCCTTAGTTTGAGGGATCAGGATAATATCTCCTGCCAAAAACCCGGCCTGCCATTCCGTAGGATCGCTTGGGTCAACAAAAGCAAATGTATTTTTTATGAATGCAATACTCCTTACCCGGCCCTGTTCGATCTCTTCGCAGGGATCGCAGACATGCGCCGGTACTAAGTCATCGCATCCCGTTGGATAATATACTGACATTGTTATAAAATTTAACTGCTTGCGCAGTGTGAAAAATCTTCAGGACAAAGGTTGAAACAATTTCCTTTGAAGGTTATTTCAACCGTGTAGTTTATTTGCATCAGTGACTTATACTCATCCATTGAGTATGGCACACCCTTGTATTCCTGTGCAAAAACTGTCTGGCTATTCAGGATAACCCCATTCAGTGTCGCACTATCGTTTGCAGCTAAAACAGATTGTATGATCATTGCAATCTCATCTGTTTTCAGCTTGGTTATTTGCTCGTTATTAAACACAATAGCTGTAACAGCGTATGCGTTTGTCGGTGTCATCATATCACCGTACCCGGGTGCATAGGTTATTGTAACGCTCCCTAAGCGGTGGTACATTTGCAAGGCATAGCTATCATCATACGCTACCGGCTGCCCTTCAATAATAGGCTGGCCTTTACCTTCACGTTCAACCAGTGTGGCAACCCCATAGAATTTACCACCCTTAAAAATACCCTCTAAAGATGCGTTAATTGCTGATATGATATTGCGTACTGATTGTTGTGCCATAACTACCCTGATGTACCAGATACTACCCGAATGCCCCGTTTACAAGTTCCTGTACCCGTTCTGAAATGTATTCTTTTTCCTTGGCTGACAGGTTGAAAATTATTTTGCTTTTCTGCTCTTCAACCCACCTTGCTTTTTTTGCATTTAGCGGGTTGTTGAATCCGATCCCGTAACCCGTCCGCGTTGCCTGTACTGACCAATCCTGTTCAAGCTGTGATGTAAGTGCAACTATTACTTTTCGGCTTTTCCCCCTACCTGCTAATTCCCTGGCAGCCATGTAGCTGTTTGCATAACTACCAATTTGAGAACCGTCAGATGCCTGCCCCTCAATGTGAATCCTTTCTTTCATTAAAGGAATGGTTTCGATTGCTAACGGCCGGAGTAAATATTCCTTGTTTTTAAGCAACTCAAACTTTGTCTTTAAGTTGCTGAGTACTGCTGATATGTTTGTGTTTACGGTAGCCATGTTACAACCTGCGGATTTCCGCCACAACAAAGTTCACAACTCGAAATATCCATACACAAAACAGAGCTTGAAAGCATTTTTTCATACTCCGCCTGGTAGTGCGCCAGCAATTCCTTTGCCTGCGGTATGTCAATAGTAGTAAACCTGTTTAGCCGGTTACTGTTAATACGGAACTGCAGCAACCAAATGCCGAGTTTATATTTCCATGCCTGGGTAAGTGTTTCTAAATTTTCGCATATTAGTGCATCATAATCACAGTCACAATTCAATTCATAACATTTGCGAATTTCAGCCATTACTTCAACCCTGAAATCAGGCAAAGCATTAACCTGCACATCTGCCCAAACGCCGGTATAATTTACCTGCTCCTGTGTAGCAACCTTATCAATACTTTCCAGGTTTAACCCCGGCAGGCTGCTGATATAGACACCGCTGGCCGGGACTTCATAAGCCCCGGCACACAGCGATAATCCAATATAATCAATAAAGCAGGTCATTATGTATTGGTTAATACGTAACGAAGCGCACCGTTTGTCTGGAATAACGGATCGTCAACCCTGTAAGCAGTTTGAGGCTGCACCCAAAGCTGGTAATTTTTGCTGATGATAAACTGCCAGCCACGGTTTAACGTAGTAGCAGAACCGTTAACTGTTACCGAAGTAGGACAGTCAATGTATTTCATCTGCACATCAAATACCAGGTCGTTCAGGCAGTCAGGCGCACAACCGAATTCATTTACCGGCAAAGCCATGGTAAAGAATATTGAGTTGCCTCTTTGGCCTGAGAATTTACCCTCGTATTTGTTACGGCTTACGAACTTCACAGAACCGGGCGCAAAAGCACCAATCTGGTTTGTACCCCAGATATCCTGTGTGTCCTTATCAAAGAATGATCTTGGCGTACCGATACGGCTCCAATCCATTCCTGCGTTATTGCAGCAAGCCAGCATCAGGCTTTTTTCCCAAACGGAATAAAGTCCACCGCCAACGATACAAGGATCTCCGCAAATTTCGTTATCCTGGAAATCCTGCAGCAGCCTTAAAATTCCGGCACTCAGGTCAACAACAGGGGTTTGCGCAATGTTTATCGTACGGGCTGCAGCCGAATGTGTTACCACATTGATACCGAACTGAGTACCGGCAAGCGTTACCAGGTCACGGTTGATGGCCTTTAAAACGATGTTTGCACCTTCCAAAATCCTGTCATACTGCTCACGCATAATACGGGTAGCAGGTCGGCCAACGCCAACAGAATCAGAAAATTCAGAACAGTATTTTTGTATCAGGTCATCTGCTACAAAGAAGCTGTACTGCTTGTTTCGCCATGGCCCAAGATTCCATTCGGACTTGGTAGGCAGGTTGTTAATATCACAGTCATCCTCATCCTGCACCTGGCTTAATACCGGGCGTTGGGTGTAGCTGACAGTGAGGGTTCTTTGTGCGCCGTCCGGGCCGGTGCTATCCTGTAACGGAGATACACTGCTGTTCTGGCAGCAGAATGTCATTGCCAGAAAACCGGCAACGTGCAACTTACGGGAAGGCGCATTTTCGCCTGCAATACTCTCAATAGTTTTGAGTAATGCCGGGCAATATCCTAATGGCATAGTTGTAAATTTAAAAATGTGAAAAGCAGGTTAAATCATTGCTGCCGGGGCTGCTGACATATCAGCTAAAACCTGGTCATTCCTTGACTTAACAAAATCAAAATTCGCTTCAGCTTTTTCATCAACCTTTACAGTTGACTGCTGTTGCCGTTGTTGTTGCTGCTGGTCTTTTTGAGTATTGACCACTTTAAGAATTGGGGCTAAAGTCTTATCAAAAAGACTTGTTGGTGTTAATTGAGTATGGTTATCCCCGAAAACATTGCTACCGTCTTTTCCGACAAGTTGTAAGTTGCCATTCTCGTCAACTTTTAATTCTGCGTTTTTATCCTGAAGAGCTTTATTTATAAGAGCATCCATCGCAGCCTCACGGGCGGCGCCTGGTAACTCATCAAATGTTGTTTTGTAATTAGCGTAAATAGCTTTTTTTGCGGCGCTAAGTTGTATATTGGCAATCTTTCCCTCATACTCACCACGTACCTTTGTAACTTCATCTTTTGCATCCTTTGCCGCTTGGTGCGCAATTTTTAACTGCTCATTTATAGCTTCTTTATCGGCACCTTTTGCGCTGGCTTTGGCCGCCTTCAACTTTGAAACAATCAACTCAGCTTTTTTGCTGGTAGACTTTTCGGCTTTTATCTCGTCAATGTCTGCCTGATCAAAGGTGTCATTTGCAATAAGGGCAAGCAACTGCTTATCCATGCCGTCGTAAGCATCGGCAAAGTATTTTTTCTTAATATCCGGGTGGTTGTTCTTGGCTGCATCCAGTGACAGTAAACCGGTATCAATACCACTTACTATGTCATCAGGAACCTGGATGTTAACTAATTCCGGGCTTGCCAGTAAAGATTTTAAAGCAGGGTTATCCGCTGCAATACCAGCCTTAATAGCAAGGTCATTAAATACTTGTCCGATTGGTGTTGGCATAGTTATTTTTTTGGTTTCGGGCGGGTTCCACACCCTTTGCAATAAATAGTGTTAGGCTGTTGCATTTTTAAACTTTTTTTGGTTCTTTATCAGCAATTTTGTCTCCTGTATCCTCTTTTTTTGGTGCGTTTTCTTTTGGTGCATCCTTGGCAGAATCAGTAACTCTGGCTACATTAGTTGCTGTTGTTTCCGCTGCTGGCTCATCGCCATCAGCAGTTACCGAAGCTGGCCCGTCATAGTCTTCAATAATGACTTTGAGCGTATCGGGTAAGGTTTGGTTGCGCTTTTCCAGGATTGCCTTTGCGGGGAAGCCGAGAATAGATTCTGAGTAAACAATTTTACCGTCTGCACCGATAACGGGGATATTCCCGTCTGAGGTTAAAGGAGTCTTTACTAAAATATTTTTTCCCATGGTGTAAATTTAATTTTGTTATTTCGGAAAATTGCTTAGTTTTGTACAACTTGTACAACAATTTATGGCATCAATAAATTTTAACGGTATAGATAAAGCAACAATGAAGGTTATTTTAGACGAGCAAACACGTCTAAAAAAACTTACAGGCCGCAATCAGGTATCATTATCATTTACCTTAACAAAGATTATTCAACAGTTTAATAATAAGTGCCGTGAATCCTGAAGTAACCTGCATCCTCACATCCTGCGGCCGGTTCGACCTGTTGCGGATTACGCTTGAAAGTTTTTTTAAGCATAATACGTATGATGTGAAGGAGTTTATTATTTATGAAGATAGTCGAATTGAGATGCCAGACGACATTACAGATAGCTATCAGTTTATAAGAATACTGCAACGGCAGTGGGGTAAAAAAAGTCAGATAGACGCTTTAGATACTTTATGGAGTCAGGTTGAAACCCCCTACGCTATGACGCTCGAAGACGATTGGGAGTTCCTGCGGCCTGGTTTTATTGAGGCATCAATGAAAGTATTGGAAGCTCCTGCAAACAAAGATATTTTACAGTGCTGGTTAACTGGATTGGAACCATTGAATCAACATCCGGTAATACAGTTTAATAGCGAGTACAGTATTTTGAAATCAGAACCAAACCTTTGGTCTGGCACCCGCTTCAACCCTGCATTAAAACGAAAAGCAGATTACGACCTGATTGCACCTTTCAGCCAGCACACCGAATGGAATCCTGCAAAACCATGGAAATCTGAAGCGGATATTTCAAAGGTTTATCATAAATTGGGGTTTAAAGGGGCGATGTTGAAAGATACGTATATTAAACATATAGGCGGACACGCACACGTTGGACCATGAAAATACTTTATAAATACGCTTCGAAATCGAGGCCTCACAAGCTATTCGCATCGCTCGACAACATGCACCACATGATGCAGCATAACGATTTTGAGATACAGATAACGGCTGATATTGACGATGAAAGTATGACACCTGTTGAGGTACGGGATAGGATAACCAGCTACCGGAATACATTTATTACATACGGAACTTCGACATCAAAAGTGGATGCCATTAACAGAGATATGGCGCTGTTCAACGATTGGGATATTCTCGTAAATATGTCCGATGATATGGAATTTATACAGCCGTCATTTGATATTTTAATTTTAAGGGATTACCATACCTTACCCGGTGGCGATGTGTTTATGCATTACCCTGATCAGGCTGCAGGCGCTGCGCTTTCCACCATGTCAATAATGGATAGGAAATACTATGACAGGTTTGGGTACATTTACAACCCTGAATACAAAAGCCTGTTTTGTGACAATGAGGCGCAGGAGGTTGCAAAACTACTTGGCCGGTATAAGTTCTTTAAACAACGTTTATTTAATCACAACCACCCCGCCTGGGGATTGGCGCCTATGGATGCTTTAATGGTTCACACAGAATCGTTTCATGCAGAGGATAAGGCTACGTACGAAAGGCGTAAGGCGGTAAATTTTGGGATATGAGTTTAGAAGAAGAAATAGATATACTTAGAAATTTGCAATCAAGTCGTACACGATTGTTTAGCCAACAGGAATATGACAGACTTATGTATCTTGTTAGTATATTAAGTGAAATAGCAGGTAGTCCATATGATAATATTGCATCAAATACAACACATTAAATGACCCTCTCCATCCTCATAGCATCCCTTACCTCCCGTAGCCAGCAGCTTGAACTACTGGTAAAAGAACTGCTGTATCAGCGTATGGATAACCCGCTTGTTGAGATACTTACCAATGTTGATAATAAAGAAAAATCAACAGGTTTAAAGCGGCAGGAACTGCTTGAATCGGCAACCGGTAAGTACATTATTTTTATTGATGATGATGATTGGCCGGAACCGTGTTACATCAGTGAATTATTGCAGGCTGCTGAATCAGATGCAGATTGTTTTGCTATGAATGGTTATATCACAACCAACGGGCATAATAAAATCGAATGGCGGTTGAGTAAAGACTATGAGAACAGAAGCATAAAAGAGAATGGGCACAGGGTTGTTTACCTTCGCAAAACAAACCATATAACCGGCGTTAAACGTGAACTGGCATTACAGGCAGGCTTTCCGGATAAGAGTAATGCAGAGGATAAATGGTACAGTGATCGGGTTGCGCCATTGTGTAAAACTGAATTTCAAATTAAGCCAATGATGTACCATTATCGGTTTTCAACTTTTAATAAAGAGTATTTATGATTTTATCCATACTCATCCCCTCCATCCCCGAACGCCGCAGTAAACTCGTTGCATTAACCAACGAATTGTACAGGCAGGTACTGGCATTGCAAACCGTTCACCCAACGTTGGGAGGTGTCGAAATCCTGGTTGATGACAGTGTTAAATTTTTGGAAGGTGGTTTGTCAATAGGCGCAAAAAGGGATTTACTTAAACAGCGTGCCGGGGGAAAATATTTGTGTTTTTTAGATGACGATGATAATGTTACACCAAACTATATTGAAACGCTGGTAAGGCTTTGCAATGAAGGTAACGACATTGTTACATTCAGGACGCTGATAAAAAATGATCATTATTGGGGCATCATTGATATGCAGCTTTCTACACTGGATAACTGCGAAGTAACACCACACGGAACTATTGCCCGTACACCATGGCATATTTGCCCGGTACTATCCAGTATTGCAAAGAATGAACCGTTTGCACTTGATAAAAACCATAATGAGGATTGGGACTGGATGAGTAGGGTTCTTAAAAACGTACATACGGAAAGCCATAGCGATATGATTTTGACCCAGTACAACCATAGTGAGGTAGGTAGTGAGGCGGATAGGATTATCTCATGGGATGTAAGCGTATCATGGGCGCAACCCCGTACTTGCTTAATCAGCCTGGCGGTTGATGGAAGGGAGCAATACACCGAAAAACTTATCGGGCTTCATAACAGCCTTAATAACTGGCCTTATGATACCCGTATTTATAAATCATACCCGGAATGGTGTACTCCGAATTCAGTTATTCCATACAAGTTTAAGTTTGACTTAATACAGCAGGCACGTTTAGATGGCTACACTCGTATTGTGTGGCTAGATAGTTCAATTAGGATAATTCACAACCCAATACCTTTATTCGGTGAAGAGGGCATAATTGCCTTTGATAACCTTGGCCACCCGTTATGGAAATACATAAGCGACAAAGCCCGTAACAACCTTGGAATTTCAGAGGCGCAATTAAAAACTATCCCGCAAACCTGGGGCGGCGCTATTGGTTTTGATTTTACCAGGGATAAAGCCTGTGAAATATTTGCTGAGATTGTAAGGCAATCAACCATGGGCAGTTTTGAAACGGCTGGTAGTTCACGACCTGGGTTTGTTTCGCATAGGCACGATCAGGCTGTTATGTCTGTAATATTTTGGAAGCATAAATACAAACTTTTACCATACGGTACGATTGCTGCAAGGGCGGATGTTACCGGAGAAACTTATTTGCAATATGGGGATTGAGCATAAATTAAATCAAATAGCCACCATAGCTTACAGCAGCGTTGCAACCGTACATGAAACATACCGGCTAGCTAAAGAGATGCAGTCAGTTGACGGATGCTTTGTTGAATGTGGCGTTGGTGCAGGCGCTCAATTAATGGCTATGGCCGTAACCTGGACCCGTAAAGACATTATCGGGTTCGATAGCTTTGAGGGTATTCCGCTGGCATCTGAACATGACGAATCACAGCCCGGTATTGGTAAGTTCACCCCTGTTGCTGATAGGTTGGTTTCATCAGGTGTAACGGTACACTCAGTTGAGAATGTTTTTGGTAACTTTGAAAAAATGGGTATAGGCTGCCCGAACCTGCGACTCATTAAAGGCTGGTTTCAAAACACCTTACCAAAGTTTCAACCCGTACCTATCGCATTGTTACGATTAGATGGTGACTTGTACGAATCAACTTTAGTTTGCCTTCAGTACCTTTATCCTATGGTGAGTGTTGGCGGGGTTGTGATCATTGATGATTATGCTTTGGCGGGATGCCGAAAAGCAGTTGAGGAATATTTTAACGGCAACTTACCTGATCTTATTGGCGACGGGGTTGTTTACTTTTATAAAAAATAAATTATGTATAGTCAGAATTCAGAAGAAAAAATCATCTCCGATTATTTCGGCACCAACACCGGCACGTTCCTTGATCTTGGAGCCAATGACGGCATAACCCTGTCAAATACTTACGCCATATCCCGTAAAGGCTGGATAGGCACATTGGTTGAGGCGTCGCCAATAGCCTTCAAAAGGCTTGAAACGAATTACCTCGGTAGTGCCGATACGATTATTAACGCCGCTATCGGAACGCATAACGGGGAAATTACCCTGTATGAATCCGGTGAGCATTTGGGCAAAGGCGATGTATCTTTGCTGTCAACCATAAAGCCGGATGAAAAAAAGCGTTGGGTTAAAGAATCATGGACTGAAGTAAATGTGCCTTGTATAAACTTTTCGACCATGCTCGGCATATCAAAACTAAAAACATTCGACCTTATCAGTATTGATATTGAAGGGATGGAATTAGAAGTTTTGCCGCAAATGGATTTAAAGGCGTTAGGTTGCCGGATGCTGATTGTTGAGTTTAACGGGCAAAGGCAGGCTGAATTTGATGCGATTGTTTTGCCGCAGGGGTATAAATTGGTACATAAAAACGGGGAAAATTTAATATACACGATATGAAAGGAGTAATTGAATGCAGGGAGGGTAAAAAGGCATATTGCTTCAGGTATAAAAATACTTTTGGCTTTATAATTACACTCATAAAATGCAGCCTTAAGGGTTACGATAACATAATAAACCACAAGCAATGAAAAAAATCGAACTACTATTCTACCCAACCACACCATCAGAAACAAACATTGGCTTTAAGCATGTTTTAATAAAAATAACTGACGGAAATCAGGTTAAATACGATTGGGGCTTTGCCTACTGGAACGGCACCGCCTGGGATCCGATTGAAACGCCCGAAGGTGTTACGGCTGAAGTTGAGTATTGGGCCAATACCGTTGACCCGGAAATATTACTGAAAGAGGAAAGTAAAATAATAACGCTTGATTAATGTCCATCTCCTTAACCTGCAACGGTTGCCATGACCCAAACCTAAAACGGGAAGATTTTTATTGGAGTAAGAAAGATCCAACCCTTAAAACTCAAAGGCAATGCAAAAAATGTGTTTGGAAGAAAAGGCACCCGGAAGATAACGGGATGTTTAATATCAATGAGTTTAAGAAATATTATGCGTATTGATTTTTACTTCCCGTTTGCCTTTGCCCATGCTTTATACTCCGCCGTTGCATACACATCATCCCGTATATTTTTAGGTACCTGCCTTTCAGCTACCGGGTGTATTGAGTGCCTGCAATTCCATCCGCCTGCTCTAATGAAAAAATTCTCCGGATTTGTTCCTTCTATCATGCCGTATGGTAATCCAGTTTTTTTGTATATGTCGCAACCCATACCTTCTAACATCTTTGGCACTTCACTTACATGAAAATAGTTCTTATCTGTTGCCTTATCACAAAAACACCGTGTAGTTTCAATATCCGTATTCATGTACCTGTACCATACATAGCCGAGATCAACAGCTACTATCTGGGTGTATTGACGGTTAAACTGTTGAATTGAATCATTGGCTACCGTCTTTACGTACCTGTCTAAAATACCCTTACTTTCAGGCGTATTAGTGAGCGATTGGCGTAACTGTTCTGAAAGGTCTGAGTAAGAACCACCGGCAGTAATATTTTGCCGAAGGATGCCAACAATAGCATCTGAAACGTTGGCGGATATTCCCTGTGTTGTTAGTGATTTAACGGTATCTGTAATGGCCTGGTTCTTTATGGCCTTTAACAGCGGCTTTGGCTTAAAGGTTTTTTCAATACCTTTCCAGTAATCAAACTGCAGATTATATACCTCATTGAAAGCAGATGCAAAGTTCTTTATTTCGGCTGTGTATTCCTTGTTTAATATTAACCTGGTCAGCTTGTTTTTTATACTGGTAAGTGTTGACAGATTTTTAACGGTAACAGCGATCTTACCCCCTTTTGTATCAAGGCGCTTAATTTCATTCAGCATCTCCTTGTACATTTTATCCTGCAATGCCGGTATTGACTTATCAAAACCTGACAGGCTATTTTTTATCGTTTTTACTATATCGTTAAAATCAGTTGGCATTATTAGAGTCAACTATTGGTTTACCGGTTTTAGGATCAATACCGCCTTGGTCATTCGGTAACTTTACAACAACCTCCTGTGCATCCATCTGCGCCTGCGCCAACTTGTAAACCTCCTCTTTTTGCTTAACAATATCCATATCAATAAATGCCGGTGATGCATCGGTAAGTTCAGCAACAAACTTATTAATATTACTGCTTACAATGTAATCAAGTTCAGTAATTCCTTTGTTTGTGAGCCTGCTATTCCTTGTGTCCTCATCTATACCTGCCAACGGATCTAGTTTTAACAGCAAAGCAACATCAGCAGCAATTTTAAGATCGTTGTTGAAAACCTTAGTTGCGTAAGATACCTGCATTTGGTTTGTTATGGCAGGGCTCAGCTTAGAATCGATTGCCATTTTCATCTGATCCTGATAGAAGCTGGTTGAAAGTATATCGTACTTTTCAGGCACTGAGATCATTGGCAACATTTCGTAAATCTGTTCAGCCGTATATTGTGCCGAATACCTGTAAAGTGCAATAAAAAAGTAAACACGGTCAATTATCTTTACAAGGTCTTCAGCAATAGAATGCACCATGTTATTTGCCTCATCACCATCCATTGCAGTTTTTACGCCGCTGGTAGCCAGTGGCCGCTCCATTGTGAACTCAAAATTTATAGCTGATAACCCGTTGTAGATATGATCATGTACAGACTGCTCCTGTACCTTAATAATCTCAACATCTTTTTCAACAAAACCAGCCGGAGGTGTTGGTAGTTGTAGCTGATCTGCGCTCGCAGGCCGAATCAGCATTTTACTGTATGGCCCGGTGGCGATGTAGCCCTGGCCATGGCAGGTATCACAGGTAACCTGGCAAGCGTTTTCTCCGATACCTTCCATACGCTGCCCCGTTCCTTTACATTTCACACATTCATTTTGTGTGTACTCCCAACGTTCAGGAAAAAGGTGTAAAACCTTTGCCGCCTGCAGGTCTGAGTATTCACGCAATGCCTCGTTAAATTCTGGCAATATGCCTGAAATACGGCTTTCATACAGGCTATGGCTGCCATAAACATCGATAACAATACCGCCGGTTTTAAAAACGGGTAATTCGCCTAAACCATGCTCAAAATAATACGCCTCTTTGTACTCACCACGCCCGTTAATTTGGTCGTATCGGTGTATCGCTACTGTTGTTACAATGTAGAAACTTTTACCTGGCTTATTATCTCCGTAAACACATCCAACACGGTTTACCATTACTGCATAATCCTCGGCAGCAAAATCGATAACATCGCAGCTATTAAATATGGTAACAACGGGCTCCATGTATCTGCTTCCATCCTGCGGTACAGACATTGGCGCAACAAGTATTAAAGCATTGGCATCAATAAGGTAGTTACGCAAAAGCAGGCTAAAAGCCCAGTTTGTAATTGACTCGAAAACAGGGTAATTTTTTTCTGCATAGTCGTTCATCTTTTCGCCTTCAACAATCTTATCAAAGGAAACCTCCGGGTATTTTATACTCCAATCAGATGAACGGCGGATCTTCTGTAGCGTGTTTTCAATCTTATTGAAATACGGCTTTGTTTTGGCTACAAATATTTTTTTTCGGTATTCCAATACCTCTAATGACTCATTCGGACGGCGCTCATTGATAAGTTTTTCAGGGAATATACCATCAGCATGTACCCTCATGTCCTGCTCTTTCTCCCTGGCAGCTACGCAATAATGATAAGTGCGCCTATCTGTAAAATAGGCTTTTAATTCGGTGGGTGTAAATTCAATCTTTGGCATTGTGTTAAATTTTAAGACGCCCCGGCGCCCATTCTTTTTTAGATTTTAACCTGAACTGGTAGGGCAGCCTTAGTCTATTACACGCAACCTGCATCACATTGTCATACGTTCTTTTCATTACAGGGCTGGCAGCATTGCTACCAAAACTAAGCAAATAATATTCTTTATATAGAACCGATAAATTCGGCATTATTTCATTGTGTAACCGGCTCCAGTAGGCAGGCATAAACTTCCCGGGTCTGATATTCAATTTGGCTAAAGTGATATTAAAATACAATTCATCAGGTACCCACTCACCAAAACGGCGGATTGTTTTCAGCATTACTTCCGGGTGAATACGCCTGGCAAATTTAAACACATCCTTTTTCTCAAAATAAATTACCTCGCTTCGTGTTTGAGGTACCCAATCAACCTGGTACGCCTGTTTTATTTCTTCCGGTTCTGCCCAAAAGTAATATTTCGGGTTTGGCTTATCGCTGTCACCCTCGGTTATGCAGGTGAAGCTGGTACCACCCAGTTCAGTCATTAGTGATGACGGTTTTTTACCGAGCCATAGCATATCAGCATCTAAGCATAAAGTATGGGTAAACGGGGTTAACTGGTCAAGGTGAAGCTTTACTCCGAACCCGGTACGATAATCAGCAGGTAACTCTATTTTATGGTCAAAGATGTTCACCTGGCTTTCTGATAAATGGCTTAGGCTGCTTTCACTCCATACAACAGCGATCGACGTATCTTCAACAGCCTTAATGGTAACTGCAAGATTATACGCCATATTCCCGTAGTACGGGTGTCCTGTGGCTACTATTATTATACCTTTGTTTATCCGCATAATGATGAGTAATTTATTGAAATATCTGTTGAAGATGAAACAAAATAAAGCGGTGTTTCAGAACCGAATGTTATCAGCATACATATTTCAACCTCTTCAGCTACATTGAATACCCGGTTTTTAATAACCCCTGCACAATCCATATAAGAAATAGATTGTGGCGCAGCATCTGCATCAGGCAAGTAAGTTACAGTAAATTTGCCGCAGGTATCAGATGCAAACCCAGTTATTGAAAAGCTTTCTGTTATAGGTGTTGAGTAATCATAAGCGCAGCAGTCAGACTTTACTAAGACCGTGTAATCTACGCCCGCCGTCAGGCCGGCAATTACTGCATCCGTTGTCATTGTTGAGCCTGAATCTATTATTGTTGCAAGGTCTGATGTTAGGTACAGCTCCCAAACGTACCCGCAGGTAGGCGCTGGGGCGTATGGATCCCATGAAACGTTTACCGATGTGCTGCTAAGTGTGCTTATTGATATAGGCTCAATAGGAGGGTAACAGAACGATACATCCGAACCGGTAATATTCCCGTAAACACTTGCTTCATCATAACTTCCATCCGGGCAAGTAACCCTGTACCTGGCAATCAGTACGTCATCAATAACCGGGCATGGGTTCCTGACTGTTGCCGTTAATACTCCTTCCGGTGAAATCGTAACAGAAGAAAAGTATAACGCATTGTAGTTTACCAGTGTTATTACAATAGGAAAGCAGCAAATAGAATCGTTGGCGGTAAGTAAGTCAGGAAATTCGTTTGTAGTACCCTCAGTCCATACGTCCGTGGTGGTATCATCTACCAAGCTTAACTGTGTCATCTCATCACAGGTTTGGCAGTTGCTGTTTGTAGCATCAAACGGTGTTACCTGAACATTGAACGTAGCCTGCGCAATCGGGTAATTTAAAAAGTCCTGCCAATCAATACCATAGTCACCATCCAAAACAACATCAGATAATAACCGCTCGTTCTCAACCGTAACACTGTCATGCGACATAGCAATAACCAGTTTCCTGTGCCAGGCCTCCGGTAACTGATCTGTTTTACCCTCAAAAGTATTCCGGATAACCATTGATAAAACCTTTGTTGTACCGTTTGACAAACGGAACGTATTGCGCTCTATCGGGTATTGCGGCTTCGCAAACATTATTGGTAATCTAATTCTATTTTTGAATGGCATAATTTTGTATATTTGAGCTGTCGTTATTCCGTTTATTAACTTTCAACAAGTGCATATTATTGGCCAACGATATGCAAACCGAGATTGTTATCAGGGATAACGACTCTTTTTATCTTATCACTACAATCCCACTTGCACTACCCCCAAAATCCAAATTGATCATCGTTGGCGGATATGTGTCAAAAGCCGCTGTAATGCCCATATTCAATAGCTGCCCTGTACCGTCATAAATCCATACCTGAACCGTTGGGAATACCCCGTACTTAGCCTGCAATAAAGCAGTATAAGGTATTGCCAGCGTTGCCACCGACACAAAGGTTACTATTGTTGGTGAGCAGTCTATTTCAGTTGGTGTTTCGCCCGGCAAGTTACCACCATGGCAGTATTTAAAACCAAATGCATCCTCATCATTTCCGTATTCAATAACTGAGGTAAAGCAAGATGATGCAATACGTTCAAAACAGTTTGAACAGTAAACGTCCGTTTCGGTTGGATAACCGTATGGCGTTGCCTGTACTGTTACCTGTATTTTAAAGCACTGCGCAACATCTATAACACTGGTAAAACCTGGTAAACCATGCGCCCAGTTATAAAGCACCTGCGTTGTTGAAAGCCGTAATCTTTCGGGCTTTTCACTGAATGTAAGCAAAGGGGTTGTATTACATTCACTAACCAGGGCAACTGTAATCTCATCCCCCGTTTGCGTACATAAGCTGTCAATTTCCCCTTCAGTACCTTCAATCACAAACTGGAAATAAATATCCTCATCCTCGTAAACAGGCAGGCAGAAATTAACATCACCCCAAATACACAAAGGGTCTGCAGCCGCTTCATTGAAACGGATAAATGAATTTACTGGGGATATGATGTTAAGCATTTACGAGAATGTTTTTTGTTTCTGAAATCTCAAAATCATAATGCCGGCTCGTTGTTGTTGTGTTAATAAGCTCATAAATCAGGTCATACTTATTTACAATAATTGACATAACTATGCGAGGTAACTGTTGTTCATCTGTTACAAGATAAACTATACTTCCAATATCATACTTAGGTTCAATTACTATTGCCATTTCTTTATCAGCGTAAAAACCGCCTGCCCTGCTACCGGTTTATATTCAAGTGATTTAATAAAAGCCTTTTCAAAGTTACCGTTTCCGCACTGTATATTCAAATAACCATACGGGTTATTTTTGATTGTTATGTATTCCGCAATACTCAAAGGATATTCAAACTGTATGGTTTCAGGCTTGAATATCGGTATTCCGCCTGCGCCAATATAGTCATTGGTTGTTAAGTTGTCGTTTTCTGCAAATACTGCATTCTCTAAAGCGCAACTATCGGGCGTTGTTAACCGGCCCTCAGCGGTGTAGTTGCCAGTACCTTTTCCAAAAAACAGCTTAGATGTGGTGTTACTCAAATTAACGTAACACTGCGCAACAGATTTAAACCAGCGCATCAAGTTGTAGAACGGCCTGATCCGCCAATTATATGCCGTTGCAGGGCTGTAAATATTGGCCGGGCTGGTAATGTTGTTCTTTTCAACAAATACGCCGGTTGATACGATGCCGGGGAAGGTAACACCTGTTGCTACCTCATCAACCGTAGCACCTCCGCTGAATGTTATCCGAACTAAAACTAATTGGCCCGGGTTTGTAAGTATTGAAGTTGATAGGACTGTACGGGTAGCATCGTTGCTTACTGAGCCCGATATCGTTATACTTCCAACTAAAAACTCAGTACCATCTCCACTTGTTCGGAATTCCATATAATTTCCGGCAGCATCAAATGTTACATCATACGTTCCAGCCCTGGTAACGCAAATTATAAAAGTATCGTTATCGTATTTCGTATCAGCAGCACCCGAAACGGCAAAGGACTGCTGCCTGGTTACCTCAATCGGTATACCACCTGCAACAAAATCACTAAGCGCATTCAAAGTATTGTTTATCGTACTTAATGATGTTCTGAATTCTTTATTTGAATTGAATTCATTGAGCCCGTTTATTTTTTCAACCTCCCATTTGGAGTAACCAATATTTACCAGGCTGTAAGCCATTGACGGCTCTAATCTGCTAATAGCCTCCGGTATATAAGGCAGCGTTAACAGTAAAACATCCTGGTAAAAATATTCAACCGGCTCAATCCTTACCCATTCACCAATACCGGTTTCGGTGTTTGACTCTATACCCATTCCTATATTATCAATCCATTTAAGTCCGTTAAAGAAGTCCTGCAATGAAATGAAATGACTTGATGTTTCGGCGTTCCGTATTTTAAGCCCGTTAGATATTACCCGCAATGCCCCGCAACCGTCGGACTCAGATACGTATGGCTGTGAGTCTATCCTGCCGTAGTAATCGGATTTTAACGTCATGCAGCTATCGGTTATAGCCTCAACTATACGGGCACCGGCCTCGTTTATCAGCGATGTATCTGCACTACTTGATTCACAAGTTGCAGCGGCTGAAATCTTAAAGTAAGTATCTGTATCAAAAGTTATATCGCAGTTGCTTATTTGTGAATTCCGGGTAGTGTTGAAACGGATGCCCCAATAAATAAAATCACCGGCAGCCATGGTTATTGGTAGAACCAGTGATGAGTCAAATGAAACTGAGCCCGTTGCGCTTAAGCTGATAATAGATACTGTTGACAAAGTAACCCATCCAAAAACAGGGTCTGCATCCTTTGGCAGCTTCATTACCCGTATTGAACCGAATACCCCCGGAGGTCCACCGCCCGACATGGTTGCGTTTAAAGTTCCTTTAACCCTGTATTCAACCTCGGCATTTTCCAAATCGCAGTTTATTACCCCGGCAAGATCGGCCGTTCCGGTTGTTGTAGGCTCGTCTGGGTAAGGCGGGTGGTTGCTGGCTGTTGTGCCGCACTCTGAAAGCATAGGTGTAAAAGCAGGGTTAAACACGCCAAAAGATTCAAATTTAATATCCGGTGTTGGTATAGATAGATAACCCTCGTACTGATTAAAACCGGTGCAATCTGCCCAATAAATATCATCTGAAATAACAGCGGAAACCGCAGCATCTGTTATACGTGCTTCGTTAATCAGCAAAAGCTGCTGTGCTGTTAATTCAATCGTTGTGTTAAGGCCTGTATAATCAGGAAGTAATGTTATGTTGTCGAATGCCGTTGTTTTACCGAGATCAACAGCCTGATCGTAACGGTTGCGTAGTGTCATGGTGCAACCTGTCCGTTCAATAGATATTTCAACAGCACAATCATTACCGCACCTTTCTGAATAAGTGCCAAAATCAAAACTTCCCTGCAAAACGTCTATTGTTTCACCGCATACAGCTTCAGCCCGAAAAGTTGCGGCAGCCGCTAATCCGTTGGCCTGCTTTTCTGCCATAAGCAATGCAGCGCCGGCGCCGTAAAAAGTAAGCGAGGTTGTGGATGCTTCAAAAAAAACACCATGCCAATTATCATCACGCTTTACATTTATTGAAATATCGGCCCAGCCTTTGGGCTCGTCAACCAACGTATCGTTCACATATATTTGCCATTGTACACTCATTTTTTGCTGGAGTACCTCCGGTCCATATAGTTTGTACGGCTTAACCCGTTGGCAACAGATTCGCTAATAAATTCTTTATCGATGTTTATGTTGATTGAGCTGGCAGGTATAGATTTACCTAATCTATCATAATCAAAACCAGCAGCAGGCGCCTGCTTTACTGTTGTGATTATATTTGTTTTGTGCATTATCTGCCTTGTTTCGGCAGCAGTGTAAACCTTATCATTGGCACCCAAATATGTTTCAGTAGGCTTTGTGTACAGAAACATCCTGCCATTACGCTCAACTAATTCCGTACCCATATCACCCACAACGCCCGGCCCTTCATAACTGTCTTTTTTACCTCTAAAGAACCTGGGAACCGGTTTGCTTATGATAATAGCGGCCTGCGCAGCGGCTAAAGCGGCAGCAATAGCTCCAAGTATAGCGCCGTATGGTGGTGGCGCAGATGTTAAACCCTGTAAAAACGCCTGTGGTATAGCGAGTACGGCCTGGAATGCAGCGGCTTTCTTTTCACGCAGTGCAGCCTGGTAACGGGCTTTTGCCTCTGCCTGGCTGATACGCTTTCTTTGTTCTTCGGCTGCCTTTTCAGTAATAGCACCTGCCTTTAGTTTTTCCTCAACAACGGCCCGCTGTGATGCTATCTCCTGTTGATCACGTTCCGTTTGTATTTGGCCTATCTGCCCAAGTAAACCGGCTGTTTGTTGAGCCAATGCCAGGTATCGCTGTGAGTTGGAAATCCTTAAATCAGTAGCGGCCTTATCTGCATCAGCTACTTTATTAATTGATGCAATCACAGCATCAGCGGTATTGGATGCAATCTGTTCTGATTTTAAAGCAACGGCTAACTGCCTGGCTTCATTTTCTGCCCTGTCACGTTCCTTAATATCCTGTTCGTTCTCAAAATGAATACGTAGCTGTTCTTCCTCTTTGTCAAATGCTGCCAACTGAGCTTGTACCCGCTTGTTTATCTGCTCAAACTCTAACTTAGTGGCATCTTCTAACTGTTTTGCCAGTACAGCCCTGGCGTCTTCGATTGCTTTTTTTCTTTTTTCGTTGAATTCGTTTGCAGCCTTGATACGATCTTCATTCTCTTTTTTAAGTGCAGCAGTTATTTGTGCCTCTAAAACACGCTCCTCACTTTTTAACTTAAGCCCTTCCTGAAATGTTTTAACGATTTCATCAGCAATAGCTCCATCAATTTTGCCATTTTTCTGGCTTTGTGTTGCAGCGTTTCTTTTTTCATCTTCAAGTTTCCTGTTTGCTGAAATAAGTTTCCTGGTACCTTCAATACGCAATTTGAGTATTTCACTTTCAGATTTACCAGCGGCCTGCGCAATCTGTTCAGCCTCGTTATTGTAGGTGTTTATTGTATTTGTAAGGCTTGTATAAGAATCGTTAAGCTCATCTATTCTTTTTTTAGCATCAAAAACCTCTTCATTGTGCTTACTAAATGCGTCGGCCAGTGCAACAACCAAAACAACGACAGCCCCGATTCCAGTTGCAAGCAGTGCAACCCTATACGCCCTGGCTGCAACGGTAGCCCCTCCGGTAACGTATGTTAGCAGTGTCATGGCTGCTGTTTGCGCCCCCGTGGCAACACTATCGGCCAGCTTAGTCAATGCCCCCTCTTTTAAAGTAGCAGTGTAAAGAACCTGCAAACCTTGTGCTAATGCCATTGCTGCGTTCACTTTCAGCAGCGCCTTTTGTAAATCTTCGTTTTCATCACCGAACAATGCAGACGCACCCTGTACAGCAGAATACCCGGCAGCTAAAGCGGAGATACTACCAACAACGTTATCAATATTTCTGGTATCTGATCCGGCGTTTTTTATCTCGGCATTTGCATCAGCAATGGCATCTGATAACTGCCCTGCTTTTTTTCGCATAGCATCGAACTCGGCGCCCGTGTCCTTACCTTCGGATTTAGCCCTGGCAAGTGCTTCTTTAAGTTGTTGAAGTTCTTTTTTTAGTGTGATTGCCGGTGCGTTTGCTTTTTTAAGTGCGCCCTCAAATTCTTTTACGCTTACACCCGCTTCATTCAATGCGTCCTGTACCCCTGCGCCAAAAGCATCCTCAACAGTTTTACCCATTTTTACAGATGCCTGCGCAACGTTCTTAAAAGCAACAATTAAACCTTTGGAATCTTTGGCCGTAGTATCAAGGGCCTCCTGAATTTTCTCTAAACCCTTTGTATCAACCTTGCCGGTTTTAGCTAACTCGGCCTGTGCGTTGGTGAGTTCTTTGTAATCGACCTGAAAATCTATTAATACCGTTTCCTGTACTGCCATGGTGTAGATGTTTTATGTAGCGGCGGCACAGGATGCCCGGTAAAGTAGCCTACACTGCAAGAATGGGTGGTATCGATTCGCATGCATTGCACCCCAATACAGCGTAGGCATAACAAATATACTACTTTTTATTACTTTTCTTAGCAGCTTCTACCCGACTATTTAAAATCATATAGTAATCAATTATCGGTATCGACTCCAACTGCTTTATTTTAACAGGATCCCAATCAGCCAGCGAGCATAACTGCTCGTACCTTTGGTTTATTCCTTTTCCGACAAGATATCCAGGTGCAGCAGATGGTGCATTTCTTCGACCATTTTGCTTACCGTCAAATAAGTCTGGGTATCTTTTTCGGGCATACGTAATGACGGAACTAATTCGGCCAACGGCGTCTTTGAAAAAAAATCGAGCGTACCCCCAGCCGCTTTCCACTTTTCAATTTTTAATTTATTATAATCGTAATCATATGAGTATAGCGATTCGGTTTTGTCAAAGAATATCACACTTGCCAGTTTGTAAATAAAATCTGGGAACGGCATAAGATCCAAACGTTCACGCAGGTTTATATTCAACTGCATTATGTAAGTAAGCTGTATTTTCTTTGGATCACTAAGCAGCTTCTCCATAGCCTTGCAATGACTGAGCAGGTAATCTTTGCTGCAGTTCATTTCCATTTCGGTGTAGATACCCATGGCGGCAAAGAACCTACCGGTAGGTACTTCCATTGCGCTGTCGTACATCCAGTAATCAGTTCCACCTATCGAGAACGCCGGTATTACCTTGTACTTTGCGTCAACCAGGTAAGGTTTTAATTTCGTTCGAAACAATCCTCTTCCTCGTTTATACCAAGGGATTTTAATTTCTGACATAGTGTATCTATTGGCTCATTTTTTATGATGTAATTACCTTTGTGCTTTATGTGGTAGATCCTTCGTTTAGGCAGGTGGTAAACAATGTAATCACCTTTGCTGTACCTGTTGTTTCTGGTACCGGTGCAGTTGCAGTAGCCGCAGTAGGTGAAGCCTTTAATCATTTTGCATCATTGAAACAACCGCACTCAACCCCATTGCCGGAAGGCAGTACCACCATGGCCAACCAAAAACCAAGCAGATAATCAAGCTATGCCAAAAGGTAGCGCAAATAAAACAACCGAACAATGGTTTACACCACCATTCACCAATTTTACTTTCAGTCCATTTGCCAACCTTTTCAAATATCATATCATCCCAAAAAGTACAGCAGATGCCTATTGATGTAAGGGATAATATGAGTATTTTTTCGATCATGGTTTTATCTGCACCCCCACCGGGGTAATTGTATCGTGTGTTATTGTTGTCATTGAACTATTTTGATTACACCACTTGCAGGCCCTCCATGATCTATAATAAACTCCGTTGGCTGAAAATCTATCTGCGACATAACACCCTGTACCAACAAAGTTCCGTCTGGCTGCAGATAAGCTACTGAGATCGTTGGCTTATCCCCGGTGTATGGTACCGTTGTTGTTGCCTGCATGGCGAAGGTTTGTATGGTTACGTTACAGCAACTCACACGGACACCCAAGGGTATTTTTTACAGCCGTTCCGTTAACAACTTCAAACTCTATGCAGTCGTATCTATCGCAATAGGCGCTATCATTCCAGATTATTGTTGAGCACTGGTAGGCATCATTTGCTTTTACTGAAAGTTGGAATGCCCCGGCGTATGGGTTTAACAATCCGTTTGGTAATTCCGAAACGGGTATAACAAAGTGCCCATTCTCATTTGTAGTAGCCTCACCTGAATAAACTGCACCCTTGTTTTCCAGTATCCAAATGTAGGCCGTAGCGGCCGACAATGTACCGGTAACAAATAACTCTTCATTACCGCAGGAAATCCAATCTTTTATGCAAGGTAGGCAGGCCATGGTATAAAGCTAAGTAAATTTTAGGATATGTTTGAAAAAAGTTTGAAAATAGTACCTGGCGCAATCAATAGCATCTAACTGTTTTGTAGCATCACTACGATCCGATTTATCTAAACTACCATCAGGCAAAACGGCGGCATGCTCTAAATCAAATATCAACCCTTTGCAATTAATCGGATCGATGGAAATATCCAGATGATGAAAGGCCGAGTTAACTAAAACTCTGTTTTCTATAAGTGTCGGGTTACTTACCGGCTGCCTCATTTGCCTGTCACCAAGCCCGAGCTGAGCTTTGATAATCTTAAAGTAATTAAGTTCATCCCTTACAAGTGCTGACTTATTACGGCCTGTCGCATCGCCGGTAACCAGCAGTAAATATCTACCATACTTTGCTTTAATATAATCGCAAATCTCATAAATATTGCTATTTGATAACTTGATCTGTTCAATAAAATTAACGGTATTCCCAATGTCCTGCGCAACCAGGCATGTGATCGGGTCCCGGTTAAAGTCAAACGATAATTTAACCTCCCATGCTGGATTTATTACCGTAGGCCGGTTATGCTTCGCTGCGTTGTATGTGTAACAAAACGCATTATTATTTTCTGTAACAAAACTTGCAAGGTACTCTTGCGCAAAGGTTAATGGATCAAGCTGGCCTCTTGCCTCTTCAACTTCATCCGGGTCAATGTATGGGTTTGATACTGTTGGAGATTGAAAAGATGCCCAATTATCGTACGTTTCAGGCAGTTTAAAAAGATCGTAAAAGTAATTATTCTTACCCCTTGGCGTAGAAAGGAACCAGGCGTCACCCCTTAAATCAGTGAGTGTTGGCCTTATAACCTGAGTCCAGGCACGCTTAAGATGCAACACTTTCGCAGCTTCATCAATTACAGCCCGTTTGTACTTCCTGCCCCTGCAACTATCCGGGTCGTCCAATGACCAAAAATCCACAATACCGCCTCCGTAAAGCTCGATTCGATGTTCAATTTCTGATTTTTTAAGTATTATTGGCGCTAAAGTATCGAGTAGAGTTCGCCAAACCTCTAAAAGCATTTTGTTTGTTGGAGCCAGGTACGCAACTGGATTACCCGATAAAGCTCCGTTATTCCCATCCGGGTCAAGTAGCAACTCTTCAGCCATTGTAGTTTTACCCCACCTTCTACCGCAACAAAGAACGTTAAACCTTTTTGATGCAGCAAGTACTGCTGCCTGGCCTTCGTGTAACTCGTTAAGGAGTATTTTTTCTTCTGACAATGGTAAGTTTTATTTCATTATCAATTTTTCCTGAAATTTCAGTAGGAATAAGTTTTGCTGCTATTGCGTAAAAATCCCTGGGGTATGTTTCAGCAAATTTAGTAAGGTTATTTTCTGGATCGTCTTGCAATGTGTTAAAAACTGCCAGCACTGTTTCTTTGACTGTTTTTGTAAGTTTCCCCTGTGCGCCCTTTGGCCTGCCCGAATTTCCCTTTTCAAATGGTTTACCTACTACTTTGCTCATATTGCGTTATTTTACGTTATTTACGCCATACCCGCAATTTACACAAAATAATCAAACGGGCAAAAAAGTTATGAATGCGGCAAGGGAACGGCAAATTACGTACCGGTAACCAGCAAGTTCAATTCTAGACTGCCATTCCTTTTGTTGTACCGATTGCGTACCTGTTTCAATCTTCAATTCAATAAATAACGGTTTGCCGCCGGGGCGCAGGTAAATTAAGTCACTTACGCCAGATATTACCCCCATTGCCTTAAACTTATTCCCTTCAATAGCATTTCTGGCTTTATTATTCACGTGAAACAATAAACCTCGTTCTTTTGGCCGGTTATTCCAGTGCCATTGGAATATTTTAGCCTGTAACTGGTCTTCACTTTGCGTAACTTGCGTAACTTCTTTCATGTTTTAGTTTTGCGTTATATTGAGCGCTGGTATTGACTTCCGTAACTGCGTAACTATAGTAACTACTTTTAAAGATATATATAGAATATAGTTACACACAGCACACAAAAAATATTTTTTTTCGTTGGCTAAAAGGTTTGACTTTTTTTACAAAGTAGTTACGCATTTGATTATCAGGCATTTGGTATATTTAGCGTAACTACTGTAGTGATATCGTACCCATATTTTCGATCTTTGCATGATCTTGTGTACCCAATTTTTCGCAACCTGGCACCCAATTTATTGATATTAATTTTTTCCTTTGTGTGAGATTCAAGAAATAACTTTATTTCTGAAGTGGTCATAAAATCCCACGGGTTTGTTTTTTCAGGAGGCATAAAATACTTTTCGATCATTTCCTGTTCAAATGAAACTTTTGAATATTCACCGTCCGTAGTTTCCTCGAGTGTGATAATATCGTCATCATCTAATACCGGCCTTTCCCCTTCACGCCAAAGCTCTTTAGCCTCTAAAAATACCTGCAGTTTATCGAGGCTATTATAAAGCTCGTAATCAAACTTTCCGGCAGCCTCCATTATTATTATTCTTCGGTTACCTGTTGGATCATCCAAAACATCCTTTTCATTACAGGTACCACAAAGTGTTGCCAGCCTTTTTAATTTTACGTTAGCACGTCCGTATGGTTCACGAAGATCAAATATGTCTGATGCCATAAGTCGTTTTTCGTTTCGTTCATCCATCTTATTTTTGCCGCCATACTCATCATTAAAAATTATCAGTTTTTCACACATCAAAATTTCATCATCCTTACCACGATTAAGCTGCGATTCAGCAAAGTAACTGGTAAGGTTTTCAGGTAGAAGACGGCGGAAAAATTCAGTTTTTCCGGTATTTTTTCCACCAACTAAAATAAAATTTAACTCATTCTTACCTCCATAAATAGCGTGAACAATACCAACGAGCCATTTAGTAAGCATTTTTTGCCGCCAATCTTCTGTTCCAGTTTTTGAGTTAATACATTTTGCAAGCTGTTCAATCCTGCAATGCCCATCCCATTCTGATGAAAATTCAGCAATAACCGGGTTGAAATCAGGTGTATTTTTACTAAAAATTACCCGGCTAAAAAGCTCAAAGTTTAAATCATTGAAAATTACTTTTGCATCCAGGTACATTGTGTTAATAAGTATATCTGTTATTTCTTCACCATCACATTCAATTTTGCGGGTTATACTGTTACGCCTTAGTGTGTAATTTCTACGCAGCCACATTCGGATATTTTCAACAATAGATTCAGCAGCAGCAAAATTTGACTGAGCCTCAAAAGCCTGCTGTATAATTGCATCTGCATCTGTTATGCCTTCAAACTGTTCTAAGTTCTTTTTAATCGCATCCGTACTAAGGCCCGCTTTTTTCATCGTTGATGTTGCAGCGGCTATCTTTGATGTAGTAGGTGAATTTGTGTTTATACCTGCCTGCCTTGCAAACCAATAAATTGTAGCAATAGTTATTTTATTTGTCTGCTTTCCATTACGGGCAATGGCGTGGCTATATTGCCGGTCACACATGGAAGATTCATATTTTGAACTGCAGCTACTTAATCGGTGAAAATATTGGCGGCCAGCTTCGCCAAATTGATCAGCTAGGCCAAAAGCAATATCCCTCCAATCCCTATAATCTTCAACACATGAAACATTTGCTGCAACCATAGCCTCAACAACTGAATCAAATTCATTCTGAACAAAAATTGCGCTGGTAACTTTACGCTTCTTTTCTCTTGGAAGATACTTTTTAAAAGTCAGAGAATGTTCATTAATAAATAATTCAGGATCGTAGGAAACAAACCTTGTTCGGGAAGGGTTTACGCCGGTAGGATCAACAATGATCTGATATTTTTTTATTAAATAATCTGCAATACCCTCAAATGCCCGTCGGTGGTTTTCAGGATCAATCTTTATAAGCAGGCAAAGGCCTGTACCGCTAACTGATGTAAAGACGCTGTAAACATACGGGTCTGTTCTTAGAAGCTCCCTGGTTCCTTCAACTTCGTTACCTAAGTCATCCAAATCGATTGCGATAAAACCGCTATGAAGTTTACAATCATTGTCAACCCGTTTTCCAAATACTCCCGAAATTGTAACGTTGGGTAAATTTACCTTTTCGGCACGGCGTAAATCCTTATCCTGTATAGTACGAATTTTTAAAACCTGATCCTGCCACTTACCCGATTGAACGGCATATAAAAAAATACTTAGTAGTACCGTATCTGAAGTTTCTGTTTGCTTTACATTTTTGTAGATGCTTATGGTTGCCATTTCTTAAATTGTTTTTGTAGTTCTTCAATCAGTGTAAATTTTGCACGTTCCTGATGCCATTGGTTATACTTCTTTCCTACTTCAGCGCACCATTTTTTTGCCAGCTCATCATAATTGCGGAGGATAAATTTAAAGTTTTCATCGTTCATTACCGGAACTGTTTTTTTTGCAGCCAGCGCCAATTCTTTACCAATAAGAAAAAATGGGAAATATTCTTTACGTTCCTTATGCTGTTCAATCATAGCAGGTACATCAATACCTTTTGTAACAACTACAAAATCTGTCATCCTTTCAGCTTCTTCAACTTCAGGAGGTGGAAAAAAATGCCCGCAGTATTGGCACATCATTACACGTGCAGATAATATTGCTTCACATTTAGGGCAATTTTTTACAGGTGCTACACCCGGCTTGCCTGGTCCTTTCGGATTTAAAAATATTTGTTCCCAATTACGACTATCGCACCAATCTCCATGCATTATAGCATTTTGCCCCATATCAATAATAGTAAAACTTTTTTTTGATGCAGTTGGCCTCGATCCTCTGCCGCAGCACTGCAACCACAACGGCATTGAAAGCGTTGCCCGGTTCATTATAATGGTTTCAGTATCAGGGGCATCAAAACCAGTGGTTAAAATAGCAACATTGCATAGTATGGCGCCAGGTGTATCGTAATACCATTTAATAATTTCATCCCGATTACCCATAGTTGAATCCAAACTTCGACAATTTAACCCTGCCAACTGAAAAGCCTGTGTAACTAATTCTGAGTGCGAAATATTGCAATTAAAAATTAAACACTTTGTATTTGCTGCATGTTTTTGATAAGCCTCAACCGTGTTTTGTATGTGCTTACCTTTAGAGAACTCCTGACCCATAAATTTATCATCATACTCACCGTTCTTTATTTTTAATGCAGCGGCATCTACTGCATCTTTTGGGGCGTATGTAATGTTTTGGCAAAGGCTTCCACCTGCAATTAAATCGGGTATATCAATACCGCAAACAATATCTTCATAGTAATTTTTAAGAGGCTTATGCTTTGATCCGGTTAACGGGGTTGCAGTAAACCCGATAATCATTTGCGTCGGGAAATGGTCGTGTATTTTGGCAAATGATAAGTTATGGGCTTCGTCAATAATAACCAGGCCAATATGTGCAGGTATTCTCCTTATTGTACTTTCAACCATGCCAACATAAACATTTGATGGAGGCACAAACTTCATACCGGCCCTAATCATTTGCGCACTTATTCCGTATGCATGAAATAAAGTACGGACAGTTTGCACCATTAATTCTTTACGGTGTACCAGTATTAAAACCTTACCGCCTTTCTTTGTGTACCTGTCTGTAATTGCTGAAAATGTTATTGTTTTTCCACCTCCTGTAGCAAGTTGATAAATGATTTTTCGGTGGTGTAGAAGTTTTGTTGCCACGGCGGTAACGCCTTTTTCCTGGTAATCTCTTAACTTCATAAAAATAAAAAACGGCTACAAGTGTAAGGAGTTTACTTGAGCCGCTTTTAAATAATCAAAAATAAATTCAGTTTCCTACTCCTTACTTTAGGTAACTGAATTGCAATGCAAATATAAGTAAACTTTTTTAATATCCAGTATCTTCCCCCGCTTCACCGGATCTGTATGGGGGCGGTGAGGGTGGATAGGCGATTTACCGAATCATTGATAAATTTTTCTTTTGAATATGACCTACTTAATGTATGCCCAAATTCAAGCCATATAATTTCTGAAATCTCCTCCGCTGTTTTAGTATTCATGTTTATTTGTTTAAGGTGGTGTTGTACCATT
>ERZ869921.388-NODE-388-length-28933-cov-16.678336_pt1 | contig 28933 bp, 39 predicted proteins | sample MGYA00579310_ERZ869921 | MGnify/ENA primary metagenome ERZ869921 (study PRJEB32216, sample SAMN09231816) | wastewater metagenome | place: USA: Maryland | collected 2016-06-21 | study: EMG produced TPA metagenomics assembly of the PRJNA472060 data set (Reclaimed... | reverse complement strand
CGTCAAAGCTGCGGCGCGAACGGGAGGCATCGAGGGTCTCGGCGTCCACGCCGACAAAAGGTGACCACGCTGTAATCAAGGAGGAACGGACCGATGGATGAGACGAGCAAGAGCCCCACGCTGACGAAGCACGCCCGCTGCGACACCCACCCGCACACCCTGCTGACCACCACGGGAGACTGCCCCCGGTGCGCCCTGCTGCCGCCCGAGAAGCCGGACACGAAGCACATCCCCCGGCCGCCGACGAACACCAAGAAGCAGGTCGCCGCGCAGGTCCACGGGCGGATCAGCGCGGGCAAGCCTCGGGCACGGAGGGCGGCGTGAGCCTGGACGTCTACCTGGTTGCCACCGGCATCGAACACGAGACGTGCGCATGCCCGCACTGCGAAGGCAGCACGTTCGGCGAGTGCGTGTTCGAGTGGAACATCACCCACAACCTGGGCGCCATGGCACGGGAGGCCGGCATCTACGCCGCGCTGTGGCGGCCCGACGAGAACGGCATGCGGACCGCTGCCGACATCATCGCGCCGCTCGAGGCTGGGCTCACGCTGCTGCTGGCCGAGCCGGCCCGCTTCGAGGCGATGAACCCGGAGAACGGGTGGGGCTCGTACGACAGCCTTGTGGGCTTCGTGCGCCGCTATCTGGACGCATGCCGCAAGAACCCCGACTGCACCATCAGGGTGAGCCGATGACCCGCGCTCTCCTCACCCTCCTACTCATCGGCTGCGCCGAGTCCCACACTCTCCCGGCTGACGCTGGCCACCGCGCTCCCGACCTGGGCGAGTGCGTAGGCCTGGCTGCCACACTGACCGAAGCGGGCACTGTGGCTCACGTCTACGTCTACCCCGATGGTCACCCGTGTGGCGATGGCGGTATTTGTCGGATGGGAGCGTGCGAGCCATGAGCACGAAGCACTACGACGCGGCTTACGTGGAGTTCGGCGAAGCGCTCTCGGACTGGCTGGCGAAGAACGCGCCCGCGACCCCTTCATGGCGCCCCGACCTGGCCATCGCGTGCGTGGGCGAAGCGGTCGTCACGCTCATCGCCAAGCGAGACGAGCGCATCGAAGCACTGGAGAAGCGCCTTGCTGCGCTGGAAGGAGACGCCAAGTGAGCAACGACTGGCCGTTCATCAAGATCGACTCGGAGCCTGGCATGTCCAACGGCGCAACCATCCCGATCAAGCTCGTCGTCGTGGTCACCGACCTCGCGCCCTCAGGCTGCTGGATCCGCATGGTCAACGGGCACACCATCAACCTCCACAACATCACGCGCGCAGCACTGACCGCCTCCATGGAAGACGCGTTGGCGGGGAGGTCGTCGAAGCTATGAAGCCCCTCGCCACCATCATCCGCGCCGTGGTCGCCGAGTGCGGCGTGCTCGAGTCCGACGTGGTCACCGCGTGCGAGCTCGCTGTGCAGACCGCTGCCGCCGAGGTCTACGGGGACGCGCGGCGATTCGAGGCTGCCTACGACCGGGACGCCGGGGAGGTGCTGCTCCACCAGTACATGGAAGTCGTGGTCGCCGTGGACAACCCCAACACACAGGTGAGCCTCGGGCAGCTCGAAGCGGCCGACACGCACGGCGAGCTGGGCGAGGACGTGGGCTTTCAGGTGTTCTACCTGCCCGCCCACTACCAGCTGGCCCGTGCCCAAGACATGCAGTTCGGCGCCTTGCTGGGCCTGAGCCAGCAGCGGGAGACGCTCTCGCGGGTGGCCATCCACGCCGCGAAGCAGGCCGTGATCGCGTGCCTGCGGAACGCTGAGCGGGGTCGCGTCGTGGCCGAGTACGCGCCGATCGTGGGCCACATGGTCTGCGGGCTGGTGGAGCGTGTTGGCCGCCACGACGCGGCCATGGTGAGCCTGGGCGGGGGCGTGACCGCGCTGCTCCCGAAGGCCGCCCAGCACCCGCGCGACAGGCTCTCACCAGGGGAGCGCATCACCGCGGTGGTGGCCAGCGTCTCGGCGGACCACGACGCGCCGGCCGTGGTGCTCTCGCGGGCGTCCGAGGCCTACCTGCTCGCGGCCCTGCGCCTGACGGTGCCTGAGATCGAAGAGGGGACCATCGTGGTCACAGCTGCCGCGCGCGAGGCCGGCAACCGGGCGAAGGTTGAGCTGTACTCGAAGCGCCCCGACGTGGACCCGGTAGCGGTGTGCATCACTCACGGTCGCGACCTGACGGAGGCGCTCTTGGGCGAGCGGGTGGACTTCTTCGAGCGCGAGCCCGAGGAAGAGCAGCGCGTGATGGCGGCGTTCGCTCCGGCGCGCGTGTCCCGCGTCGAGGTGGACGAAGAGGCGCGCTTCATGGTGGCCGTGGTGCCCGACGAAGACATGGCGCTCGCGGTGGGCGTGCGGGGCGTGTGCATCCGGCTGGTGGCGAGGCTCACCGGCTGGAAGGTGGGCGTCATCAGCGAGAGCGACTCCGTGGTGCAGGCGGAAGCCGTCGCGGTGGCGGAAGTGGTGGACAGGGAACAGGAACGGGTGTGGGCCGCGATGGCCCGGGAAGGTGAGGTGACGGCATGAACGTGGACCTGGACGGCCTGGAGAAGCTGCGCAACGACGCCGCTGTGAATCGCGCCGAGGCAGCCCGGCTCTTCGACGTGAGCCTCGAGCGCTATCGCGAGAACCGCAAGGCCACGACCCGCGAGGACATCGCCTCCACGAACGAGGCGTACGGCAAGTCGATCGACACGTTCGTCGCCGCCGACAAGGCCGCGCGCGAAGCGGAGGCTGCGGCGCGCCAGGCGGCCGTCGACGCGCTCCCCGCACTGATCCAACGCGTGCGCGCTGCCGAGGAAGCCGCCGACGAGTTTGCCGGCGCCCTCTCGGACTATGGCGACCCGAACGAAGAGCGCACCAAGGACGCATACGTATGGTGCGACAGCAGACGGGCGGCCACGCCAGTAAGCGAGGTGCCCCGATGACCGCCCCCGCCATGTGGATCCTCGTCGGCATGGCGATCAGCGTTGCCGGCCAGATCGCCCTGCACACGTGGGCCCGGTACAACACGCGGAAGTGCGGCGTGCCGGAGGAGAACATCACCCCGTGGGAGGAGGTGCTGCCCATCATCTTCTGGTGGGCCACGGCCATCTACGCAGCCGCGAGCACGGCGTTCGTGTACCTGGCGCTGGCAACCGGGTTCATGGTCGAGGAGGATGGGGAGGACGACGAATGATCCGCATCTACCGCAACAACGAAGAGGGCACTGCCATCGTGGAGCACGTCGAGATGACGCGGGCGGAACTGGACGCAGCGCTGAGCGTGGCGCGGGAGACGGCGTACCGAGAGGCGGCTGACGATGCGCACGCGCACGCCGAGGAACACCAGAAGCGGCCGAGGACCCGCAATGCGCTCGTGGCCCATGCCGAGCGGTGCCTGAATGAGGCCGATGGCGAAGCGCGGAAGCGCGGTGAAGCATGAGCCGCACCCACCTCGCCACCGAGTCCACCGGCCCCCTCTCGGTCGCCCACTGCGGCCAGCTGGGCGTGGCCGTGACCACCGACCACGCCGCCATCACCTGCCGGGCCTGCGCCAAGCTGCTGGCCAAGGCTGCCCAGGATGGCCACCAGGAGCCCCCAGACGCCGCGCAAGCGTTCGTTGAGGCCCTGGCAGCGGGGGAAGCTCCGAAGGGCGCCAGCGGCCCCGCGCCGTTCGTCGTGGACCGCGACAGGTGGCGCCGGCTGCTGGCCCACTGCAACTGCGGCTCCTGCGATGTCTGCCGGCACACCGTGGCCGTGCGCATCGAGCAGCACACGAGCCCATACCGCTCGCGGATGCGAGCGCGAACTGCGGCGAGTCCGCCCCGGTGGAGCTCGCCTAGCGCCGCGCTCGAGACGTACGTGGCGCACAGGCTGGACGGCTACCCGATCAAGGCCTGGGGCGGCACGCTCGAAGCGATGCGCGACCTGGGCGCCTTCGTCCAGAGCGAGGGGGCGTTCAACAGCGCGGCCGAACGCGCGGCGCAGGACGTGGTCCACGTGGAGCTGGCCCTGCGCGCGTGCTTCGACGGCGACCCGGACGCGCTGCGCTTCGGCAAGGGCGAGTGCGTGGCCATCCTGCTGGCGTGTGGCGTGGGAAAGCTCGAGCGCACGCAGGACGCGGGACGCACGGTGCAGCGGTACGTGCCCATGGACCCGGAGAAAGTCGCCGCCGTCTACGGGCTGCGGGTGACGGACGTGGAGCGCATCGTGCGGGTGGGGCGCGCCAAGGTGGGCGAGTTGCTGGCGGCGCGCGGGTTGGTGGCTAGGAGGGCAGCGTGATGGCGCTGGAAGAACTGGACCGCCTGATCGACGAGGCGCGCGAGTCAGACAGGCGACGCCTGATGGTGGTCGGCCGCATGGACGTGGTCGGGCACTGCGGCGAGTGCTCCATGCGCGACGACCGAGGCGACTGCGCGCTCATGGGGAAGAGCACCGGGGACCACGCGGAGGACAGCACACTTCATCCGCAGTGCCCGCTGCGCTACGGCAACTTCGTGCTCGGGCTCAGCAAGGACGCGTCGCCATGACCGATCACCCCATGTGCTCCGACTGCGTCGCCTTCTGGGCGAAGCACCCGCGTCAACGCCGACGGTGGTACTGCCCGTGCAGTCCACCGAAGGGGCCCGCGCTGGTCGCCACGGTGCCCACTGAAACCAAGGAGCCCGCATGACCGCAGACCCCCAGAAGCCCACCACCCGCCAACGCCGCATCATCACCGGCCTAGACCTGGCCGGCTGGGACGCCATCGCCGGCGCCCTGGACGTGAGCATCCGCACGGCGCAGCGTCTCTCCCAGCGCGAGACCGACCCTCTGCCGGTGAAGATCTCGCTGGGTCGTGCCCGGGCCAGCAGCGAGGCGCTCAAAGCGTGGGTCGCGAAGAACGCGAGGGCGGCGTGAAGGCCCTGCTGAAGCGCATCGGAACCGGGCTGGCACGTCGCGCCATCGTCGCATGGGGCTGGGAGCGCTGGTTCGCCTCGCCCATCGAGCAAGCCTACGACGAGACCGACGCTGAGTACGCCAGGCGCGTGCTGCATCACTTCCGGGAGTATCCGCCGTGAAGATCATCGGCAAGGTCACCATCAAGAAAGACGGCGTGGTCATCAAGCCGCTCGGTCCCGCGGAGTGGACCATCGGGGTCGACCTGGCGAGGGAGGTCCCGTACGACAGTGTGTCGCAGGCCGAGCGCAGGCGGATGGAGTCGGACGCGCGACTTCGGGCTGAGGCGCGGCTGCGCGAGTGGAGGCGCTCATGAACGAGAACCGCTGGTACGCCCTCGCGTGCATCGTGCCCACGAGGACGGGCGCGGATGACCGGCATCGTGTCGCTCCCTGACGCACATTGGCGCGTCCTGACGTGGTCTGTCGTGTTGCAAGCGCCAGGTGAAACCGGTGATTCTCTCTATGGTCGCGAGAGGTGCGACGGATGGCTAGCAAGGCGACAGACCCGGATGGACTCACGATCAAGCAGCGCGCTTTCGTGCAGGCGTACGTGGGCAAGGCCAACGGCAACGGGTTCAAGGCTGCCAAGCTGGCCGGGTACTCGGGCAGCGATGCCACGCTGAAGAACGCGGCGCACAAGCTGCTCAAGATCCCGAAGGTGGCAGCGGCGCTCCGGGGGTTCGCGGCGAAGGTCGAAGACGCTTCGGTCATGGACGCTCGCGAGCGCCAGCGGTGGCTCACCAAGCTGGTGCGGGGCGAGGTGACCGAGCCCATCATGATCGAGGGTGCGGCCTTCGAGTTGCCCGCTCGCCTCCGTGACCGCCTCGTCGCGTGCGACCAGCTGAACAAGATGACGGGCGTCTACAGCGAGAAGCGGGAGCACGAGCACAAGGGGCTGGCCGAGGTCCGCGTCTACCTGCCGAGCAACGGGCGCGACTAGGGGCACACCATGGAAGAGGGCGAAGTCATCGAGCTTCGCCCGAACCCGGGCCCGCAGGAAGCGTACCTCTCGACCGCTGCGGACATCGCCTTCTACGGCGGCGCGGCTGGCTCCGGCAAGACCTACGCGACCGTCCTCGACCCGCTCCGGCATGTGCACCGCAAGGGCTTCACGGCCGTGGTGCTGCGCCGCACGAGCGACCGTCTTCAAGGCGGCGGCTCCGTGTGGTGGGAGTCGCAGGGCATCTACCCGCTGCTGGGCGGCGCGTCCCGAGAGTCTCCCCGCCTCGAGTGGCGCTGGGAGTCCGGCGCGACCATCGGCATGTCGCACCTGCAGTACGACAAGGATGTGCACGCGCACACGTCGAAGCAGTACGCGGCCATCTACTTCGAGGAGGTCTGCGAGTTCACCAGCCAGCAGTTCTGGTACATGGTGAGCCGCAACCGCTCCACATGCGGCATCCGGCCGTACATCCGGGGCACCTGCAACCCGGACCCCGACTCGTTCGTGCGGCCGCTGATCGCGTGGTGGATAGGCCCCGAGGGCTTCCCCATCCCAGAGCGCTCGGGCGTCATCCGCTGGTTCGTCCGTGACGGTGACGACCTACGCTGGTTCGACTCGGAGGAGGAGGCGCGCGCCGCCTACCCGGACCGCGGGCCGCTCTCATTCACGTTCATCAGCGCGAAGCTCGAGGACAACCCACGCGGTGACCCGACCTACCGCGACAAGCTGAACATCCTCACCACCATCGAGCGCGCGCGCTTGCTGGGTGGCAACTGGGACATCCGAGCCCAGGCCGGCGACTACTTCAAGCGCCGCTGGTTCACCATCGTCGAGCCCGACGATCCCATCGTCACCAGCGTCAAGCGCTGGGCGCGCGGCTGGGACCTTGCGGCTACCGAGGTGAGCGCAACGAACACGGACCCCGACTGGACGGCCAGTGCCCGAGTGGGCGTCACGCCCGCCCAGCACATCGTCATCGCTGACGTCGACCGCTTCCGCGGCACACCCGGCGCGGTGGCTGACGCGCTGCTCCGCCTCGCCTCGCAAGACGGCAGGGGATGCACGGCGGCTATCTGGCAGGACCCAGGGCAGGCCGGAAAGTCGCAGGCCGAAGCGTTCCGCACCGCGTTCGCGCGAGCGGGCTACGCGCTCGACACGATGCCCGCGACCTCCGACAAGGAAGCCTACGCACGTATCTGGTCGCCGAAGGCTGAGCGCGGCGAGGTGTTCCTCGTGCGCGGTCCCTGGATCGACATGTTCATCAACGAGGCCGAGGGCTTCCCGGGCGGCAAGCACGACGACATGGTTGATGCGGTCAGCCGCGCCGTGATGCTGCTGCTGCATGGCAGTTCTCCCGTGAAGAGTGGGCGCGTGAAGGGGATCTAGCAGCATGACCGACGAGCTCATCGCAGACCTGGAGCGCAAGCGCCCGGGCTACGAGGCGGAGCGCGTCTGGCACAAGTTCCTGATGGACTCCTACCTCGGCACCGGGGGCTTCTCCGGCGCCGTGAAGCAGCCCATCGCGGGACACTGGGGCCCGGCTGCGGAGATGTACTCGAGCAACGCCTTGGGTGGCGTCGACGTGCTGGACACCTACCTCGACCGCTACCCGCGCGAGGACGCCCCGAAGTTCCGCTCGCGTGTCCAGGGCACGCAGTACGACAACTACAACGAGGCCCTGACCGACACGAAGCTGAGCTACGTGCTCCGGAAGGAGTTCGAGCCTCGGAACATCCCCGATGTCATCCGCGAGTGGCGGCAAGACGTCGACGGGCGCGGCACCACCTGGACCGACTTGCGCGGCAACAACGCCCTCGTGGCGGCCGTTCTGGGCTGGCGTCCGATGCTGATCGACGCGCGGGCCATGCCTCGCGACGAGAAGGGCAACGCGCTCATCCTGAACGCGGCCCAGGCCCGTGACGCCGGCATGCGCCCGTACCCGGTTCCGCTCTTCCCCGCGAACCTCCTGGACTACATCCTCGACGACGTGGGGCAGTTCACCTACGTCAAGCTCTGCACCACGAGTCAGCGCAAGGCGTCGTGGCGCGGCGAGCGCGAGACGGTCACGCACTACACCATCTGGACGCCGACGCACTTCGAGAAGTACGAGGTGACCGAGGGCAAGGGCGGCAAGACCGCTGTGCTGGTGGACGAGGGCCCGCACACGTTTGGGCTCGTTCCGCTGGTGATCTACCAGCACAAGGCCGGCCCAGAAGACCCGGTGCTGGCGCTCCCGATGCACGCCAACGTGGCGCAGGCCTCGCGCGCTCACCTGAACCGCATGAGCGAGTTCAACGAGCACCTCCGCGGGCAGGTATTCGCGCTACTGGTAGTCGCCAGCAAGGGCGGCCAGCTGTCCGAAGACCTCACGGTCGGCACGGACAACGCTCTCCCGATCGACACCGAGAGCCGTCAGCCGCACGCGTTCATCGCGCCTCCCGGAACGGTCGCGGACACCTACGAGAAGCGCCTCGAGTCCATCGTGCGCGAGATGTACCGGGTTGCCCGAGTCGAGTACACGCGGCCTACCGGCGGTATCTCGAGCGGCGAGGCTCACGCCTACGAGTTCGCCCAGACGAACGCTGCCCTCGCCGACTTCGCGAAGCAGCTGGCGCGCGCCGAGGACGACGTGGACTTCTTCGTGGGCCGCTACTACGGCGTGCCCGACGACGAGCTGCAGGCGGCGAGCAACGTCCCACCCGACACGTTCGACATCGAGAACCTGACGGCCGACATCAAGGACGCCTTCGACATCATCGCCGGCAACGTGGGCCCGACAGCCACGAAGCTGCTGAAGTTGCGCCTGATCGACCAAGCGTTCCCGCGCCTCGACGCCGATACGCGCAAGACCATCGAAGCCGAGCTAGACGACGAAGACGCCCAGGACGCCGCCGACGAAGCCGCAGCCGCCGAAGCCGAAGCGGCTCGCCTCGATGCCGAAGAGGCCGCGCGCCTCGCCGCTGCCGAAGCCGCAGCGCGTGGAAACGTTACCACCCCTGAGCCCGCCGCCGCGTGACTCGCGAGTCCACGGACCGCACCGCTGAGCGCATTCTCCGGCGCCTCCGCCGCGAGATGATCGGCACCAACGAAGAGGGCCTGAAGCAGCTCGACGCCATCTACGGGCGCATCGCTGAGGACCTGTCCACGGAGCTGCAGGGCGTCGCCTCCCGCGCCACCATCGAGCGCATTGCCCGCGAGCGCTTCAACGCCGCCATCGTCGAGATCGTCTCCGTCATCCGAACGGGAGTCGACGCCGCCGCCCTCGCTGGCGCGCGCACGCCCATCGAGCAGTTCCGGGCCATCTTCCCCAGAGTCCAGAGCCCCCGCGCTGCGGTGGAGCTCGAAGCGCAGCGGGCCGCGAGCCGGGCCATGCGCGGCCAGCTCCGCGCGCGTGACGTGCCCCTCTCGACGCGCCTCCGCGAGAACCACGCCGACCTGGCGCGCAACATGTCGCGCGAGATCCAGGCGTCCATGCGCGCTGGCGAGTCCGCCTTCGAGACCATGGAGCGCGTCCTCGAGCTGAACTCGCAGGGACGCGGTGCCCAGATTCCGCAGTACATCCAGCGCCTGGCAGACGCCGCGCGCGACGGCGGCCCCGCGCTCGAGAAGGCCATCCGCGAGGCCCGCCCCGCCATCAACCGGCTCGGCAGCGTCGACCGCGGCAACACGTCCATCCGCGCCGCCACAGAAGAGCTGGTCACCAAGCTTCGGCGCGCGACCGCCGAGGACATCGACGGCATCGTGGAGCGCTGGTCGCTCGACAAGGCGCAGTATCAGGCGAAGGTCATCGCTCGGACGGAGGCCATCGCAGCCCACCGCGACGCCTACGAGACGAGCATGCGCGGCAAGCCGTGGACGAAGGGCTTCGCGTGGAGGCTTAGCGGCGGCCACAAGGTCCCCGACATCTGCGACATCCTCGCCGGCCAGAACCTCCACGGGCTCGGGCCTGGTTGCTACCCGGTGGACGCCGTCCCCGCGACGCCGCACCCGTCATGCACATGCAGCCAGACGGCCATCATCGACGAGAAGCACTTCGAGCGCGAGTTGGCCCAGTTGGAAGGCACGGAGCCCCCGCCCGAGACGTGGAACGTGGGTGGCCAGCAGACCCCGGCCGAGTGGATGGCCCAGCAGCCCGAGCGGCTGCAGCAACAGATTCTCGGGCCCACGCGGCTCGCCGTGTTCCGTGAGGAGCCCGGCCGAGTGCTGAGCCCCACCGGCGACATCCGTCGCGTGCGTGACGTCCTGAGAGAGCAGCCGGCGCAGCGTTCGGCGGAGCGATAGACCATGCAGGCACCGACCCTCACGAACGGCGGCGCCGTCTACGCGCTCACCACCACCCCGGTCGTCATCGACCTGACCAGCTTCCGGCGCCAGCGGGTGCGCCTCGCGTCCCTCGTGGACGCGGACCGCTTCTACATCTGCGGGGTCGCCTCTGCCGTCGCTCCGACGGTGAACATCACGTCGACCGCCGCGGTGGACGCTGCCCAGCACGCCTCGGCCACCGTCCCCCACGTCGCTGACCACGTGCTCGGCGGCGCCATCGGCACGACCATCCTGGTTCCGGCCGCGACGCCGTACCTCTGGATTCGCGCCGTTTCCGGCACTCCGACGCTGTTCGTGAAGCCCGCTGGATCCCCGCTCGACGAGGTCTGAGCGACCCCAATTTCACGCTTGAAGCCTCGCCACTACGGCGGGGCTTCAAGCGTTTCCCCTCGCCGCATTCATCCCAGCGGCGAGAAGGGTACTCGGGATGTTGCCCACGCCGGGGCCAATCGGTGAGGTGTGTATGAACCCCCGTCAGCGCGAGCTTGTCTCGCTGTTGGGAGCGTTCGGCAGTAGCCGCGCTCTCGATCCCTTCACCGGCCCGAACGTCGAGCGGATGACCGCCGACCCGAACGTGTGCTTCATCGAAGGCGACCCGCCTTCCGACGACCCGCCTCCTCCCCCCGCGCCCGTGATGGTCGACCAGAAGACCATGCGTGCGCGCATCGCCGAGGAGCGCAAGAAGATCGAGGCGAAGGACGCCGAGTTGGCGGCCGTCAAGGCTGACCTCGACGCCCTTCGCGCCGAAGCCGCGGCTGCCAAGGAAGAGGCGGAACTGGCCGGCAAGACGGCCACCGAGAAGGAGGCCGCGCGCTACCGCCGCGAGCAAGAGAAGCTGGCCAAGGAGCGCGACGACGCTCGGGCCGAGTCTGCCGCGGAGAAGAAGGCCCTCGCCGATGCGAAGGCCGAGATCCGCACGGAGCGCGTGAACCGCAAGGTCTCCGACGCGCTCTCCGCCAACAAGGTCATGTACATCGACAAGGCCGCGCGCCTGGCGATGGAAGACATCAGCTTCGAGCACGAAGACGACGGCACCGTCCGCGCGTCATTCGGAGATGTCCACGACGGAACGATCGCGGAAGCGGTCGCAGCGTGGGCCAAAGAGAACCCGATGTTCCTGCCCGCGCCGCTCGGCGGCTCTGGGGCGAACGCGGGTGGCGGCGGCCATCGAGGCCCGAAGCCGCTGCACGAGATGTCGTCCGCCGAACGAATCCGTCTCGCGCGACGCAAGTGAATCACTCCATGCCGCAGTGGCCCTGCGGTCACTGACAAGGAATCAATCCCATGAGTATGACCCTGTTCGACGCGATGAAGCTGTCGCGCAATCCGATGGCCGTGGAGGTGCTCGACCAGGTCGCCACGTCGGCCGAGCTCTTCGGCGTCCTGCCGTTCGTGCCCAAGTCTGGCGAGGGCTTCGGCTACCAGCGCGAGGTGACGACCGGGAGCTTCAACTTCATCACGCCCGGCGGCGCGGTCGCTTCCAGCACCGCCACCACCGAGGATGTGGTGATCACGAAGCGCGAGGCCAGCGAGGACTTCTGGATCCCGAACTTCGCCGAGGACAACATGTCCGACCTGATCTCCCCGAAGGAGCTTCAGCTCAAGATGAAGCTGAAGGCGGCCGGGCGCGCCATCGCGGGCAAGGTCTTCACGGGCACGGCCATCAACGGCTTCGTGGTCGAGGCGTTCCAGAGCGGCCCCTACGTGGACGCGCTCGTCTCCGCTTCGGCGTACATCCGCGACCGCAAGGCCGGCGGCGCGCTGAAGTACACGCACTCCGGCACGCTGCTGCAGTTCCGCGCTCCCGGTGACGACGAGTTCGGCACCGCCGTGGCCTGCGCCTCGGATGGCAGCTACACGCTGACCAGCAAGAGCCCGAGCAAGTGGATTCGCGTGACGCTCGACGTCTCCGACGCCACCGCCGACGCGACCCGCGAGATCTCGTTCACGACCTCGACCAAGGAGTTTGACGGCGTCGCGCGCCTCGTGAGCTCCGGCCAGACGCGCCTCTCGAGCGGCACCCACGGCGACAACCTCTCCTACGAGATCATGGAGGAGCTGCTCGACGCCGTGAAGAACAAGGACAACCTCGTGTTCGTCGGCCCGGCCGCTCTGCGCCGAAAGTACAACACGCTCGTCCGCGCGCTCGGCGGCACCCAGCCGGAGCACGTGCTGATGGGCGGCCAGAAGGTGCCGACCTTCAACGGCGTGCCGTTCCTCGCGGACGACAACATCCCGCGCACCGAGGCGAAGGGCTCGGGCACCACGCTCTCGAGCCTGTACCTCATGAACCTGGGCGAGGGCGAGGGCGTCTACATGGGCGCCAACGGCGGCGACCGCTTCAACGTTGACGCCGACCCGCGCGACGTGAGCGTGCTGGGCTTCCAGCTGCGCGACCTCGGGCAGTCGCACACCAACAGCGAGGGCGGCACCCGCCTGGCCTGGTACGGCGGCCTGGCCGTCGGCTCGGACCTTTCGCTCGCGGCCGCCAAGGAACTCGTCACCGCCTGAGGCCAACGCATGATCACCCTCACCGAACTGCCGCGCGACAACAACGGCATGATCCAGGGCGCGTGGCGCTTGCTTCACGAGAGTGACGAGTTCCACGGGACGCTGGGCGTTGCCACGATGCGGCACGGCAGCTCGGAAGCGCCTGTCTTCGGGCGGGCGCTGCAGGTAATCGTCGCGCTCTACGGGCCGAGTCTGTTCATGGAGCCCTGGGAGGGAGAGCTCCCCCACGGAGTCACCCTCCCGCCGCTCGTGTGCGCCACCCTGCCAGAGGGCATGACGTGGTCCGGCGAGCGCTGCCCCTGGCGCACCGCCGCGCCCCTCCCCGACACCCTTCCGCCCCCGCCGCCAGAGGAGCCCACAGAGGCTGCTGCGCCGGCGGTGGTCGAGACGACGCCCGCCAAGGCGACGTCGAACCTCTCCGACAAGGAGCTCGAGGCCCTCTCGCTCGACGAGCTGCGCGCACTGGCTGAGAAGCTGGGCGCCGAGTTCGACGGCCGCTGGACCGAACGGCGCCTCATCCGCGCCATCAAAGCCGCTCGCGGCTGACAACCTCGCCCGCCGTCGCCGGTGGGCCATGCGCTAGTAGCTCAGTTGGTAGAGCGCCCGGTTGAAAACCGGGATGTCGCAGGTTCAAGTCCTGCTAGGCGCGCCAAAGTCCATGCACCGCATGGCCCCGCTGGTCCCCTTCCCAGCGGTCCTTTCAGAGAGCCCATCCTGGTATTGGGACCGGCCTGTTAAGCCGGACGCTGGTGGTTCAAGTCCACCCTCTGGAGCCAAGTCCGCCATGGGTCCCTGGGACGCCAGAAGCGGCATCCGCCATCCGGCGGACCATGGAGTGCGACTGGACGGCGGCACGTCCACCCGGCTGTAACCCGGGCGCCTTCGGATAAGGGGTTCGACTCCCACCGTGCTCCACCACGCGTCCTCTCCTGCGCGTTGCTGTTCCTCCTCCCAGACCTACCCCGCGCGTCTTCCCACCCAGAGGCGCGCGGGGGACGGTCGCTATGAGGTGACCCGTGTCCATCGTCGAAATCGAGATGGACGCCACGGCGCTGGTCGCCACGTTCGGCCGCCTCATCGGCGAGATGGACGCGACCATGGCCCAGGCCGTGGAGCTCAGCCTCGACATCGTGGCGGCTGACGCACGCACGCGAGCGCCCATCTCCCCCAGCTCGGCTGCTGACGGGGAGTTCATGGGCCCCGTCAACACCGGCTACCTGCGCCGCTCCATCGGGGCGGGCGACGTCACCGGATCGTTCTCTGACGGTGGCCTCGAAGGCGTCGTCTCTGCGTCCGCGCCCTACGCGCTGCACGTCGAGTACGGCACCAAGCCACACGAGATCCGGCCCAAGAACAAGCGCGCCCTCCGCTGGGCCTCTGCCGGCGGCAAGAACGGCTGGGCCTTCGCCAAGGTGGTCAAGCACCCCGGCACCGCTCCGAAGCCCTTCCTGCGCCCCGCGCTCACCGCGAACCGGGACGCCATCATCAACCGCTTCTCCGTCGCAACCCGGCTCGCCATCGCGCGAGCGAAAGCAGGTGCCTGATGGCCATCGACGTTGACGACGTCTGCTCGGAAGAGCAGCTCGACGACTACCTGGGAAACCGGCTCACCGCGACGCTCAACCTGCTCCCCGGCGGCTGGACGGACGCCGAGCCCGCCCGCTCCTACGCGCTGCGCCGCACGCTGCAGTCGCTCGAGCGCCGCACGCCGCCCGTCCGCGAGGGCGACATCAGCGACCCGACGCAGCTCTACGACGCCGTCCTCTTCGGCGCCTGCGCGCGCATCTTCGATTTGGCCATCACCGGCGCGAACGAGTCCGAAGTGTTCTTCCACCAGGCGCGGCGCTACGAGACCAAGTTCACGAACGAGGTCAACTCGCTGGTCATCACCGGGCCCGCGTCGGAGCGCATCGTCTCCCGCGCCCCCAGCATCTCGAGGCGCTGAGTGAGCCTCGACAGCTTCACCGACACGCAGGTGGCCGCGCTGCTCATGCTCGCCACGGGTGCCGCGAACGCGGACCTGCAGGCTACCGCTGGCGAGCCCGTCGTGAAGGCCTCCATCGGCGCGCCGATCGACATCCCGAACGTGGGCCAGGGCAACATCCCCGCGCTCTTCATCTACCGGCTGGACACCGCCGGGAAAGAGGAGTCGCAGTACGAGTTGAACGCCTACTCGACGTTCGCGATCGAATACTGGGCGCCCCTCTGCCCCGCCGACAAGATGATCGCTCGCTGGCCGCTGCTGCGCGCCGTGTGGGCCAGCGTCGCCAAGGCGCTGCAGGGTGGCATGCACCCGAGCGTCTCGAGCGGTGCCTACGTGCTCGAGCAAGCTGGCCTCCGCGCCGAGCTTGGTCCGAGCACCACCGCATCCTTCCGACGCGGCGCGAGCGATGGCGGCTTCTACCCCTTCTTCTCAGGGCGCATGCGCTTCTACGAGGAGATCGCGACCGACGTCGGCGTGACCGACATCGAGGGGCTCGACCTCTTCCTCCGCATGCACACGGTCACCCTGCTGCCCGGTGCCACGGCGACAACGTCTGCCGTGCCCACGCAGGTGATCACGCTCGGCGGCTACCCGGCCTCCATCGCCATGAGCGGCGACCTTTCGGGTGACGTGGTCGGCATGAGCGGCGCCCTCGAAGGCGACGCCGAGACGACGAGCTTCCCCGAGTCCTGACCTACGCGCTCCGGCGCAGAGGAGAGTCCATGCCCGAGTTCGTCTACCTGCGGCCCAGACCGCAGCCGGAGGGCTCGCGCGCCCTCGTGGTCTACCTCTATGACGGCAAGCTGCTGCCCGCCGAAGGCAAGCGCGTCGCCGTCGATCGCCACGTGCGGATGCTGCTGCGGGATGGGGACGTCGAGACCTTCGACCCCCGTGCCGTGGCGCCCGCCAACGCTTCCGCGCCCGAGGCGCAGCCCACCAAGAGCCAGCGCCGCGTGCGCGCTGAGGAGCACACCGAATGACGATCTCCACCGAAATCGAGGCGCCGTTCGTTGGCACCGAGATCGACGGCAGTGGCGCACAGAGCGACTCGCCCGACAAGCCCAAGGCCGCGGTCTGCATCGGCTTCCGCAAGAGCACGGGGGCCGTCCTCGAGGCGGTGCCCTTCCTGGTCACCAGCGATGAAGTCGCCGACCTCGCCGCGGACCGCCGCTCGATGCTGGCCGACATGCTCCGCAACTTCCGCAAGGCGAACCCGACCACGGAGCTTTGGGGCATCGCCATCAACGAGCCCTCCGGTGGCACCGCGGGCACGCAGACGATCACCCCGGTGGGCACGGCGACCGCGGCCGGCACCATCATCTTCCGCGTCGGCGGCTACCGCATCTCCGTGGACGTGGCCGTGGGCGACGACCCGACGGCCATCGCCGCGAGCATTGCTGCCGCGTTCCAGCTGGCGGACAACGCCGGTCTACCGGGCACCACCGCTGCGGCCTCGGGGGTGGCGACCTTCACGAACAGCCACAAGGGCGCCTACGAGGTGAAGATCACCGTCGGCGGCTACCCGGGCGAGACTCTGCCCGCGGGCGTGTCCGCAGTGAACATCGCGGCAGGCGCGACGGCGGCCGGTGCGATGACCATCACCACGGCGACCGACGTGCTCGGCTCGCGCGCCTACGACCGCGTGGTCCTCGGCATGCACTCCGACACCATCCTCGACAGCGTGGAGGCGACCCTCGCCGCTCGCTGGGGGGCCAACGTGGAACTCGACGGGATCGCGGTGTGCGCGCACATCGGGGCGAGCCTCTCGACCATCACCACGTACACGGCGGCGCCCGCGCGGAACTCGCCGTACAGCGTGGTCGTCGCGGGCCCGGACACCGCGTTCCAGGCTCCGGCTTGGCGCGTGGCGGCCATCGTCGCGGGGCTCGACCTCTCGGAGGCGCTCTGCAACACGCCACGCAGCGGGCTCGTCCTGCCGGGCATCCAGCCGGGCACGGGTACGCAGTTCGACCTCGCTCAGCGCTCGATTCTGATCAAGGCTGGCGCGAGCACGCTGCGGGTCGACGCGGGCGGCAACGTCGTCATCGATCGGCTGGTCACCACGTACCAGAAGAACGGGGCCGGCGCGGTCGACAAGCTCTTCCAGAACGTCGGCACCATGGCGGCCATCGCCTACCTCCGCTGGCTGTGGCGCAACCGCATCCTCCTGAAGTACCCGCGTCACCTGCTGGGTGACGACGGCGCGCAGGCCGCCCCCGGTGTGCCGCTCGTCACGCCCTCCACGATGCGCGCCGAAGCGGCTGCCATGCACAAGGAGGCGAGCGACCTCGGGTTGCTCGACAGCTCCACGCTGGCCGCCTTCCTCGAGGCGCTCTCCGTCACTCGCCCGACCGGCGACAACAACCGGCTCAACGTCATCATGAGCCCGGTCTTCCTCGCGCAGTTCCTGAAGCTCGCGACCACCCTTCGCCCCCAGCTCTGAGGTAGACCATGAAGATTCAAGGCCGCGTCACCATCAAGAAGGATGGCGTGACGCTGAATACCAAGCCGGGCGCGGAGATCCAGATGGGCGGCTTCCCCCGCACCTTCGTCCCCAACGACCAGGGCGGCGGCGGGCACATGGAAGGGGAGCTCATCCCCGGCCAGATCACGTGCACGGTCATCGTGGACGAGAAGTTTCGCGCCGACGGCTTCGACGGGACCGACCTCACGCTCGAGTGGATCGCCGACAACGGGCTCGCGTACACCATCAACGAGGGCTTCCTGACCAACCCGCTGACCATCAGCAAGGGCGAGGCTCAGGTGGTCTATCAGGGCCTACCGGCCGTCCAGATCTGATGGGCACGTTCAACGACGAGGCCATCAACAAGATTCTGCTGGGGCGGCGCGCTCCGTCTCGCGTGCCGTTCCCGATGGCACCCGAGGGCAGCGGGATCATGGTGGGCCTGCGTGGTCTCGCCGACCGCGAGATCGACGGGGCCCGGCTGCAGGCCATCGTCCATCTCGGGGACGAAGCGAAGCGGGCGTTCCAGGACCCCGCCTTCGTGGTGCAGATCGACCCCGAGTGGCTCGAGCGAGAGCAAGAGCGGCAGATGCTCGCGCTCGCGTGCGTCGACCCGGACGCGCCCGAGAAGCCGTTCTTCGTCAGCGTGGTGCAGGTCCGCAGCCTCGACAGCGTCGTGGTCCGGCGCCTGTGGGAGCTCTTCCTCCACCACCAGAACACGGTGAACCCTCGCGGCTCGCTGACGCCGGAGAAGCATGGGGAGCTGGTAGACGCCCTAAAAAAAGGGCTGGACGACTCGGCTTTCTTGGCGGCGTTCGATCGCGATACGCTTGTGAGCTTGCTGCGTACTTTGGTGAACCAGCCGTCGACTTGAGCGACTGGCAGGTGGCCGCCTGGAAGTACTCGCACGAGCAGTGCCCTCCCGAAAAGACGCGAGACTGCGTGTTCCGAAAGTAGGGCTACATGGCTGCCGACGAAGAGCTTGCGATTCGCATCCGCGCGCACCTCGACTCGGGGGTCAAGCGTGCTCTCGCCGGCATCACCAGCGACATCAAGAAGTCCGAGGGTGAGAAGAGCAAGGCCGCGCTCAAGGCCGACGCCGAGATCAAGGCCAGCGCGGAGAAGGCCGAGAAGGCGCGCCAGGCGCTGAACGTCCGCTCGGTCAGCAACTTCCGCAAGAACGAGCTCGCGAAGAAGACCGAGGCGATCAGCCGGTCCCGCGAGATCCTCGACGACTTCCGGAAGGCGGAGGCCAAGAAGCGTGAGGAACTCGCCCGCACCCTGCGCGAGACGTCGCTGAGCGAGCGCCGCCGGGCACAGCTGATCCAGCGCACGGAGCGGGACATCGCGCGCGAGCGTGGCCGGGCTCGAGCTGACGCGCGCGAAACGCTGGGCGGCGCTGGTGAGCGGTTTGCTGGTCGCCTTCGTGGCGCAGCTGGTGTGGCCGGCGGCGTGGCTGCTGTGGGCATGGCCGGCATCAACGCGGCGCAGCGCCTGGCCAGCGTGGGCGGGGCTCGCTCTCAGGAGGAGCTCTTCCAGCAGAGCGTGGACTTCAACCAGCGCATCGCCGCGCTGTCCGCGCAGAGCGGGCTCGATGCCAACGCCATCCGCGCGCGCATCAACGACGTCGCGGTCAGCACCGGGCGCCAGCAGGCCGAGCTCCTCGAAACCCTCGAGGTCAACCAGGGCCGCTTCGGTGACGTGTCCGGCGCGATGGCGAACCTGGACAACCTGGCGCGCGCGGCCAACGGCGCGAACGCCGCAGTCGGGGCGCTCTCGCTGGCAACCGGCACCGCGGGCGAGGTGTTCCAGCTGTCCAGCGACGACGCCGACGCGTTCATGAATCAGATCATCGCCATCGGTGACGCGGGCTCCATCGAGGCTGCGAACCTGGCGGAGACATTCGCTCCCTTCATGGGCACTTACCAGCGGGCGACAGGGCAGACCGGGCTCGCTGGCGCGCAGAATTCGGCGCGCTTCGCCGGGCTCATGGGCACGTCGTACGCGGGCGACTCCCAGTCCCGCACGATGGCCGAGGCGGCGCTGCGGTCCATGAACCGCGCCGACGTCCAGGAGCGCCTGGCGCTCGCCACCGGCGGGCGTGCTCGGGGCCGCGGCGCGAACCGCTCCATCGATGGCGGCATGCGCCTCGCTGGCTCTCTCGGCGGCCAGGTCACCGACCCCTTCGAAGCCATCCGGCAGCTGCAGGGGCTCGGGCTCTCCCCGGGTCAGCTGCAGACCATCCTCGGCGACAGCAACGCGGCCGAGGGCGTGGGCGTCATCTCAACCGCCATGAACAGCGAGCAGGGCCGCGCCATCATGAGCGCGTCGGCAGCTGACGGTGCCGCGCTGGTGGACCGCGGCGTGGCCTCGCAGGAGAGCAACAACGCCTCCGGCATGGCGCTCGCGCGGGCGCAGGCCGAAGCCTTCTCGACCTTCCAGCGGAACAGCGACTCCTACTCGCGGGCCGTCATCGAGTCCACGCGGGCGGTCGGCCAGTTCACCGCAGCGAACCCGCTGGCGGCCGACGCGCTGACCACCCTGAAGGAAGCGGCCATCGGCCTGGCGACCGTCTTCGGTGGTCTCAAGATGGCTGGCATGGGGGGTGCCGCTGCGGCTGGTGGCACCGGCCTGTTCGGCGCTGGCGGAGCCCTCGGCGCGGGCTCTCTCGCCGCAGCAGGCGGAGGCGCGGCGCTCGCTAGTGCCGTTGCTGTGCCGCTCGCACTCGCGGGCGCCGGCATGACCGTAAACGCTGGCTCGCTCAGCGGTCGCGGTGACGTCGGTGAAGGTGACATGTTCGACTTCTGGCGCGAGCAGTTCGGTGGGCCGCAAGCCAACTCGGACGCGCTGCTCCGCGCGAACGCTGTCTACACCGAGAAGACGGGCGGCGGGGCTCCGATCGACGAGGCCAACACGCGCGCGACCACAGACAACACTCAGGTCCTGCGCGATCACACTCAGGCTCTCCGCGAGAACACCGCGGCCACCCGAGCGGCCACTACTGGCCCTGTGGACACCGGCGGGGAGACCGGCCTGTGACCTGGCGCGACCGGCTCGTCCCCGCGTCCTTCGACGGCGCGCCCTTCTTCGTCGACTCCGACGACCTGGACGAAGGCCCGCGTGTCCACGTCCAGAAGTTCCCCGACACCCCCCGCGTGGAGGTGCAGAACTTCGGCAACGACGCCCGGGAGTTCACGGTCAACGCCTACCTGATCGGCCCGAACTACGACTTCGACCGCGACGTGCTGCGGGATGCGCTGCTCTCCGGAGGCGCACGGCCGCTGACGCTGCCCACCTGGGGCACCAAGAGCGTCACCGTCGATCAGAAGTTCAAGACCCACACGACTAAGGGCGAGGGCGGCTTCTGCCGCATCACGTTCCACGCCGTCGAGGACGTCCCCGAGGAGCCCTTCTCGCGCGTCGCCCGCCCCGCTGTGCTCGAGAAGCAGAGCGGCGCCGTGGTCACCGCCGCGAAGGGCGACCTCTCCCAGAAGTTCAGCGTCGCTGGCCTCCCGAGCGCGAGCCAGGCGTCCAGCCTCACCGCGCTGACGACGGCGGCTGACGCGCTGAAGTTGGCCAGCGACCGCATCGCCGGTGCAGCTGGGCAGGTCAACGACGCCGCGGCCACCATCGACGCCTTCGCGGACGACGCCGAGGCGCTGATGAGTACGCCCACCGCGCTCGCCGAGTCCATCGGGAGCGTGGTCTCCGCAGCTCTGGGCGTGGCGACCACCGGACTCGACGCGCTCGAGACCGCTGGCGCACCGCTGCGCGAGCTCGCCCGCCTCACGGACATCGCACTGAGCGCCGGACTCGACGCCATGGGCTTCGCTGCTGGACTCGGCACCGTGAACAGCGGCTCGGCCAACGGCGCGCGCGAGGCCACCAACAAGGCCGCGATCGTGAGCACGGTCCAGCTGGTGACCATCGCCGAGGTCTGCCGGCTCACCACCGCGCTCCCCTTCGAGAGCTACGTCCAGGCGACCAGCGCGCGCGGCCTGATCGTGGACGCCTTCGACGGCATCCTCGACGCGCTCGGCGACGCGGTCATCAACGACGCCCTCTTGCTCCGGGCCAACCTGGTGCAGCACCTGGACGCCGCGGCTGCCGCGCTGCCCGACCTGCGCACCTACACGACGCCCCGGCTGATGAGCTGCTCCGAGGTGGCCCACGAAGTCTACGGCGACGCCTCTCGCGCCGACGAAGTGGCCGACCGCAACCGGCTCGGCGCGCCCCTCTTCGTGCCGGCCGGAACCGCCCTCGAGCTGCTGAGCGTCTGATGCCCCCCAACCACCGCACGGAGCTGCTCGTCAACGGCGAGCTGCACAGCGGTTTCACGGGCGGCCACCTGATGCGCTCGATGAACGCCCCGGCGTCCAACTTCGAGCTCCAGTACAGCGCGACCCGCACGGACACGGGGCGGGCCTGGCCCATCTACGAGGGCGATCACTGCGAGCTGAAGATCGACGACAAGACCGTGCTCGTCGGCTACGTCGACCGCTCGACGGTCGGCTACGACCCGATGGCGCGCACGTACACCGTGAGTGGGCGCAGCAAGACGGCCGACCTGATCGACTGCTCCTGCGTCCACACGCCGCGCGAGTGGCTGAACGCCAACCTCGCCCGCATCGCACGAGACGCGGCTCAGCCGTTCGGGGTGCAGGTGGCCGTGTTCGGCGACAGCAACCGCAACGTGGGCAGGCGCACCCGAGCGCGGGCCGCGGTGCCCGCCAACGGCGCGCAGGCCGCAACAGCCGCGCAGCGCGCGATGACCAAGTTCAAGTTCCAGGCTGGTGAGCCTGCGATCGAAGTCATCCGCCGGGCTGCCGCACTCCGCGGGATGTTCCTCTTCGACGGCCCAGACGGCGACCTCGTGATCGCCCGCGTGGCTGCTGACGACGCTGGCGTGGCGCTTCGACGCGGTGTCAACGTGTTCAAGGGCGAGCGCACGGGCGACTGGTCGCAGCGCTTCTCGGAGTACCGCTTCCGTGGGCAGAGCAACGCCCGCGACGACCTCCCGGGTAGCGCGGGCCGGCTCAACGGCAAGGCCGAAGACCCGACGCTGCAAGCTCGCGAGCGCTTCCGGCCCTTCGTGGTCACGAAGAAGGGCGCGGGCGGGCGCGAGGACATCGGCGCCATGGCCGTGATCGAGCGCAACAAGCGCGCGGGCCAGAGCGAGACCTACCGCTGCACCGTCAACGACATCGTGGACGGGAACGACGAGGCTTGGAACGTGGGCTACCTGGCCGACGTGGACGACGACTGGTGCGCCATCCGTGGCCGCATGGTGGTCGTGAGCGCGCGGATCCCGCTCGTGGGTCCCTGGCAGACCGACCTCGAGCTGAGCTGGCCCGAGGCCTTCGACGAAGTCGACTACCCGACGCGCGGCAGAGGGGACGTGTGGTCATGAGCCGTGGACTTCGACAGCTGGGCGCCATGCTCTCCGAGGTGCTGAAGCTCGCCACGGTCACGCGCTCGGTGTTCTCGGGCGCTGTGGACAAGGTGCAGTCCGAGGGCCTCGACGAAGACGACATCGACGACTCCCCGGTCTACGGGCCGCAGGGCGTCGCGTTCCGTACGCCAGAAGGCGCGGAGGTGCTGATCGCGCAGTCCAGCAGCGACCCGACGCTGACGTGTGCGCTCGGCACGGACCAGCGTGGCCAGCGGCCGACCGAGAAACCCGGCGGCGGCGAGGTTCCAGAGGGGTGCGGCGGCCTGCACTACCTCGGCACCTGGGGCGTCTACCTCGGCGACGACGGCAAGACCTACCTCGGCGGCGCTGAGCCTGGCGACGACTTCGTTGCCATGGCCGCCGCGGTGCTGAGCGAGCTGAACGACATCCGCGCCAAGTTCGACGCGCACATCCACACCACGACCGCGACGATCGGCGCGACCGCAACGGTAGGCGTCATCGCCCCGCCGTCTCCCGGCATGGGCGCGGCTGGCAGCGTCGCAGCCGCCAACACGAAGGCGAAGTGAAGTATGCATAGGCCCGACCACTCCACCGCCGATCCAGACGCCTGCGGTTCCGGCAAGGCTGGCTACACGCCCGGCAACCCGGCGGGACTGCCTCCCGTGCCGCGCACCATCGTGACGCACGAGCACCTGAACGACGAGACGGAGAACGCGAACCGCCTCGTCGAGGGTTCCGGCTTCCCGCTCGTGAAGAACAGCTACGGGCAGATGCTGCAGGCGGTGAAGACGCTGGCGTGCATCGCGCCGCTCTCGAAGTGGGCGAGCAAGACGGCTCACGGAGCCTACGCCGGAACGTTCCGTGGTGTGGCTTCACATGGCAGCACGGACATGCTGATCATCCTGGTCGGCACGTCAGGCGAGGTGCAGATCTCGTCTGATGGTCACACCTTCGCGGATGAGCCCCCGGGGCTTTCCTACTCGGGGCAGTACAACGCCATCGCGCGCGTCGGGGATGCGTACATCGCCTGCACCGAAGACGGCGAGATCCACAAGCGAACCGACGCGATCACGTGGAGCAAGCTCTACATCAACGCCACCGACAACCTCTACTGTGTGGGCACCGATGGTGGCACTGGCGGGCTTGTCGGCGGTGACAACGGGTCGAGCGTGCCGGTCATCATGCGCGGCACCAACGTCACGCTGGGCGGGTCGTCCGATACCTTCCACGGCGGCGTCACCTCTCAGCGCATCAACGCGGCGGCTCACAACGGGACACTGTGGGTTGCGGTGGGCCAGACGGCCGCCGCCGGCCACGAGTTCCTGACGCTCACGGGCTCACAGTGGGGCGTGGTCGCTTCGGGTTCGGGCGTCATGGCGGACATCGCCTACGGCAAGGGCCTCTTCGTCGCAGTCGGCACCAGCGCGATCAAGACCTCGCCAAACGGCACGACGTGGACCACGCGCACCAGCCGACTCAGCCTCATCGTCACTGGCGATAAGGTGGCCTACAACGACAACGTGGGCGTGTTCATCCACACGAAGAGCGACGGCACCGCCGAGATGAGCCTCGACGGCATCACGTGGACCGAGTGCAGCTTGACGGACGACATCGCATCCCCGTCCGTGGTTGGACTCGCCATCGCGAACAGGCGGGCGATCACGGTGGGGGCGTCCGGCAAGATTCAGGTCACCGACCGCCTGCCGTTCACGGTGTGACGCACACACCCCACGTCCCGCAGCTGCCGCCGTCACCACAGGGCGTGCCCTCGGGCTCCGGCCAGATCGGGCGCATGGCGTAGTGCTCGCGCTCGGGGCGCTCCGTGCAGTCCGTGCGCGGCTGCCAGGGGATGGTGCGGTCCTCTTCGGTGAGGAACTGGAAGCAGTCGGGCGCGGGCTCGGGGCACAGCCCGGCGTCACCAGTCACGCCAGCGTCGCCGACAACGGGTGACGCCTCGTGCGCCTCTGCACATCCAAGCGCCGCTACCGCGAGCGCAACCAGAACCAACCGCTTCTCCATCCCCACAGCGTAGCGGGTCCACCCCGCGTTGCCAGGAGTCCCCATGATCGGACTGACCTACGACAACGCGCGTGGGCACGCCGACGTGTCCTTCGTCGACGGGACGCTGGTCGACGACCCGGGCCTGATCACGGCCTGCCTGATCTCGCTCTACACCGACAAGCGAGACCCATCGCGACCTGAGGGCGACCAGGGCGGATGGCACGGCACGCTGTTTGACGATCTCGGCGGCGAGTGGGGATCCCTGCTCTGGACGCTGCGGCGCGCGCTCCCGACCGAGGACACGCGCCAGAAGGCGGAGGGCTACGCGACCGCGTCGCTCGAGTGGCTGAAGACCGACGGCTACGTCGAGTCCGTCACCGCGAAAGCCGTCTGGACGAAGCCGAATCCCGGCACCGCCGACCTGGCGATCGAAGTCTACATCAAGCGCCCCGGGGACATTGCTCCCCGGCGGCTCGGAGTTTGGGGGGCATTCCTTGGCGCTCAGTAGACCGACCCTTGCCGCGCTCTACGCCCGCGTTCAGGCCGACTTCGTCGCGCTGTCGCAGACGGGGGGCGCCATCCTGCGGCAGTCCGTGGAGTGGGCGCTCGCGCGCATCATCGCGGTGATCGCCCACGGGCTCTACGCCTACCAGGACGACCGCGTGCGGCAGGCCTTCCCCGATACGGCCGACGAGCCCGGGGTGCGCCGCTGGGGCGGGCTCTTCCGCGTGCCCGAGAACCCGGCCACGCCCGCCGCGGGCCCGCTGGTCTTCACGGGCTCGGGCACCACGTCGATCCCGGCGGGCACCGAGGTGCGCATCGGGTCCTGGCTCTACACCACCGACACGACCGGAGCGATCAGCGGCGGAACGGCCACCCGAGCGGCCACGGCCACGCTCGTTGGCTCCGGGGGCAACGCGCCAGCTGCTGCCACCGGCTCGCTCACGAACCCGATCGCGGGCATCGACTCCACGGTCACGGTGGGCACTGGCGGGCTCATCGGCGGCACCAACGCGGAGCAGCTCGAGCCCTACCGCACCCGCGTCCTGAACCGCATGCGCAACCCACCTCGAGGTGGCACGACTGCGGACTACGTGGCGTGGATCTCGGAGACGCCCACGGTCGCCACGTTCAAGAGCTGGGTCTACCCCGCTGGTGACGGCGTGGGCACCGTGGCTGCGGCCTTCGTGGTGACCGACTCGGGGCCCACGGGATTCGCGCTCGCGGACTCCGGCGAGGTCGCCGCCGTCCAGGCCTACGTGGACACGCTGCGCCCCGCCGACATGCGCAGCTTCCGCGCCTACACGCCAACGGGCGAGGCGCTGGCGCTCACGATCGACCTCACGCTGCAGCCCGGGGCCGTGCTCGCCACCGTGCGGGCCGCGGTGCAGGCGTCCCTCAATGCGCTGCTGGGCGCCGAGTCCGAGCCCGAGACCGCGCTGCCGCTCTCCCGCATCGGCGAGGCGATCAGCACGACGGCCGGCGAATACAAGCACGTCATCGACTCGCCAGCCTCGGACCCAACGCCAGCGACGGGCGCGATGTTCACCTCTGTCGCGATCACCTGGAGCTGACGCATGACCACCGTAGCCCTGATCACAGACGACAACCTCTACGCGCCGAAGACAGTCGTGACCCCGGCGCCGAGCCCGCCCACGCACATCCGCGCGGTCGACCTGGTGGCCATCCGCGCCCGCCTTGCCGAGCACGCGGTGGCCATCAACGACAACGCACCCCCGGCTGGCGGCGCCTGGACGGGCGCGCTGACGGGCGGGACGGGCAACACGCCCACCGGCGTCGGGGTCATGACCTACGCCCGCACGGGGGGCGCAGCTGTCGCCGGGGGTGAGGCCGTCACCGTCGCCAGCAAGATCAGCCTGTCGGTGACCGACGGCTCGCTGCCTGACGTGCGGTTGGGCGACCTGCCCGTTCCGCCTCAGTCTGGCGCGGGTGTCGTGGCGCAGCTGCGCGTGCGCGTCGTCGGCGGGACCTACGCGTTCGCGGGCGAGTTCGACGTCGCGCTCTACGATTCGAACACCAAGATCCGCGTCTTCGGGGCCACGTCCACGAGCGGTACGGTGGTGTTCGAGATCTCGATGCACGCGACCTACGTCGCCGCGGAGCCCTGACCCATGGGCCTTCTCGACGCAGAGCTGGACGCCCCGCTAGACGACGACGAAGTGCGCATCGCGCGTTGGAAGGCGCTAGCGGTCAACCTGCTGCCGCGGGGTCTTGCGTGGGCGCGAGCGCTCGGGAGCAACCTGACGGACCTGCTCGGCGCAGCTATCTGCGAGTTCGCGCGCGTGGAGGAGATGGCCGACATCTTCTACGCGGAGATGGACCCGTCGCAGGCCGTCATGCTGCTGCCCGAGTGGGAGCGCGCGTTCAGCCTGCCCGATGAGTGCGGCGCACCAGCCACGACGCAGGGGCGGCAAGCCTCCGTGGTGGCGCGCCTGACGGGCGGCGGGACGAACACCGCAGACGCATTGGCGGTCGCGGTTGCCGCGTTCGACTCGGACACCGAGCTCACCAGCATCACCCACCCGACGCAGTTCGAAGTGGGCACCGATGGTGGCGGAGCAGGTCAGCCCGTGGGCGCCGACGAGTGGGCCAACGTCATCACGCTGACGATCACGACCAGCAACCCGGCGCTCGACGAAGCGGGGCTCGAGTGCGTCCTCAACGGCATCAAGCGCGGCCACGGCCACTACCTCTTCGAGCACGTCTTCGTGCCGTGAAAGACGACCTATGCCACAGCGAGAACTAATCGGGCCGAACGCGCCGGAAGAGGCGGCGCGTCCACTGACGGGCACCGAGGTGCTGCACGTTGTCGACGAGGATGGCAACTCGAAGGTGACGACGACCGCGGCCATCGCGGAGGACCTGGGCAGCGGTGGCGCCTCCGCCATCACCTCGCCCGACGCCTCCGCCGCCGTCACCGCGCTCGACGACGGCCAGGTGGTCACCACCATCGGTGGCGAGGTGATCGAGACGGTGGAGGAGCAGCAGCGCTCTAGCGCCCAGACTACAGCGGGAGGACGCACGTTCAGGCGGTACCTCGGAGACGCCAGTGCGCTCCCATGGCTAGGGACGGGTGCCCACGGCGATGTCACCATCTTCTCGACACCCGGCGCTGTTGCACCGAGTCGTGACGAAGACGACAACTTCGTGCCCGGCGAAGGCACGTTCGCGCTGCTGGCGTTGGGTCAGCGCGACGGGATGCAGTGGGGCTTCACGCTGCTGGTCGCTGACGCTGCGGGTGTCGAGCCTACTGCGCGTTTCAAGGTGGGCAAGACCGCGCACGGCTGGGGCGTCTTCGTCGAGGGTGCGCCCGTCACTACGAGCACCACGCAGTATCAAGGCGGGGTGGCGGTGTTGGGCGAGGATGGACGCGTGGAGCGCATGGTGCTCCGCGATCTCGGCTTCGACGCCCCCCGCAGCGTACTGTACCCCCTAAGCCTCACACTTGACGCCGAATGGGCAGGACAGCACACGCGTCTTGCGCCTGCCGACGCGCCGCTGGTGGTCACGGTGGATGCCGCGCTGTTCGCAGCCGTTGGCAACCCCGATGACTATCGTGGGTTCCAGTGCTCCTTCGAGATCGTTGGAGCGTCCTTCCCCACGAGTTTTGCGGCTACGGGCGGCCTAGTGCTCAGCTACCACGGCAAGTCGTCGGGTTGGGCTGTCGGCGACCAGATCGAGCTGCATGTCACCAGTCCAACGACAGCCGTCGTCAAGACCACGTCGCCCGGCGAGTTGGCGACCGCGTCGAACCTCGGTACGCACACCAGCAACACCAGCAACCCGCACTCTGTGACGGCCGCGCAGATAGGCGCCGCGACCACGGGCGACCTCGCCACGGTGTCGGGCGTGGCCAACGCTGCGCTCCCGAAGCCCGGCGGCACCACCACGGACAACGGCATCGTCACGGGCTCGGGCACCACAGGCGCAGCGGTCGCGGTGACTACCACGCTGATCGCGGACCTCGTGAAGCGCCTCGGGAACGTCTTCACGCTGAGCGCCAACACCGTTCTCGACGACTCCTACTCCGGGTCGGTGATTTTCGTCGACACCACACTCGGCGCACGGACGCTCACGATCCCGCCCACGCTGGCGGCGGGGTGGAACGCGGTGATCGTTCGCGAGGGCGCGAACACGCTTAACATCGTGGGCTCGACGGTGGGTGCCGACACGATGCTCATGAAGGGCCCCGCCGCTGCCGCGAACGCAGTTGCCATCGCCGTAGACGACGGTGGCGTGAGCGTCATCCGTCGCAGCGCCACGAAGTGCTGGTGCGCGGGGAAGGTGTCGTGATCCACACGGGACCGATTGCGCAGGCGGGTGCGCGGCTCACGCTGCCGACGGCCAACCTGCTCGC
>ERZ869921.387-NODE-387-length-28943-cov-5.849903_pt1 | contig 28943 bp, 22 predicted proteins | sample MGYA00579310_ERZ869921 | MGnify/ENA primary metagenome ERZ869921 (study PRJEB32216, sample SAMN09231816) | wastewater metagenome | place: USA: Maryland | collected 2016-06-21 | study: EMG produced TPA metagenomics assembly of the PRJNA472060 data set (Reclaimed... | reverse complement strand
ATCAAATAAACTAAAATGGGTATGGACATGTAAGCCGACGTAGTTCATATTACCAGTCAGCGTTTGTTGCTGAAGTGGAAGATGGGCCATCAAAGCCCAAATAGAACGCTTCTTGTTCTGCGTATGGAACCTTGCGAAGTGCAGATTCTAGTGGGTAAGGCTTGATGTCTCCCCAGTTGAATGGCTCCTTGTCTGGTGCAGATGGAATTAGTGTGTAATTGGTTTCAGTTCCCTGTCCATTACGCTTTAACTTCCATTGTACGTTTGAGATGCTTCCTGTTTCAAGTGCATACTCACGAATTGTGTTGAATGATGACTGCTTGCTGATACCCATTGACCAGATTGCAACGTATGGTGCTTCAATACCATCGTCTACAAGAACGTTGCAGTAGAAACGAAGACGTGCTCTCCAGCCAGCCTTTGGATCTTTGCGATGCATTTCTTCTGCCCAGTCACGACCTTCTGTATCCATTGTATCTACAGCCTTACGCTTGTAGTCCTTTGGGTTTGTGTGCTCTGACACAACGATTGCCAATCCACGTTCTGGACTGTAGTTTGCTGAGTCTTCGTCAAGTTCTTCTAAAAATCTAATCTTTACAGATTGACCATCTGCAAGTTTTAGCCACTTAACCTTTGGTCCGTCGCCACCCTTTGGTCCATCTAGTACTGGACCCATCTCTTTGATTCCTCTTAGTATTGCCATGTGTTTTCTCCTTTTGTTTTGTTATATTAGTTTAGCATAGACTGTATTGATTTGTCAAACTGGAAGTCCAGTTCTTTAATTGACTTATCGTCCATGTCGCCTATATCTTTATATTGTTTATTTAGTTGTATTACGGATACACGAGAACCAAGTTTTTCAACTATTTTAGTTTTCATGTTTCCGCCTGCTTCATCATTATCCGCAATAACAATTATATCATTGAAGTACTTTTGAAGCAACTCTATTTGTATGTTAGAAACATTTGATCCCAGTGTTGCCACTGCAGGAAGTCCTACTTGATCAAGCCTGATAGCATCAAATGAAGACTCAACAACATAGACAGTCCCAGAACTTTTTACTCTATGTAAGTTAAAAAGTGTCTTTGATTTCGGAAGTCCTGGAGTATTCTTAAACTCTTTACCCTCAATAGATCTTCCAACAAACCCAATCGGCAAACCATCTGGACTATGTACTGGAACAGTAACCATGTCCTGTTTGTCTGAGTATCCCAAAGAAAACTTTGTTGCAGATTCTTTTGTTATTTTTCTATAATTAAAATAATCTTTTGCCCTGTCAGATGATAGTAGATTATTATGCAAACGCTTAAGAACTAACTCATCAAATATTACAAATTCTGGCTTTTTGTACAAAGCCTTGTCAATATCTGTTTCAATACTTGTCTCTGTTTCTTTGCTCTTGATAAATCTTGCAGCCTCAAAATATGTCCTATTAGACATATGCATAACAAACTCAATAAATCCAGTTACATGGTGGCATGCAAAACAAAAAAAGGTTCCATTGTTCTTATCTATTTCTCCTGCTGGGGTTCTGTTGTTATTGTGATATGGACAAAAAATAATATAATCTGAGTCAACCTCAGACTCAATCGTTACACCTGTTCCTGTGAGAACTCTTTTGATTTGCTCTTTTGTGTATAGATTGGTGTGCTTCCGTCTATTCCTGCTATCCATTCGCTTTGTTTTCTCCCCGTATATGTTCCGTGTACTGTTAATTGAAATTCAAAATATTTTTTCTTGTGGTTGTAGTCTAATGTAAAGTCTGGCAATATGTCGAGCCTAGGAACATACCCCGAAAGTCGCATTTCTGACTCAAGAAGTCTGACGTACTCTGCCTTAAGTCTACCAAGTGCTGACTCATCATGTATGATCCCATCAAGGTAGAACTTTTTGATAGGCTTATGATGATAGAAGGTAGGAGGAATATTTTCCTTGCTTTTCGACATACCATATTATACCTACTTATCTTCATAGTCCTTATACCTGTAGTATCCCTTGTCAAAATCAACCTGAACTAGAAAGTCTCCCATAAAACCATTACGGTTCTTTCTAAAGGCACACTCGATAATATCACTATTGGATGCTCTACCTAAAGCAATAACCCAGTCTGCATCATAAGCAATCTGTCTGGACCATGCCGTCTGACCCAGTGTGGGAACTCCGCTAAGGTCATTCACATCGTCTGGTGTAGCAGATGAGATAGCAATGATAGGGACTTCTTCACCAATAGCCATAAGTTTAAGTTCTCGTGAAAGGTTCTTCATTCGTACCGTTTCATTGTCTGACTTTTGATTAGGAGCCATTAACTGAAGGTAGTCAACGATTACAAAGTCTGGCTTGTACTGATCTATCTTTCCACGAAGAACAGAAGGGTTGATCTCTCCACCCTGGTCATTTGAGATAATATGAAACTCTGGCTTACCTTGTAAGTGCTTAGCATGCCAAGCCTTAAGAGTATCTAACTCAACCTCACCGTTGCTTAGTTTTCTATGTGACCAAAGTCCTTCACCCATAATTGTAAATACACGGTTACGAACTTCTGTCTCACTCATCTCAAGGGAGATTACAAGTGGTGTCTTACCTTGTTTCCAGGCCTGTACAGCAAAGTATAAAGCCATCCATGACTTTCCGATACCAGGATAAGCAAGAAACACGCCTAATTGACCTGGCATAATTCCAGATGGAAGGTAGTTATCAAACCCTGGAAGATTAGTTTTTATTCCAACATGTCCTGCTGCTTGTTGTATTTTTAAGTTTTCAAAGTATGCAATTGCAGACTCAAGATCTGTTACATCAATATCACGAATTGCCGAAGTGTTCTTTTTTAACTCTGACGTTTGAGTAATTAAATCATTTAAAGCAATGTTTCCTTGGTTATTTTGAACATTGGTGGCAGCAGATCTTAGAATATCTTTTAGGCTATCATTTAGATATTCTCCCTGTAATTCTTCAAGGTGGTGCTTTGTCGCACCCACATTTGGAATAGGAGAGAAGTCTCTAAACTTCTCTGTTACAAGTTCTGCAGGAGGCAATGACTTATTGTTTTCAAAGTATAGCCTTATAAAGTTCCAGATATCTCCATGAGTTCTAAGAAGATTGTCTACGTTTGCCTGTAGGAGTACATGAATCTGCTTATCCTGAAGAACTGCAGTAATTAATTTAGACTCTGTGTTATTCACTTAACCACTCCTTTGCCATTCGTCTACGCTCTGCTCTCTCTTCATCATCCCGCTTTTTGTCTTTTTGTGCCTGTAATATTTTTTCTGCATTGTATGCAAAGTAATTCCAAGATGGGTTCTCTGCAACCTTAAAGTAATACTCAAGTATATCGTAGCATCCCGACAGAGTGTATGACTCTACAAGGGCATCAGATGCCCACTGCTCTACGTTTATGTTAAGGGATGGCTTTGATTCGTACCTTGCGGTATGATACTTGCTGTATCTTGAAAGCAAAGCCATACGGTCTTTGCGTTCGGCCATTACTCGTTGATTTCAGACTTTGCTTCGTTAATCTTTTCAGTTAACTTGTCCTCTACAAACTTGTAGACTCTCTCAAATGCCTGATTAATGTTTTCTCCATTATGTCGTGAGTCAACAACACCAAGATCAAGTCTTAGTGATTGAAAGTTGCCAAGGTTAAGTGTGTATCCAAGTGTTACAGATACCTTTGTCTCTTCGTTTTCCATTTCATACCCTTCGTTAAATAGATTCAGACCAGATTGGAATGAATCGTCCATCTTCAGTTCTTGTATATGTAAGTATACCATCGCCCATTCTGCGTGTCAACTCTTGCTTACTGGGAGTGATATCGTTTGTTATTAAATTATCTTTTCTTGGTCTACCAATATGGTATGTAGCAAGTATATCACGAATCTCCCTTACTTGCGATTCTGAATAATACGATCTTACCTGAAACCCTCTTGCACCACCTTTTTGAGATCCAGTAGGGAAAGGGATGACTCCTCGTCTCATTAGTGATGGCATATATTTTTTATGACGATTAACTAATTCAGCAGTCTCTCTAACAGTATATGCTCTTTCTCGTTTCTTTTTAAAATCAGAGATAAGACAACTTTCAATCTGATCTTTTGTAATATTATAAACAGACATAATACCATTAGACTTATTAAGGTGGTGAATTCTTACAAGATCACCATTTAAGAACCAGACTTTTTTGTTCCCTGGAATTACAGGGAGGACATTGTAGCCTTCGCTCTCGATACTTCCCTTTTTAACAGCCATGAACCCTCCGCAGAACTTTCTGGTGGATTGTAAAAGTTTCTTGAACCGCAAGACATACAATATGTTTCAAGGTGTCCGATTGTGCTGTATTGTCTATCAAGAAACATTCTCCCACTACACTTCTTACACTTTAGCATCAATTTGGTATACCAATGATAATTAAGTTAACATCAATGGATACATCTCCAGATGTGTTAAATCTTACAACTCCCTCAACTCCAGAGGTTGTTATGCTCTTCAAAACAACAGTAACATTCTTACCAGCAACTGTGTTTCCAGTATTTATCGCTGTCGCTGTTGCAATAGGCGTATACTTAAATTCTCCAGGGAATGAATAAGTAAAAGACTTTTCTTCACCAGCAGTAATCGTTCCACTATTTACAACACGAACATACCCGCCAATTACTCTTGCCTCACTCCCCTTAATATTTTGTCGTCCAGCATTTGGAGTGTCAATTGAAGTATACTTATATGTTGCTGGAGATATTGCAGATGACAACTCATTGACAGCCTGGGCTAGTTGAGAAATATATGTTACATCAAGTGGTTGTCCACGCTCAGGTAAAGGGATTTTTGCCATAGTATATTAATTATACCACTAAAGCGGTATCTGTGCTGAAGTAAAAATTGCTGCAAGTGGAAAGTACTGCTTGGGATAAGTAGGGACCTGGATTGCAACCTGGATGGTCTGAGTGGACTCAGGGATTAGTGTTGAGAACTGTGTAGAAGAAGAACTTGAAATATATTTCCATTCTTCATTATTTAGTTTAAAATATATATCATATTGTTTTATGTCGGAATTTGACTGTTGCCAGACCATGGAGACAATACTTTCTACTACCTCTACTGAGCAGTTTATGTCTTCACTTTCTGGGGTGGGCAAAGAATAGTATGGGGACCAGTGAGATGTCCTGTTCTTGTCTTCTGATATTATTCTGTATCTAACTAAATAATTTTGTGATACCCCATTAAATGCTGGGAGATCTTCTTTTTTAATTATTACCTTTTTTACTATTTGCTCTGACACTAAATAACATCCATCCCAAACCTAAACTCAATGTGGTTTGTAGTGTTTGCATTCTTAATAATTGTTTCAGCATTAGCATTTTTAATTACAGAATACCCAGATAATCCATAAACTGGATTAGAGGATGTTATATTTTCTAGTCTAAGGGCATCTAAACAAACATAGTAATCATCAGAAGCAACACCGTCTTTTATTACAGACACATAGAATTTTACTGTGTCAACTATGTTCCATGTAAATCCAGATGTCTTAATTAAATCCTGAAGTGCCACAGAAGAAACAAAGTATCTGTTTGTTGCAAAGTCAACATTTAAATCTGTTTCTTTTAAGACAACCTGAAGCCTTGCATACTCTGAACCATTTACATTTGTTGCATCTGTGTCAGAAAACTCTACAACAATTCTTACTTCGTCTGGCTGAATGGATGACTCTCCGTCTTTATTGATAACAGAAAATGCAAGTTTTAACTGATCTGTAGGAGCATTCTTATTAAAATCAAGACTTGCTGCGGTTAAGTGTATGTGGTTCGATCCAGTTGGAACACCAACAACTCCACCTGCAAGAGACAGATTGCTCATGTCTCCTCTTATAACCATGATATTATTTAAGAATCTACATCTTTCATAGCGAGAAGATCTTTCTTGATTTGTAAAAATTCTGTTGTCTGCGTTTGTTTGAAATACTTGACTAGTAGTTGCTATTATATTGTTTGGTGGGTTTGAGCCTGAGTCTAGTGGTTCGTATATTGGAAGAATAGCAACTGAGCCACTTTGGTTATGGTACTCCCAGTTTTCTGTTCCGCTAAAAGAATAAACTGTTTTGCTGTCATACGCTCCTGCTGTTGGGTTTGACCCAGCAGACCAGACACCTACTTCTGTTATTTCATATCTCTCTGCTGTAGGAAGTTCTGCAGTAAAGACAATCTTTGACTGACCATCTTCTGTAACATAGCCACGAGAGGTAATAGGAACACGAAACATTTCAAAATCCAAAGACTCTTTATCTGAGTAGTCTCCAAGAACTCCGTCAGATGGTAGTGGCTTTGCTCCACATCCAATAGCAATATATGAGGCATATGCTGGAGCCTGCCCAACAAGATATTTAGCCAAAATATTTTTACCTATATTAGTTATCATTTTTACACCTCACCATATATTGTACCATTAAGTGTCTCTCCACTATTAAGTATTTGTACATCAACTTGCTCATCTGCCTCAAGAGATGATACATTTATTACCAGATCCCCTGTTTCAGTGTCTATATATACAACTTCTCCGTTAGGGCCTGTACCATAATATGGAAGTTTTGACTCAAGCCTGATTGGAAAATTTTTAAAATATGTATCTGATGTACTTTCAAGTTTAATTATATTGTTTGGGTTATACTGAATATATAGGTCTTGAAGGTTTTTAATGGGGCTATATATAACATCTTGTCCATTGATTATATCATTTCTTGATATATTAATCAACTCCTGTCCCCCAATATTTTCAAAAATCATGTCTGCCATGATGTCGACATCAAGTGGTGGGTTGCTTAGGGCAACAAGCGCTGGAGTTGCAACCTTTACTGCATTTGTTGCTGAGCCTATTGGTGTTGACTTTGCCTGGTTTGCTACTGGTTCTATTGCCATTACACTACCTCACTTAAGAATATTTTCATTTCAGGACCGTCTTGATCTCTCTGGTACTCTATATTATACACAACAAACCTAGAGGTGCTTGCTGCAACCATATCTATATCATTATCTACATAGTTTAAATTAACTATGTCTCCTAACTGAATCATTGGATTTGCAAAAATTCTAATACCGACAGATTTTCGTGGCTTCATAATTTTTTTAATAACCCAAGACATAAGGTTTTCTGCAGCGTCATGCGACTGGATGTATGGAACCTGTATAGAGAAATCTTTCTTGCCATAAGACATTCTGCTTAGTTTAATATCTTCATAATCTTTTGCAATCTTGAATGGGTAGGACACAAGAGATGACCCAGAAAACTGTGGGTCAGCCAAGTTACTATTCTTTGTAAAGTATTCATCAACAGTCAAATCGTTTTCTGATTGCTGAGTAAAAGTAATTCCCTGAATTCTTAAATAGTTTCCGCTAGTCTCATCCAAACTTAAGGCTGTGTCTGTTGAGTTAAAAATTAAAAACTCTGCACCATATGAGCCTGCTCTAAATCCAGAAATAGAGTATCCCTTTATTCTATTAAAGGTTGGAGAAAGTTTTGCATATAGTGCTGGATATGCTTTATCATACTTAATGTTAAAAGATGCTGCTTCTCTCATAATGGTTCCAAACTCTTCAAAATACATATCAAATGCTGGTGGCTCAGCAGAACTTATACCAGTCAAATATGTTTCTTGAATTACTCCGCTCATTGCATATCTCATAAATGAGTCGTTCGCGTTTACCTCTGAGTTTCCAAAAGCAGATGCTATGGGGGTGTTAATCTTAAAAGCAGTATTTTGAGAATAGTTATTTGCAAGGGCATATATATTTTCAAACATTACTCTTGAGGACCCACGAACAAATAAGGCCATATTGTTGTATGCTGGTAGAGGATCTTCATCATCTACTGTTGCGATAAGGTTGTTGTTTAGGTATAAGAAAAATCTTCTTCTTGTTCCTATATCCTGATACTCTACAGATAAATCATACACGGTTGGATTTTCTTCTGAAGCCATTCTGTATTGACCAGTAAATTTTCCGTCGTCCACAATAATATTTGTGAGTCCTTCGTAAAGTTTAATAGGAATTGCAGATGTTCCAGATGCCTTAACCTTATAAAACATAATGTTGTGAACATTTTGCTTTTGAGAATCATTCAAGTTGTTTGCACCTAATGCAATAATCTCAAAGTAATAGCCATTGTTTGTTGTTGGGTTAATCATAACTGCTAAACCACCTGATCCACCAACGATACTTATACTTTTGTCTGGTGTTGTTCCTGGAACGGTAAAATATGTGGACCCACCAATAGGAGTTTGTCCACGGTTAGCGTCGTTTTCTATTTTTCCAATCACACGCATTCTTGTTCCAAAATGCTTATACTTGTTGTCTAACTGCTTGTAAACATAAGAAACAAAATCAACTGGTGATTCGGTTGTTGTAAAACCTGGGCCATTCATAATTAGCGCTGATGACTGAACTGTTCCTGCCTGCGTAGAAAGCATCTGGTCAATACTAGATTCTGATATATATTTTGAAGATAAAAAGTTTTTTATAATTCCACTTCGTGTTGTTTTTTGTGCAAGCGTATTATTTACTCCTGCTGGTCCGATTGTTGTAACTGGTGCTGTCTGATCAAGTTTAAATAAATACTTTGACTCCATTGTACAGCCACGAACATTGGCGTTATTTGACCAGTAACTATTGATTCCTGCACTATGAGAAACTATTGGTGTCCCAAACTGTCCTCTGCCATGCTTTGCTACTGGGCCATTCTTAAGTTTTGCAATTCCGAAAACTTCTTCGTAGTTTGGTTCAGCGTATATTCTTACAAGACCAGTTGGATAAATCTTTCCATTAAATGGAAGAGACGAGAAATATTTGTCGTATTCCTGAACATTATTAATCCAAACATCTCCTGCACCAGAAATGTTATACTGAACAGCATCATATTTAATTATTTCTCCATTAGAATAAAAGTATCCGTTATATCTTGTTATCCAATAAACACCCTCTCCAAGATCCATAACATTGTTAATAACTCTATTGTTCTGCACTATCGGGGCATCAGCAGAAAGGTTTGAGTTCAAAGGTATGGCACTTAGCATATAAGTTGACTGGTTGCTAACTTCACTATTTATAGACTTTGTATTTTCAGTACCCGCAACTTCCCAAAGCAAGACTGGCTTGTATATCCAAGTTTTTTCACTATCAACTAGGCTTGCCTGCTTTATGCTTCCTATTGATCTTTCTATGTGTCTTGTCGTGTATACAATTTTGCCATCATTGTATACTTCATTTTCCTGAGAAGTTATCTCAACAATATTCGAAAGTTTAGGATTTGTTCTTTCATTTTTGATCACACCACTGTCATTAAAGTCTGTAGATCCGTACAAGGTTATGTCTGTTGATCTTTGATCAGAAGATGGCATAATATAGTCTTTGCTCATCATAACAAAATTATTATACTCATCAAAAAACATTGCAGTTTGAGTTGATATAGCAATATCTTCTAAGACTTCTGCTACTGTTCTTTCTGGTGGGATAAAGAAGTACGGAATAATTGTTTCAGACTCTCCCTCTACTCTTTTAAAAACGTAGTTAGAAAATCCTATAGAGTCCAATAAAAGAGATACAGCAGAACTTACAGAGGTGCTTGTAGAAAGAATCTGTGGAGCAGTTTGAGACTCAAGGTAAAAGTATAAGTCCCTTAAATCAAGGCTGACCTCTTTTGACTGATTATCAATTTTTGGAAAACCATCTGAATACATAGTTTTGATTGGTATATAGTAATCAATTCCAGAAGAGTCTGTTATGACTTCGTACATTTTAATTTGAATATTTTTAGAAACATACTTACTAATAATACTATAAGAATTTTCTGATTTAAATGCATCATCAAAATCAAAGATCGACAAGTCTCCTGTTGAGGCAAGTAATTGTCCTACTGGAAGACCGCTTATTCCTAAGTCTGAAGCACTTTTATTAATTGAAAAACTTAGCACTCTGTCACTTATATCTGTTGTAAGTCTTGGAGATAGTTCGATCAAATCAAAGGTAGAGTCAAACTTATTCATAGTTTCTACAACTAGCCTAATTCCAGAAATATATTCAAACTCTTTATACTTTATAGAATTGTTTGAAATAAAAGATGGTGGCTTTGTTAGATCTGTTACGAAGTTTGTCAGACTATCTACTGCAGAATCCTGAAGGCTCCAGCCATATGTTGGAGTGAAACTTTTCCACTCACCTTTATACCAAATATAATATATTCCAACAGATGTGCTATTTTCAATAACAAGAAAAGCATCTCCATCTTCTGCAGTTTCTGGTCTAAGTGTTAATGAAGACAGTTCTCCTCTGAAAACAAATATCTCTGAATAAACCTTTGGGACTATAAGGCCATACGATACCTCTACGTAACCGTCAGAACCTACGATTGCTGTTCCATCTTTTCTTTTATCTCTATCTGAAAAAGATATAGCATCAACCCAATTATTATTTTTTAGTACTTGAATTTTCCAATTATTTGGAGTTGTTCTATTTGATTCTCCAAAGTATGGATCCAAGAAAGTTTCTGATGAGTTTGAGAATGTGCCATAGTCCAGATCTCCAGTATTTGTCTGCATCTTTACAATCAACCTGTTTGCTGGAACTTGCTCTTTGTATACAACAAATGGTGCTGTATCTTCTATTCTATGTCTTCCATTAATAGTTTTGTTGGCAACCCCAAATTCAGGATTGCTAAAAAACTGCCCATCTTTTACTGTTCCGTCTTTATCTGTAAATTTTGGCATACTACCATATGCTATAGAATTATTTAAATATGTATATTTATATACTGTCTCTGTTCTAAAAGATGTCCAGTATTTAAATGGATCGTTCTTGTCTGGCATATAGTATCTTGGTCTTTTTGCCATATTTATATTTGGATTGTGTAAATACTTTCCATTTAGATAAGTCGCTTTATTAATTCCAGACCTTGGCCTTTGATACATAAAACAATCTTCTAAGGAATATAACATCTTTATTTTTTCTTTTGTCGGAGTCAGCGTTGTAGGATCTCCGCTATCATCAAAGCCACCGTCAATCTTTATGTCTGCATCTGTTGCTCCTGTGTAATACTTTGTTCCATTTGGTCCTGAATCTAGTGGGTCAAAAGTGTTTGGTATTGCTTGATATAAAGAGTTTTCTTGTGTTGGCCTATATCTATAATTTCCAACAGTCTTAATGTTGGATGCTATATTCATGTTCCATTCAGCAATTATGGCAGACCTTGTTTGAACAGAAGAACTTGTCTCTATATGATTTAGCAAATCTTTATCTTGAAACATTACGCCTCTTCCAGAGTCAAAGATACATTCCAAAAGTCAAAGTTTAAGCCACTTCTTTTTACAACAGAATAATTAAAATCTGAGAAAAAAACCTCTATAACTTCATTATACTTATTTATATTATTAAACCTGCTATCAACTTCTGTTAGATTTGTATCTTCAAAGTTTGTATATTTGTCATAGGCAAGATAAACCCAGAACGAACCCTTATGGTTTTCGTACCAATTAAGAAGTTCTACTCCGCCAGCACCGCCATCCGTTGTAAATTCTAATGGCTTTGGTCTTGATATAGTTGCCTGCATGTCTGCATTTCCATTAGAGTCAAAGTCTGCCTTTGTGTCGTATGCTCTTGATGGTAGCATATCCCAAGACGCAGAAATCTGTAGTTTATCAGCAATGTGATATGATCTCATACGGCCATTGATCATTCTCTCCCGCTTTTCAATTCTGGTAGGCTTAAAGTCTATCTCTGATCTGTTATCATCAGACAAGATTAAAAAGTCCCCAGTGACCCCCTCAGAGGCGGAATAGGACCCTATCTCGTACCCATCTGGAATATAAAAACCATCAACTTTTGTTCCAGGGTTATCTGCAAACAGCATAGCCTGTGGTCTTGAATACTTTTTCCTACCAGACATATACGTATTAGTTGCCATTAGAATCTATTCCCCCTGAGTTTTTGTGAGTCGATGCCCTTTATTTGTGTCATTACAACTCTTGCAATTTCATCTGGGTTTGCATCTGACTTGACATTAACACTAATACTATAATTATACACTGAGTCACCAACAGAAGAGCCATTATTTATTGCTCTCATCTTATCAATTCCGTATGATTGAACAGCATATTTACTCATAATAAATTCTCCAGGAGTGAGCATTGCTGGCACTGTGTCTGTTCCCTTTGCAAATCCACCCATTGCAAAATACTTTGGCTTAATTAATCCACCAGATGCCTGATACTGCATTGCAAACCTGCCACCTGGACCGCCTCCGCCACCTGTTGTTCCACCAGTTGGAAGCGTTGCATCGTATGCTTTCTGGGCAGCGGTTAAAGCAATTCCTGCATTTCTAACTGCATACATATTTCCACTTGCAACTGCATCATCATATGCTGCTTGTGCTGAATCAAGTTTGTTAACAATACCAATAAACTTATCAAGTTCTGCAATACTTTCGGCTGTATCCTCTGGGGCTGCATATGAGTCCCCTCCAACACCACCAATCAAACTTTTTGCATTGCCAACTGAACCAGGAACTCCAGAGGCATACTGTGCCATCTTTGCAAGAATGTCTGCCCAGGTTAAGTTGAGTTGATCTGCTGCTGAAAGGAGTCCTGCCAAATCTGCAGAACTTTCTATTGCTTTTTTAACTGCTGCGTAGTAATCAAGTTTTGCGTTGATTGCGTCCCACTCATCTCTTGACTTACCCAAAACTCTAACATTTTCTATTTGCTTATCAATGCTGTCTTGTAGCAATCTATTTGTGTAGTTAAGAGCATCAATTCTTTCTTGAAGTGGCTCAATAGAATTTTCCTCAATATCGTAAATCTTATCTTCAAGATCTCTGATTCTAAGAAGTGCAGCCTCTCTCTTTTCTTCAAGTGCATAAATTGCATCTTGCTTAGTCTGAATTTGATCTAGTATTGCTAGTCTTGCTGGATCATTCTCCATCTGATAAATCTTTTGTGCATTCTGGAACTGCTTTTCACTTATTTGTTCTGCAGTAAGTCCGCTTTGCGGTCCTGTTAGTGCACCAAGAGCATTCTTTCTTGCCTGCTCTAAAGCATCTGTTTGACCTGAAGCAAATTGTGATGCACTTGTTGCTCTAATATCTTGTGCTGCTTGCGCTGCTGCAGATATGTCTCCCTGTGTTAAAGCATCTGCAAGACCAAGTTGTTGTTTTTGTTGATCAAGTATGTTTTGGTTTATTTCCTGAACCTTTGAAAGAGCATCTGCTTGCTCGTCATACTTTTTGTTAACTTGCTCTGCTGCATTATTTATAATCTCAAGGTCGTTTGAAAGCATGCTGTTTTCATCTTGAATTTTCTTTATTGCACGGTCACCAAATAAAGGATTTGTTTCAAGTTCACGGTTTAGGTCATTTACTTGCTCACTTAACTCTTCGATAGGTCTTGTGTATGACTTCTCAATCTCTCTTTGTCCATCTTCGATCTGATCGTTAAGCACTTCAATCTGTCGCTGGAATGGTGCAATCTGATTTTCAAGTTCTCTTATTTGTCTTTCGTTAGCCTTGAGTTGCATTGCTTCAGGGCCAGTCCTAATAAGTGCCTCTTGCGCTGAGAACATTTCTTCAACAATCTGTCTACCATTTGCTGCTGCGCCAGCAAGGTCTCCCTGATTTAATTTAACTTGAATATCAATTATCTTTTTTGCTTCAATGTTATTTAGATATTCACTAATAGCCTTAGCATCTAGTTTTCCGTCTTTGAGGTCTTCCACCAAGAACTTTGCCAACTGTGGATCTCCAAGAACAGCATCGATCTGATCTGTGCTGTATCCGAGTTCTTTCATCTGAGAAACAAGTTGTGGCATTTCTTGATACATCTTAAATTCTTCATTTGCTACAAGGGCTCTATTTAAAACGGCTTGGCGCTCAAGAGATGAATTTGCTTGCTTGATATTTGCAATATACTTTTTCCACTCTGGGTCAGATGTCTTAATTGCTCCCGCTGCTAGGGCTGCTGCCTGGCCCTGATCTGACACAACTTCTAAAGCCTGTGCTGCAGATAGACCGCTTCCAATCAACATCTTGTAAGCCTTGTCCTGATCCTGTATGTTCTTTACAGTTTCTTGGTTTGCAAGATTAAACTCTCCAAGACTTGCTTCTCTGTACCCTTGATCGACAGCCTTTCCAGTATTTGTAAGACCAGTTATAGTATCTTTTGACCTTGGCTTACCTTTCTGGAAAGTAAACAGTGCATTTTTGCCTTTAAGTTTTGCTACCTTATCAAAGTCTTCTGCAGACATAGATGCTACTGCATCTCTTAAATCTTTTCCAACACCCATGTTCAGGAGTCTATTCTGGATACCATCAAATAATTTAAAAGCACCTTGCTGTGTTTTTTTATCTTTAAATGCTGATAGTAGTGCATCTACTGGCTTCATTGCATTAAATGCGTTGTCTCTTACCTGCTTAAGCCTCATTCCAAGAGAATCTAAGAATGAAAGAGGGTTATTTTTCTTTCCTCCATTTTCTTGGTCTAGATCGGTTTGATTTCCCTTATTTGAAGCAACGTCCTGCTTTACTGCTTGCATAGTTCCTTCTGCAGCAAGACCTTCTCTTGCAGCCTTTCTTCCAGCAGGTGTTGAATAGTAGTCTGCAACTGTTCCTGCTCCGCCTGCTGCCTTAATTCTTCTTTGAACTTCTGCATCTACATCGCCCTCAGTAATTGTTCTTAGTAGGGTTAGATATTCTTGAATGACCGTCTTCTTAGTCTCATCTGGAAGATTGCCCCATTGATCCCAAACAGCAAGCAAAGCACTCATATCTTGTGTTTCAGAATTTCCATCTGTATTTATTAATGCAATGGCTTCTTTGGTAATTGGAGTATCCATTTCTTCAACGGCTTCAAGTTCATCTCTCAGTGCCTCAAGTTTAGCCATGGCATCTTCCTGCTCAAAGAATGTTGTTATGTTTATTTCTTTGCCAGCCATTTTTTGCATAAGGCTTATTGTTGCCATAAGTTTATCTGCATCTTTTGGATCTCTACTTCCAATATCTGCAAGAATTGTTTTTGCTACTCCATCCTTCATTCCTCCAAGAGAGTTGATTAATTCAGCAACCTTGCCTGGATCTTGAAGTCTTGTTGTGGTATTTATGAATCTATTTAAGCCAGTCTCATCATCACCAAACATTGTCATAAGGCTTAGTGCTGTTGCAGTAGGCATTTGACCAGAAGCGACAATGGTATTTATTTTTACTTCTAAAGTTTTGCTTTCAAGATCTGCGGAAGAGTTTAAGAACTTATCAACAAATGCACCTTGTCCTGTTGCTTCTGCCTTTGTTCTTACCTGATCTTTTAATGAGTCAAAGAATGCATCTTCAACTTTGTTATCACCTTGAGCAATTTTAAAGTTAGCAAGTTGGTCCTTCATTATGTCTCTATTTGCTTGTCTTAAACTTTTTGTGCCTTCAAGTCTTTTAGTTTCTAGCGCAGCAATTTCATCATCTATTGCTTTTCTTTTTGCTGAATCTGTTGTTGCTGCTTTTCTGGTTTCAAGTATTTTTAATTCTTTATCATACTGGACGTTCAAAGAGTCTATCTGTGCTTGATTAAATTCTAGATTCTGCACACCCATTGCTGCAATTTCGGCTGCCATCTTCTTTGCATTATCTCTTGCAGTAATATCAGTCCATTCATCAGTAGGGTTTACCATTTCTTCTGCAAACATAGATCCAGCCTGAGCAGACAAACCTCTTTGCTCTTGAACTAGTTTTACTCTTACCTCTAGAGGGTTTGTCAAAAGATCCTCTCCACTTGGACCAACCAAATCTAGAAGTTGACCACTTATCTGAGAAGTTAATGTTTGATTATTTAAATTAATTCCGATTTGGCTTGCAACACTGTGTGCTTGCTCTGCTGACATAACTCCGTCAGATATATATCCAGCAAGTTGAATAGCCATTTGTTTTGCTGCTGTGTCTGTTCCAGACTCCATGCTATTAACAAAATTAGACATTATTCCTGAGCCAACTTCGCTTTCTAAGAAAGTTGAACCAAACTGCTGCTTGCCTCTTTCAAAACCAGTTGTGTATCTATCTGATACAGCAGTAGATCTTCTTCTTGACATTATCTCTGAAGCACCAACATTGCCAGTTATTTCTCCAATAGCAGACATTTTTTCTGTTGTTGCAGATGTAGAATCAACTAGTTTTGATTGTGCTTCTGCTGCTTTCTTTGCAGATTTGTCTAACAAGAATAGACTTCCGCCAAGTGCTACTGCAGCAGTTGTTACCCATCCGATTGGCCCCATGCCCGCAAGCATTGGAGCCATTCCTGCAACTGCAGATGCTCCCATGGCAGCCATTCCCAAACCTTGCTGACCTGCCATCATGAGGCCCATTCCAGCAGTTCCTAAAGCCATTGATGCACCACCAGATATTCCACCTATTTTTTGCTGGCGAACCATTCTTCTGTCTTTATTTTGTTGGCGCTGTGTTTGCTTATTATTCTTTAAAGTTCTTTCTTGATCTTCTTTTACTGCAGCATCATAGTTTAATGCTTGTTGACGATTAAGTTCTGCACGACGCTGTTCTTCTACATATCTCTTTCTTGCAGCCTCAGTTTGTCGTTTTTGAATTACTTCCTGTTCTTTTTGTCTTGCTGCTTCTGTTCTTGCTGCTTTTTCAGATGCCTGCGTTTGAGCCTCTTTAGTCTTGATGTCTCTTTCTGCAAACCTCCTAAGAGTTCTATCAATTTCAGACTGACTAAATCCTTTACGACGTAACTGAACTGCTAACTCTCCTTGTTTTACTGTAGGATTTTTAATACCACTTGATACCTGAGTGCCGTCTTCTCTTGCAGGAATAAATCTAACTCGTGAAGCCTGAGAAGGTGTCAATACGGACTGACCCTTTCTTTCAAGAGTCATTCTTGTGTCAGATGCAACCTTACCCTTTTTATTTATAGGAATAACATTGCTAGGAAGTGCTGATGTGTTTTGTCTTGTCAGTTTTGTTTTTGTTCCAGCATTTCTATCTGCTAAGACTTCTCCAGGCTTTGCTCCCACAAGAACAGCATCTGCTGTTTTTGCTGCTAGGTCCATGACCCTTGATGGCTTTATTGATGGATCGTTTAATATTGCAAGCAAGGACTTTGCATTTATACCAGCATTCTTTCCTAGTTTTACCTTTGGAATTCTATTTCCTTGAGATTGATAGTCTGCTGCTCTTGACTCTAACTCTGCTGCTCTTGCTATTAAGGCTCTTTGTTCTGGAGTTTCTGGATGAAGTCCAGTAGCCAAAAATTCTGCTGCTCTCTTGTATTCAGGAAGCAAAGCCTTACTTAATCCAAGTGGATTGCTAGAGCCATTGTTCCATTCTAAAATCTTGTTAAGTCTTGGACTTCCCTTTCCAATATATCTATTAAGAGCATTGCTATCATACTGAGCACGTCCTGTTTTAAACTTTAGAGCATCTCTTCCGCCTATACCAGTATTTCCAACTAGGTGAGATAGTTCTGGAGATAACTTCTTTAAAATCTGCTCATCTGTAAGCCCAAGAGCCCTCATCTTTATGGCTGCAGAACTCTTTAAAGAGTTTGCCATTCTCATGTTGTACTCTTCTAAAAGTTTTTTTGCTTGCGGTCTAACAACATCTGACAATACCCCAAGACCACCGCCTGCTGCTTTTCCAGTTGATCTAAGGTCTGTAACAAAGTGTGAAGGTGATCCAAATCTTCCTTCAAATCCCCCACCTGCAACAAGTCTTCCCTTAGAGTCTGGAACAATTCCCATTCTGTATAGAAGATTGTCGCTTATTTGTTTTGGTGTTCTTGCATACTTTGCTCTATTATCTGGGTCTGCTCTAAATGCTCCTAGGTCTTTTTCGTGAATATATTTTACTTGTCCATCTACGACAACTGGGTGCATCTTTCCAATTTCATCTATGAATGCTGTTTGTCTTGCTGAGTTAAAGGCTTTTTCGCTTCCTGATGGAGGAACATTTGCTTTTCCACCCTTCCATGCTGCCTCAATTACCGCTCTTCTTTGAGGATCAACAGTGCTAATTGCCTTTACAAAATCATTTTGAGCAGTTCTTTTTAGTTCCTCTATAAGTAATTTTTCTTGTGTTCCTGAAGGAAGAGTATACTTTTTTATTTGTTCTTCCATTATTGAGTTTGTAGCATTAGGGTCAATGCCATCTATTGCTTTTACAACACCATTTCCTGCTCGTGCATGTACTGGTTGAAGTTGAGACCAATCAGTTTTTGCGCCATCCTTAAGTCTCTTAAGCATGTCTCCATAAACAACCTGCTCTTGTGGATCTAGGTCCCAAGACTTAAGAACCTTTTCTAATCTAGGAATAGACTTATTGATTTCTGCCTTTATTGCAGCATCATACTGTGCTGGGCTCATGCTAGAAGCAAGTCCAGAAGTTTCTTGTGCAAAGAATTTCTTTGCTCCACCCTTTACACCAAGAAGATTAACTACCGCTTGCTGCTCCATGCTAGGCATAGCCTTTGAGAAATCTCTAAATCCAGATGCTCTATCAAATACTCCAGCAGTTCCAACATCTGCTAACACATTTCCAGACAAATTTGGCTTTTGAAGATCTTTGTCTCCTCTTAGTGTTGAGGCTACTAACTGCTTAACCATATCAGACTTGCTAAACTTGCCATCCATTGATGCAATACGTGGATCATAAGGTGACTCAATAACAATAAACTTTCTCTGACCTGAAGGATCTGTTGGGTCAATCATTGTTTTAATGCTTTGTTTTGGTGCAACTAACCCATGAACATCTCTTGCAATTTGGGTAGCACGAACTTCTGCTAAGGCAGTCTTTTCGTCTATTGTTGGTTTTACTACTACGATCTTTCCGTTAGGCTTTCTGTATACCCCGCCTACTCCACGAGCAGGGAAACTTCTACCAGAAAATGGCTGTAGCAGTGTACCAAAGTTTGTAGGAGGTAAAGTTCCGAATCTTCCAGAACTTACTTGCTTTGATATTTTATCTAAAATCTGTCTTGACTGTGAAGAGTCTGTAGCAGACTTTGGCATTCCAACAAAGACTGGTCCAGTTTGTCTTTCTGGATGTGGCTCGTTATATCCCTGACGAGCATCGTTTATTCTTCTGTACTTCGCTTGTTGTGCATCTCTAAATGCTGCTGGTCCTGCCGATAACTCAACACCTCTACCTGGTCCGCCAGGAAGTCTTCCAGCCATAAATCCTGGAACCTTATCTTTAAACATTGCACTAATAAGGCCTCTGTACTTATCTGTAGTCTTTGTAGGGATAACTGCTTCACCTGGTGAAAGCATTGCTGGAACAACATCTCCTGCACCCTTTGGACCTGGAACACTTAAAATTCCATCTTGATACTTTCTGACTGGCGGTAGTTTACTTACTGCACGTTTTGCTCCTGGCATGCCTCCTGCAAATAGCGCTGGATTTTGTGATGCCATAGATCTCATCTGTGTACTAAGAGAATTGTAAGAAGCAGCAAGAGCATTAACAGATGCCTTCTCAACATTAAATACTTCTATAAGTCTTGTGTGTGTTTGATGCAACTGTTGCGATGCTGCTGCGCTTTCTATTTGCTCTTGAGTCATATAGGTAAATCCAGCACCAAGAACATTTGTTTGTCCGTTTAATTTAGCGATTCCTCCACGAAGCATTGCAAAAAACTTAATAACGTTTGCAACACCATTTGCAAGCAAACCAAATGTCATGAGTAGAACTGGTCCAATTCCAGCAACTGCTGCTACTATAATTGCAACAACTTTTTTAGTTTGGTCGCTGAGGCCATTAAATTTTTCAAATACTTTTCCAAAAAATTCAACAATTGGAGTTACTGCTTCAAGGAATACTTTTCCTATTGGCATAATATCTTGCTTAAATTTTTCAACTGCTGCCTGGAACTTAACTCCAACAGAGTCTTCAATCTTTTTCATTTCTCGCTCAGAAAGGATTGCTAGTTCTTCAACCGACTTACCTGCTAAGTTTAGTGCACGTGAAGCCTGTGTTCCATCTTTAGAAACATTTTGAAATAATGTTGACAAACGAGCAAACTGGAACTTACCAAACATTTGCTCAATTGCTCTTGCACGATTAAGTGGGTCAAGTGTGTCTAGTGCTTCTGCGAAACCAACAACTGTTGCCTTGATGTCTCCCTGATTGCTTTCTACAATTCCTTTTACGTTAATTCCAAGATCTGCAAGGAATCCCGCTGCTTTTTTAGATGGGTTAATTAATGATGCAAGACCAGACTTAAGGGCGTTAGCACCTTCGGATGCATTGATTCCACCTTCTTTCATTGCAGTCATAAAGAATGCAAGATCTTCAACATTTCCACCAAGTTGCTTAATGACTGGTGCAGCCTTTGGAATTGCAATTGTTAAATCTTCAATAGATAAGAGAGTTTGGTTTTCTACTGCGTTAAGGAAGTCAATCTTCTTTGCAAGTTCTTCACTTGAAATACCAAATGCGCTTTGTAAAGAAATTGTTGTTTCCAGTGCTTGCTGTTGTTCAATCTGTCCAAGCACTGCCAACTTTGTTGCTGTTTCAACCTGAGCATTTAGTGCAGAGCCTGAAAAGCCTGCTGCTGCTGCAGTTGCAGCCATTTCAACAGTCTTTGTTACAGAAACTCCATACTTCGTATATTCGCTTGCTAATTTTCTAATATTTTCAACTGCAGCATTTGTTTCTGCCTCGTTTGTAAATGCATCTCCATAAACACGACGAAACTTGATAATTTCAGTTTCAAGTTCTCTAAATGTTTTTGCTGCAGAAGCACCAAACAATGCAAGTGGCATGGTAAGACCAACCATCAACTGACGGCCAGCCCACTGTGTATTCTTACCAAAGTTTAGAAGTTGTGTTGATCCTTGCTTTAGTAGTTGATTTAAGAACTGCTGTCTTTGAGCAGCATACTGAATTCTTGTTCCAAGTTCCGTAAATTTTCCACTAGCCATTGCAAGGCTTTTTGGCATAATTTTAATAGCATCCATAAAGCCAGCGTTGGCCTTGTTCATCTGGATGTATTGTGCCTGTAGTGCTTTTACTCTGTCTCTTCTTGCACGATTTATAATTTCTCTCTCTTGTGCAAAGGCCTTGCCCATAACACGAGTATTGGCAGTTGCTGCTGCCATTGTGTATCTATAGTACTCACGAAGAGATAGTTTGTTTTTTTCTAGTGCGGATGTAAAAGCAAGTGTACTTCCTGCAACCTTTACTTGGCTTGCAGAGAATTTACCTGTTGCCCCAATAGACTGAAGCAGTTGTGCATTTAAACCTTTTTGAGCATTTGCAGCAGCCAGGTTGCCCTCAGCAAGTGACTGATGAAACTTGCTAAGGCCTGCCTGTAGTTGACGAAGTTGTGCAAGAGCGGCAGCCGTATTAAAATTAATATTTATATTAGAGTTTACATCTGCCAATTCTCATGCACCCCCTTATTTATTTGTTTAGCGAATTAAGCAATGCTCCTGCATCAGAGTTTTGAAGTCCTGATGCTACATCGATAATTTGATAAACAGTTGGAAGGTCTAGAAGATCCTCTAGCACTTCTCTGTCTTCTGCCAATTCTGGCTTGAATTGCTTTAGTGCAATTTGTGCACAATCAATAAGGATATCCATTGACTTATCGTTATCATCTGATGCCTCTGCAAGTAGGGCGAACTTAGCCATAAATGGTCTAAGAAGAGATAACTTAAGTGGTCTTGCTAAAATTTCTGTGCCATCCATAAGTGTGATAGTTTTGCTAGTTAAAGGCTTGTCAGCCATATTTTCCTCCTTGTAGGTTATAACACTTAATTATACCACGCTGGAGGGTGTAGATTCGTCTAATTTTTCGTAAGTTAGTCCCATGCCAATTCCAAAACCAGCCTTTTGTGCATTATACCCTTGAAGAGCAACGATATCCTTAGAATCAGATGCTTGACCCTTGCTAAACACTCTTGCTTTCATCTCTTCCCAAGCATTTTGTTTTCCACTTGCCTCATCTAAATCAACACCTTGCATAGCAGCAAGAAACTTCTTCTGAGAATAGTCAAGATCTCTTTTTATCTTAAGTGTTGCCATTATTTCTGGCATTGACATAGACGACTCTAGTTCATCATAATCTTTCCATATACCCAGCAAAAATACCTCTGACTCGATCTCTGCTAAATCTAATTCATCCCAAGTAGATCCACTATCTGTTGCTTGCGACTTTACTGGTTCCTCAGACTTATCATTTATCTTTATGCCTGCAGAATAATCTAATAACTTATAAATTGTTGGCATATCAATATTGTCTTCTAGTTGTTCTTGTGTTTTGATGCTTGGGTAGTATTGCCTCATGGTTATTGTTGCACACTTACATAAATAGTCTATTGCCTCAATATCATTTTTGGCTGTTTTAACATTTTCAAACTCTTGAAGAAATAACTTTAAATATTTTATTTTTAATGGAGTGATATACAGTTCTGTTCCATCAAATAGTTCTATTATTGATGTTTTGTATATTTCTGTAGGCATTATATAAGTATACCAAACAGAAAGGCCCAACCCCGAAGGATTGAGCCTCTCATATTAAGTTGTATTTTATGACTCTGCTGGGATGGTACGATCTACGATCTTACCGTATGATGCGTTGTCATTTGGAAGAAGACGGAATGATACTTCGAACATTGTCGCTTCGTCTCTCTTTGCAGATACTGTTACGCTTTCAATTGAAAGTGCACGGTATGCTACGTAAACTCTTTCGAGTTGATCAGATGCAGCACACTCGCCAGTTCCTGGACCTACTGCAACCAAACCGCGCTCGACTGGGCATTCGCCGATGTCTCCTGCTGAAAGGTTAAGTGTTGGGTTTCCTGATACTGTGCTCAAATCTGCGTCCTTGCCTGCGAGAGCAAAGAGAAGATTCTCTAGTGTTGATTCTGCAAATGTAGTATTTAGGTTTACCTGCATGCCTTGCTTGAACAACTTAGCAACGTCAAGAACCTGATCTACTGCAACCTCACCAAAGTCAGGCTGGAATTGAATTTCCAAACCGTTCATTGTGTAACCAACATTGCGGAAGTCTGCATCGTTTGAGAGTGTCTCTCTAAATGATGTTCCTGCTACGTATGCTGGAAGGGCTGCGTCTGTGAGTACGCCATCTTCGTGTGTGAAGAGGGCTGCTGCTCCAACAATAATATTGTTGCTGCTACCACGTGTATATGCCATATATTTCACCTCTTTTTTTCTTATGGATTAAAAGGGCTTGTTTCCTCATAACAAGTATAACACCTTTTTAAAGCATTTTAGATGAGATATCTGAGTCTTGATGATACTCAAAATCTATAATTATCTTGTTACCGCCATATGTACGGGCTGTTCCAAAGTCAATAATGTCTCTTACTTCTTCAAGTTGATAAACCTTGAATCGGTGGAACTTGAACTTACATGTCATACCATCGATTGGTGGGTGTTTTGCTGCCCAACTATTAATATCTTGTGCTGTCTCATCTTCACGATCCATTAATCGCAAAACTAACTCTTGAGTTCTAACCATGTTGTCTAAAACTGTATCCTGTGTTGCATAAAAATAATATAACAACTGCTCTTGCTTTATGTGTGGGAATGGTGATCTACGCATACGAATAAGCCTATCCCATGTAGCCATAACTCCCTGATACCCAAATCTTTCTCCATTGACAAAAACCCACTGTTCTGTAAGTTCGTCAATAGAGGCTGGCATTGATGGAAAGAATGGCATAGCAATTTCTGCGTACTCTATTAGTTTCTCCTGAAGATATGTATTGATCCACAACTGAGGAGTATTAAATACTGATGCTGACTCTGCCATTATCCCATCCTCCCTGCATTAGCAACCCATTCGTATCCAGTCTTTAATCCTAAAGATCTACCGCCTCTTTTTGCTGAGCGCAGATTCTTGCTATAAACCTGTGGAGACTTAAAGTACTGTAGCAACCCGCTTGAGTTTAAAAATGATTGTCTAAAGTATACACCAAAAAAGTTATTAAGAACATTCTCAAACTGCCCCTTTGTCTGTCCTCCAGGATTGTCTACTGTTACCTCTCTTGAAGTATATACCTCTTGTCCTTCAATCTCAAACCTCAAAGCATTTGCTTTCTTTGGTCTGATAGTGACTGCAACGCCTTCTTCCATAATTCTCGCCTTATCATAAAATGGAACATTGGACCCATTTTTAATTGATTGAGACTGTTTTAAAGACGATGTAAATGTTATACCTATTCCAGTAATCTTATAATCAATATCAAATAGTCTTGCTTCAGGACTTCCAACCTTTTGCCACTCATAAATATGGTGAAGCAGTTCTGGAGACATCCTTGCATTAACATCAATAAACTGTGATGCCATCTCTGCTATTTTTGGCGCTAGTGCCATATATAGAGCAGATTTTCCCTTATGAACTCCTTCAATAAAACCAGTTGAGTATTTAAGAATGTTGTCTATTTCTTTTTGAAACTGATTGTTATCTATAACCACACTAAGCATCAGACATCTACCGCCTGATTTTCAGACCTACGTATTACCAAGTTGTAATACTCAATCCCCCCAAAAGGACCAACAAAAGGTTCCTGTGTTGCAATCTCAAATATTGTAGACTTTCCTGATCGTGGACCAGATGTTTCTGTGTATATGTAGTTGCAATTCTTATCACGAATGTTTGTAAGAATAATATTTGTTATTGAGTGTGGTGCATCTAAACTTGAAATTCTTAAGTCTGTCTTTGCTCTACCAATAAGAACTGTTTTTTGTGTAATATTAACGTTTGGTTTTACTTCTTCTTTATTGGCCGAACCCTCTGAGTTAAAATTTGCTGCTATTGTCTTATCTAAAATCCAAGTCTTTTTTACATTTCCATAGGTACCCTGCTCAACAATTGGATAGTAAATATCTGCTTGCATTGGAAAAATAAAGTCTGGCTCTTCGCATATCATTAAATCACACCTGGCTTGACAATGGTCTTGACATATTTGTCAAGAATCTTATCTACTAAGAAGTTTCCAGTACCGCCAAGCATTGCCTTATCAAACTGAATTCTAAATTGGTCTGTGTTGTAGGATGTAACGTATCTCTTATAGTAGTCTAACTTTCCACACTTAAGATCTTCAATCAACAACTTTGCTGCGTATTCAACATCATCTGGTACATTGAGGTATCCATGGTCTACAACAAATGTATAGTCATATCCTGATGGGAAAGAAATTCCCTCATATCCATAGTACCCAAGATCTCCGCTTGCAACTGGTAAGTTTTGTGCTGTTGATTCGTATCTATTTAGTTCAAGAACATCTGCACGAACTCTTTGTATAGCAGTCTTGTCTGGCGTTATCGCATACTGATACTCACTTAGGTCTGGATTTGATCTATCATAAACTAGAACATTGTTCTCGTAAACTTTGAATACTCTGTATACCCTTTCCCATAAAGAGAAATAGTCTGAGCCATTGCCAGTTCCAACTATCGTTATCTTTTTGTTATAAAAACCTTCTGGCACAAATGTATCTATCATTGATCTTGCAACTAATTCTAAAATTTTGTATTCTGCAACCTCTGATGCAGTTGTCCCTAATGTATTTGGATCTACATATGGTCTAATTAGTTCGTAGTACTCTTCATAGAGTAACTCTTCTCCCTGACCAGTCGTAAAAATCTCAACTCTATAATTGTTATCGTATCTACCAGGAAGAGTTATATCTAAAACATCTCCTGACGATGATTCTAAAAATTCTAATACAGAAGATGAAAGATCCGCCATATCTGTTATTCTTGCAAATATGTCTACATCTGAGTATCCCGAAGGAACAGTGTAGTTTACAAGAATATCATCATATGGCGGAACTCTCAATATCTCCATGAATTACTTACCGAATTCCTTTGCAACTTCTTCTGGTGTTGCTAGGCGAATATGTGAACGAGTTAGCCACTTATCAGCAGCATCCTTAGTTACAATATTGTAGCCTCTGTAAACCTTACCAACCTCTTGCCAGGTAACATTCTTTGTTGAATGAATTGCTACCTTTTCAGCAACTGGGGCTTCTGCCTTTTTCTTTGCTGCTCTTGGTTGACGAACTGTAGTCGTTGCTCCAATTGCACCCTCTCCTACTGAGCCAAGTGCTGGAACTTCTTCTACATGAGAATCGTATGCTGGTGTAGTAATTGCGCTAACTGGCTCTTCAACAACTGGTGCTGTAGCCTCTACTTCAGGTTCTGCTGGAGTCTCAACAACTGGTGCTTCTTCAACAACAGGGGTCTCTTCGACAACTGGGGTTTCTTCAACAACTGATGTTTCTTCTACTGCTTCTTCTGGTGTAGGATTATTTGTATATTCCATTTTATTCCTCCTGAATAGTATTATATCATTATAAGTAGTAAGGGGAGCAGGAGAACTAACTCCTACTCCCCCTAAAGTGTACTGTTTACAGATTATGAATCTGATGCAGCATCAGCGAATGCGATTGCATCCTGCTCTTCCCACTGAATACCGAAGCGGACGAACACTGTGTATTCTACAGTATCCTTCTTTGGCTTGTATTCGCGGTTTACAGTGATGTCACGCTGGAATCCCCATACACGGTTCTGTGGGAATGTCAAGTCGACATATCCTGCAGGGTAGTAAGGAACTTCCTGCACGTCAATTCCGAGAACACGTGTTGTACGTGCTCCACCGAATGTCTGTGCTGCGCCATCAAGGTATGCCTGACGGTTTGCAGGTGTACCTGCTGGAGTACCAGCAAATGCTTCTGCGATTGCGTCTGCCAAGGTACCATTATTCTTAATGATTCCCTGGAACGCATCTGTACCTGCGTAGAACTTCAAGTTAGACTTGATTGCACGGTACTTACGTGGCATTGCAAGAATGATCTTCTGCATTGCATCTGTTGTCCAGTTATCGTTCTCAACTGTAACAACTGCTTCGTGAGCATCTCCGTCATTCTTGACATGGTTTACGAAACCATTCATGATTGACAAGAAGTTACCTGTTGATCCATCACCGTTGATTGCAAGGTCTTCGATATCGTTACCGAAAGCGTTTGTCATCAAGCGGACAATGTGATCTTCAAGTGCTGCACCTTCGATGTTATCTTCTAGTGCTTCTGCAGAAACTTCCCAGTCAAGACGAATCTTCTTGGTAGTCAATTCAACCTTTGAGAATGTTGCTCCTGCGTTTGTGTAGTCGCCAACTGCTTGCGCTGCTGCACGAATAACACGCTCTCCGACGTTTACCTTTTCGAGTTCCATTGTATTGGCTCTCATAGTAACGCGACGGCCATCTTGGGCGAGAATGGTAGCATCCCACACGTAGTCAATAAAACGACGTGCTTGCTCTGGGCGTAGGATACCTGATCCAGCCTCACCTGAAGGGTTAACTGCATTTGGTCCAGATGTAACGCCTGATAGTGCTGTTGGGATATTTCCTAACACGCCACCATCGGTGTAATTACCTGGTACGTTTGAACCTGCTTCTGAGCCTGATGCGAATGCACCCTGTCCCTGATACAGTCCTGGTGCTGTTCCACCAAGATTACCTGATGTTCCAGGCTGGTTCTTTTCTATATTTTGTTCCGACATATTGTCACCTCCTGTGATTTTTTACTTATTGTTTTTTTAATTAAATAAGTCGGCTGTTTTGAGGAAACTACCGCCCCATAGGGATTTTTCAACCGTTTCAGGCTGATTCTGTACTATCTCGCCGAGATCGCCAGACTTTCGGAAAGCGGTGTCTTGCTCTACAAGTTCCACACGCTTACCAAATTCATTGAAACCAGATGAAACTGCTGCAATATCTTTTGCAACTGCTTCAAATGATGTTTTTGCTGTTTCAACATCTACCTTTGTTGACTTAAGCATTTCTACTTCAGCCTGCAAAGACTTAACTGTTGAAACTAGATCGCTAAAGGCTGATTCTAGAGTGTTCTTGATTTCAGCAACTGAGTCAACAATTGCTTCATCTGATTTAGATACTTCTATAACTTCTTCAACTACGTCGACTGCAGGTGTCTCTTCAGACTTTGCAATCTCTTCAGATGCTGGGGCTTCATCAGCCTTGGCAACATCCTCTGTAGTTGTTTCAACTACTGCATCAACCTCTGGAGCGACCTCTGACTTTTCTACTTCTACTACTGCTTCTGTTTCAATAACTTCTGCAACGGTGTTTGTATCTTCTGTCATAGGACTTACCTCCTTGTTAATCTTAGAAGTATTAATGCCTTTAGCACTATCAACTAAGAATTTTATCATTGTCGTTTTTTCATTATCCGTTTTTTCAACGAACCCTATGTTTTCCATCTGCTCACCAGTAATTGGACTAAGTTCTGATTCATTCTCAGATGCTATAACTATTCCATTTTCCTTATCATAAAAAACATTTTCTAATACTGTTTCGTCTCCCTTGATAACGTCTACGCCATCAACCTTTTCAACAGATACAATATTTGCAAACTGATTTGCTGGGGAGTCTACAAGACTCAACTCAACCAAATCATATTCTTTAATAACTCTAATTGTTTTGTCTGCCTTCTCATCATAGGCATCATCCCACTTATTCATTCGTCCACCAATAGAAAAACCAGTTAGGGTTCCATCAAGAACCTTTTCCCAGGTATCCTGTGCTCCCTTTGAAACATATGCAGATACAAAAACACCCTTGTAAAACTTCTTTGTTTCTGGATCAAAGTACTTATCTTCTTTAAAGTCTACCATTTTGCCTACTGCTACTGGCTGATGCATTTCTCTAATATTCCCACGGAATTTTGCAAATGCTGCCATTGATGCTTCTGCAGTTACGATATCATCCTGCTTATCAACATTGTCAAGCGATGCAAAGCCAGATACGATTCTGCGCTCTTTGTCTACCTTAGTTAAAGGCATAGACAATCGAAGATTATCACCATCTGAATTCCAATGTGCTTTCGATATAATCATGGTTATTCTATTATATACCCTTTTTTGAGATCGGAAGAGCG
>ERZ869921.386-NODE-386-length-29164-cov-48.589818_pt1 | contig 29164 bp, 37 predicted proteins | sample MGYA00579310_ERZ869921 | MGnify/ENA primary metagenome ERZ869921 (study PRJEB32216, sample SAMN09231816) | wastewater metagenome | place: USA: Maryland | collected 2016-06-21 | study: EMG produced TPA metagenomics assembly of the PRJNA472060 data set (Reclaimed... | reverse complement strand
TTTCCCTACACGACGCTCTTCCGATCTGTCTTCCTTTTTTACGCTCAAAATTGAAGGGTTTAGGGTCTATCTAAGGGCAATGAAGCGAGCAACTAAAGAACGTCGCCAGTTAGTAGCCCTTACGAAGCTCCGCCCGAAGCCGAATACGAAAGCCTTTCGTTAGGTTATCAGGCAAGCACTTAGAATTACTAAGACTGATAGTAGAAATTGCGGAGCGAAGGAAAGCGAATGGATAAAACTTGTTACGGTTGCCAGCGCTCGAACCCGTCAACAGAAATGTTTTGTCTTGAATGCGGTTTGAATCTAGCGCCTGACTTTTGGCTTAGTTTTTATCCGCAGTTTGGGAAGTTAAATAGCAGGCAATGGAGAGCCTACTTTAAGAACCTAGAGTTTAAGCGTCAGAAGTTACGGAACAAATAATGATTACTGAAACAGATTACAACGCAATCAGAAACGATACGGCAGAGATCGCAGACGAATACAACGTCAACGGTGATATCTTGGAACGTATCCAAGCCGAAACGTTAGAGCAGATTAAGAAGGCCGCTAGAGCGCAGAAACAATATCAGGAAGCGGTTGACCTAATCCTAGAGAACCAAGTGATTATGTATTCTCTTAATGCAAATGAAGACGCTCTTATTATGCAATTGGTGGCTGAATAATGAAGGGCCGCAAACCAATACCAGCAAGCATTAAGAAGCTCTCGGGCGACGGTATCCACGACAGCGGCGGACGTTTAATTCTTCCGCCCATTACGGCTCCAGGCGGAATGCCCGAAGCTCCAACCTTGGACCGTTACGGCAAAAAGGAATGGGAAAGACTGACGGGCGAGCTAACAGAATTAGGCGTTTTGTTCACCACCGATCGGGCGGCGCTATGGCTCTATATGGAGCATTGGCAACTAAAGCAACAAGCCTTCGCTGCCCTACAGGGACGGCTAACCGTTGAGAATAACGACGGCAAAACAATCAACAAAAACCCAGCATTCGTTATTTATCGAGAAGCGGCGGACTACTGCACGAAATTACTGCAAGAGTTTGGCTTAACCCCAGTATCGAGAGAGCGCCTAAAGCAATCCCCCAAAATAGAAAAAGACGAGTTAGAGATAAGGTAATTGTTTGAACTTTGACGAGACAGAAGCTAACGCAATTTGTAAGTTTGCGGAAAAGTATTGCCGACTCCCAGAGACAGGCAAACTAATTGAACTTCAGGACCACCAGCGCGACATGCTCCGCCTTACCTTCGGGCGGTTAGACGATAACGGCAACCGAATTACTAGGACGCTCTATAACGAGATACCAAAGAAGAATGGTAAATCCGCACTCGCTTCGATCATTGCGCTATTTATGCTTTGCGCAGATAACGAAAAATCTGCCGAAGTTTATAGCGTAGCAGGCTCCGCCAATCAGGCGCATATCATTTTCGATACTGCAAAGAAAATGGTTGCCGCGTCACCAGCATTGTCAAAGATAATCGAGCCATACAAACATACGTTAATTCACAAGACAAGCGGTTCTAGTTATCGCGTTCTAGCTTCTGACGCTACCAACCTAGACGGTATCAAACCTAGTTGCATTCTATTTGACGAGCTTCACGAGCAACCTGATAGAAGGCTTTGGGACGTTCTGCGCGGTGGTGGTTTGTCGCGTCGTCAACCGCTGACAGTTGTTACGACAACTGCGGGGCATTCAAGGCAATCAATTGCTTGGGAAATCCACGACTATGCAACCCGAGTAAGAGACGGAAAGATTCAAGACGAGAGCTTTTTGCCGGTAATTTATTCAGCGCCAGAAGACACGCCGCTGACGACAGAAGCCGAAGTGTTGACAGCCGCTAGGATCGCTAACCCTTCATTGGGTACGACATTCGCAGAGTCTGATTATTTGGGCATTTGGAGAGAAGCCGTCAACGCTGGCCCCGCCCGTCTCAACTCTTGGCGTCGATACCACTTGAACCATTGGACGCAACTAGAAACCGCTTGGCTACCCGTCAACGCTTGGAATAACTGCGGTACAAAACGAATCAACGAAGCGGAGCTATTAGGCCGCCCGTGCTTCGCTGCAATGGACTTATCGAGAACTACAGACTTAACCGCATTGGTTCTCTTATTCCCCAATGAAGACGGGAGCTATGACGTTATTACCCGTCATTGGTTGCCATTAGCCAAGGTTATCGAAGCGGAGCAACAAGACAAACAGCCGTATAGAGAGTGGGCCAAACAAGGTTATCTAAATCTCTGTAATGGTTCGGCGATCGACTACAAGCAAGTGCTACGCGAATCGTTAGAGCTATTTGAGAAGTTTCCGCCAGTTAATCGGGAAATAGCTATGGACGATTACAACGCTTGGCAGTTTATGGACAGCCTAAGGGAAGAAGGTTACGAGCCTGTAGGCATAAGCCAAAAGACTAAAGGGTTATCCGCCCCTACGAAGGAACTACTAAACGTGATTCTAAACAGCAAATTGAATCACGGCAGTAATCCATTGCTGACGTTTCAGGCGTCGGTTGTCGAAGTAAAAGAAGATAGCGACGGAAACATAAAACCCGTTAAAGGCGCAGGCGACACACGCAAGCGTATCGACGGAATTGTCTGTCTCATTATGGCTATGGGGCGCGCAATGGTAGTAGGACGACAGGAACTAAAAAGTATGCCAAGCGTTTACGAATCGCGCGGCGTAATCATAATCTAACTGTAAGGATTCGCTTGTGTTCAAATGGCTAACTCGATTCTTTAACGGCAGCGTATCTAGCACGCCCGTTGATTGGAAAAACCGCAGCGTAGTGACGACAGCGGCAACAGGTGTAAACATAACCGAAACGTCCGCCTTAACTATACCCGCCTTCCTTCACGGCATTCGTCTTTATGGACAAGTTCTAGGCTCTTGTAATTTCAACCTTGTAAAGCAACTCGATACAGGCGGAACCGAAATTGCCCGTGCTCATGACGTTCATAAACTTCTGCGCGACGAGCCAAACGAGTTTCAAACTTCCGTTGCATTTTGGGAAACGCTGATAGGCCACGCTTGCGTTTGGGGTAATGGCTTTGCTTACATTGACCGCGCTAACGTTTCCAACTCTGCAAAATATTCGTTTCGTCCTACTGCGCTTTTGCCTTTGCTGCCTGATCGTACCTATGTCAAACGAGAGCGCGGCCAAGTCTCATACGTCACTATCGTTGACGGCCAAAAGGTAGAGCTATCGCCTTATGACGTTTTCCATTTGCCAGGCTTCGGCTTTGACGGCTTGCAAGGTATCTCGCTAGTTAAGTTAATGAAAGACACTCTAGGTCTAACCAAAGCGCAAGAGAACTTTTATAGCGCGTTCTTTGGTAATGGTATGAATACCGGCGGCTTTATTCACGTCCCTTCTGCCTTGCCTGACTCTGCAATCCGCAATTTCAAAGACAGTATGGAAAAGGTTAGCGGCTTAGGTTCTGCCTTCAAATACATTTATCTTGAAGACGGTTTTAAGTTTGAGAGAAACGCAACCAATCCCCAAGAGGCGGAAGGCGTAGCGGCCCGATCATTCCAACTTGGCGACATGGCCCGTATCGTCGGACTTGCTCCGCATTTGCTTTATGACTTGTCGCGCTCAACCAATAACAACATTGAGCACCAAGGTATCGAAGCCGTAAATTATTCTTTCCGACCTTGGGCTAGGCGACTAGAGCAAGAAGCAAATCGTAAACTTTTGTATGAGTCTGAAAAGTTTGCTTACCGTTGCGTAGTCGATTTGACGCCACTAACGGCAGGGGATTCAAAGACCCAAGCGGACGTAGACGAAGCAGATTTTAGAATGCTGGCGTTGACGCCTAATGAGCGTAGGACAAAGCAAGGGCGTAACCCAATTGATACGCCAGAAATGAACGAGCCTTATGTTAATGCTGCAATTCTGCCGTTAAGCATTGCGATTAAGAAGGCGTTGCAGGCAGGCACGACAACTCCGCAGGCGATCGCGGCGGTGGTTGCAGAGGCTACCCCGAACGCTCCAACCGCAAATGAAGAACCGCCAGCAGATACAGGCGCAGGCGATAAAGAGACGGACGGCCAACCAGGCCCAGAGACTCCGCCGCAACTGGCAGAGGACTCGGACGCCCGCGCCTTTGCATTGCGCGAAGGTTCGGACGCCCGCGTCTTCTCTGCCTTGCGCCCGATCCTAGACGACGTAGCGGCCCGTGTAGCTCGTCGCGAATACAACGCCGTAAACAGAATCATTGAACGCAACAAAGACGAAGCCAAGCGCCAGCAACTCATTACAGAGTATGTCGAAGAATCGCGGGCGGTTGTCTCGTCAATGCTTTCACCAGCAGTAATGGCGTTGCGGAGCTTCAACGCAAACGTGCCCGAGTTGGAAGAAATCGTAACGGCGTTCTTTTCAGAGACGACCCGAGACGGAATTAGCGGCGCAATAAACGAAGACTCGCGCAAAGAAAAACTTATCAATCAATTTATTCAGGGGAAAGAATGACAGAGACACGACGCATTGGCGGAGATACCGCAAAGCTAGAAGGCAGAACGCTTAAAGGCTATGCCATTGTTTACAACTCGCTATCTAGGGACTTGGGCGGTTTCGTAGAACGGTTTATGCCAGGTTCCATTACGGAAACGATCCGCAGCGGAACCATAGAGGCTTGGCTTTATCACGATTCGTCTTTGCCTATTGGTAGCCAAGCGGCGGGAACTTTGCGGCTTTGGGAAGACGCAAAGGGAATGCCTTACGAACTTGACTTGCCAGATACAACCTACGCTAATGATTTTGCGGTTCTAGCTCAACGCGGTGACGTTGGCGGTACTTCCTTTGGTTTCCGCCCAGTACCTAACGGCGGAGAGCGCTGGTTGCGAGCTAATGGCGAGAATGTACGCGAGATTATCAAAGCCGATATAGGACATATCGCGCCAGTTATTACACCAGCGTATGCGGCTACTACTGCCAATCTCCGAAGCCTACATAATGAAGAAACCCTAGAGGCCGCAGACTTCTACGGAATTGACCTTAAAAAATTGACTAACATTTTTGTTGCCCGAAGCAAAGGGCTAACGATTACGAATGACGAAAGACAAGTAGCGAGAGAAGCTATTAAGCAACTCAAGCCGTATCTAGCAATGTCCGCGTTGGACGTTGCAGAACTAAAGGCTAGTAAAATCTTAATCTAACGATAGCGGCGTTAGCTACCCGAGAGTAGCGGCGGAAACCATACCCGAGTGTATGGGGCAAACATTAGACCCAAGGATTAAGCCCACAAAAAAGTATGACTATCAAACTATTGGATTAACAAAATGTCTTGGAAAGTAATTAAAGAATTGAACGAAAAGGCCGAAGCAACGTTTGCCCAGGCCGCCGCTATCCGCGAAGTTGCCCGTAAGGAAGACCGCGCCCTCTCAACTGACGAGCAAGTTAAGCACGATAAAATGCTTGCTGACGTTGAGCGCATTAAGAAAGATATTGCGGAAGAAACCCGATCTAACGCGCTGGCCGAATCCTTTGATAAGAAGGCAAACGTAGGCCGCGACAACAGCGAAGACCGCAGCCTTGGATTTAGCAAGAATGACATGAAGCGCTATAGCTTCCTTCGCGCTGTTCGCCAGATTGTTTCTAACAAGCCGCTTGACGGAATCGAAGCGGAAGTATCAGCAGAGATTGCAAAACGTTCTGGTAAACAGCCTAACGGTTTCTATCTCCCAACCGAAAGCGGTTTCTATAACCGTGCTTTCGATACGACAGCAGCAACAGGTTCTATCGGTACGACCATTGGCGGTGACGATACCCTTATCGAAATGCTTCGCGCTTCGACATTGGGCGGCCAGCTCGGTGTTCGATACCTTGGCGGATTGTCTGGCAAGCCAGCGTTTCCGCGTCAGGCAAGCGGCGCAACTGCTTATTGGGTAACAGAAGGCAACGCCCCAACCACTTCCGCTGCGGCTCTCGATAACGTCCCATTGACCAACAAAACCGTTGGCGCATACACGGACGTTACCCGTACCACTCTCAATCAGTCGTCAATCGACGTAGAGAACATGGTTAAGAATGACTTGCTCTTGACTGTAGGACTTGCTGTAGACAAGGCAATTTTCCAAGGCTCGGGATCAAGCGGACAGCCTTACGGCATTCTCAATACTGGTTCTATCCCAACGTCTGCAATCGGCACGAACGGCGGCGCAGAAACTCGCGCTCACATTCTCGGCCAGATTAAGACGCTCGGCGAAGGCAACGCCCAAGGCGAATGGAAGTATGTTACGACCTACGCCAACCTTGCCAAAATGAAGGGTATTGATCGCGGTACTGATACCGGCAAATACCTTTGGGCAGACGATAACACCGTTGAAGGCTATAAGGCTTTTGCTTCAAACCAAATGCCAAATAACTTGACGAAGGGTTCAAGCTCGGGCGTATGTTCGGCTTCTATCTTCGGCAACTTTAGCGAAGTTCTCGTAGGACTTTGGGGCGGAGTAGACGTTAGCGTCGATCCGTTCTCACTCTCTAGCTCGGGCGGTATCCGTCTCGTCGTTCTCCAAGACGTTGACGTAGCTCTCCGCCACTTGGCTTCGTTCGTCGTATGTAAAGATTTGACCACCTAATTAATTTGGGTTTTATCTAACGACGGGCAGCGGTGGTAAGCCGCTGCCCGTCTTTCCTTATGCTCTACAATCTATCAATAATTACGCCACCAGCAGAGGAACCAGTTACCTTTGCAGAACTACGCCAGCAAATCCGCGACGTTAGACTAGAAGAAAAAACGTTAGTTGAACGATACGCCCGAGAATCTAGGGAAATGCTAGAGGGTGTTTGTCGTCTCACTATGGTTTCAACCGTCTATGAAGTTCAATACGACGACTTTAATTATGGCGAATTGAAACTACCAGCACGGCCCGTTCTCTCCGCCGCTGACGTTGCAAGCGTTAAGTATCTCGATAGCAACGGCGCAGAACAAACGCTTTCGCCTAGCCTTTATACCGTCAACGTTAAACAACCTTACTCCACGATCGTATTCGATTCGGAAGCGGTTCTACCAACGCTTGACGACGTACCTAATGCGGTTCGTATCCGCTTTACTGCGGGTTACGGTGACGCTTCGGCGGTACCTGACGCATTGAAAGTAGCCATTGCAGAACGAACGGCTACGAAGTTTGAGAACCGCGAATCAATTATTGTAGGCAAAACGATTGCCACTATGCCTTACGGGTTTGACGTAATTGTTAGACGTTACAGCGCCCCGGAGGCTTACTAATGCCAGCAGGCGAGCGTAACAAATGGTTAGTATTGGAAAAGCCTATTCGTGTTCGCAACTCGCTTAACGAAAATGTTATCCAATGGGAAGAAAGCCAAGGGTTTTGGTGCTCGCTAAATCCTATTTCTTCGAGTGAAACAATTCGCGCCAAGCAAGCGCAACTAACACTTACCCATAAAATTAAGGTTCTCTACACGCCTGAAATTACTTCCGATTGTCGCTTTCGCTATGACGTTGAGGGCGGAGAGCCACGTTATTTCGGCATAACGGGAATGATTAACGTAGGTGAGAGAAATAGAGAGTTAGAAATTACTGCGCAAGAGGTACGCAATGGCTAAACCCGTTAGGACAAAAATGTCCCTAAAGGGCGATAAGCAATTGCAGAAGCTCTTAAAGACATTGCCCAAAAAAGCTAGAGGGGTATTGAAGAAAGCCGTTAATGCCGGTGCTACTCCGATCGTTAAAACAACTCGTAAGTTAATTCAGAACGATACAGGTTTGGCGCTACAAAGCATTATCAAAAAGACAAAGACATACGGCAACGAAAACGCCGTAGCGATCATAGGCGCAAGTAAAGACGTATCAGGTACTGACGGCAGCGGGCGTAGGCGTATCCCTTCGTATTACTGGCATTTGATTCTAGGCGGAGTCAAGGCCCACACCATAAAGACGACTAGCGGTAGCTATCAGCACCCAGGATTCAAAGGCTCGGACGCATTGCAACGCGCTAATGACTTAAACGAAGGCAAGTCGAAAGCAATTATGGAAGAGAAACTAAAGACAGGCATAGAAAAAGAAATCAGCAAACTTAGTTAGGTAATGAATGTTTGAAGAGACAATTAGTAATGCACTTCTAGCAGATACGGAATTGACTGACTTAATCGGCGAGAACGTAGAGCCATTAACCGTGGCGCAGGACGTACCCCGACCTTATGCGGCTTATCTCATTACAGACAGAGAAGACCCAAGCCCAAGTCATGACGGCCCTTCGTCAATTGTAGTAGCTACTTACGACGTAGCAGTAGTGGCAGATACCTACAAAGAAGTAGCAGAGATAAGCGAGCACGTCAGAAGGATTCTAAAGAACTATTCAGTAATTGAGGGTGATACGCAAGTCTTTTGGACGCGGTTTCAAAGCACTAGCGATATCGAGCAGGCATTAGAAGCGGGCAACGAAAAGCCTACTTATCTGCGCCTGCTAACTTTCAAAGCTATGTATCGGACAACGTAAGGTAATTATTTATGGCATATGAAACCGTTGGCATTGGTGCCAAGTTTTATTATGGAACCGCCGGTGCGGCTCCTACTTCTATTTCGGGTATGACAGCAGTTACGGAAGCAGTTGATTTTACTCCTCCCGAATCCGAGACAGACGACATTGATACGACTCACCACGACATTACAGACGGCTATCGTACTTTCCAACCGGGTCTAGTAGACGCTGGCGAATCGGAAGTTAAGTGCCATTACCTAAAGACAATGCTTTCAACGCTTGCGGGTTTTGTTCGCGTCGAAAAGACTTTCGCCATTGCTTATAGCGACGGGTCGGTGTTGGGTTGGAGCGGCTACATTAAGGGGGAACCTACTGTAGAAGTTGATTTGGAAGGCATTATGCTTATGTCGGTTAAGACCAAAGTAAGCGGCAAACCAGTATTCACTCCAGCAGCATAAGGCGATAATTACTTATGAATCTAAGAGAATACCTATTAAACGAAGCTATCAAACCACTCGATAAAGCGGAAACGTCTTTCTATGGAAAGCCTGTTTTCGTTCGGGAAATGTCGGCAGCGGAGCGTGACGATTTTGAAATGGCGCAAGTAGAAGCCGCAAAGACTGGCGACGCGCTACGAAACTTCCGCGCTAAGTTCGTTATTCGCGTCCTAGTTGACGAGAACGGCGAGCGCGTATTTAAGGACGAAGACGCAGAAGTAGTAGGCAAAATGAAGCCTAACGAAATTAGACGAGTCTTTGACGTTGGTTGTAAACTAAATGCGCTAACGCCAGAAGACGAGAAAGACATACTAAAAAAATCATAAGGCAGCCGCAGGAACGCGCTGCCTATGATTTATGTCTTAACATTGGTTGTCCGCACCCTGATTACCTACTCGGGCGCGATACGTTAGATAATTTTCAGAGACGCGGTTTAACGTCTAGGCAATGGGCGGGTTGGCTTGCCTACTTGTCTCGTATTCCATTGCCGCAAGATCGGGCAGACTTCAACGCGGCGCTAATTAGAAGCACCGTCTATGGTAGTCAAGGCGGCAAGGTAAAAGCTCATAAGCTCATTCCGCCTTATGGAAGGGAAACGCCCAAGAGAAGCGGTAAAGAACTTAAAGAGATTGGTATGCGTTGGGCCGCCCAAGCCGACGCTGCAACAAAAGGTAAGTAAATGGCTTCTATCGCGCGTATGAATGCAATGCTAACGGCTACGTCTGGCGGTTTTTCTGCCGGTCTAAAGCAAGGCGAAAAAGCATTATCTAGTTTTAAGTCTACCTTTTCTGCGGTTGCACTCGCTACTGCGGCTTATGACTTAGGTAAACAAGCCATTACAGGTGCTTACAATGCTACCGTTGGTTTGGTTGCAAGTTCTATCGAGTCAATCGGAGCGCTTCATGATCAGGCGGCCCAACTCGGAATTACAACAGACGCTTTGGCTCGCTTACAGTTTGCCGCTAAAGACGCTGGCGTTGACGGTGAGGCGCTTACTGGCAGCCTTACTAAAATGAATAAGACCCTAGCGGACGCCGTAACCAAAGGCGGCCCAGCGGCGGCGGCGTTTAGTCGTCTCGGACTTGACGCCAAAACTCTTGCTAACGAAGCGCCCGAAAAAGCATTCTCCGATATCGCGGAAGCAATTTCACAAATCCAAAATCCAGCAGAACGGGCGCAAGCGTCAATGGCGATCTTTGGAAAGTCTGGCGCGGCTCTCATTCCTATTATGCAAGAAGGCGCGCAGGGACTCGCAGCAGCGGCCCTAACAGCGGACGCACTCGGCTTGTCTATGTCGCAACTAGACGCCAACAAAGTAGACGACGCTGGCGACGCTATGGGCCACGTTGGCGACTTAATCCAAGGAATAGGTAATCAACTTGCGGTTGGTCTAGCTCCATACATTACAAGTCTATCAAACCTGTTTATTCAAATGGCAATTGACGGCGGCGGAATTGGGCCAAAAGTTTCAAGCGCTTTAGAAATGATTGTGGGCGGTATTGCTACGGCAGCAGATTACGTTTCGTTATTACAAGCGGGTTGGTATTCGCTTAAAACCGTTGTTTTGGGTTTCGCTACTACAATCATTAAAGCGCTTGACCTAGTAGGCGAAGCTATGCACGAGCTAACAAACCTTTTGGGTTTGACGGAAGGCGATTACGAAGGGTTTAGCACTGTAGTTGACCAATTCGCGCAAGACACTGTAGATAGTTTTGACAAGGCCGCCCAAGCCGTACAGGACTTTAAGAGCGGCAAAAACTCTAAGGGCGTAGCCGATTTCTTCCAGAAGGCTAGAGACGAAGCGCAGAAGGCCGCAGAAGCAGCAGGCGGACCAACGCAAGGTCAAATGACAACGGCTCTCCCAGACGTTGACGCTACCGCTGCAAAGGAAGCGCAGAAGCAAGCCGAAGACGCCAGCAAGGCCGCAGCAAGGGAAGCGGAGCGCGGACAGAAGCAAGCCGAAGACGCCGCGAAACGCTATTACGAAAGCACCCGATCAGCAGCAGAAAAGTATGCGGAAGAACTCCAACGCATTAACGATTTGCAGACGAAGGGGCTACTAGATAGCGATACGGCCCAACGCGCTAAAGACGCGGCCCAAAAAGCACTAGACGCTGCAAACGCCAAAGATAATCAACCTACTGACACGACAGCAAAAACGCCAGACGGTCCAAAGCTCTTGCAGGCAGGATCGCAAGAGGCCGCGTCTTTTGTTGCGCAGATTCAACGCCGTAGCGAATCGGGCGGAGAAACAAAGACATTAGTTAAACAGGGCGATACCACTAACAAGTATCTCGAAACGCTTGTTAAGAATACTTCCCCCAATACAACGCCCGATACGGTGGTGAACCTATGACAATTACTAGAATTAAAAAGAACGGCGGTAAGGGAAGCCGTCAAGGTTTACAAACCACCTATACTGTCTCGTATCAGGTCGCTTTTTCTGGGCAGTATGACGAAGCTACTTTGCTTAACTCGGGCGGCACCAGCATTGGCGGCGTAACTTTACCTAGCATTAATCAGGCGCATTCAACGGACTTGTATGTTGTCGTTTCAAACATTGAAGCCGACTTAGAAGGTAATTCGTCTCCTTACGACGGCTTGGCGACGTATCAGGTAACTTATACTGCAAGCTCTTTTGATTCTCTGCCTATTCACCCATTGGATAGAGACCCGCAAATTACTTGGCGCGGCACCAGCAGAACAGAAGTAGCGAGAGTAGACATTAACGGTAAGGCAATTCTTAACTCTGCAAAACAGCTTTACGATCCGTTACCCGAGAAGCCAACGGAAGGCGGAGAAGTTTCGATTAGCTATAACATTTCGGGTAATCCCGCTTCTATTTGCGCTAACTATAGTAACACGGTTAATTCTGGCGCTATTTGGGGCGTACCAGCAGGCAACGGACTGATTGGCATTATCGAAGGCACTCGGCAATCAGAGTTATTTGAAGGCGTAACCGTAAACTATTGGACGCTATCGTTGCCTATCGCATTCAATAACCAAGGTTGGCGGTTCAAGTGTATTGATAATGGATACAAGTATTTGAATGCTGGCGAACCTGAAACCCATAGGGACAAGATTGGTACTCCGACGCCTACGCCTATTTTGCTTAACGGTAGCGGCGGAGAATACACGGGTACTGACGGCGTAATCTTTCCAACGGCAGGCTACAAAATTATCAATGAAACTTCGTGGAGTGGCATTTCGGGTTTACCTAATCCGTTCGCATAACTTTAATGGCAAACAATCCCTTGCCTTCTGGCAGGTTCTATTTTTCTGAAGACGCAACGAAACGCATAGCGAAAGCAACACGCCGCGTAGAGGGTACGCCTTACAGCCTTACAGGCCCAGGCGGAACGGGCGCGGTTTATGCTCCGCTAGACGTTTGGTTAGTGCTGACGGATTGGGACGGCTCGCCTAACGAAAATCATTATACAGTTACTGCCTATGCGCAGCCTTACGGCGGAACAGCATTAGCGAGCGGCGTACCTGCTTGGAACATGGCAGAGTATGGCAATAGTTCGGGTAGTCAATGCGGTTATACCATAGTTACTTCCGATCCTATTTGCGGCGACGTTACAGGTATTGAAGACCTACCAACTACTAGACGCTATCGAGCCTTAGCTTATGTCTACAGAAATGATTCTATTGCGGCGGGCGTATGGGGCTATGTATTCGACGCTAGACCCGATCCGACTATCAATGACGAGTGCGACGAAGAAGTATGAACTTACTACTAAAGAAAATCGCTTGCTGTTCGTGTTGCAACGGTAAGTATAATAATTGCAAATGCGCACTTATCGAAGGTCTACCAGCACCATTCGACGCGGTAGCTATTGGCGAAGTTCTCATGACGTTCTCGGGCGCTTCTGTACCGTCAACAGTAACGACGCCTGATTATCGCAATGCAATTTTTGATCTAATGGGCAATCCAGGCGACCCCGGCGTAGGCCACGCGCAACGCAATAAAATCTATACTGCTACCGACAGAACTACATTCGACATTTTTGGCGAAATGCCAGAGACGATAAGGGGTTGGTGTTCTCACCCGAATAGTTCGGTAGGCGAAGGTTGTTTAGGTAGAGACCCGCAAAGGACATTGCATTTTATCAATGACCGAACGGCTACGACGCCTTCGGGACCGTCGCTACCTTATCTCTCGTTTATTGCTTGCGCTTTTCCCCAATGGAATACCGATAGACGGCGTAATTATCGCGGCGAAGAAATACCGTTTCCTACAGAGGCGGAGTCTTGGCCTTTTATGTTGCCCTATGCTGACGGTTACGACATGTCACAAGGGGACGTTAATTTTCAAGCGCAACTTATTTATGGCGGATTTGGCGGTGACCCTAATGAAATTAGTTTCGCCTTAATGGGTACTGTTGACGGCGGTTGGAATGGCAACGTTATTTATACCGATACTACCGACATTGGTTTTGACTGCGAACACCACGCTACGAGAATGAATTACTCGTTTGTGGCTTGGCGCGGCTCGCTAACCTTAGACGAAGGCGAAACTTTCCCTTGCTCGCGCGACGAATGGGTGTTTGATTCGGTCGGAAGCGTAGGCGATCAGAATTGGATAACAGCAGGCGAAGATACAACTTTGCCGGGCGGTACTTGCGTGCAAATCGGTAGCGGCGGAACTATGACGCTAACGAGTGCCAATTGTCGTCGGTGGCTTGGCGACGCTCCAGAAATCTATCGCGTTGATTTTACTATGGGTCCGCCAGGATTTATCGACGGTAGCAATAACCCCACGACGGTTACAACTACCGGCGTTGAAAGTACGACTATTGATTTAATTAGGTATTGCAGCGGCACGATATCTTCCGCTGGCGAAGTAGTCGGTAATTGGTATGGAGAATCGACCGACTACAAAGCGTCTATGTGGGCAATAGACGAGAAAAGCGCTGGTTTGGGTTCAACCGCATTTTTAAAAATTGAGCGCAAAACAAACTTCCCAAGCGGAGCAGGTCCGTTTCATTGCGTCCTTATCGCGCAAATTACAAACGAAGAGAGAAGCCCACCAGAGCACGACGAAACAACGCCTAGATACATACTAGACGCTAACGGCTTTTCTCATTACCGCTGGTTAGGTTGCGACGATCAGTTTTCCGCATGTCCTAGTTGCGATAATGCGCCTATTCAACAATTTACCTATCGTTTGGAGAGCGTAACCAAAGAAGGGGACCAACCGTTTACCTGCCCAAGAATGCGGTGTTACGTTGGTTGCCCCGAAGCGTTGAAGGTTGTTTATTTGCCGACGAGCGGTAGCGAAACGTCACTTGATTCTATTCAAGTAATGTTGGTATCTGATACGACGCCAGACGGCTACACGGAGATAATTGTCTATCCAAATCCGACAACGGAAGATAACGGCGTATGTCGTTGGGATAGCGAACCTACTACACCTTACTGTCAGATACAGTATTTCAATGTATCGGAAGACTTCATTAAGCGAACGGTTACGCCGCCGCATTATGAAATCAGCATTAGTCAGGCTTGCCCTAATTGTATCTTTACGGTTACTGCAAATGTTGAAACTGATAACCATTGCGTACCCCTTGGGGAATGGATCATAGACGACATTTATTGTGCCGATTGCGCTTCGTGTTCTGTAGCCCCTTGCGGAACTTGCGATAACTTTGACTGCACGCCTTCAAGCGTATCAATCGAAGCGTTTTGCTATGGGTTAGACGAAGAAATGGAACCTATCTATACCTACTATTTTGTTGGTAATTTAACGCGAATCAATACGACGCCAGGACTCTATAGCGGAACGATTGCTAACACTGGTACCGAAGGCGGATCGGGAGATTTTACGTTGCAGGTAGTAGACGGACAATTGGAGCTTGAAGCGAAGATAACCGGCGACGGAGAAACTATCTTCAAGGCGCAGCGTGATTGTAGCTCTCTGTTTGGCGGCTACAGTCTCGATTCTGGCGCTAACAATTTCTGCGAATCACCAAATGAACATAGTATCGGAGTTAGCTAATGCTGTTGAAAGTCATTAACTGTCAGAACTACAAAGACGGTTGCGCTATTGGTTTGTTTGGCGGTAATCCGTCAGCAGGCGTTTGCGCTATTTGCGATCAGAGACAAGCAAAGGATAGTGACAAACCAGCAGTAGAAACAATCGAGTTACCTACGCGAGTAGCACCAGCGCCTAACAAGGTTGCTAGAAAGCCTTGCGGCGGTTGCTCTCGTAATAAAGAGAAAAAGTAATCTGCATTTTTTATTGTCCAATTGCAGATAAGTAACGCCCTCAGCTTGTTGCTTTGGGCGTTCTTTTTTTGCGCGAAAGTTAATGCACTGTAAGAAATAAGGCTTCTATAAATACGCTACTTATAATGCGTGTTTTGTCGCTACCGTCTCAAACTCCGCATAGGGAATTAAATAACTAGCAGAATACCAACTATCTTGGGACTTTCCGCCAACCAACATGAGGGGAAAAGCGCCTTCGTTGGCGGCTATGTAGCTTTGCATTTCCCTTATGTCTGCAAGGTATCCGAAGCGACCTTTAACGACGTGATACGAGAGCAGGTGTTTATCTTCTAGGTTGTCGTCAGTACCTAGAGCGCGTTTCTTTGGGTTATCGAGTTGAGAAAAGCACCAGTCAAGAGCGTCGTTATAGGTTGGATCATTGGGGCGTTGAATGCGTTTAGCGGTCCAAAAGGCAGGCGGGTTGTAGAAGTTAGAAGCTACTTCGATAGTGACATTGCCAAGGTAGTAGTAATCGGTTTTGCATTCATAGACGCGCGAAGGTTCTACTATGCTAACTAAGTCTCGTAATTTATTGTTCTCGGGAATGACTCTTACAAAGTCGTCGGTGTTTGATTCAATGAAAGAAACGTGCGCCGCCAGTTGCTGGCGCGCCAAGTCGTTATTAAATGCCAAGGGGTATGCTCCATTTGTTCCGACGCTTTCCAGGCGTCAATAGAGCTTTTCGCGCTTATGAGGGGTTTTATCCTTCAAAAAAAGACAGACGGCTTAGTTAAAGCCGTCTGTCTTTGGAAATAGGGGAACAAAGAAAATGAGCACTTCTGTATCGTCTGTTTGGTAGGTTAGGCGCAGGAAAAAGACGAAATAGAAGTATGGTTTCTGATTGGCAAATTATCGAAGAGCCAAGCACGGCGGCGCAGCGTCAGGCGTTATACCGCTTGGGGCTATCTCGTAATTTTGTCCACCAGCACGTCAAGACAAAAGAGCAAGCCGCAGCGCTCATTGCCCAATTGCTCGAAAGTCACGCCAAGCTCCGAAAAGAAAACGCCGCCAGTCTGTAAAACTAGCGGCGTTGATTCGTGCCCGTCTGTAATCAATTCAGGCGGCTTTTTTGTCGCCTTTGGGTTTTGGCCCAGGTTTACCCTTGGGACGCCTTACAAACGCTTCGGCAGCGTCAAACATAGGTTGCAAGTCATTACGCAAACCTTTGAGCGCTTCGGTGAGCTTATCCCAATCGCGAGCAGAATAACGGCTAATCATTCCATTGTCGGCGTGACTTAACAGCATGTCGGCAAGCTCTCGGCCATAACGTTTTCTCATTAGCCAAGCGGACGTTTTGCGCAGGTACTTTGGCGAGAGATAACGCGGCGCATTGTCTTTGCCAATCTTTTTATAGAGCCATTGCCAAGCAACATAAACAGCGTCTTGCCTTGCTTTGTCGTCTCGGAAGTATACGAGCGGCCCATTAGCGCCTGATCGTAAAACCCTTCCGTCTGGGCCAATTGGGTTAGCGGCAAGATACTTACGAAGATAGTAGACGGTTTCGGGAAAAAGATAACCCCACTTGGCGTAAACCCCTTCGCCTACTCGTAATGTTTTGCCGCGTATCCGTTCAATGTAGGGCGATTCGGTATTGAGTCCCTTTAGCTCCGCAGCGTCAAGGCTATTCAATTCTTCGGCAGCAAAGCCGCAGTTGAGGCCAAGCAATATCCAAAGCCTTTGCGTATCGTTTGCGACGGCGTAGAGCTTTGCCAATTCGTCTAGCTCAAATCGTTTGGCTTCGGCTTCACCATTCTTCGCGGCGAGTAATTCGACAGGCGTAGAGTTTGGTTTGTTCTCTGAAAAAATCTTGGCAAAACGTCGCGGCCTAGTCCAAAGCTCATTCTCGTCTGCCCATTCGAGACAGTATTTAAGCCATTTCAAAACGTTTCTAGCCGTCTCAACTGACATGCGGCCAAACTTGCCGTCTTTGCCTTTGCGCTTGGTGGTGGGGCGGGCGGAAATCTTTAGGACGGTTCGCGTTAATTCCGCCGCGTCGATTGAGTCCATAGGTTTTGCCTTGCCCAAAATGGAAACGGCGTATTCGACGCGCTGTGTAAGGGATACCAAGTGGGCAACGCTGCAACGCCCCGACTCTTGGCGCAGTTTCGTATGGGCAATGTATCGGGCGGCAACTTCGCCAACCGTAAGGGCGGACGGTTTCGGCTTGGCGATCACGGCGACGGGCGCAACTTCTGGGGCGTTGCTCGTCTCGTCTGCGGCTTCCAACTCCGCCAGAACTTCGGACGGCCAAACAGCCGCGCCAGAGTCTTTAAGAGCTTGCCAACGACGGCGACGAATAGCAGCGGCGACTAGCGCGGCGTTGGCGTCTGATCCGAGATAGAAAGTTTTGGCGCGCTTGCTGCCTGTTGTCGTCAGAACGTAGCCAACGCTTTTGGTGTATTGGCCCTTGTCGATTCCCAAGTTTGCTATCGGTTTCAGTTTCATTGCGTGTTCCTTCGGTAGAGCCAAACGGCCTAGTCCGTTGACGCACGCGGGAATACCGACTTTTACCGAAACCAGCAAGTAATTTTTTACCGAAATCGACAATTGCAAAATGTAAGTTATGCAAATTAAAGAACTTACGAATTGAAGATAGCTTGCCTTCCAAGCGGTGACAATCTTGCACGCAAGGCTGAAAACGCGGTTTTTGGTTCTCTAAGCTAGTCGTTTTACCGAAGCCGATTACCGAAGTTGGAGCGTCAGTTAAATGGGCAGGCGACCTATTAACTTTTCCCAAACTTTCGCGATCGTTTACCGAAGCGTTTACCGCAACCGTGACTTTCGGTAAAACGATTCGCGCGGTACATTCTTTTTTGCGCGGCGTTAGCTCAGTTGGTAGAGCTGAAGATTTCCAATCTTCCGGTCGCAGGTTCGAGTCCTGTACGCCGCTTTTTTCCTTCCTACGTCTGTCGTGTTCGCGCCTATGACAGTTGGCGCAGAGTACGACGCAACTACGAAGCTCTTTTTTGAGTCTTGCAATGCTCCAACCGCTTTGGGCAGCGGCGGCTAAACTGCGCGTCTTTTTGCCGACGTGGTGGAAGTCCAAAACGGCAACGTCAGCAACTCCGCAAGGGCAAGGATTCAACGCTCGGACGGCTTCAAGGAAAGCGACGTTTCGAGCAATGGCTTTTTGTTTGGCTTCTGCGGCGGACGCTATCGCCTTGGATCGGTTGGCGACATACCAAAGGCGTTTGTATTGGGCGATTTGTTCGCGTCGTCTAGCGCGGCTTTCGGCTCGTTTGGCTTTGCCTTCTGGCGTCGAATAGCGGTGGTGATAGTCCGCCAATACTCGGACTTTTTCGCGCTCGTAACCTGCTACGGTTCTGACTCCCATAATTTCGCCTTCCTTGGCTTAGACTCTGATCACGGGTACGCCGGAACGCTTGGGCAAACAAGAGGGCTAACAAAATAGGATTGTCGGTAAGGCGGTTATAGCTTGCTTATCGGTTATGTCTTTGCTATCACGGCTCGGGTGTAGCGCTTTGAATGTCAAAGCGCAGCATACCCAAACAAGGGAAACGTTATGAAGAAGACCACCAAGGCAAGCCCTAAGGCCGACGCATTACGCGAAAAGCGAGAAGCCGACGCCAAAGCTAGGGCAGAGTTTGCACTGCCAGAAGTAGTTACGCTTCGGCATTCGTCGCCAAGCGATCACGAAACCGTCTTACCGAAGGGACCGCGTATGAGTTACATTGAGCGCAAGAAAGCGGAGTTACTGCAATTTGAAGCCGAACAAGCCGAAGCAAGAAAGAAAAAGCTATTCGACATTTCCAAAGACGCGCACCGCATTGCTAAAAACGATTTGACTAACCAAATCGAAGCAATGAAAACCCATGAGAAGAAAGCGGACGAATACGCCAAAGCTCATACGCGGCTTGAATCGCTTTGGAATGATTATCTAGCAGCAAGCGAAGATTTCCATGCTGGCGGCGGAGATACGACCACGACCAAAACCAAAGGCGAGAAAACCGACAAAGGCGAAAAATCGCCCATTAGCAAATCCGTTGCTGAAATTGTTGATTTTGTCAAAGACAACGCCGGTGACGAAGGTGTAGCAACTCGCAGCGTTACGAAGTTTGCAGGCGGTAGCGGTAAAGAGTTGGACGTATGGAACGAACAGAACGGAAAGCCATTGCGCAGAAAAGGCGAAGGTAGCGCAGGGCGTTGGTTTGTAGCCAAGTAAGGCGACGGATCACCACCAGCAAACAAGAAACGCCGCGTTCATTGAACGCGGCGTTTTCTATTGGGCAATTAAACCGTCTGTCGTCAATTCTGGGGCGTTCAAGAGAATAAAGAGCGTCTAACGCCCTTGCCGCAAGTTGAGCAGCGCCAACCGCCAATCTTGACGCTACAGAGAAGCCAAATAGGAAGCCAAATCAAAGCGGTAAAGACGGTAAGTAGCAGGTGTAGGACGTGGTTAGTACCTTGCCGCTTGACTACTGTTTGACGGTTGCAGCGTTTACAGAAACCCGAAGCCTCTTGCATAGCCATAATCAATACTCCAAAAAACCTATAAATAACGACGCGAGAAAAACGGGACGCTGGAACGTCTCAACTGTCAAGTGTTTTCCAATTTAGAATCAGGTACGTTAAGGGGTAATTCGTCTCGTCCTTTTGCGTCCCAAACTATTGCGCCAGACATTCGGAGCAGTTTGGATACCACTACAGCGGCGGACGTTCTCGGCCACGATCGTAGGTTGCGTAGCTCGTAACCATTAAGAGTTATTCCCGCTTGTTGTAATGCGGTTCGTATGGGTTTAGTTATTCGCATAAGCCGTAGCAGCGTCTTACCAACGCCGCGACGGTGGTGATTAGGGCCAAGGGTTATTCATTATCAATTCGTAATCTTCGTCTGACATTGCAATCATTGCCTGATAACACCGGCCAACGATAACATTTTTATCCGACAGAAAGCGGTCTTCGACTACCGCGTCAATGTCGGCTTGAAATCGTCGGAACCAATCGCCTTTTAATGTCGGTTGGAACCACTCGACAATGCCATTCAAATAATCTAGCTCGTCTTCTGTGAATACTTTCAAGACCTCTTTTACCTTGACGGCGGCGGCTTCCTTATCGAGTTGATTGGACACTTTATTATTTTCCCATGTTTCGCTTTTCATTTTATCTCCTTAATCAATAATGTACCATACCGACCGCAACCGCGAAGTCTGTTAGCAGGTGTAGTTAAGTTCGATTCGTGCCCGTTAAAAGTTTCGGTCAAGTTGCGTATCTTCGTTGCAATCCAATTCAAGATAGAACGGCTTCGACCAATGTTTTTCTTTCCATACAAAACGACCATTTTTGCGAAGTGTAAAAATGTCGTCTGGCCACTTACCATTGCTGAACTTAATTACCGTCTCGCTTACGTGCTCATAAGTCCCGGCGTATCTATCGGAACCGCATACAAAAATTGCTTTGCCTTTGTATTTCATTACTCGGCCTCCCAAGCCAAAAGGTCTTTTTTAACTTCGTGTTCTTTGCTCGCTTCAAACCAAGCATTCCATTGTAATTCACTGATTTCGTCGGAATAGTCTTTATCATTGTTAGCGGATACCAACATAGCCCAAGTGTATCCGCTATCGTCGGTGGAAAACTCTAGCTCTATTATGTCGCGGCTAATGAATGCTTTGCGGAGTATGGTTACAACTTGACGAGCACGAGTATCTGGCGTTTTGTCTATGAGCTTTTCTAACGCTGGGTCTTTAGGGGTATAGATCACGCCAGACTTGGGAGCGTATCCGTCATTTCCAAAGATAACATAGCAGTTATCATAAGATAACTCGCCGCGCCACTCCTGTATTGGACCTAACACGCCCCTATGAGCGTTGAAGTATTTCTTATGAAGCCAATTCGCCCGCGTCTTTATGCGCTTGGGCATTTTTTCCATGTCAATGTCTACGGCCATAATGTTTATCCTTTGATCCACGGCTGAATGTCGGTTAGCTTTACCCGTTCGGTTTTTCTATGTCTGCCGAACGGTTTTATTATCGCGTAGTCTCCATTTATTGAGAGCAACCGTGCCCGCAGATAATGCGGACTTTTACCGCCAACGGCCCTCGGATTGACACGAACTAGCGGCGGCATTGGTCGCATTACATAGCCAATAGAGAACGGCAGACGTTAGCGCGTCTGCCGTTCGGGTACAGTCTGCCCCGGTTCCGAACGGGTACAGACAATCAAAATGTAATGGTTTTCGGAAACTAGAAATCGCGCTAACGATCCTTATCTCGCTATCCATTTCCCCCAGTGGCGGAATTGTCCGAAAAACGCTTAGCGCTATCTATAATGTACCATACCGACCGCAACCGCGAAGTCTGTTAGCAGGTGTAGTTAAGTTCGATTCGTGCCCGTTGAAGAAATGAAGTAAACGACTTGGTGTTTAATGGCCCGATAAAGGAAGGCGTCGGCGGTTCTCCCGTCGCACTATTCCAGGTCGTTTACCCAGTATGTATCGGCAGCATTATTGGTAAGTCGATACCTGTTGAGCGGCATTAACTAAGAGCCAATGTCGTTATTGATTGGTACCCCGCGTCTTCCTCCCTCGCGGCCAATCGAGAGTCATAACCGTAAGCGTGTTGCTTACGGTTTTTCTTTTTGGCGTGTTTTGTTGAAGGTTATTTTGCGCAGGTATCGAAAGAGATAAGTAGACGTGTAGCGCGTCAAACTCCGAATACTACCTTACCTATTCTGTGTAAGGAATTAAGGAACCGCAGCGCGCTACACGCTGCGGTTTTCTTTTTTGGAGATAGAACAATGAATAACCTAAATAATCTATGGTTGCAGTTTACCGATTGGGAAGGTAGCCCCGGTCCCACTACTTATGTTGCGGACGTTTACGACGTTCCTTTTGGCGGTACTGCCGTGGTGACTGGCGTAATTGCTCGTAACGCTTGGGAAGAAGCCAATAACGCTTATGAAGGTTGCGGATACCAACTGTCGCCAGGATCAACAATGGTAGGCGACATTGTAGAGCTAGAGCAGTTGCCTACAAACATTCGCTTCAAGGTGCTCGGAGAATGTCGCATAGACGGAAAGCTATGTCTCGTCTTCTCTGAAAGATTGAACCCGATCGTATTTAATTCTGCGGAGATAGAATAATGGAAGACTACAGACAGTCCGACGCTTACCGATTCGGCACGGAGCTAGAGCGTACAAACGAAGCGCTTGGGGCTATGTTTGATTTGCTCAATAAAATACATGACGCAATTGTTCCCGATCGCGGTCCTTCTGCGCCGCAAGACACGTCAGTTGCTTGCGAATGCGGTTGTAAGCAATGGACAACAGAGGCAATTGAAGTGCCGGGTTGGCCATACAAGGTAGTTGACGGCCAAACCTATTGTCGAGCTTGCCTAAAACCAAAAACGGAGAACAAATAATGAAAGCATTTTTAACCTTAGTATTCCTGTCGTGTATCGTAATGCTCGGTTTTCAAGGTTGCGCAGAGATAAAAGCCAACTACCGATACCAAAACGAAATCTTGTCTTATTGGGAATTAGCGGACCGCGCCAGCACTATTGCCCAAAAGTCAGATTATGTAGACAAGTTCGTTGCGGCCCTAGAAAAAACCAACCTTGAGGGCCATAACGCTATCGTGTTTCCTACGCCGCAGAATAGTCTTCGCGCTAACTTTGAAGCATTACAAAGCCTTCAAAGCCGTCTGCATGAGATTAAGACAATGGACCCGAAGTCTTTCGAGTATCAGACGGCCATTCAACAGATCACGCAGCAAGAGCAAGGCGAAGCTCACGCAATGCTAGACAACCTTTACGGCGGTTGGCTTTTGCATAACGGCTATTGGTATTGCTGGCAGTGGATAAGTCTCCTTATAGTTGCGGGTTGGATTATTATTGGTTTCTCAGCATTCCTTGTATTGGTCGCGTTAATAACCACCTAAAAGAAATAATTCTGCGTGTTTTGTTGAAGGAAATAAAGAACAGGTATCGAAATAGATAAGTAGACGGTTGCCGCCGTAATTCGGATCACGCCAGCGTTGAAAGACGTTAAGGCACTAGGACTCGATACAGCGGCAACTGTATCGAGTTTCTTTTTTTATGGAGCAAAGAAAAATGGTTATCGTAGCAATAGCAATTTTTATCGTCGCAGTTGGTGTGGCATACGTCGCGGGAAAGTACGCCGAACGTATGAAAGCCGTATGGTCTATCTGCCTAATCGCAGCCTTCGTTGACTTTGACAAAATGAAACGCGAGTTGCCCGGCGACTCCGCGAAAGTCATGGGCGTTATTAAGTCTGGTCGTGGATTGGCCGATTGCGGAAAGCTAATCATTGCAGATTTGAAACTTAAAGCCGAGGCAAAATAAAAATGCGTCTTCGACCTGTAACCAATGCAACGCCTAAGCAAGTAGCTTTCCTAGTCCAGCATAATGGATACTCGGTAGCAGAAGCAAAGCGACTAGATAGCCGCGCCGCCTCTGCCTACATTAGCGCGACGATCAGAAGTTGGAAAGCAACCAATTGCCCTGTAAGCGTCAACGCAACAGATAAAGCGCTGGCGGACAAGGCTAAAATCGAAAAGGCGAAACTCTCTATTTCACAAAAGTATGTTCAATAACCAACAAGCAACGGCCTAACGGATCTTGCTTGTTTTTACATACGGACAACATACCAAAGCCAAGGCAGCGGAAGTCCGAAACGTTGGGAGCTTCAAGCGTAAAAGTTCTATGCGGTTAGCAGGTCTACGGCAAAACAGTATCCTCACGGACTGAAAATCAACGGCTCGCTAGTGGATCAATACGAATAGGTATTGATTACTTCTATTCCGCTATACCAAAAAGAAAAGCCAACCCTGTAAGAGACTTCCAATCTTGCATGTCCGAAGTAGAGCGCGGCTTACTGACAAGACAACGCGCAATTGATCGGACGGTAATAACAACTTCTGTTATTGCTGGCGTTAGTGACAATGATCGTCTTAACTAATCAAAACCAAGGCGAAAAAGGGAAAACCCAATAAGGGAAAATTGCGCAATGGGGAAGAAACCAAAAGGTAATTACTTGTAGTTTGCTCGCGGTAAACCGCTCCGCCACTACAGGTTCGGGATTTTTCATTCTTTGTTTTTCAGAATACAGGAAGAAAAGTATGAAATCCCGAACCTGTAGCGTTCGGCGTAGCTTGCGAAGCCGAAAAGCTACAAGTCATTCGAGCTAGTTGGCCCGAACTACGTCAATAACTTATGACTCCGCTCTTTTTGGTTTTGGGAATAGAAGAATTGAACACCACCAGCAAATTACGCGCGCCAGAAATGAGAGCAAATAGTCTGGCGCAGAAGAAAACCTAAACGCTTTACCTATTGAGTTGCGCCAGAGTTTCACGGCTTCTCTGCGCCTGTTTTACAAAATGAGAGCTTCAAACAGCCATTTTGAAATCAATCGACTGTCAACAATTCCCCGCGCCCGCCAGGAATGCAAACGATTCCTTACCTTGGCGGCAAAACACGAATTGCGAAGTATCTGATTAACAACGTTGGCATTCCCCAGCACCGCGCCTTCGTTGAACCATTTTCAGGTATGGCAGCGCTCTTATTGTCGCGCCCGATCCCTTCCCCCATTGAAGCCGTCAGTGACTTGCCGCGCGCCTACAACGTCTTAAAACAGCTCCAGACGAACGTAGAAGCCGTCATAAGTTATTTGCCGCTTACTATGTCAGAAGCCGTATTTAACGCCGCTGACGCTCGCAAGGAAGCCGACAACTATGGCAGCGATATTGAGAAGGCCGCAGACTACCTAACCACTTTCTATTTTGGTAAGTATCAATCAACGGCTGTTAGACGTTCTGGTTACCGTACCCCAATAACTAAACGCATTTGGAATGATCCTATTAAAATAGAGCAAGCCTTACTTAACCGTCAGGCGTCATGGGAAGCAACGCCAGACAAATTGCGAGCAGTATCTAACCGACTAGCCAAAGTGGAATTAGGACAGCGTGACGGCTTAGAGACAATGTTTATGTATGACGCGCCTGATACGTTTCAGTTTATTGACCCGCCTTACATAAAAAACACGCTCAAACGGCAAGAGCTTTACTATGAAAAAGTTTGGACGAATAACGAGCACTTAGACTTTTTGCAGCGTGTAATTTTCCTCAAAAGTAAGGTAATGGTTTGCGGCTATGACTCTCCGCTTTACCGACATTGGCTAAAAGCTCCAACTTGGCGACAAATACAAGTGAACCAACTAGACGAGTTAGGTAACGATAAACCCATTTACAAACATAATTCTACTAGTGGCGAAATAGAAGAAAGAAAACCGCCTGAATACGTTTGGGTAAATTATTGATTTCGGTGAAGGGAAGAATAACGGCAGGTCGAATAGTTATTTGTAAGGACGGTGACCCTTACCCATTTTTCTTGAGAACGCCGCTACTGTTTAGCTCATGAACGTAGCGGCGTTTCTTTTTGCGCCAAGGAAAAGACGATAGCAAATCAGTAAGTAAGCGTATGCAAACGCCTCATAGATTTGTCGGTTTTATTTCTAGCTTATTTGCCGTTGGAATCACGCTAACGCAAGTAGAGCAAGCGCTAAGGATCGCCGGTGCTCTAATAGGCGTTCTCATTGGCCTAGTTACACTCTATCAAATGCTCCGCCGCAAAGGACAAGCCAAGTAATGTATAGCTTTGAAGACTACAAGAACTTTAAGCGCGTAGCGCCCACCCCAGGACTCTCGGAAACCCCTCTAGCATTCAACACAAACGCGACCCAAGCCGCAGACGGTATCAGCGGCCTAAACACTCGCGTAACCGTCCTAGAAGCGGGCGGAGCGTCTGGTGTATCAGGCAAAAGCGGTATTAGCGGTTACTCTGGTTACCATAGTTGCGCAACAGAGATCAATGTTACAATTGTTACTACTGGCGGTGAAGTTACTATTCTCAATCCCGCAGGCAACTATACCCTTACAACAACTGATAGCGTAACTTGGACTAACAGTGTACTTACGCTGCATAAAGTAGGCGGTTATTGGCAACTCGATTACGACGACGGCGACGGTGGCGTTTGTAGTTTTTCAACTACAAACGCGAATACGTGCCCAGATACAAACGCTGCGCATTATTCGACAGTTGGAAGCGGTACGTTTGTCATAACATTTATCTCGTCGGCAGGCTTTTCGGGCGTTAGCGGTTCTAGCGGACGATCAGGATATAGCGGAACGTCTGGCAGAAGCGGTACCAGCGGCCAATCAGGCACCAGCGGAACCTCTGGCAGAAGCGGTTTTAGCGGTTATTCAGGCGTTGGAACTTCTGGCGTAAGCGGCTACAGCGGAACCAATGGAAGCAATGGAGCAACAGGGACAAGCGGAACTAGCGGTTATTCAGGCGTTGGAACTTCTGGCGTAAGCGGTCAATCAGGCGCTTCAACTTCTGGCGTCTCTGGTTACAGCGGCGTTTCAGGAACTAGCGGAACGTCTGGCAGTAGCGGCGTAGGAACTTCGGGCGTATCAGGTACAAGCGGCTACAGTGGTAGTACCGATCCGCTCTTACTTGCAACAACAACGTCAAGCGTGGGCCAAGTCAGAATAAACAACGTTAGAGTATTGCACTCGTATGGTACTGGTAATTTCTTTGTTGGTACAACCTCCGGCAATTTTACTCTCTCGGGCCAACAAAACTATTTTGCAACTGATAACGGCGGAGCGTCGCTTTCAAGCGGTTCTTACAACACCGCTCTTGGCTATCAAGCAATGAACGCCATTAGTACAGGTCAAGATAACCTTGCAATTGGTCGTTTGGCTTTGGCGCAAAATGGCAGCGCAAGCGTCAACCTTGCTATTGGTAATGCTACGCTTTATCAACATACGACAGGTACTAACAATGTAGCAGTTGGTGGTGAGGCTTGTAGAAATGGAAGTACCCATAATAGCGTTACGTCTATCGGCTATCAAGCGGGGTATGATACCCTTGGTACTGGCGTCACCTACATTGGACGAGCGGCGGGCTATACAGACGGCTCTACCGCGACAGGTTCAAGCCTTACCAATGCTACGGCTCTTGGCTACTACGCCCAAGTAACAGCAAGTAATTCACTCGTTTTGGGCGGTACTGGTTCTTATCTCGTCAAGGGCGGAATCGGAACGGCCACGCCTAACTCGCGTTGGCACGTCAATGGTTCTTTTGCAACCGCCTACAGAGCAATTACAGCACTTAGGACTCTTGACGATACCGACCACGTTATCGAATGTACCGCCAATACATTTACCATTACGCTGCCAGCAGTAAGCGGATTAACTGGCAGACAATACATAGTAAAAAATACCGGCGCAGGAACGATAACGCTTGACGGTAACGCTTCTGAAACTATTGACGGCTCTACGACGCAAACCGTAGCAGCCGGCGCAAAAATGACAATCGTTTGCACGGGTACCGCTTGGATTAGTATCTAATGACAACTTTTTCAGAACAACTCATAGCAAACTCGAAAGCGTCCCAATGCAAACCAGCATGCACGGACCTATCGCAACCGATCATAGCAATGTCTACCGAAAGCCAAGTCAACGTAGGCGGCGGAAGTAATCTAGTAGGTTTCGCGCAACTGACAGCCGATTTATTTGGAGTCATTACCACGGATCAATTCGCCAGTATCCCCTTAGAAGGTAGCAGCGGCGGTGGTGCTGGTTTGGTAAATAATTCGCAAATGAAAAACTCTAACCCAATAGGACAGTAAATGATTATTCGTAAATGCCAGGTGTTGGAAGATACGCCCTCAACATTCTTAGACCAAGTGCTAAACCAATCGCAAGCTATCCCAGCGATCATAGATATCGACTCAATTAGCGTATCTAGCTACGATACAGATACAGGTCTACTTGCCTATACTGCGGACTTTGTAGTTGCCGACACTATGGAAGCTACTTTCCAACTTGACGAAGGTTGGAACAGAGATAAAAGGGGTTGGAATAGTAACATTGTCTGCGGCGGAGAGTATTGGCCAGAAGGCGGCAAAACGTATCGCCTAGAGTTTTCGTGGTTCTTTGGCGACGGCTACATTGTTCGTTCTGTTTATGAAGTTCAATGTATTGAGCTTTTTGGGAGCTAATGTCTAACCGTCCTAAACGCCCTTGTAGGAAATGTAGACGAGCGTTAGTAGAGGGCGGCGGCTTTTGTCCTATTTGTCTACCAGCAGTTACTAAGCGTTACGACAGAGAGCGCCCAGAACGTCACGCCCTATACGCTACTACCCGCTGGCGTAAGCTCCGCCTTACTATCATTGCTAGAGACCCGTTATGTAGAGACTGCAATAAGGCTATCTCTACTCACGTCGATCACGTTAATGGGTTTGAGAGTGTAGCCGATCCTATGGCGTATGAGCCTAGCAACCTACAGGGACTATGCGAGAGTTGCCATAATAGGAAGACAGCAAAAGAAAAAGGTTGGGGCAAATGAAAGCGATTGATTGGAAAGACATACCAGTACCAGACAACAAAGCTATTGACGCCTTCCTAGCAATTGTAGAAGCGTTAGCGATACCTGCCATTATGCCACCAGACATTGAAGCCGCGTTAGCAAGAGCGTTGAAGGATAAAAGCCATAACCGACGAATAAGAGATAGGTATTATACAAAGGACAAGAATTATGGCAGCGGTGATATCGCATAGCATTGGTCAAGAGCTGGTAGAAGCTCTAGGACTAGAAGGCCAACAGGTAACAGAAGTTACTATTAGCTTCCCACTACACGGATTTGTAAATCTTACTGTTGGTTTCTTAGCGACAGAGGCCCAAGCCAAAGGCGTTATCGAAATCATTAAGCAATACGAATTACACGAGAAGCAAGAGACTGCAGTATGACGTATCAAAATGCTTTCTATGTTGCATTACCCTTTGCACTGCTAGGCTTCGGCGTTTGTATTGCAGTAGCTCGGCTAACCATTAAGGGAATAATTGCAGCAAAAAAGGGTAGGGGTAAACAAATCCTCTAGGAACGAGCGCGACGGGTGACAGATCGGAAGAGCGTCGT
>ERZ869921.385-NODE-385-length-29191-cov-14.141577_pt1 | contig 29191 bp, 44 predicted proteins | sample MGYA00579310_ERZ869921 | MGnify/ENA primary metagenome ERZ869921 (study PRJEB32216, sample SAMN09231816) | wastewater metagenome | place: USA: Maryland | collected 2016-06-21 | study: EMG produced TPA metagenomics assembly of the PRJNA472060 data set (Reclaimed... | reverse complement strand
CCGCTCGCCGCCACTCGTCGGTAGGTCCATCCGGTCCGTTGATATTCTTCTTGGTGGTGAGGTCGTGCCATTGTTCGATGGCGGTTCGGTAGTAATCCGCGTCCTCGCGTAGCTGCTCCCGCTCGCGTTCTAGGTTGCGGATGCGGTTGATCGCGCAGGTGTGGTGACGCGGGCGGGTCCAGCACGCTTCGTGGTGTGTGGACTGCAACGCCTCCTCTGGTCTACTATCAAACGTTGATAGCTCTTTAGAGCTGTGTGGAATGCCACCCAACCGATTGATGGTCGCGTCATCCATGCCACTGATGTGCTTGGTCAGTTCACGTATCTCGGGCGCTAGGTGTGGGCATTGCATTCGGTGTCCGTCACTGCATCCACAGTCGGGACACGCCACCAACTGCAGCTTTGACCTCGGCGCATAGTTGATGCTGGTCGTGAAGTCAGCGCATGGCTCGCACCACTTCTGCCCCGCGGCCCTGATCGGACGCTTGCCACACATCTCACAGGGAGGCAAGCTGGATTTCCGTCGAGTCGCTTCGGAGTGTCCTACGGTGCCGGGGATCCCGCGAGGGCAGTCGCACGATGGCGGGTCTGTGCTCCGGTTGGGGTATCCGCAGGTGCAGCGCGGCAAGTTCGCTTCGGGCGTAGTCATGCGTGTCCTCCGGCCACACCGGCTGTCCTTGGTACTCGTCTCGTAGGGGCGATAGGTGGGCCAGCGAAGCCATATCTTGAGGATGTACTGGCGTTGGTAGGCGTCGCGTCGGCGTTCGACGCGCATGGGCCACACCCATCGTCGCTTCCCGAGTTTCGGTTCGGTGTCGGTCATCGGGTTCTCCTATACGGAAGGCGGTTCGGGTTCGGCTCGGACGGTCGGCGGCCAGTAGGCATGAACAGCCCGTACTCGGGACGCCACGATTCGACGCGATGACAGCGGTAGCACTCCCGTGATTCTTGGTAGAAGTCGAGTAGCCAACGGTGCCCGAACAGGCGGCATCGAAGCGGAAGTTGAGATTCGGGTCGAGTCATTTCCGCCACGCCTTCACCCATCCGATAGCGACCGGCCCGACCGTGAAATACGACGCCAGCACGCCACGCGCAACCTTCGGCGGCCACTCGCCCACCAGCGCGCGGAACACGATCAGGCGACCGACACGGATTCCGGGGCTGCGGCGAATCTGGACTTTGAGCCAGGGGCGCTTCGGTTGCAGTGCTGCTTCCTGGTTCACGATGAGACCTCGTTTCGATACGGACGCGGATGGCTTCGCCGGTGACTACCGGAACGTGGATCGGGTCCGAACGCTTGCTCAAGTTCCTCGGCCGCCACTGATCGACCAGTGTTGAGCAAACGCATCGCGTCACGAACAGTCGGGACGAACCCACTCGAACGCGCCTCAGCGATGAGGATCAGTCGCCGTTCAGCGTGATCTACAATGCGGCAATCCGGGCACACGTACTTTCCGTCTTGATCAGCGCCGCGCCTCAGATTGCACCCATTCTTGCTTTGCTTGCGACCGCACGCGCAAGTCTGCAGTTCAGCGTTGATCCACGCGGTTGTTGAGCGAATGATGGTAGGGCGCGGCTTGGCATCGATCTGGCTTCCCCACGAGGGTACGCGTCCTAGCGACATGGAGGCTTCCATCTGGCTCATTCCAGAACGCCGAAGCATGAGATACGCGGCCCGCACTTCGACGTTCGTTCGTAGGTCTAGGTCGACCTCGATCTGTGATCGTTCGGGTCGCCATGGGGCGCGACTCTCACCCAGTTGATGCTGTGTGCTCATGCGGGCACCACAGCTTCCAACGCCTCACGAACACTCGCCACCTGCGCCTCCGCAGCCGCCAACTGCTCACGCAACTCAGCATGAGGATCCACCGTCACCGGCTCATCAACCGGCCACTCAGCAACACGCGCCTGCAGGTACGGCGCAAGCGTCTTATGATTCTCGGGAAGCCACGATTCAGCGGTCGTGATATCGCGCTTCTCGAAGCTCCAGTGCGCGCCGTGACCTGTGGGTTCTCGCCATACGGTGAGTGTGTAGCCCTCGATGCTACTGACGACTATCACGTGGGCATTGCCGTACACGTGGGCATCGCCGGACACGTGGGCATTGCCGGACACGTGGGCATTGCCGGACACGCGGGCATCGCCGTACACGTGGGCATTGCCGTACACGTGGGCATCGCCGTACACGCGGGCATCGCCGTACACGCGGGCATCGCCGTACACGTGGGCATTGCCGGACACGAGGGCATCGCCGGACACGCGGGCATTGCCGTACACGCGGGCATCGCCGGACACGAGGGCATCGCCGGACACGCGGGCATTGCCGTACACGAGGGCATTGCCGGACACGTGGGCATTGCCGTACACGAGGGCATTGCCGTACACGCGGGCATCGCCGGACACGCGGGCATTGCCGTACACGAGGGCATCGCCGTACACGAGGGCATCGCCGTACACGAGGGCATTGCCGTACACGCGGGCATCGCCGGACACGCGGGCATTGCCGTACACGAGGGCATCGCCGTACACGAGGGCATCGCCGGACACGAGGGCATTGCCGTACACGCGGGCATCGCCGTACACGAGGGCATTGCCGGACTGATCCAGATTGCTTTCCTTCTCAACCCACCCCATCATCGTGCCCTTGCGGTAACCCGCAACATCGCGAAGCAGTTCGATGCGCCGGAAGGTGATACCGAACTTGGTCATGGTCTCGTTGGTGAGCTTGTACTTCGGCTTGCTGGTCATGGGATGACTCCGTTCTTTGAGGGTTTTGACTAGCTGGTCAATTCGACAGGGATGGTTGTGTGCTAATCCGTGACCGCGCTCCACACACCCGATTTGGCGTGTGTTACGCGTCCCGCTTTCAACAACCGATGCAAGTCCTGCGTGATCGCCATCCTCGAGATCCGCTCGGGATCAATCGCGGTGTGAACATCACTGGCGGTCATGGGTCCGCAATCGGCGAGGTGATCGTGAATCAGATCGAGCAGATTCATGCTGACCTCCGAGCGCGCATCATCAAGCGCGCGCAGGTTCGACAACGACGGTACTCCGCTCCGTTACCTCGCGTGTAGCGGCCCGTGTTCGATTCATCGTAGGCGTGACCACGTGGGCAATGCGTCTTGCTTGCGTTGAGGCCACGACGGGTGTTTTCCGCAGGTGTGACCGACTCGAGATGTTCCGGGTTAACACAGCTGCGCACGCGGCAAAGATGGTCAAGCACCATCCCGTCGTGGATCTGGCCGAACGTAGCCTCGTATACCACTCGATGTGCTCTGAGGTACAGGCCCTTGTCCCTGATTCGACCGTAGCCATCGTACGTTTTGGTTCCGGTCCAGATCCAGCAATCGCCTTGCGACTTGTCCACTCGCGCCCAGAACCTGCGCCAGAACTTGTCCGGGTCCATCCCCGGAACGAATGCGTTACCATTCGGCATATCGTGCTCCTCACACGAGCTTCGATCACGAGCCGGGGGTGTTAGCGCACCCGCCGGCTCAATTGTTATCACAGTGTATCGCAATTGCCGGACGTTAGAGATGTCAGTCTGATACATCACGCCACCATTCCGGTCGCTGATCGAGGGATTCGGTAGTTCGGATCTGCTTCGCTGTACTCGAGGAAATAATCGCCAGCCATCTCAGCTACGCGACCAGCGAAACGCGTGCTGCGCTTCTCCATCTCACCGAGCGTGAGATTCGTGGTTACGACGATCGCGCGCCCCGATTCGTACCGAGCATTGAGCACGTGGTACAGGCGAGCTCGCACCCACTCGGTGGCTTTCTCAGCGCCGTAATCGTCGAGTACGAACACGTCAGCGGTGATGAGCTTTCGGATCAGGTCACTCGCCGCGCCGTCGACTTTCTGCAGCGACCGTAACCGTTCGATGAGTGCTACTTCGCTGTGCCACTGGAATCGGTATGGCTGCGGGATCTCGTACTCACCACTACGCCGAACTGCGAGACGCATCAGCAGCGCCGCTTGGTAGGTCTTACCGCGTCCACCAGGACCACTGAGTAGCACCGATTGTGTTCGTACATCCACGCCTCGGAGTGCTGGTAGCGCGAGCTTGTCATCGGCTTGCTGGTACCGGGCGGGGATCGATTTCGCTGCGATGGTTTCGATCGTCTCAGTTGATTCGAACGAGACTGCGTCACCGTGATTCGCTTGGGTCGCGAAGTCGAGTACGTTCATGCGGTTGAAACAGGTCTCACACATCGTATTGTGATCACCGACCTGTGGGAAGCATGTTCCGCAGAGCTGCTCGAGGCGTGGCGTTCGTGGTGGTTCCTTGAGATCCATCACGCCACCTCACTGCTCGTGGTTGGTGCGGTTGCTGATCGGCCACGGATCGCACCGAAATCTCCACCACGTAGGTCGGGGTCGTCGGTGGTCTTTGCGATCACGACTTCTCGATCGCTGTATGGCTCGGTGTAGTCGGGTAGCAGGCTGATGATGAACCCGGTGGGGTCACCAGTGAGCACCAGTCCGTTGGTGATTTTGCGGACGGTGACGTTCACTGCTCGTAGCCATGTTGCTGCGTCGTATCGTCGGCGTCCACCGTTGCGATCGGATTGGGGTTGGCCGATCTTGTTCACGACGATGCTTCCGGCGATGCGGGCTGCGTCGTCTCGGTCGAGTACTTCGGCGAGCTTGTCGGTGATGTGTTGTTGGGTGTTGGCGAGGACTTGTCCGGCGAGGTTGTCGAGTGGGTCGGCTGGGAGGTGTTGGCCGATGGTCTGGAATTGCTTTCGCTGATCATGCTCGTCGGGTGGTGCGGCCGCTATCGGTTGGTCTTCTCTCGTCTCGTCTTGTCTCGTCTTGTCTCGTGTCGTCACGCCGTGACCGTTTTCGGTCACACGGTGATCGTTTTCGGTCACGGCGTGACTAAGCACGGGGGGCGTGGTGGTGTCACTCGTCACGCGGTGACGAAACTCTTCAAGGTGTTCGACCGTCCAATGCACCGGGTTACCAGCCGCGAACTGCTTCCGCTCACGCGTCAAACGGCTCGTCTCACGCGACGACATTGACTGCCACGGCTCCCACTGCATCGGTCGAACATCCACCATCTCCGACGCCGTCAGGATCTTGCCCTGGCGTACCACGATGCGGTTACGCTCAACGAGCAGCTCGAACATCAACCGGCGCGGCTCCCAGTTCGTCAGGCACTCGTGATCGTTCAATGCCTGCGCGAGCATCTTCGGAGCCTTCCGGAACCACCCGAACGACTTGGCCTTCTTCGCGGCGCTGATGATCTGTGGCCAGTACGCCCAGAGCAGCATTCCCTCACCGTGTTCGGCGTCGAGCCGGTCGGCGATGATGAATAGATCCGCATCGTCGGTGTAGTCGTAGTGGAGCTTGGCGAACTCGCCATGCTTGTCATTGTCTTTGGCCATGTGTCGTCCCCTCCCAGAGCGATGTGGCAGAGCGGTTAGGCCTTGACCTTCACGCTGTACTTCACTTCGCCCTGGGTGACGCTGGCACCGTCCACCAGTTGGCCTGCGGCATCCACTACCGAACCGCTGTCGGTGACAGTGAGTAGCTTCTTTGCAGCGGCCTTGTCGATCTCATGCTTCACACGTACGAGATCGGGCTGCTTGAACGACGCCCACGGGATGAACGCTTCATCATCGAAGGTCCACGCGTCAGGCTGTTTGCGCGCCACGAGCTCCGCGTCGGGAAGCTTGATCGTCTTCTGCTTGGGATCATCCGCGAGTACGCGGCGGTGGAATCCCTCGAGCAGCGCGGTGAAGTACTCCACGTCGTGCTGCAGCGGCGCTAGGGCATCCATCAGCCAGTTGTGTATGCGGTCCATCTCAAGCTGTGCTGTGTCGCGGAGTTTCTGCATGTCGGCGTCGACCTTCGCGAGTCGTCGACCAGCCCAGATTGCGCGTTCGAGGGTGTCGACGGCGAACTCAGCTGTTTTCGCTTCCGTTCCGAACGTGTCGAGCGCGTCGGGGAGTTCTACGATTGCGGGTGTGAATTCAGTACTCATGCTGATACCTCTGCGTTGGTGGGGAATAGGTCTTCGATCGCGAGTGCGACGAGAGTGGGTGGGTTGCCGTATGGGTTGTAGATCGATCCGTCCCAGGTGACGCCGTCACTGGTGACGCCCTGATACGTACGGTCGCTGTGGATGCGTACGTGCTTGCCGTGCGGTATCTCGATCACGACGCTGTGGATGCGGTAGCTCATGCTTCGAATCCGCGTCCGTCACAGTGCACGCATGGTTCGGCTTCGCTCTTCGGGTTGTAGCCCGTGCCGTGGCATTCGGTGCAGGGTGCTGGATCAGCCGTGTCGGTGGCTTTGCGCTTGGCGAGTAGAGCTTCGGCATGCTTCATCGCGGCGGCGTAGTTGCCGGGGTTGGCGTTCTTGGTGTTCGCTTTCGCGTCGGCTGGTGATAGGCCAGCTTCGATGAACTTCGCTTCGAGCGCCTTGGTCTGCTCGATCGTGAGCTTCGCCGGTGCAGCTGGCGTAGTTGGCGTGGCCGCGCGCTGCTGCTGTTCGCGGCGTTGTGGTGGTGATGCCTTCGCTGCTGCTCCGTCGTCGTCCTCTTGTGCGATGCCGAGCAGTGACGTGAGGCCGTAGCGGCGTGCGTAGGTGATGGCACTACCAACGGCCTGAGCATCGCCCCCATTCACCGGCATGGGCATACCTGGATCGGCGAGCCACTCGCCGCTGTCGGCGTGGATGAGAACGGTTCGTACCAGCGCGGCTCGATCGGTGACCGTTGCGGGCTGCAGGAACGTGATGCCATTCGTAGATAGCGGCTCGCGTACCGCTTCGAGTACACCGGCGAGTGTCGCGTACTGGTACGAGTGCGAACCACCGCTCTTGTGTTTCACGTCGGCTTTCTTGTCCTTCACGACCTTGCCGAACGCGCCCTGGGCCTTGGACAGTGCAGCGGCAATCTGGCCGATCGTGGCGCTTGCGTTGTCGAGTCCGGATGGCGCGACCATGTCGGGCACTACCGCGAGGGGTGTTGCCTGTGTGGGCTGGGCGGTCATGCTGCACCCCCGAAATCGTTGGTGCGTGCGAACGGCACCGAGCGTCCACCCTGGATCGCCGTGAGACGCGGTGGGAGGTATGCGACCTCTGCGGTGTCAGTGGTGATCACGGGTCGGATCTCACGCATGTAGGCGTCGAACTCGGCTGGTGTGTGGATGACACGTGGGTGTCGTGTGGTGGTGATACGATTCGTCATGATGATGCCCCTTCCAGTGGCGTTATTGGATTGGTCGACCCGGTGTGCTTACTCGAGCGCTTGCCGGGTCGACTTTGTTGTTGGGGAGGTGTGTTCCTGACGCTCGCCGCGTGTGGGTGACTCGTCGTGCTGGTGGGTGAGCGCGGCGAGGGCGAGCGTCAGGAAATCGATGGTGAGATTCGCGAGGAACCACAGCGCAACGAATTGCAGCGTTGGTATGAGCAGTGGGTAGCTGTTCACGCTGCTGTCTCGCGGTCGTACGCTGCGTCGTGCGCGTCGTCGTCGGCAATGTCCGCGATGAGTTGTCCGCAGATATCGACGCATCGTTCGTCTGATTCGATGCAGCATGAGTGGCATAGGCCGGTGCTCATGCATTCACCGCGTCGGGTGTAGCACTCGAATGCGTGGTTGCAGTCGGGGCAGATGTCGCCGCTGGGCTTCACGCTGCGTCACCAAGTAGTGCTGATGCGGCTTCTTCTCTGCCGAGAATTCCGGCTTCGTGGTATCGCCGGATCATCTCGTCGGTTACCGGGCGTCGGCCTGCTTCCATCGCGTAGATGTAGCTTGCTTCCGTCTGGACCAACTCGGCCACCTTGCGGCCCACGAGGCCCTTGCTGCTACGTGCTTCACTGATCAGTTTGCTGCGATCCATCAATGTGCTCCTGTAGGACATCTGCAGGACGCATGATACATACACCACAGGACATATGCAAGGCACACGTCGTCCCGATTGTCGGACCTCGGTCCGGATACGGTAGTTGCATGTCCACCAACAACGACATCGCGCGACGCCTCCTAGCCGATTACGGCTTGACGTACGCCGACTTCGCACACCACGCCGAGGTCACTGAACGGACGGTTGGGCGATGGGTACGCGACGAGGCGAACGCCCCGCACAAAGCGATACGGCGAGCGATCACCAAGCTCGGAGCGGACCCGGCTGCCTATGGCATTCGCGGCATCAGCATCACGCCCCAGGCTCAAGTAGCGGCACCGCTGGTGGAGCAGGATCGGCACGACATGATTCTGATGGCTGCTCGGATCGAAGCGATGGAGCAGAACATCCTCTCGCTCTGCGATCACTTCAACATCGACACGAAAGCCGTGACGCTCGTATGAACCGCATCCTGGTCGCGTTGGTAGGTCTGCTCGTGTTCGCGCCTACAGTGAGCGCAGCGCCCGTGCTGAACCCACCCACGCCCGAATCACTACGCGACAGTCGCCCGCTGTTCAGCTGGACCCTCGCGAGTGATGAGCGCGCGAACACCATCACGGTATCCACCTCTGCAGCGGTAACGCCCGAGGGCGAGTTCTTCGACGAGAACCGCGTAACCGGTGACGCACTCACCGACCTCACACAGTGGCAACCCACGTCGCGACTCAGCGCCGGAGCGTACTACTGGAATCTGCAGTGGTACAAACAGGATTTCTCGCAGCAGGGCTACACACCGCCCAGCGCGTTCACGATCCCGCTGCGGCTCGAGGGGGCGCGCGTGAGTGTGACGCAATCCAAGTACTTCGATACCGAGGTGAGCTATAGCGTGGTGTCGAATGCGAAGTCGATCGTTACGACTTGCACGGTGCTGGATGGTGTGCGTGTGGTGCGGCGTAAGTCGAAGCGGTTGCCGTTCCCGACGCCTGGTGTGCGCGCGAAGGGCTCGTGCATGATGGCGGTTCCGGATGCGTTGAACGGGAAGCGGTTGCGTGCTGTGGTGAAGGTCGTTGCGGGTGTGAAGTCGGTGAGCGCGTCGAGGGTGTTCACGGCGCGCTAGTCGGAGGATGTGATGATTGCTGCATCCCGCACCCTGAGCAGTGCGGTGATTGCACTGGTGGATAGGTCTACGCAGGTTTGCGCTTGAGCCTTTCGAGATTCCGCCGCACGCTTGAGGTCACGCAAGCTCATCGTGAGGTGAGCGATTATCGGACATTCATGCTGGCAGGCTCGTTCCATGCCATGATCATGCGGCCCATTTGGGGGAGGTCAACCCCATCGGTACGATAACGCTCGCGTTGACAGGTCTGTGACAGGTAGTTGACAGGTCGCGCGTGATTGGTTGCGCACTCACACACCAGGATCATCGCTAGTGCGACGGTCACCACTACGCCGATCCAATACATCAACGCGCTTCTCAATCTCCGTTGTGCGTTCACTCACAGCCTCAAGCGTGGCTTCCACCCGATCCACCGCGTCACGCAGCGACGAACCACTGTTGGGTTGCAGTTCGTGATGTACGAGATCGTTCGTTGATTCGATGCGCTTCGCGAGGCGGTACACGCCCAGCGCTGCGCGACCGATCACACCGAGTGCGACGAGGATGGCGGCCACTGCCCCGAATCCCTGAGCTGCGTTCACGAGCTGATCCATCAACCAACCTTTGGCCTACGGACTGCGTACAACGCCTTGTAGAACCGTGCTCGCTTGAGCACGTATCCGATGGGGAAGCCGGGGCCGGGGTCCCAGTGTCCACCTTCGGGAAAGTCGCGGTGGCATGCGATGCCGTGTGTGGTGCTCATCTTGAGCGGGATGTTCTCTTCGCGGCTGATGTACGCGATGAGCTTGGCTACTGCTGCGAGTTGCTTGCGTGCTTGGCGTGTGTCGGGATCGCGGAGCCATCGTTTCGTGGGCCATGCTGCGCGGCCGATCATTTCGATGCCGATGCCGATGCTGTTCGCGCCCTTGGCGTGGTACACCAGGTCGATGTGGTACGCACCGCGCCCGATGAGGCCTTCGCCGTCGACGACGTAGTGGATGCCGAGGTTTGCGCGTTCGAGGTATGTGAGGATTCCGACGATGTCGGTGATGCCTGGGTGGTCGTGTGATTCGGTGCTGTGCAGGATGATCACGCGGCGCTTGTTCGTGCCGTGTGCTTGTGCGTGTGGTGCGCGGTCGACTGCGATTTTGGGTGCGAGCGAGGCTGGCATTTCAGGATGCCTTTGCGTAGCCGACGAGTACGACGATGAGTGTCGCGAATGCGACTGCTACGTCTGCTGGCATGGTGATGCCGAACTGGTCGAGGGTCCAGACGAGGATCGTGCAGATGGTTCCGGTGATTCCAACGGCTGCGATTTTGGGGTGGATCTGGGAGGGCTGCATACGCCCGTGTTCGCGTGTGGGGCTTGTGGGTGCCTACATCCGTGCACACAGCCGGGACTGTGACCGAGTTACGCCGCGCGACCCATCAGCGTGTAGCCGTAAGACATGGCCTGCAGCGGGTTGGTGCCATGCACGAACACCACGAACAGGTAGCCCGCCGTCGTTACCGTCGTGTCCACGCCGATATCCATGTATTGCGTGTTCGCGGCCGTAACCGACATCGATACGTCGCTCAGCGTGGTTACGGTTGCAGCGCCTCCGATCGTGCCGGTAGCGCCGACGCTCGTGATGCGTCCAACCTGTGCCTGCAACGTGCTGTCGGTCGGGTCGATTTCGGTCTGACACCAGCAACGCAAGCGCATGACCACGCCATTTGGACCCCAATCAGCAGGGTCGAGGTAGAACGCAGTCGCCGCAGCACCGGCAGTTCCGTAGTAGTGCGCAGCGCCACCGTTGCCGATGACGAACGCGGTAGTGCCAAGAGACGAAGATGCGCGGGTCGCTCGCTCGCTGATGACCTGGAACGGCTGGGGTGTCCATGCCACGAGTCCAGGTTGTGTGTCATCCGCCGCGAGCACCGCACCATTCGGCGTACCAGTCGGCGGCTTCGTGATCTTCGTCAACAATCCCTTCTCAACACGATCCACCTGCCCCGCCAACCCCGACAGGTCCGTAGCCATCCGCTCCAACCCCGCGAGGCTCGCCGGCAATCCACTGGACATACTCATCGTGGCTTCCTCACAGTCACAGCACCAGGTGACTCGATACCACTCTCATCCACGATCACCTTCGCGCTCGATACAGCTTGCTGGACTTCCCATTCGACGCCGTCACTGAAATGCGCGGTGATGGTGTCGCCGATGTCGTAGTCGTCGTACAAGCGTGGTGCGTTCTCATCGGGAGCAATCGTGTACTCCGCGACCGCGCGCCGCGACCCGAACCGATCTACCAGTCCTTGCGTGCGTAGCCCTAGAACGGTCTGCGAGGTCTCACCCGTGAAGCTCGTGTACGCGATGCGTCTACGTACCGCTGCGATGCTTGCCGCGTTCGTACGCGACTCCTGCGTCAGCAACTCTGCATAACCACGCTGGTCGTTGCCGACGCTCGCTGTGTTCCGCGTGCGACCCATGTCGGTGCAGTTCGCTTCCGTCCCCGGTCCGTACGCGAATAGCGCATCCGTCACTACGCCACGAGTCGGTGAGGCGTACAACTCAGCGATCTTCCCCGCCGCGAGCTCTATCGGGCGGCTCCATGTTTCGACGCCGTCGAGCATCCCGAAGAATTGACTGATGATGCTCGCGATGCTCGGGATGTTCGTGCGCGCGTCGAGGTCGATGCTGCTGGTCGCCGTGATGTTCGCGTGATCAACTCGAATGCCGGTCTCACCATCGGTCAGGTTGGTTTCGTCGATCATGTCGAAGATCAACTCACCCAAGTCTGTGGGTGCGAACTGTCCGAGTGTGAAGCGTTGCGCGAGGATCTCCATCGGCTCAATCGCAGTCGCGAGTAGCAACCCAGCCGCGCCCTGTACTTGATCCACGATCACCGGCGCGTACACCCGCAATACGCGATCAGCATCCCCACCAGTCGGCGAACGATACGCTTTGATGTACGCCTGCACATCCGCATCATCACCCGAAGTAGCCGCAATCGTCTGTGCCGCATCGGTCTCGAGCGGCAACCCAATCACTAGCGACGTGGGTACACCGCCCTCAGCCTCAGCGACCTCGAACCCATCCCACTCAGTGATCCCACCAGTGAGCAGCGGCGTGCCATTCACATCGACCAAGTCGAGCGTCCATGAGGGAGATGTATCGGTCACTACCCGATCACCTCGGCCGACATCCGACGCTCCCGTACCGTGAGTGTGTTCGCGCTCGTCTTGAAGCGCGCTTCAACCAGGTGCCATCCCGAAGCCAACTGTCCGATCTCAAGGTGCGCCGCGTTGGTGCCCGTTGGGTTGCCGGCGATACCTGTGGTGATGTCCGAAACGTCGGATCCTGATCCGGCCGCAGCCGCGAAGAACTGATTGGTCGCTCCAGAGTTGCTCTGGATAGATGAAGAGGTGATGCGTGCGTACACAGTTGCGAGTGTAGATTCGCACCCGCCAACAGCCGGAGCGCCGTTGGTCGCGTTGCGGTACTTGAGTTGTGCGCCGTCTACGTACACGGTCACGCCTTGCGTTCCACTTGCGACACTGATTTTCCAGTGAGCTTCGATGAATAGGCGCACACGTGATGTTGAGCTCGGCACATACACGAGCAGAGCGTCTGGAGTAGCGAGACGCGTGTACGTGGTGCTGGTCGTGGTCTCCGCAGCCGTCGTGTACAACCCAGCCGCTCGTCCTCCACCCACCGGGTTCAGGTTACTGATCATCGCGGTGGTGATCGTCGTAGACGTAGCAGGACGACGCACAGCAGCGATCGGTACCAACCCAGTCGGAATCGCGGGCCAGTACTGAGCGTCGAGCTGATGCGCCGCCGAGGCGTTCGGTGTGCCATCCACCACACGGAACTTGAAGCCCGTGTACGAACCCGAGAAGTCCTGATCCGCGACCTCCACACACAACAAGTCGATGCGTGGATTCGTGGGGTCACTGGTCGTCCACGTGAGGCCACCATCAGCGAGCGTATTGAACGATGCTGCGAGCCGGGCGAGGTACACACCCTGATGCGTTGCAGCACGCGGATCAACCAAGCAACTACCCGCAGCGATATCAACCGACTGATTCGCACCAGCCGCGCGCTGCGTCACCGCCATCTGCCCAGCCTCAAGCAACCCCGGCAACGAGTTACCAAGCGTGGCGAGACGCACCATCTGCCCATCAAAAGTACCAGGCACAAACCCCGGCAAAGCGGACACAACACTAGACGATGGCATGACTACCCCCAACTCGATTTCATATTTGCGCGCAGCTTCGTGGCGCTCGTGTAACCAGACCCAGCAAGCTGCAACGGATTCACACCCAACTGCACGCTCCACCACGTCGACTGACTAGCCCGCAACGCCCGAATCGGAGTTGAACCGTTCAACGTCACGGTGCGTTCCCACAAGTCGATCTCCCAGTAATCACCCGCAGCGATCGACCCATCGAACACCAACCGCTCACCCGTCAACTGATTGATCAGGATCGGATTCGTCAGTGGTCCGAATGCCTGTAGCACGGGGTACGCTTCGGGGAAATCACCGACGTGATTCACCTCGAGGTCACCACCAGCTGATGCGGTGATCGTGAACGGAATCGATAGTGGGATCGTGAACCCACCACCACCAGCCGACAATGGCGCGCTATCCACTACCGTGGCGGTTGCGTCCTCTGCGAATGGCTTCGACGATGCGAGCTGCAGATTCCACATCCACCCCGCGTTCTGAATACTCGACGCCAGATCACTCGGCAACGACAATCCGCTCAACACGATTGGGTCAACTGCGCCGCGATTCGTCCACTCAAGCGTGCCATCACCCAGCATCAATGAGTTCACACACCGCACCAAGCTTGAACGCGATGCCTCAACCGCAGCAGCACTACCATTCTCAGGACGTGTCTGTAGCGTCACGTTCAGCGTGCCACCACTCTTGAACGGCTTCCGGATCCGTGCGCCATGCTTCTGCGTACGATCACTGATGCGTGCACGAACCTGAGCGTTGAACGCGATATCTTTCAACCGGGTCACCGCACCATCCACACGTGTGAACGTGAACACACCACCAGGCGTAGTGAACGTGTACTCGACGCTGTTATCCCTCATGCGCCAAACCCAGCGGATTGCACCGCGAATAGTGCTTGCCGAGACACGGCCCAGATGTCGACCTTGGGCGTGTGGAAATGCATCTCGAGGTTCATGCCGCTACCACTCAACCCCGCTTCGCGCATCACGTTCGCACGATTACGCTTGTCAGACGCTGAGTTACCGAGCGGGACGAGAGCTTCCGCACCAGCCTCACCCACACCGATGATCTGCGCACCACTGAAGATGCCACCAGCAGCGTTCCAACTGATCCCACTCGGAACCTGAAAACCTGTGTCAGTACCTGGGATCGTGAACGATTTCATGTCGATGCTGATGCTTGGCAACCGAATCGACTTGATCGCACTCGCCAACGCAGAACCAAGCGACTTACCAGCGTTCGTTGCCAACTCTGCGAGGTCACCGGGGAGCTTCGCGAACAACGCCACCACCGCACCCGGCGCACTCTTGATCGCGTTCGTGATCGCCGTCTCAATACCATTCCACGCGCTCGACGCGCCAGTACGGATCGACGACCAGGTATTGCTGATCGATTCCTTGATCGATCCCAGCGCACCACTCACACCACTCTTGATGCCTTCCCACACGCCACTGATCACAGCGCTGATCGCATCCCAGTACAGCTGCACGGCGGCTTTGTACGCCTTCCATGCCAACTCAAGCGTGGCTTTCATGTTCGTGAGCGCGAACGAAACGATGCCCTTGATCGCTTCCCACGCGCCGCTGAGCATCGTTTTGATGCCTTCCCACGCGCCACTCCAATCACCACGAATGAGTGCCATCGCGGTCTGGATGAACCCCTTCACGTAGGTGAGGTAACCGCTGATGATGCGGCTGATCGCACTCCATGCCTGCTCGGCGTACGCACTGATCGCTTCGCCGTACTTCGCCCAAAACGATTTCGCCCAGTCGACCCACACCGTCACCGTTGCCTTGAGCGCTTCGAGCGTGGCTGTCACTCCACTCTTGATGCCTTCCCACGCAGCAGTGACACCGTCTCGCACCGTCTCGGAGTTGCGCCACAACAGTACGCACGCAGCGACGAGCGCCACGATCGCGATGATGATCAACCCAACCGGGCCAAGTAGTGCAGCGAACACCGGCATCAGCGCACCAATCGCACCCACGAGGGTACCGACGACGATGAGCACCGGCCCCATCACCGCAGCAAGCGCCGCAACGATCGCGATGACCTTCTTCGTCGTCGGACTGAGCGCCTCAAACTTCGCAGCCCAATCACCAATCTTCTCAGTGAGCACACTCACGGCAGGCATGAGTTGTTCCACGATGCCAGCTGCGATGCCTGCGAGTTGGTCCTGCATCACCGCCCACTTCTCGGTGCTGGTGAGCTTCGCAGCGCCCGCGAATTTCTGGCCCAGTGCTTCCGCTACCAGTGCTTGGCGTTCGCCTGCTGATCCGGCTTTGTCGAAGCTGGTTTGCAGCTTGCTCATCGCCTCTTCGCTGAGCTTCACGCCCTTCGGGAGCAGGATCGTGCCTTGGTTCGCAGCTGCCATCGATTTGGCGTACAGCTTGCCTGCAGCAGCAGCGTCGGTGCCGGTCGCTTCCGCGAAATCCACCATGCTCTTGGTGGCCGTCTCGAAGGTCTTCTTGCCTTCCTTCGTCTTCGTGTCGATCGATCCAAGGGTGAGCAGCATGTTCGCGCCGCTCTGAATCACCTGATCGTCGATACCGCTCTTGCGCTGCAACGCGCCTGCGAGTTTCTGTACGCCACCGACACTGACGAGGCTCTTCGCGCCGATGCGTGCGAGGCTCGATGCGGTGTTCGCGTTCGCTTTCTCGATCGAACCGAGCTCTTCCACGCCGATCTTGCCCATCAGCAGTAGCGGGGCGGTGACGCCGAGGCTCATCTTCATGCCGACGCCCTGCATCGAGGAGCCGACGCTCTGCATCTTCGCGCCAGCACTGATCATCTTGGACTGTGCTTGCTGCAAGCCCTGTGACAGCTTCGCGATGTCCGCGCTGATACGGACTTTCAGTTCGCCGAGATCCATACCGGCCGGGTTCGCTCACCCGGCGAATGGGTGCCTACGCGTCGTCAGCATCCTCAGCACGGATACCAAGCTCAGCGAGCGTCAACGTATGCACACTCGAACCGCACTGCATATACGTGAACCAATCCACCCCGAGCAGTTCCGCAGCTAGGAACGTCGCGCGTAGCTCGGGATGGGCTTTCAGTTTCCCTTGGTACGCGCCACCGCAGCATCACCGAGATCAGACAGGTTGAACGCTGTCATCAGCACCCGACTCGCCGCACCAGGATGCTCAGTGAGCAGGTAATCGCGATCCGCCGGTTCGAACGCGAGCTTCTTGGTGAACGGGTCAAGGATCAGATCCGTGATGTACGGCGCGATCACGTTCAGTGGCAGCTTGATCTCGCCCTGGCCGTGCTGATCGAAGCTCATCATCTCCGCGAGCACTTCCGTGCGCTGCGTCACATCCAGCTCACGTACCAGCACACCATCCGGTGCGATTGGGTCATCACCGGTCTGCCACTCCGGCAGGTCCACCAGTTCGCTCTTACGGGACGCGCTGCCCATTGCTCGCTGTCGCATACTCATGCCGACATACTCCTACTAGCCTCGGGGATAGATCCGGCCCTTGCCGGTCCAACTGATTTCCTCACGCACCAGATCCGTGAGTGATTGCGCGATGCTGTCCTTCGTGATCAACGCGAACGTCTCGTACCGCGTACCACTCGTCTCTGATGCCTTCAACACGAGCACGAGTTTCGTGCCAGCGTCGAGACGATCGAACCAAGCCTGATCAGCCCACTTGAGCTTCAATGATCCCGACGACTTGCCCATCATCGTGGTCGGAACTTCCCACTCATCACCGAACTCACTGTCGTCGACAGTGCTCACTTCGATGTCAGCGGACCACTCGGTACCACCAGCGACACTCGATACCGGCAGGTATGCGCCATCGACCCTGACATCGTCAGATGGAGCCAGCGGCGTGTTGAACACCACGCGTCCACCGACGTGCTCGAGCGTGTACTCAGTCGTCGCGATAACGTCGTACCCACCGCCATCATCAACTTCCACCACAACACTCGTGGCGTCATCCCAGTACCGCTTCGCAGTGTTCGTGATCTCGTACGTCGTCTGATCACCCGTATCAGTGCACGCCTCATTGGAGAACGAAACAGGCGTGCCGTCCGCTGCGAGAATCCTGGCGTCGTATCCCTTGAGGCCAGCCATCCGTTATGCGGGCGGTGTGAGCGCGCCCTTACCCATGATCGTCATCTCGACAGGGATCAGGTTGTTCACCGCAGGACTCACGCTGATCTTCGTCACCAGCGCCGTACCCGCGTAGTACGCCGAACCGGTCGTGTAGAACCGAGCCGACACCGTCGAACCACCGAGCAGCGCAGTTTGGCACGCTGCCTGATTCGTGTCCGACAAGTTCAGCTTGCCCTTGATCGATCCGCTCCACTTCTTCGTGGTCGGTGACGGGTCTTCCCACGCATCTCCGAACTCGGCGTCGTCCTCCGTGTTCAACTCAACGTCGAGGCTCCACTCGTTGATGTCACCTGTAGCGGTGCCAGCGAGTCGGAACGATCCTTCGTAGCCTTTGAGGCCAGCCATGCGCAAACACTCCTGCGATCGGGTTCCCTCCGACGATTCGGTTGTGCGCGTTGTGGGTGCCTACCTATAGGCTCGCGTGGGTGACGAGACGGGTACGCGATGAGGGCAGGGAAGTCCTGGCGGTGGTGATCACTGCAGTAGCGTTCGTGTGCGCACTCGGGCATCGATGGATCGTTGATCGCACACGGCTCTTGGCTGATCCCGACGCAGCCGAGTTGTGTCCTATATGCGACACACCCGCCACCGATGCGCGCATCGCAGCACGCGACGTAGTCACGGATCAGCGTGGCGTGGTGATCGACCTACGACGCAGCAACACGGACACGTAGCTGCATCACACCATGCCGAGTGCGGCCATCCACGTCACGGATCACCTGGCTCTGCTCCACTTCGCACGACTCCACCACACAGCCGGAAACGCTGAGGTTGTACTCGTCGAGCAGATCACCGATACGCGCCATGATCGCGGACGTTTCCTTCGATCCTGCGTACTGGCTCCACACATGAATCGTGCACACCACGTTACGCCCGTCCGCTTCGAACGTCGCATCCTTCACCGCCGTCGACTCACCGATCTGCACATAGGGATACGCGAGTGGTGTCGGTACCTCATCCCACACGGGAGCCATCGCTGTGAGTGTCGCATCACCATCAAGGCGTGCATACACCGCAGCAAGCACAGCATCCTCAATACCGACCAGGCTCATCCGTCACTCCCCGTTACCCGTCGTGCGTGCTTGATCAGCGTGTCGCGATGCTTCGCAGCGTGCTCCTCACGAGCAGGCGTCATATACGGCTGCGCCGGTGTCCCCTGCTCAGCAATCTTGTGCTGCACCGCGTACGCTGCTGATTCGTCGCCGAGCTTCTTCCGCGCCCAAGCGAGCAGCGGTCCGATCGGTGCCCAGTGCGGAGCCGCACCGAACTCCACCGCTTCCGCATATTCGGTACTCGCCTTCACATCAACGGTGACATCATCCACAGCGTGCGAGCCGATGGACGTGGCGAGACGATTGAACGCGGTGGTACCGTTGTCGCGTAGGTTCTTCTTCGCGGACGTTTCCACGCCGAGCGCGGTTTCGTTCACCGCATCACCAAGCGCCTCGACGAGCTTCGCACCCGTCAGTTTCAACGCTCGTGCGAGTTCATCATCACCTGTGATGGATACTTCCATCAGGCACTCACCGGGCGTTCCTCAACACAGTCCAGCTCGAGCCAGCGTGATTCCTCACCGACGTTGCGCACACCAATGATCTGGAAGATGCGGCTCCCCCACTTGACGCGCATACTCATCGCTACACCAGACTGGTATCGCGTCATCACACGATGCGTGACACTGCCTTGCAACTGTCCGTGCTGATACGCCTCACGCGCACTGATCGGCATCACCGACGCCCACACCGTCGCGTGCGTGCTCCAAGCTCGCGTGACACCACCACGATCATCATCAGTGTTCGTCAGCGTCTCGATCACAATGCGATGCCGCAACGCACCAGGACTGTTACGAGCTCGCGCCACTAGATCTGCACGATCCGGTACGGCTTCGCGAATCGCTTCGCTCGAGCTTCCGCATCAGGATCACCGTCGATCATGCTGCGTACCATCTCGATCACAGCTTCACGCAGCGCACGTGGCACGTCCGATGCAGCACCGTACCCGGCTACGTATCGCACGATCAGCGTGTTCGTGGTGCGAGGCGTACCGGTGGGCCATTCGCTATCGGTGTTCAGCGCGAAGCCACCTGGCTCGCCGTACGTGTCGACGTGATAGTTCGCAGCATTCACGACCGTCGCGGTTGAAGCATCATCGTAGTGCGTCACACTCGTGATGGATTGCAGCACTGGGCGTGGTAGCTCCACGATATCGTCGGGAAGCTCATCAAACGCCACTTCCAGCGTCTGCGTGATCAACGCACGATTCGTGTACGCCTCGATCTCTTGACGCGCAGCGATGATCGCTGCAGTGATCTGCGTGTCACGAGCTGTGCCATCGATTGACAGCGCCGTTTTGGCTTCGTCGGCCGTGACGGGTTCCGTCGCTGGTTGGGTGTGAACCTTGAGCTTCACTTCGCTCCACGCTTGCGGCGCTGTGGAGCTTTCTGCGCGGTGTTCTTCGCTGGCTTCGTAACCGGTGCCTGCTCCGCTACGGGTGCGGCTACGGCCTTGCGAGGCGCATCAGCCAGCACCGCTACACCATCCGCAAGGAAAGCCCCCGCCAACTCAGTGCTGAGGGTGTACTCCTCACCAGCTAGGAACGCCTCAGCGTGAATCCCATCGTCACACCCGGTCGCGTTCTGCGTCATCGTTACTCGCATGATTCCTCCTCACGACAATGGGGCCAAGCTGAGCGAACGCCCAACCCAGCCCCATCACCACTATTCGATGCCTGGTTAGGACACGTAGATCTGAGCGTCCGCAGCCGTTGCGTGACGCGCGTCACCGAGCAGCGCGACCGCACCCACGAGATTCGCACCACTCGCTGAGGTCGACACGAGCGACAGCTTCACGAACTGCTTCGCCCCGAGATATCCGATCTTGGCCGTGTCCTTGTCACCCGTAGCGGTGAGCGTTGCACCCGCCTCGGTACCGATGAGATCAGCATCCGCGACAGCGGTGTACGAACCACCCGACGTAGCGCACTCAGTGATGAGTGGCACGAGCGTGGCATCTGCGAGCGCACCCGCAGCGATCACGAACTCGACACTCTCGAACCCGGCCGTATCGATGACCTCACCGACCGTGGTGGTATCCGTCGTGATGCTCTGCGGCGCAAGCGCCACGATTGCCTTCACGCTGTGATGTAGATCCTTGCTCGCCATGTTCGGCTCCTGTATCGCGTTTGAATCGTAGGGACTAGCAGCCTTGGATCAGGCCGACATGTATCCGACCTTGATGGCTTCCGGCAGCACAACCTGGCCACCGCTTCGACCGAAGAACTGGAACCCGATGACACCCTCGTCAGCGAACTTCTCCACCAGGCGCTGCACTTCCATCTGCGTGCGGTCACCCCACACGTAGGCTCGCTTGAAGTCACCCACAGCGATGCTGTTCGATGCGGATGAGATGGCTGGCATGTCGGGGATCAGCTTGTACGGACGGCCGAGGATCGTGCCGGGTGCGGTGCCAACTGCGTCGGGCTGCCACGTCAGGCGACCGTCACCATCGACCACCTGGCGTACCGCGCCGAGCGTGCCGAGGTTCATGATCCACGTGGCGTTGTTGAAGTACGCGGTCTTCAGTGAATGCAGCAGTTCGACCATCTTCCCGTACGTCGGGATCGTGGTTGAACCGAGCTTCGCGCGTGCAGCGATCACCGCAGCGTTCGTGAGAATGCCCTCGGCTTCCTCGACGCCGGTGCCACTGACGAACTCAGCGCCTTCCTTGACACCGAACTGCTCGCCAGCTTCCTCGTTCATGATCTGCTCGAGGTTGACTTCACTGTCGTCGAGGTCTTCGCGGCTGATCTTGACGAGTGCGTGCATCGCGTGGATCGGGATGCGCTCGCGCCCTACGGTCCAGCCGGTGGTCTCGGAGCGTGTGGAACCCTCGCCGACGCGAACGGCAGCGAACTGACCGGTGCGCTTCGGGTAGCTCACTGCACCACGGCTGGTCTTACGAACCGTGACGATGTCGCGGAACTCACTGACTTCGGTCGCGGCCTTGATGATCTCAGCAACGCGCTCGTCTGGTGCGAGGAACCCACCAGTGGTGTCGTCACCACGTGTGAGGGTCTTCAGCGATTCTGGGGCTGCGTCGTTGCCCTTGCGCATGAAGTCCATGAACGCGTGCTTGTACTCTTCGCCACCGCGACCGCTTGCGGTTGCTGGTGCGCCACCTGGGCGGGAGAGCTTCGTTTCGATCTCGTCGAAACGGCCGTTCATCTTGTCGATGGCCTGCTTGGTTTCCGCGCTGGCTTCGCCGAACTTGGCGATCTCCGCGTTCTGCGTCTCGACTGCCTTCTCGAAGTGCGAGAATGTAGCCTTCATGTCGTCGTGGAGTTGCTTCACCTCGGACGGTGCGATGGCGCCTGTCATGCGGAAACCCTTTCGGAGAACTTGGCGCTCATCTCTGCGATGAGCGTCTTCACTCCGGCGAGTTCCACGGGATCAATGGTGGGTGCCTGCACGAGCTTCGCTTCGGGGTCATCCTCACCAGCGGCAGGGGTAGCAGCTTCGAGCAGCGCGCCGAGTGCGTCATACGCTGCCTGCACCAACCCGGCATTCTTAGCGCTCAGCACCTTTCCGGCTTTCTCGGTGTCGGGGCCGAGGTTGAAGGCGTGCTTCACCGAGTCGATTGTTGCGCCGGGATTCGCGGGGAACGTCACGACGCTCACTTCCCATAGCTCCACCGCGAGGATGCGCAGCACACCGGCTTTCGCGTCGAACACTGCGCCACCTTCGGGGATGTTGAACCCGATGCTCATCGATTTGAGCGCGCCTTGCTTCATCAGTGCGTGCGTGTCGCGGCCGAGTGGTACGTCGAGGTTGATCTCACCCTCAGCGATCAGGTGCCCGGAACCATCGACGCTGAGATGGATGACGCCGATGGGCTTCGACGGGTCATGCTGGTACAGCATCACGAACGTCGGCCCATCCGTCTTCAACGTCTGATCGAACGCGCCCTTCTCGATCACCTCGTGATGCCGATCGAGCACACCAACCGCTGAGGCGATACCGGTGAACTTCGCGACGTTCGCGCCGTTCTCGGTTTCCTCCACGGCTTTCAGCTGCAGATCATCGAACGCGAGGTTCTTAACGACGGGCGCGGTGGGTGGTGCGGTGGTGACAGTCATGCCGCACCGGTTCACGCTATCCGCGTGTGGGTGCCTACGCTGGCACGTACCCTACCGTGCACTCGCACTGGATCACGTTCCCAGCTTCCGCACCATTCGCGCTGTCACCAGGAAACTCGAGTTCGTCACCGTTGATGATGAACAACTCATCCATCCCGACCGTCTCACCATCCGCATCAGCGTGTGCTTCGCGGGTGTTGGGGCCTCGGTTACTGATCCATTCTTTCCGCAGATCCAACCCAGTGGATTTTGCGCCTGCGACACTGCCTGCGTTCGAGGCTTGCACGATCTCAGTACGCGCAATGACCTCACTGCGGCGGGGGATGATCTGATCGAGTTGCTGCGCTTCGATGAGTTGCCCGATATCGTACGTCGACAGGCCATCATTCACGCCCTGTTCCACGATGCGTTTGATGTCGTTCTTCGTGGTATCGGTCACGCGTGTGACCTTCGCAGCGGTTGCCTTGCGAACATACGCGAGCACACCATCACGCCAATCCGTCAGCGCCTTCGACTTCTCCGCTCCACCGAGATCACGGATCGCTTGCTCGGCGAATGGCTCAGCGATCTGCAGCGCCATCGCTTCGAGCATTATCGCCCAATCCTTCTTCCCCGCGTCGATCGCTTTGTTGGCTCGCGCGATCAGTGCGGGTGGGGTGGGTGCGTCCTTGATGGCTTTCACCACAGCTGTCGTCTCAGCTTTCAGGCGTGTCTCAGCCGTCGACCTCGCTCGCGACAGTAGCTTCCCGCGTTGCGCATCCACACGCTTCCACTGCAATTCCTTGGTCGCATTCGTGGACTTGATGCGCTTCTCGCCAGAAGAGCTCGGTTCTGGATCGTCCTCCGGATCCTCGGCAGGCGGTTCACCCTCACCACCATCAGCGGGTGGTGTCGTGGGTTCCGTTGCTGCGCCGAGTGGTGCCATGCTGAACGGCACGAGGATCACATCACCCAACCCGTTCGGGAGCTTCTCGAATCCCTTGATCGCACGCTTCTCATCAATGGTGAGATCCGACGCGTTCTCAGCGCGTTCCCACCGCTTATCCTCATCCTCTTGTAGCGCGTCGATGCTGTCGGTGAGGTACACCAGGCGTACGTCGTCACCGAACATTGGTGCGAGCCACCAGTTCAACGCATCCCGCACGTCATCGAGTTCGGGTAGTACGCCTACGGTGTACAGCACGCGATGCGCTTCGCTGGCGTTGTTGTACTTCTTCTCACCCGCACCACTGAGGAACTCTGCTGGGATGTTGATGACCTGAGCGAACTTGAGCGCGAACATGCGTTGCGCTTCGAGCATCTCCATATCAGCAGGCGAACGACCAGCAGCCTGATACTTCAACCCAGCTTCGAGCAACTGCGGCTTCCCCGACTGGCTCGACATTCCCCACGAACGCATCGCCTTCTTCAACCGCGCGAACGCCTTGTCCGATACCTCCTCGTCACTGGTGAGGAAACCGGGTGGGATACCACCATTCTGCAGCAGACCCAGGTTGAAATCTGCGGCGCTGTTGGCTTGGTCGATGAATCGTGCAGCAGCTTCGAGCGGGCTAAATCCGTACCAATCATCGATCGGGTTGAAGCGAGGCAAGTGCAGCACGTCACTCGCAGCCATCGTGGTTTTTTGTGAGCCGATCTGGTACTCGTACCCCTCCACCGGGTCCACGGGTGAGCGACCGGGGAGGATTTTCATGCGCTGTACTTTCAGGACGTACAGTTCGCGTGGTGGCCCGCTGGGCTTCTCGTTACGGGCGAGGTAGAACTCTCCACCGATCAGCCGCCACTTCACCAGTTCGCGGATGAGTGTGGTGCCGCTCATGCGTGGGCTGGGTCGCTCGAGCAGGTCCAGCATCGGATGCGTGTCGATCGGTTCCCACTTGCCCCGGACCTTCTTTTCGACTCCCCAGTCGACGGCTCCGGCTGCGTTGCTGAAGATCTCAACCGCCGAGAACACGTCGGGGTTGTTCATGTACCCTTCGCGGATGTACGCGTCGATGTCGGTGGCGCGGTATTGAGGTCGCCCGCCGTAATACGCGAGGGTTGGTGTCGCGATGGGGGATTCTTTGCGGCGCGTGAAGGGGAAGCGTGGCATCCCGCCATATGCGTCAACGCGTCGTGTGGGTGCCTACGACTACCTATGTATGTGCAGCACAGCGTTCGAAGGTGTGTCACCTGCTGATACAGCCGCGTAGCGTGATGCTCGCGCATCGCATTCGGGACACACAGCGTTCGGATCCATCTTGGCTACCGCACCGAGTGGTACCCATTCACGCCTACCGTTCCAGGTGTGTCCACTGGGACAGGTGAAGTGCAGCCATACGTCCATACCGTTCATGGTGTTCCTTGCGTCGATTGGTAATGGGGCGGCTCTACTACTATCTCGCGCTCGCCCCGTATCCTAAACGCGCGCACCGACGTGGTAGGTAGTTACCCTGGCGCTAGTCGAAGCTGTAGCTGCGTGGTTCCGAGCGGAACGGTGATGTGAGCGGTTTCGACGCATCCGACGCGGTGATCCTCCGCGATGCGCAGCGACTCGGCGCGATCGTAGCCTTGGTGAACAACGCCATGAGTGGCGCACAGCACATCGAAGCGGGTAACGGTCATATTCGCATTCTAGTCGAGGCTGCGTATCCGTGGTTCGCGTGACTTACGGGGGAACAGGAACGACAGCCCCCAGACCAGCGCATCCATACGGTCTGGCGACTCGTCGTCCTCAGGTGTCCAGTTGCACATTTGGTCCTCTAGTTCATCGAACGCGCCAACATGGTGGATGCGCTTCTTCTCGTACAGCGAAGCGATCGGCTCCGCTCGGGTTTTCTTGCCACGACTTGCACGCACGTCCTTGTACGAAACGTTCTCGTCGTGCTGCCTGACGACCTCCTCTACGAGATCGCCGCCGTTGTTGACCTCGCCGATGATGCGGTCGGCCTCGACGTCGTGAAACGCTTCGACGGCGCGACTCGCCCATACGCTCACCTTGGCTCGAACGGATCGGTCGTCAATGACGTATCCGTCTCCGTCGGAGCCAAGCGCGCAGATGACGATACCCGTTTCATCGCCTGTTGCCGTCACAGCAGGATCTACGGCAACCACGACACGGTCCAGCGTCACACCGTCGGGGATCTCTCGGACCCTGGTCTCATTTATCAGCGCGCGTTCCCACAACGCGTTGGGGTTCTCCTCAAGGATCTCGGCGTGCAACTCCTGCCGCCCGAGGGTGGTGCCTTCGTACTCGTCGAGGATGTCTTCGATGAATGATTCGGCGAGGTTCGCTGCGTTATCGTACGTAGTGCCCCGCGTGACGTGCGTGCGGTGGTGCGCGATGAGTTTCTTGAGCATCGCTTTGGGCTTGGGTGTGGTCGTCGCACAGATCCTCGGATCGTCACCAAGCCGCATCCCGAATTTCAGTTGGTCCCAAGTTTCTTTCATGTAGCGCCATGCGGCTACCTCATCAGCCCACCCCGCTTCATGCTGCGGGCCACGTAGACGCTCGGGTTCCTCGGCGCTGTAACAGGTGGCGATTGCTCCGGTGTGGAACGTCACGAGCCGCTTCGATGGTTCATACACCGGGCGCTGATGCTTCGGAAACACCGAGAGCAATCCGGATTCGCCTTGGATCATCACGTCACGCACATCAGCAGCGGTGGGGCCGACGAGTGCAATGCGGTTCCGTCCAGCGTCTACGATCTCGCGAACCCACTCAGCACCTACTCGGGTTTTGCCCCAGCCGCGTCCTGCGAGTGCGAGCCATACTCGCCAGTCTCCTGGGGGTGTGAGTTGGTCTGGTCTGGCCCAGAACGTCCAGTCCGATAGCAGTGCTTCGGCTTGCGCGTCAGTGAGTTGTGCGAGTCGCTTTGCTTGCTCCTGCGCGGGTAGTGCGGCGAATAGCTCAGCCTGACTAGCCATCCTTCGGTTTCAAACGCTCGATACCAGCAAGCAGCAAGTCCTTCGCACCACTCACATCCATCTCCACCGGCCCACCGTCTGCACCGGTGAGTTCTACCTTTGAGCGGTCAACCTTGCCCCATTCACCGGGATTCTTGCGCTGTAGGAATTCAAGCGCCGCCTTGTAGTCCCCCGGTATGTAGTTTCCCTCAGCGTCCGTGTAGCCCTTAGCGGTGGTCGTGATGGTCTGTACCATGTCGACTTCGCACTCAGCATCAGCGACATCGATGCTGGCGCGGAGCTTGCCGTAATCATTGTCGGGGTAGTTGCCGTCGTCGTTGGGTGCGCCTTGGCTCATCCAGAGATGCAGCGTACGGACGTTGATACCGCCGAGTGCGGCTGCGGTGGCGCGGGTGTTGCCGTCTCGGATCGCACTGACGATCTTGAGGGCGCGCTCGTCGGTGAGCTTGCAGGGTTTGGTGCGGCTTCTGCTCATGCTCGCCGGGTTCGAGCGCTGAGCGTGTGGGTGCCTACGACTCGCGTGGCTGCGTCTTCACGACGAACGGCGCACGTACACCAGCGGAGTGATACTCGGCAGCACGTAGAGCCATGTCGATGCGATCACTCGCAGAACGGTCAGCGGTACCGTGCAGCGATCCCAACGCGAGATCCTGACCACAACCCACAGCTGCGTAACCATCGGCCGGTATGCCTACCTGGTAGTCGCTTTCGATCTCGTACAGCGTGCCTCGGTACCCGACGAGGAAGATGCCCCCATGCTCCTCGCCGTTGTTGGTCCGAGCGAACCCGCCATCCCGTAGCGTAGATCGGATTGCTGGTACCAACGCGCGGACTAGCCATCGGTAGTCGTCGCGCTCGTTCTCGGATCGCTCAGGAACGTCCAGGTTGAATCGCAGCAGCTGCCCCATCCGGAAGCTGCTCGTGTACCCGATGAGCAGATCACCCACCGTGAACACCTTCGGATCACTGCGCGTAACGATCGACAGACCAGCTACGCCAGCACTGTCGCCGCCAATCGTTACGCCGTGCTCGTCAGAGATGCCAACGATGCATGTCACGCTGTGTGTCCGTCCGTGATGAGCGTCATCACACGCCGACCAGTCGGATCATTATCCGCATCGAGCTCCATCTCCGTTTCCAACGCCACCAGTCCGAGATCCCCATTCGGATGGATACCGCACGTGAGTTCGGTGAGCATGTCCACGACTGCTGTGATGGTGTCAGGGTGATCGATCACCACACCGGGTTCGTATGGGATAAGGGCGGGTTCGTCTTCGACGGCTTCCGCGAGTACTACGTCCGCTATGTCGCGGAGTGCGATGCGGAGCGCTCGGAGTTCCTTGCCGTCTGCTGGGGTCCAACTCATCGTGTTGTTGCTTCCTCGAGGTAGTCATGAATACCGCCACGCCGAACATGCTGCGCTGCGGTTCGCCCGAACGGACTGGGATTCAACCTGCGGCGAATATCCTCACCCGTCTCACCACTTTCGATGAGTGCTTGCATCGTTTCAACGATGTGCTCACCGATCAACTCGGGCAGACCAGTAGCACCGGTGAGTGCGACTGCTGCACAACTCACATCGAGCGCGGTTCCGCCTGGGCGAAGGTTCTCGGGCAGACCGGCCATGAGTTTGCGCATCTGAATGATCGGGCCGTCGTGTACTTGGCCGCGTGCTTCACCGTTGCGGCCTTTGGTGTCGTGCTGTGCGGCTCGTGGGCCTCGCTTCGATCCACTGGACCCGAGTGCCTTGCGACACGCCGTACATCGCTTCGGAGCTACCCCGCTGGCGCTGCGTCGGTAGATCGCGTTTCCGCATGAACAGGTGCCTGCTGGGACTTGGTTGAACGCGTGATCTGCAGAATCTGTACTCACTCCACATGCTCCCAACGCTCGCCGTTGAGTGTTGCGACGCTCCCATCAGCGAAGCGAACGCCGTTGCTTTCACGTGTACTGAGCGCTTCGAATCGTGCGTCGATGTCCTCGTCCATGATCAGGACGGACATCATCAGAGCGGTGGCGTGCGTCTCATCGAATGCGTGCAATCGGATGACGCGTTGCGCGTTCTTCTCGTCGCAGTACTCGGCGGCGTAGCTCATGTGTGGTCTGCGTCTCGTGCGAGCCAGATGGCGAGGATCAGGACGATGATCGTGATGAGGCAGATCGCAGCGGCTGTCATCGTGCGCGCCATGTTCGTACGCTGCGATGCCCCCATGCTGTGCAGGTGGGGTAGCCGAGTTGGCGAGTGCTGGCTTCGGTGAGGTCGATAGCACGACCAGCGACGTATGGACCTCGATCGATCACGGTCACGCTGATGGTTCGTCCGTTCGATCGGAGCTTGAGGCGTGTGCCGAGTGGCAGTGTCTTATGCGCGATACCGAGCGTGCTGGTAGTGAGGACTGTGCCGTTCGCTGTGCGGTTGCCGTACAGCCCTGGGCCATAACAGGATGCGATGGCTGCGTGGCTGGTGCTTGCGTTGAGCATCAGCCCGATGATCACCAGCACCGCTACGCACAGCATCCGTCCAGTGGCGTGCGAACCGACGAGCTTGTCGAATGTGGGGGGCGTCGTGGGGGGACACTGCAGCGTGTCCGCTGCGGAATCAGCACTGTTTTGTGCCTGATTCCCTAGAGATACCCCTGGTCCGAATCGAACGGACACTCCCGAAGGAACGCGATTTTGAGGCACGTGCTTCATCGGACTACATGCTACTCAGCGCATCGGATGTTGCTGTTGTGCAGGTGTTTTATTGAGCGTTGTGTTGCGGGTGATTGCGCCGAGTTGCACCATTACCAGATTACGTGGGGGGCAAGTGGGGGGACACATTGGGTAGGATTGGAGCGCG
>ERZ869921.384-NODE-384-length-29193-cov-7.775688_pt1 | contig 29193 bp, 42 predicted proteins | sample MGYA00579310_ERZ869921 | MGnify/ENA primary metagenome ERZ869921 (study PRJEB32216, sample SAMN09231816) | wastewater metagenome | place: USA: Maryland | collected 2016-06-21 | study: EMG produced TPA metagenomics assembly of the PRJNA472060 data set (Reclaimed... | reverse complement strand
CGCCTCGCGCTTGGAACTTGCGCCCCCTGCGCGTCCGTGATGAATGCGAACCGCTCGTCGACTTCAGCCATGGTCGCGCGTGAACGCGCGGCGCAGGCTCCGAAGCGGGATGACGGCAGCGTTCCCGTCTACCGCGATGAGGATGAGCGCGACGCCGATGTCGACGGCGACGCGTGCGACATGCTCATCCGCGTCGATTCGAGCGAGCACACGTGACCCTCCCCGAGCTCGAAGCGCTCATGCGCAAGCATCGCATGACGATTGAATACGGCGGCGACACGCCTGCCGCGAACGCTTTCCGCGCAGGTGCCTGCGCCCATGATGAGACATGGGACGAGGTCGCGGAGTGCTACGGCCCCACGCTCTCGGACGCGATCAGCGGTCTCGTCGCGCAGCTGGAGGACGCGTGACGGTCCCGCGCCGAGGACGGCCGCCCAAGCCCGCTGACGAGGTGCGCACGGTCCGCGTCACGGTGCTGCTCACCGAGTGCGAGCACACGACGCTACTGCGTGCTTGCGGCGGGCGTGGTGTGGCGACGCTGCTCGTGCGCGGTGGGCTGCGCGAGGCTGAGGCAATGCTTGCGGCGAAGGCGCCGGGCGCGACCCTGGCGGGCGCTCTGCTCGACGGTGCGACGCCCGAGCGCCTCGCGTGACGATGCAGAAGTGGCGCGATGACACCGCCCCGCGCCCGTATTGCTACACGAGCCCGAGTAGCGTCCGCACGATCGACTGCACGCGGGCCAGGGCCTCACCCGTGCTGCCCGCGTCAGCGTGAGCGGCAAGCGCCTCGTCCCATACCGCGCGCGCAATGTCGGCGGCCGTGAGCTCTGCCGCCGTACCCTCGGTCGTGAGCGTGGCTGACAGCGCCGAGAGCCCACGCAGGTCGCCCGCGATGGCACCGGGCGCGACGAGTGCGGCCTCGAGGTGCGAGATGCCAACGAGCGCCGCCGTGAGGTCGCCCGCGCTGACCGCTGCGGCTGTCATCTGCACAGCTGCCGTCACGTCAGCGGAGAGCGCGCCCGATGACGCTAGGGCTGCTGTAAGCGTCGCGACGAGCACACACTCCGCGAGCGTGACTGAGCCGTCCGACTCCAGCGCGCAGACGAGCGCGATGACGATTGCGAGCGCATCCACGTCAAGCGTGTGCGCGCTACCGAGCGAGGCCGCCAGCGTCGAAGCCGACGACATCGCCGCCGCGCAGTCATGCGCCGAGAGCATCGAGGACACGAGCGCGGACAGACTCGTCACGCTGCCCGATGTCACGCCGTCTGATACGAGCGCAATCGCCATCCGTGCGAGCGCCGAGAGTGGCGCCGTGAGCGTGCCCGCCGACGTCATTGAGGCCAGCGCAGCGAGGCCCGCGCTAAGCGCAAGCGTGGTGGTCTGCGGCCCCTCCAGCGTCACGCCGAGATTGCCGCCACGTACGGGCAGCACCCACGCTCCCGGCGACTCGTAGACGGCAGGACGGCCCGCGACGCGAGCAAGCGCCGACTGCACGCCGATGGCGCGCGAGCGGCCTGCGCCCGTCGCGTTGGCGCGATTTACAGCGTAAAGGTTCGCGCCCATCGAGAGCCGGAAAGGCCCGTGCGCGAGGCCCTGGCCGTTGCGCAGATAGGTCATCCCCAGACGGTTCCGATCGTGGTGGTGATCGGCGAAGCGGTCGTCGTCGCGCCGGTGCCAAAGAGCATCCACGCGAGACATGCGCCGTCACGGATTCGAGGCAGCGCGGGGAACTGATTTACGAAGTCCGCAGCGCTCAAGGCGCCCGAGGCGGGCACGATGATGTTGACGTCGTCGATGGGCTTCGCGATGACCAGCGCAACGACGCCCGTGCCCGTGTACGCGGTGCCGCCTGACCACGTGAACGACTCCACCGAGCCGACGCCCGCATCGCCCGCTTGCCGTGGCAGGAAAGGCCCATAGCGGCCCACAGCGTTGCCGCTGTGCAGCACGCGCGTTGCGTACGCGTCAGCAGTCGCGCCCATCGAAGGCGTGCCTTGGAAGGCGCGACCAGCGGTGCCAGCGCTGTTCGTGTAGCTGCTCGCCGTGAGGTTGGGCCCGCCCGCTGTCGGCTGAGTCTGCGCGACGAAGAACGCTTCGCAACCTGCGGGGTTGCGGCGCACGCACGTCAGCGTGTGCGTCCCGGTGCCCGCGTCGGTGATGTCGATCGTCGTGTTGGCGATGGCGTTCGCGAGGCTTGTTGCAACCTTTGCCGTCGTCGTGCTCTGGCGCACGAGGTAGTAGTCAGTGGCGAGCGAGAGTCCTGCGGGAAGCGTCGTCGTCGTCGTGAAGCGAACCTTTTGATACGGCGAGAAATCGTTCGTGTACGTGATGACGTCCGTACCGGCGTTGGCCGTGAACGTGTTCGTGTTGATGAGCACACGCGATGCGACGCCAGTGACGTTCGTCGTGGCCAATCGGTAATAGCCCTCGACGTCCACAAGCTTGAGTTGCCACGGCGCACCCGCTGCGCCGACGATGAGCGCGCTCGCCGTCTTGAGGTGCTTGGTGATGGCGCCGCTCTCGACGTTGCCGCCGTGCTGCATGCCGAAGATGGTCGCGCTTGCGGCGTCGCCGCCGACGTCGGTGCAGCCCTGAAACACAAGGTCCGCAGCGGCCGGGAACGTCGTCGCGCTCGGGTAGCCAGCGAGGCCCGAGAGCAAGTGCCAACCGCCTGCAGTGTGAGCGGGCGCAGTGAGTTTTGAGTTATCAAAAACACCAGCGTTGCCCAGCGTAAGGGCTGAAATGAGCGCGTCTTGAGATGCGATAGACATGTGATTCGCTTTCTATTTCCAGGTGAAAACCGCGTTCCCCGTTATCTGGCCCGCTGCAACAGACGCTGCGCAACTCGTGACGAGCCCGAGGAATGCGCCGTCGACAATTGCAGGCGCGTGCGGCATCTCGGTCACGTAGTTGCGTTGCGACACGACCGACGCTTCGAAGATCTGCGCATCAACGAGCGGGCGCACGAGGACGATTGTCGCAAGGCCGCCGTTTGGTGCGATGACCTCGACGCTTGTGATGCTGCGGACGCCCTTTGACGCGTGGTGCATCGGAAGGAAAAGTTGCCCGCCTGCGGCTGTGCCTTGCTGCGACGTTGCGATGGTCGCGGGCGCATCCGCCGTGGTGTTCAGCGAGATGGTTGGCGACGTGCGCTCGACGCCGTCTGAGTCGATGTAGACGTAGCGGATCGAGCCGCCGCCGATGGTCGGGTTGCTCACCACGAGCATCGCACGGACGCCTTCGCCGGTGGCGTATCGTGGCAGCGTGACGGTGTTATCCGTGGGTTGCGCGCTCACGTCATCGAGGTCGATGAGCGGGTAGAAGAGCAGGTAGTCGAGGAGCTTGTACGCCCCCACGAGCGCGGCTGTCGGGGTGCACAGCGAGAGCGACACGATGCGCTGAGTCGCAGGGCTCTTTGCTGCGCCAGCGAAGATGCCGCGTTGACCGTTCAAGACGGTCGCTTCGTAGGGGCTGCCCACGTAGTAGTTCGGCTGTGGGTTGCCCGGCGCCATCGATAGATCGACCCATTGCCCCGCGACGCTCGCTTGCGACGGGACCTTGCGGAAGTGCGCGGTGTGCCATCGGCCTTCGTCGAAGCACGCCGCAAGCTCACCGATGGTGCGCGCGTCAGCCACGCTTGAGCCGCTCCATCAAGTCACGCAGCGCCGCGATGATGGAGCCGCGCACGCCTCGCTCGGACGTACCGCCATGCTGCGAGACGGTCGCGGACATGCTCGCGACGACGACACTGCGACACTCGCAAGAGCGCACGACGACACCTCCCTCGAGAGTCGCCGAAGCGCCGCAATCGCGACATGTGTACGCGTCGCTCATGTGATCATTGACACCAGCGCTGACGCGGCGAACTGCGGTTGCGTGCCGTCCGTGATGGTGCGCGATGCGGTAAGCGCGCCGTAGTGAATGACGGTGCCGGAGCTGTAGCCGATCGAGACGTGCGTGATGACGTTGCTACCGCCCGTGCATGACGGGAACTGAATCAACGATGCGTTGCTCAACGAGCCTCCTGAGGGCGCGGTCCAGTCGGTACCGTTGCGGTTGATCGTCACGCGCGCATAGCTCGTATAGGTCGCTTCGTTCGTCGCCTGCGTGGCACCAGGAACGCCCGTGTGCAGCGCGATCGAGAGCGTGGTGGCTGGCGATGTCGCGTCGTTGTCCGCGATATCGGCAATGGCTGCGGCTCGGTAGATGAGTCCAAGAAGGCTGTTAGCAAAGGCTATTGCGGTGCTCATGTGGTCCTCAGGAGTAGGAGACAGACGCAAGCGAATCGCCTGCGTAGACAAGGGTTTTCGTTGTGTCGATGCCACTCGGAAGCGCGCCGGAAAGCGTCAGTGTCACGAGCTGCCCGCTCGCATAGCCAAGCGTCTTGGTCACGGTGCCGTCAGGGGTCGTGTACGTGACTGTTTCGAGCGTGCCATCGATGGCGTAGCCGAAGCTCGCGGGGTACGCGCGGAGGTTCTTCGCGAAGGTCTCGAAGGATGGCGGTGCGTCTTCGCCGGGGTCGCCTTTGGGGCCGCCGCCGCCGAGCTCCAGCGTGATGTCGCGCGAGCCTCCGGTGACGACGACAGGCGACGTCGATGTGCTGACCGTGACGTCGCGAGACTCGCCATCGATGACCACGGATGCCCGCGTTGACTGCACGGTGACACTGCGTCGCGCGCCTTCGACCGTGACGGTCGCGGTCATGTGATCGCCCGCTCAAGCTCAACGGAAATCGTCGGCGTGTACCGCACGTCGCCCGCTGCGCTCTCGTATCGCACGTCGACGTTCACGCGCCCGATTGGCCACGTAGAGTCCGTCGCGCCAAAGTCGACGAAGATGCGGCCGGGGTTGGTTGCCTGGTTGTCTTTTGTGGGCGTCACCGAGCCCAGCGGAGTGCCGTCGCCGGTGTCGCTCGCAAGGCGCGCTTTGCTGGCGAGGGTGTACGTCGTAAGGTCCAGCGCTGCACCGTTGTCGTCAGTGAGCGTCCACGTGATGCGCAGCGTTTCGCCGCGCTTGTATCGGAGGGGTACGGTCACGTCCACCCCACTTGCTTCGCGAAGTCGGCGCACACCGCGCGCTCTTGCGCATCGAAGGCCGCGTCGACCCACGTCGAGCATGAGGGCACCTTGAGCTTGCCGGACTTGTCGAGGCACGCGTTGTCGAGCGTCGCGCGCATCTGCTGACGTGCGGACAGGTCCGAGACGTCGAAGCACGGCACGACGGGCACGACCGCAGAGAAGCGGGTGCGCCACTCGGCGATGGCCGCATCAGCGTCCTTGCGCGAGAGCGCGGTCTTGTAGACCTCGGGCATGCCGAACGCGTACGGATGCGCCATCGCATCGAGCGGCATGCCCCATTTGATCGGCTGCGGATAGCTCACGATGCCAAAGCCAATTCGCGACGCTTGCGCACCCGCTGCGAGCACTTCGACGAAGTCGCCGCACCATCGGGCCGTGGGCGCAAGAGGGCGCCCCTTGGGGCCGCGTCCGGTCTTCTCCATGTTGCCCACGATGCCCTCCGCTTTGATGAGCAACGCGCACTCGAGGAGCTCGTCCGCGCACTGAAGCGCCGCACGCTTCGTGTGATCGGGGAAGGACCACACCCACGGATCGATGCCTTGCTCGCGGAGCGCTTGCGCCGCTTCCACGAGCTCGCGCCGCGGCATCACGTAGCCGTCGACCGCGCTCGTCATCAGCAGGGCATGCCGAAGGCCTCCGGCGCGCATCTTTGCAGCGCGCGCAGCATCGAGACGCGTGAGTGAGCGACCGACGAATGCGCCGAGTCCACGGGGAAGGGGCCCGGTCATGCCCGCACCACTTTCCCTGCCTGGATGAAGTAGTGCGCCCCGCACGTCTGTGCGTTGCTGATCGAAGGCGAGAGCGTGGGCTTGTCGCCGTCTTCCGTGAGCGTCCATTCGCCAGCGCCGATCGGCGTCACAACGCCTTCGCCGCATCCGCAGGGGCAAAGATGTCGGGCCACCTCGTACTCGCGCGAGACGTGGAGCACCCCAGGCTCAAGCGCGTGGGGGATGTGGAGCGCGTGCTTTGTGACGATGTCCATCAGTCGCCCTCCCCCGGCAGTCCCCATACGCCCTTCGGCGCGGGCACGGTGCCGGCGGTGCCGCTAGGCTTCGCAGCAACCGTCGCGTCCACAGCGGCATCATCCGCGCGCGTGTCGATGTGCCGCACGCGACGAATCGCGGCGATGGCCTCGTCGACCGTGGCGCCCTCGCGGAGCATCAGCCCCACGACGCCAAGGCCCGTGGCGATGACGCGCGCGATAGTGTCGCCTGGCGCTGGAAGTGCGACCGCGAGCGACGTTGCTGCGCCTGCGAGGAGCGCGAGCGTGCGTGAGAGTTCGGCTTGCGGGTCGCTCACAGCGCACCTCCGAGAGCGGCCCACATCGCGCGCGCAACGGTCACGAACACATGGTCCTTTGCCTTCTGCGCTTCTGGAAGTTCCGAGTACGGAACGAAGCACGGATGCAGTTTCGCTTCAGGGTCTTTGATGGCCCCGTAACGCCAGCCGTCAGCGGCCTTCGTTGCCAGCCACGACTCGTGCGATTGCTCTGGCGTGGCGCCATTGATTGCGCCTTCGACGCCGATGCGTGCGCTGCTCTTCTGCCACTCAGGCGCCTCGTCCCAGGACGCCTGAGAGAGGTCTCCGATAGCGATGCAGTAGGCGCGGTTCGCCTCGTGCGTTGCGCGCGCGCAGGCTTCGATCTTCGTTTCGTTCACAGTGCACCTCCAGTCAGCGCCACAAGCTCAGCGGGGAGCGGTGGCATCTCGACGCCAGCCGTCGCGAGCGTGGCCGTCAGCGAGCGCCACACATCAAGCGCGCTTGTCGCGAGGGCGATGCCATCGGCAAGCGTGAAGGGTGCCCCAGCCGCCGCGAGAGCGAGCGTCGTGACCCATGCGTCGTGAGTGTCGGCGGCGAGCTCGCACGACGCGAGAGCGGGTGCCCAATGCGCGCGCACAGCATCGACCGCGGCGACCGATGCTTCGCGGTCAAGCGGGCCGTCTGCGATCGCGTGCTGCTCACGAGAGCGTGCGACTTCGACCTCGGTGCAAGCGGCGTCGAAAACGTGGCCGGTGACGGATGCGATTGTGGCGTGCGTCTGAAGCGCGGAGGGTGAGCACGCAGAAAGCAACAGCATCGCGAACGCGAACCCGTGGCGCATGATGCTGCGCACGAGGCTGCGAGGGTGGCCCGTGATGCGTACCGGAACGCGCGGCTGCGGTTTCGTGGGCGCTCCATCCGCGAGCACTTCGCCACCTGCGTCTCCATCGTCTCCATCGTCGCTCTTGCGCGGCACCTCAATGCGCTTCGGAGGCGCGGGAGGCGGCACTGCGAAGGCCTGCCGTGCGACCGCTGCGCCCACTGTCGCGCACGTGCTGAAGATGGCCAAGATCGTGATGCGCTCATCGGGCCCAGCCAGCGCGAAGATGCCGACGACACCAGCGATCGCGACGCACGCGAAGACGACCGAGGGCCAAGAGTGGACGTAGCGAAACGGGTTCATGTCGCTGCTTTCTGCAGCCCATACGGCTGCGTGATGTCGGCGGATGCGAACGCAGGCGGCGTGCGCTTGGGAGGCCTGCCCGCACGGGCTTCGTGCGCGTTCACCTCGGCGTGGAATGCGGCGAACTGGTCGCGCATCGCGTGGTTCTCTGCGGCGAGTCGCTCGCGCTCTTCTTCAGCGCGAGAGCGCTCTTCTTCGGCGCGAGCACGCCCGAGCTCAGACTCATGGAGAGCGGTTTCGAGTCGCTCAACGCGGACGCGAAGCTCCTTGGTTTCAGCGCGGTCCTCTTGTCGCTCGCGCGCGAGCTGTTCTCGGTCGCTCACCGTGATCTTTGCCTCGGCCTCACGAGCGCGCGCTTCCGCGGTGCGCATCGCCGCTGCGGCCTGCACTTCGGCCGCGCGCGCCACCATCATCGCGGCTTCCGCTTCGACGCGGCGTGATGCCGCCGCGCTGCGCTCAAGCAGGCCTTGCTTGAGCTCCCTCACGATCGATGGAGTCATCGCGAGAAGCGCGATCGCCAACGCGATGAGCGCTGCGACAATCTGCGGAGGCAGCCCGCTCACGATGCCCTCAGGCTTTGAGCGAGCATGGGCCCGGTGCCGTCACCGCCAGCGACGAAGCATCCGTGCGACGCGGAGAAAGCAAGCGCTTGGTAGACGAAGCCGCTTCCGGCTCCATCCTCGCGCGGCATCTGTGACCACGAGCTCCACGTGCGCCCATCGTCTGCGGACCACGCGACGTACTGCGAGAAGACGGCGGCGATCATCCCGCTTGGCGTGACCGCGACCGCCTTTGGCAGCACGCCCACGTCGTAAGCGAAGGACCCTCCCGATACGATCGTCGAGGGGACCACGTACACCGCGCCCGTGCCGACATTCAGGAAGACGACGAAGCGTTGTGTCACCGCATCGAAGAGAACGTGAGTGCAGTCGGGGAAGCTGACGAGCGTGACCGCAGTCCAAGCAACGCCGTCGTTCGTCGAGTACGTGATCGCGCCATTCTCTCCGACCGCGAGCCAGACGCCGTTTCCCCAAACCACGTCGACGAGGTGCTCAGCTGTGCCGCTCGTGCGCGAGGTCCAAGTGGTCCCGTCTGGGCTCGTGAGGATGCGCCCCGAGTCGCCGACCGCGACGGCAACGCCGGTGCGGTATCCGACTGCACGCAGATGCGCGCCGCTGCCTGGGCCAGACTGCGTCCATGAGCCCGTGCTTCCGAGTGCGCGCTGATAGATGCGCCCTGTCTCTCCGACGACGAGCCACTTCGACGCAGACACGAATGCGACGGCATCGAAGAGCACGTGCCCCGCGCCGATGCCCGTTGACGAATCGGTCCAATGGATGCCATCGGCCGACATCTGCACGAGCGAACTCGTCGTGCCGTCGAGGACGGCGAGGAACGCATCACGCAGGCCGACGCCAGTGTCTTGCGCGGCCACCGATACGACCGCGAGCGGAGTCCCGGTTGAGTCGGCCGTGCGCACGTTCCAGTTGCGAAGCTGGATGTCCGCAAGGTGCGTGAACATCGCGCCGTAGTTATTGAACAGCCAGTTCAACACCTCGGCGGGCGGTCGCTCTGCAGGGGTAAGCCCTTCAGCGATTTTTGCAGGCGCAGGCGCAGACTTGGTTGGCAGTCCGTCCCATGCCTTCAGCGGCGCGACGAACGTCTCGTTGGTCGCGAACGCGGGAATCTGTAGAGGCCTTCCAACCATCGTCTACTCCGTCACGCCGGCGAGCGCGCCGCCGAGCAAAGGGTCTCCGGTCCATCCAAGGCCCATCGTCTCCGAGGTCTCCGACGAGCCCGCGACGCTTGAGAGCGTGAAGCTCTCGTCTGCTGGCTGCGTGAGATACTCAAGCGTCAGCCGGTGACCCGCGGGGCGAGCCCTGCGCAGGATGCGCGCAAGCATGAATGCGACGAACCCATCGAGCTCGAAGCCGAGAGACAGCGTCGCTTCGCAAGGCGGCCGCGGGTCGAACTGCATCGACGTCTCGCTCGTGAAGCGCTGAGCGATCGCGATGATTTCGTCGGCGGTGCCAGTGCTCCGCAGCACCATGATTTCAACGAGCACGCGTGAGCGCAGGTCGCCATCACCGAGACCATCGCGACGCAGTCCGACAATGTCCGCGAGTTGCTCAAGCTGGAGTCCTTCGGCAGTCGTGAGCAGACGCTCGGCGATGAGCTGCCATGACGCAATCTCGATGTCTTCGACCTGGCGCACGAACGCGGCGACGACGGCGCGGATGCGCGGCTTCGTTTTGAACTGCGCAAGCAGACGGTTCTGCGCGCGAGCAACGTGCTCAACATCAAGCGCGAGCGCTGACCCCTCGAACGCGACCGCGGTCGGGATGTAGCCGAAGCTGTAGGGCAGCGTGTGAGGGAAGCTCATCAGATCCCCCACCGATAGCGAAGACCATCACTGATCGTCGTGAGGTCCGTGCCGCTGATTTTGTCATCGATGTCGATGATCTCGTAGATGGCACCGGTCATCGGGTAGACGCTTCCGGTGAGGTCGCCCATCGTGAGTGCATCAGTAAGCGAAGCGACCGAGGACGAGGGGATAGAACTCGATGTGCCGTTGATGAGTGCCGTTCCTCCGGACGCATCAGCGCTCCATGCGATCACAAGATCGATTGGCGCCGAGTAGCCGACGGGCACAGCGTTGTCGCTTGAAATGAAGCGCGCTTTCGCGCTTGAAAGCTCCGCCAAAACAGAGTGATGCGCGTTTGTTCCACCAAACTGAAACACGCCGACATTCGCGCCGGAGTCGATGCGAAACGCAACTGCGCCGCTTGCTCGCGCACCCATCGAATACGACGCAGTGACGAGCCTTTGCGCGCCAGAAAAAGTGAGTTCGGCGCCCGTGTTGTTCGGGCGCAGTCCGCCCGATGACGTCGCGTGATTTCCACTGCCGCTCAAGTCCGAGTGCGACGACACGAGGCCGGGCGCGGACCCGCTTGGATCCGTGCGAAACCTTACGGGCAAAGTAGCGAGCAACGCAAGTGCTGTGGTGTACGGCGTCGCTCTTCGCGCTGTGCCCATCATGATCGTCATCAGAGCCACCACGCAGAGCCGTCGGCGACGACGTACCAAGCAGGGCGATCGGTCGCGCTCGATCCTGGCAAAAGCAGATCGGCGCCAGCGCTGCCACCTTCGATCGAAGGGCCCGAGCCGGTTGTCACGTGCGGACGGAGCGTGATCGTATTCGCGTCCGCGCTCGTCTTCTTGATTCGAAAATCACGGCGTCCGGTCGGCGCTGGAAGCGTCAGCACAACGCTGCCCGCGGTCGTGTCGACGCGCACGAACTCATCGGCTGCGACAAGCGTTGCGTTGCCCGTGATCGTGGCGCGCACGGCACGAGCGCCTCCGTCGTGAACATGGTCTTCGCGCGCGTAAGCGGCACTTGAACCGATGACCGCCGCGCGGCCGACGTCTGTCGGTGCGATTGCGGATGGCGTCGCGCTGCCTCCGATTTCAAGCGCGTCGACGCGCTCCACAAGCGAACCGGCTGTGCTGCCATCGGAGAGACCAACCTCCTCTGCAAGCCCCACAACCGCAGCAACGAGAGCGTTGTGTTGGTCCGCTGTGACGTCGTAGTCGGGCTGCGTTTCGCGCGCGAGCGGCGTCGCCTTCTTGACTTTGCCAAGGCTCTCTTCGGTCTGCGTCGGAAGTGTGGTCAGACCCATGCGCGGATGCCTCGTGGTTGAGGCTCGACGATGATGCGCGCGCGCTACGTAAGCGCCGTAATCATCGTAATCGTCGTAACGGCTACACGAGTGTGACGTCGATTGCGATGCGCAGCGTATCGATGTCGGCGATTTGCCGTGGGCCAATCGAGTAGTCAGCGGCGACCGCACCCATGGCCGACAAGCCGACGCGGATTTCGGTCACGTTGCGCACGCTTCCGCTCACGCTGTGAATGATCGAGTAGAGCCGCGACCGGATGACGTCGTCACCGACGCCGAGATTCGCGTCTCCCCACGTCGCGAGCGCTTGCTTGATCGTGTCGATGAGCGCGACCGTCCAGCCTGCTGACACGCTCGCTTCGATGTCGATCGAGAGCCACGTGAGCACTACGCCGGCGCGCGAGAAGCTCACAGATTGCTGCCCGCCTGCGGCATCGGTCACCGTCTGCGACTCGCTTCCAAACGCGCGCCCGGTCGCAGGCTTCGTGGCCCAGATTGCATCGGCGATTGCCTGGTTCGCGGCCTCTGGAAGCGGCCCGTCCCACACCACAATCTCAAAGCTGTAGGGCGGCCGCGAGTCCGCATCGATTGCGTTCGTGTTGTTCTCGTACGCGAGCACGTCGCGCACACCATCGACACGCAGCACGCGCGCTCGAATCGTGTCGAGGGTGCCCGCTCCAGATGAGTCGAGCTCGGCACGCTGACGCGCTCGATACGCGGCGTCTTGCTCCTCATCGGAACCGATCGACGCGTCGGCCGCGTTCGTCACGGCGGTCCATCCAGACACTGGCGACTCGATGATGGTGAGCGTCCCGCCTGGCGCCTCGAGCGCGCCCGCTGACTCGCACTCGGCTGCGACCGTAACGTCGCCCGTGGTCGCACGTGTGGCGCTTGCCAGCGTGACGAAGCGCGTGGTCGGCGTGGATGCACGCGAGACAACGCTTCCCGCTGGCACCGTCGTGCCGCCGTTGAGCGTGAGCGTGAGCTCGACCGTGCCCTTCGTTGCTGCAGCGCGAGACGTGCCCGTGAGCAGTCCGATGCGGTCGAGCAGTTCGCCCTCCGCGTTGTCTCGGCTGATGCTCGCGGTGCATGCGTCGAGCAGCTCCCACTGCTCCGCGAGAGGCGACGCGAGTGTGCCGATGATTTGATGAAGCGGGCCGCTCTTGGTGTTGAGTTCCTCGCCGAGTTCCGCGCGCAGGTCGGCTTCGATCTCAAGCTTGATTTGCTCAAGCGGCTTCTTCCAAAACCCATCGCGGTTAAGGCCGTACGTCATAGCGAGTCTCCAATCACAAAGTCAGTGAACGTGAGCGTCCCGCCCGTTGCGGTGCGGACAGCGAAGGTCACGGAAAGTCCCCGCGTCGAGCGATCAAGCGCGACCTTCATCGTCTCGATTTTCGCGACGCCTGGCGTGCTCAGAATGACCCTGCGCAAAATCTTCTCTGCGACCTTCTCGCCCTGCTTGTGGCCGAGGATTCGCTGGAACCAAGGCGTGCCCGTGCGCGTGTCGAGGAACCACTCACCACGGAACCACTGAAGGCGAACGCGGATGTCTTGCGCGACCGCGTCGTCGCCCGTCGTGAAGACAAGTTGCCCGTTGGAGAGCTCGAGGTCTCCGACGTCTGGGTTCTCAAGCGATGGCGATGTAGAGACGCGGAAGTCCATCACTCCACCTTCACTTTCGAGCAGGCAACAGATGCGACCGGCGTGCTCATCAAGACGGCTGGCGCCGCAGAGGTTCCAGGCGCGGCGGCTACCGTGTGCGTGTGCGTGTTGAAGCTGGTCACGATGTCCTGAAGACGATCGAGGACCGCGTCGGCCTTCGCTGCGTAGCTCGATGCGCCGCGCCCAAGCTTGATCTCGCTCGTGCTCATCGCGATTTGAATGCCGCCGTCTTTGCCGATGACGATTCCAGCTTCGGCCGCAGCGCTCAAAGCGTCGGCAAACTTTCGGCCGGCTGTTGCTGCGCCGGGGATTGCAAAGCACCCGTTGAGGTCGTGGCGCCCACGAAGGACCGGGTCACACACAGCGCCGCGCGCGCGCCACTCGCCGATCGCATGCTCGCTTGCGATGACGAGGACGTGATCGCCTACCTCGATTGGCATCGCAATGCCCCAGCCACCCGCGGATGGCCAGACGACCGGCACCTGCGGAATCACGGGGAGCTCTTCAGCAACCTCGCCGCCACCACGCTTCGGGATGTAGCGGAGATACATCGGCTTCACGTCGACGAGCCACGAGGTGCCGTCCCGCTCCACGCTCTCGACGCGGGCCGGAAAGGCCGTGTGCACATCGAAGAGGATTGCCTTCGTCGTATCGCGCACAAGGCGCATGAGGTTGGCGACGAGCGTCATGCGCGCCCCTCCTGCCTGCCTTCGATGGCCACGCCCCAAGCGCTGCCACTGAGGTCACCCGTGTACGAAGCGCGAGTGATGCGCCACGTGCCTTGCACGTGCGTCGACTCCACCGACACGAGACGGCCGGGCTCAAGCTGCGGGATGAGCAGCGCCTCGGCCTGAAGCTTTCCATGCGAGTCCACGCTTGGACTTCCGACGAGGCCCGTCGATGCCGTGAGGCGCACAGCTTCGGACGTCAGCGCGCGTCGTGCGGGCAACACCTGCAGCACGCCGCCTTGCACGGACCATTCGAGCTGCACCGAGTCGCACAAGCGTGTGAGCACGTCCTCGGCCTGGCCGCTGAGCACGGACCCTTGGCGAATACGCGACGAGGAGTTCGCTCGCACGAAGGCCTCCGCGGCGTTGCCGATGCCCACACCAAGCGCATTGGCGCATTGCTCAAGCGACGTGCGCAGGAGTTGGTTGCTGCGCGATGAGACGCTCACGCGGGCCGCACGAATGGAGCGCGCGCCGTCGCCGCTCTCGATCTCCGTGAGCCAGTCCTCGCCGCTCTTCTTCGACGTGATGCGCTGAAGCTCACCGTCGAAGATGACAGCCGTTCCGCTTTCGTATCCCGCCTCGAGCAGCACGCGCGCGGAGTCCACGCGGGAGAGCTCGTCACGCGTCGAGCGGGCGAGATTCCACACGCGAATCGCCGCGCGATTTGGTTCGCGTCGAAGCGTGCGGTCGACCGAGAAAGACACGTCGAGCCCGGTGATTTCTCTGTCACCGATCGTTAGCGTGTAGACACGTTTGAAGAGAGCGCTCATCCATCCACCGGAGGGGGCGGGAGGGCGGCGCCAGTAGCTGTCGCGGTTGCGCTTGAGGCACTGGCCGCTGCGACCTCGGCGGCCGTGAGGTACACGAGCGATGCCCCGCCGTTGACGAACGAATCAATGCCGATGGTCCCATCGCGCGTCGTGATGACGATTTGCCCCGCGGGTTTCCGTGCGTCGACGATGCCAGCGAGCAGCGCCGCGCCACTGGTCACACGTACGCCTCGGCGGATGTCGACGTCTTCGGCGTCTGCGATGCGGGCGAACCACGCGCCGAGGCGGCCGTTCCAAGCGAGGTCGACGATGAACTCTTTGCCTTCGAGCTCTACGCGCTGCCGCACGATTGGCGATGTCGCCGAAGCTGGCGTGAGAATGCGTTGCATCAGAAGAGCCCCGCGAGCGCGCTCAGCGCTGACGCTTGTGTTGGCGCGTCGGTCACTGCGGCAAGCTTCTGGCGCCCCGCTTCCGTGCTCGCGCGAGCTCGCGGCTCCGCTGGTTCTGGCACCGAGACCGTCTCCGAGTCAGCCGTGCGAATCTGCGTGAACGTGAGCGAGAACTCGACGGATGAGCCGCGTGTGCGTGGCGCGCTGATCGTGGCGAGCTGCATGTTGTCCTCTTCGCGCGTGGTCGTGAGCACGGTGCACGAAAAGGCGCTCTTGCGAATCTGCTCGAGCAACGCCCCGATGCGCTCAACGCGAGAGAAGGCCTCCGAGAACTCCAGCGTTGCGATGCGCACCGTGCCGCTGTTCACGTCGTACTCGGCCGCGGTGCCCTTCGCCGCGTCGGCACCCTTTCGCATCTTGCGCACGCTTCCGATGTCGACTTCGCGTTCGCGCACTTGACCTGTCACGCCGTACATCTGTGTCGTTGGGACGGTGATCGGCGTGTCGCTCACGACGACGACGCACGAGAAGTCGACCGCGCCAACGACCACATGATCGGCGACGTCTGCGCCTTGCTCGACAGGTCGACGTGTGACCGAGTTCTTCGCGTCCCAGCGCTCCGACATCGTCGCGTCAAAGTCGATCGTGTCGACCTCGCTTCCATTGTCGAACGCGAGAATCACGGCGCCTCCGGAACGAGGCCATCGCGCGCGAGTTCGACTTGGTCAGCGAAGAACGAGGTCAGGTGCGAACGCACCGCTTCGGCCGCTGCCGCTGGGTCGGAGACGCCCTGCACGATGATGTCGCCGACGCTAACGCTGCGAGATGACTGTGGCCCGCTGACGCTCTGCACGATAGCCCGTGCGGCCGGTGACGTGGCGACGGAGCCAGCGCTGTTGCGGCCGCTCCCCGAGACATCGACGCCGAAGAATCCGGACACGGCCGAGATGCCCGCGCGAATCTCGGCGATGCCATCAAGCACGCGCTTTCGGTAGATGTCGAAGATGGCGACTCCGGAGTTCCAGATGCTCGCAATCGACGCCCCGATGCTGCGCCAGTTGTCCTGCATCGTGCGCCCCATGTGCACGACTCCAGCGACAAGTGCGCCGATCGAAAGCAGCACCGTTGCCATCTGCAGGATCCAGCCTTGCAGAAGCGTCCGCATCGCTGCGCCGGCGCCTGGAAGCTCTGTGCCCGTGAGCGCTTGGATGTCGCCGAGGAACTCGCGCCACGTCTTTTGAAGGGCGCGAATCAGCGTGTTCGCTTCCTGTGCCCCGAGTAGTTCGCCGAGCGTCTCGCCGAGGAACGATTTGCCGCTCTCAAGCATCGACCAAAGATCGTCGATCGCGAGGGATGCGCCGACCACCGCAGCGGCTACAAGCCCGAGCACGGCGATGACGGGGAGCATCTCGACGTTCGCTGCAGCAAACGCGATTGCCGCGAGGGTGACGCCGCCAGCAAGCGCGATGAACCCCGCGCGCATGATGCTCGTCCCATGCACGAACTCGCGCGCCGACGTGATGAACGCGCGGCCTGTGGACACTGCCCACTCAAGCAAGCGCACGACGACGGGGAGCACCTCCGCGCCGACGATCACGCCGAGCGCACGGAACTGCAGCGTCAACCGATTCTGCGCGTCGTCAGCTTGCCCAGCCGCAGCGACAAAGCCCTGTAGGTCGTCGCCGTACAGGTCGCGCACCTCACTGCGAAGACGAGCAACGCCGTCCTCGCCCTGCGCAAGAACGCCCACGAGCTCGCGCCCGCTACGCCCGAAGACGCGGGTCGCCATTGCTGCGCGCAGCGTTGGGTTGCGCACGCGTGAGAGCCCACCGATGACGTCTTGCATGACGTCGCCAGCGCTTCGAAGCTGACCGTCTGCGCCACGCACTTCGACGCCAAGCTCGCGGAACGTGCCACGCATCGCGCGGTTGCCGGATGACACCTGGTCGATGATGCGAGGCATGCGCCCGAGTGCACCGCGTAGCGCATCCGTGGAAGCGCCCGACATCGTCGCGACGTGGTCCCATTCGGCGAGGTCTTGAGCACTCACGCCAAGGCGTGCAGATGCGTCTCCGAGTTCGTCGCCCATGTTGATAAGCGACTGCGTGACGGCGACCGTTGCGCCCACTGCGACCGCGCCGAATGCGGCCATGGAATCGCGCACGCGCTGAGCCGTGCGCACGGCCGAATCGTTCCAACGATTCAACTCCGCATCGTCGACCTCAAAGCCGAGCATGGTCACGAGTTCGCGGAGCACGGTCATCGGTTGTTGCTGCCCTTCTGCGTCTGCGTTGCGAGCGCTTCTACCTGGTCTCGGATATCGAGCGCCGTGTGTGCGTCGAGCAAGTCTTCAAGCGTCCAGTCTTCTTCGATCTCGCGCTTTGTTGCTTTGATTCGCGGGTCAGTGAGCAGGCGCCACACCTCCCAATCAAGACCGTCAGGGATAGCTACTGAGACGCTTTTGCCTGGTCGCTTTCGCCTTCGATCTTCGTCGCGGCGCTTTGCCGCTTTGGAAAAAAATCTGCGAAGTTCTCCTCAAAGCCTGCACGCAGCCATCGGAGGTTCGTCTTCAGTCCGACGTGATCGAAGTGCATCTCGCGGTTCGTTGCGCTGGAGAGCGGGAACCACTTCTCCTTGCCCGACTCGATCACCGCACACTTTGAACCGAAGGCGTCCTCGACCGCGTCAACATCTGCATCGCTGAGCTTCTCGATCGCGCTGCCAAATGCGGCGCCGAGCTTTGCGAAGTCGATGTCGAGAGCGGCAAGGCTGAGCGTGCCGCTCGATACCTTCGATGCGACCTGCGCGCCCATCGCTTCGCCAAGCATGCCCAGCGACGGCGCGACGGTGCGAAGCAGGATGAGCAGCACGCTCCGAGCTCGCTTGGTGCCAAGCTTCTCGAAGCGGTACACGTTGCCATCGATCTCGATGTCGCTCATGTCGCGGCCGGATAGGTGACTTGCCAGTTGAAGAGCACCACCTTCCATGTGCGCGTTCCGGCCGCCTTGCCGTTGCTATACGTCGGGCGGCCGAGAATGCGGCACTGACGCGAGAAGTGATTCTCACCAGACTCCGCGTCGTTGTAGGAGAAAGCGCCAACGTCAGCGCCGTTGCCGACGCTCATCAGGTCAAAAAGCGCCTGCATCACTTTCATGGACGGCGACGTTTGCATCAGCGTGATCGATGCGATCGCCGTTGGATTTGAGATGACCGTTGATGTCACTTGACCATCAAGCCCAACCTGCGTTGAGGAGGCATCCTCGGCGGCTTCGATGTCGACCGCCTCGTCGGGGCCGAAGCCTTCGATCTTCGCGCGGCCAACGAGACAGACGTTGTTGCCTGGGGAGTAGTTGTAGAGCTCACTCACGGTTCACCTCAGATGACCTGGCCGTTGACGGTTACGCGGTGCACCGCGCTGGTGTAGACGCCGCCGAACGCGAATCCGCTTGCGTGGCGCGCGGCTTTGTCAGCCGACGAGCGCGTCGCGGGATCGGGCGTGATCGTGTAAATGGTGCGCGCTTCGAAAGCGCCGTTCTCGACGGCTTCGGACAGCACCTCTTTGTGCGCGGCCGAGACCTGCGCGAAACCGCTCTTGGTGTAGGGAAGCTTCGGCTCCGTCGCGAGTACCTGGAAGCTCACGGCCTTGATGTTCGCCTCAAGCCAGTCGAGGAAGCGCACGAGGTCGATCGGCTGGCCGTTGCAGCACACGCCATCCTTGCGCGTGTACGTGCCCGCATCCGCGTTGTTCGCGTCGTCGACGATCACCTCGTACGTGTTCGCGTACTTCGCGTGCACGGCCGAGGACTTCGTCGAAGTGAGCTTGTCGCCGGTCACGCCTGCGAGCTGCTTGAGCGCCCACGTCTCGCTGCCCGGCGTGAAGGTCAGGCACTTGCCGAGGAGCGCAGCGCAGAACCACGCATCAGCTGCCTTCTCGACGTACCAGATCGAGACGTTCCGGCGATTAAGACCCTTCTGCACGGATGCGATGTCTGTCGTGGTGCCACTCTTCGCGACGCCCGAGTCATGCGTTGCCGCTGGGTAGAGCACCTTCTCGGCGCCCGCCCAGACGGCAGCGTCGGTGATTTGCGCAGCGCTGCGAGCGTCGACGATGTCGAGCCCGTACCAAGCGCCATCAGCTGCGCGAATCGCTGCGAGGTCTGTCTGCAGCGACGTTGCAGGGACGGCCGTGCGGTCCTCGATTTCGAGCGTGTCGAGCGTGACGTTCGTGTGGATGAAGAATCCGCCAGCGGCGTCCGTCGCGACGTCGACGTAGGTAGAAGAAGCGGTCGCGGTGAACGCAGGAGCAAGCGCGTTGATCGCTGCGGCGATAGCCGTGCACTCGGCGCCGATGCTCGACGCTGCGCCCGCTGTGCGCGTCCACGTGGCGCCGCCAATGGTGCCGCTGAACACGAGCCCTTCGGTCGCCGCAAGGGGCGTATAGCGAACGGTCTGCGTAGCAGCGCCCGCGCGCCGGCCAATCTTGAGGAGCGGCGGCTTCACGCTCTGCGACATGAGAACGAGCGCCGCTTGATAGAGCGGGTCCGTCGTCACGAAGCCATCGTCGAGCATCGCTTCCGCCGAGGTATACGAGCGCACGCGCTCAGCGAATCGCGTGTGGTAGCCGACGAGCAGCGGCACGCCGAAGCCAGCGCGCGAGATGACGCGCGTTTCGACGGTGATGGAGACGGTGACGTGATCGGCGAACGAAGCGGTCATTGAGGCCTCAAGCGGTGAATGCGGGGATGGTCACGGTGGCGTCTGCGACGACGACTTCGCCCTGCGCGGACGAGCTCGCGATTGAACGGATCGGGTCGCCTTCTTCGGCGGACAGGAAAGAGAGTCGGACCTCGACGATCGCGCGCGGGAACATGCGGCCCCCGATGTCGCGACCTGCGACAAGCACGTCGCCGACGCTGAGAAGTCCGTACCCAAACCCATCAAGCGCGACGTGTGAGTCGGGCGATGAAGCGCGGGTACGGAAGCGCTCAGCAAGCACCGATGGGTGCCCCGAAAGCTCTTGGTCGTCCGTGTCGAAAGCGACCTGCAAAAGCATCTCGCGGGTGCCGCCCGTGGTGCCGATTAGCTGCGTGCCTTCGCGGCGCAGAACCGTTGGGTCGATGCCGCCAGGGTTGCGAATAGAGAGCTGCGAGAGAGCTGCCGAAGCGCCCTGCATCAGCGAGAGCGGCTCATCCGCGAAGTAGACCGCATCGATGCTCATGCGAGCGCATGACGCGACCCACGCGATCAGCGACAAGCTGGCATCGCTCCACACAGCGGTCACGTGCGAACCTCGCTCGTCACCGCACGCAAGAGCGCGCCAGTCTCGACGAGGCCCGCGGCTTCGATGCGTGAACGAATGCCGTCCGCAGCGACGCTTCCAACGCGCTCCAGCTCAGCGCGAAGCTGTGCCGGGGTTGTCGCAAGCGCATGCGCCGAAGCGCGCGCCGCTTCCTGCGCCCGAGCGTCCTCATCAGTGCCACGGATGAAGGCGACAGGCGGGTGCGTGCGGGTGCCGAACTCGTGCACGGCGGCGACTTCCATCGACGTCGCACCGCTGCGATGAACCTCGCCGCCGCTTGATTCAGTGACGCCCGCAACGACGCGCGCGGACGCGAGCGAAGCCATCTCGCGCGTGTAAGCGCGGAGGCCTCGATCGGTATCGCGAACGCGTGCATGCGAGCGTGAAGTCATTCGTTTTCCAGCACGACGCGGCTCGCGCACCCACGCTTGCGCATGATGATGTCGAGCTGCTCCGAGTACGGCGTTTTGGCCGTCCAGTTGTTGAGACGCGCGCTCTGCCCGTGGCCCGAGAGAGCGAGCTTGTGAGAGACGAGGAGGCGCTGCGCCGTGTCGAACTCAGCGCCGAGAACCGTATCGTCGAGCTCCTCGAGGGACTCCGTGAGGAACGCCTCAACCTGCGAGGGGTCCGCTTTCGCGAACTCCTTCGCAACGTCGAGGAACGCTTTGACGGTCAGCGCCATGCATCACTTCTTCTTCGTCGCCGCTTCAAGCTTGAGTTCGACCTCGGCGACCTTGCCTTCAAGCTCTGCGCATTTCGCGTTGAGCGCGGATGCGCGCTTGCTCATCTCGTCAAACGCCTTCGCGCTCTTCGCTTCGGACTCGGCGAGCTTTGTCTCAAGCTCTGCGAGCGCTGCAGCAAACTGCACGCGCATGGCGCTGATGTCCGACTCGCTCGCGTGCTTCGGCTTCGCTTCGGGCGGGGGTGCTTTGGACACTGGCATGGCGGGCGCGTCGGTGTCCGAAACGGTTAGGTCCTTCGACTTCACCGAAGCGATGAAGGACTTCTCGCCCTCCATCGCCTTCATGTAGTCGGAAGGAACAACGATGCTCTCGCCTGGCTGCACGGGGCCGCCAAAGACACCAAGCAAGAGCGCGACCTTCTGCAGGCCGACGATGCGCTTGGTGTTGTTCGTGATGCTGTAGTTCATGTGGTTCGCTCAGTCTTTCGGCTTTGGCGTCGCGCTCGACTCAGTCGAGGTTCTGCACGTAGAGCGAGTAGAAGGGCTTCGAGAACTCGACGCCGCCGAGGTACGCGCGGGCTTCAACGACCCACGAGTAGCCCTTGATCTGCGGGGGCAACTCCTCGTAGGCGATCGGCATCGGCCAGTGGATGCCAGACGCGGCCTGGTCGAGCGGAACAACGATGCCTTGCGGCGCGTCAGCAAGAGCGATCTCGGGCTGCACCGCAGCGTCGAGAGCGCCGTAGCGCACGATCGACTTGATGAGCCGCGATGTGCTCAGGAAGTAGGCCTTGATCGACATGTCGCTGTTGGTCCCCGCAAGCCTGGTTGCGAGGATGCCTTCTTGAACCGTGGGCAAGATCAGCTGGTACGTGCCCGGCTGCGTGTCTTTCCCATTCGCAATGAGCGTCGCCTCGATCTCTTGCAGGTCGGCAATGATCTCGGCCGCCGTCGCCGTGAGCCACTCCCCATTCGCAAGGGTCAAGCTCGGCACCAGCGGGTTGTTGAAAAACCCCGTGAGCTTCGCGGCGCCGTTCGCGTCTGTGGCGGTTCCGCAGCGACCGACCTTGTCGATGCCGCGAGCGATCATCTCAATGCACGCCTGCTGTCGCTCGGGGACAAGTGGCATCCGCGAGAACGCAGCGCGCTCAAGGTCTTGTACGTTGTACTCGTACGACGCCTGCACGTTGCGGAACGGGAAGAGGTCCTCTTCGGTTGCGGTGCCAGCGCGAGGTGAATCGGTGGCGAGCGTTGAACCGATGAGCGCCTCACCAGTCATCGTGACCAGTCGACGCGAGTAGCTCGTTGCGCCGCGTGGGTATCGTCCGTCCGGTCGGACGAACTCCATCATGCGCGACGCCTCAAATACAGCGCGCTCGGTTTGAGCGGTGACGAAGACAAGGTCTCGGGCGAGAAGGCTTGTCGCGTTCGCATCTGCGCGCACTCTTGCGAGCGCGTTGCTCTGCGCGATGACCGCCTTGTTGATCTCAAGAAGCTCGGGGTGAGCCTCCAGATACGCAAGGTCACGAAGCCCGTCGTAACGCTCCTTTGCGGCGCGCGCGTCCGCGCTGCCTGCCACGTACTCTTTGCCGTCGATTCGAACCGTTTCGAGTTCCATGTTTTTCCTCTTGATGGATGCGTTGGAGTCGAGCGGTTCGACTACTTGATGCGAAGAATGCCGGGCGTGTTTGCGTTGCCCGAAGAGATGAAATACGCGCCGCGCCAGGGGACGCAGTCGCCGCTGTCGGTGCTGTTGGTGCGCACACGACCAAGCGTTTCGCCGACGCCTGCGGTGAGCCGCACAAGGGGCACATCGCCGACGCGGTAGGACGTCTCTGGGGTGACGAAGATGTGACCGCGCTTGAGCACGGGCATCACGGTCTCGTCTTCGAAGACCTCGTTGTTCGCGTTCGACCCGGTGACTTCGAGCGTCTTGCTCTCGTCGAGGATCGACACGCCGAGCACGTCGGTTCCGTCGAGCGTGCGCGATGCACTGATGCCGAGCGTTGCCGTGCCCGATGCGCCCGACTGAGCGGGGATCGAGAGTGCGGTGACGCGCGAGTAGTAGCGTGTCGACGTGACCGTCGCGTTGCCAGTGTCGGGAATCGAGAGCGACTCGGAGACAGGCAAGCCGTTCTCATCGAGGCCGGTCAGCGTCGCCGTGGTCGCATCCCAGTTCGCATGCGAACTGAGCACGAGCGTCACCGTCGCGGGTGGCCAGATTCGGCCGGCGCCGACCGCGCCGTTGAAGTCGCCTGTCGCGAGGTTCTGCACCGAGAGGCTTGATGCGATATTCGTCTTGATCGCGTCGACGTCGGCGGCGATGTCGGCCGGGAAGCCCGCCGCTTTGTCGCCCGCCGTGGTGCGAAGCACGACCAGGCCCGGCGCGATGCCAGCGGCCGCATCGACACGCGCGGAGTCGATGTCTCGCGCCGAAGAGTCGGCAAGCTTGCCGGGGAATGCGCGGACTGGCGCGCTCGTGACTGAAGTCTGACCCATGGTTCTGTCTCCTGATTCCTGCGCGAGCGCGCGTTAGATTTTGTCGCCCGGCTTGACGAGGTAGCGGGAGAGGTTGGTCGCTGGCTGCGCCGAGTCGGTCTTCGTCGAGACGTTCAACCGCGCGTCTGCGAGCGGTGAAGGCTTCGCGTCCGACTTCGTGGCGTGGCGCATCTCCGAGTCGAAACGCACGCGGACGTAGAGGGCGCGCTCCGACTCGGCGACCGAGTCGAGCTTGAACGACGAATCCAGCTTCGTGATCGCTTGGACCTTGATCTCGTGGTCGCTGAGACCGTCGAGCTTCGCTTCCGCACCGAGGACGGGGCGCACCTTCTCGATGAGCGCGGCGCGTTCTGCAACGCGGGCGTCAATGCGCGCGGGGGCGAGCTCGGCTTCGAGTGCGTCAGCTCGCTGCTTGTGCGAGTCGCGCTCAGCCGTCACGGTCGTGAGCTTCTCGCCCTTGTCCTTGGCGTCAGCGCGGGCCGCGGCAAGGTCACTCTCGACCTTCTCGTCGTGGCGCTTGCGAGCCTGCTCCCATGCGGGCGTGCCGATTTCGTAGTCGATGCCGTCAATGCGTTCGTGCTTCACGTTGTGTCCTCGTGTGCGCGCATCGCTTGGCGTGCGCGTGTCGTCGATCTCGATGCCGGACCCATCCAGCCGCAGAGCGACGTCGCGCCCCGCACGTCCACCACCACGCGGCAAAAGCGCGACGTGGTTGTATTTGATGTTTCGCTGCACGGCGTCGTAGCGCTCGCCCTCTGGCGTCACACCTGAACGCATCTCGACGTCGCACGAGTAGCCGCACGAAAGCTCAACGAGCTCACGCGCATCCATGCGCTTGATCGCCGACTCTTCGCTGACGACGAGCAACGCTTCGACAAACTTGCCGTCCATGCGTCCGCCGCCGCGCACGTAGCCGACGCCGTCTGCCTTGATGGTGGCTGGCGTGACCTTGCCGCTGGCAGGATGACCAATCGTGACCGCTGCATCGTCGAGCGACGCGAGCGAGTCAGCACGGGAGACTTCCTCTGGCGACCGCCACTCAAGCACCGTCGTGCCGTCTGCGCGCAGGTAGGGGAGGACGCCCGTGCGCGTCGCGCGCGCTGGCACCCTCACGCCGCCTGTAGGCGTCCGCTCAAGCTTGCCTAGCGTGCCCGCGTCGAAGCGAAGCGCGGCGCCCTGGGGCGCCCCTGCGTCATCGCATCGAGTCTCACGGATGGCTTCGTGCACACGCCGACGATGCATGCGGCGTCAGACGTAAGCGCCGTAATCATCGTAATCGTCGTAACGGATGGTGCGATGGGCCCGCGCAGTATCCGATGCAGGTGCGCCCAGTCTTGCGGCCCGTGAGGGCGCACTGCTGACTTGTCGCAGGCAAACATGATGCACGGGCCTGCGCTCACAAGGGCCTCCAAGTCGGCATCGCGCACGGGCTCGCGGTCGCCGCGTCGAGCGCCCCGCAATCCTGCGCGCCATCGATGCGCATGAGCAAGTCGACGTGCGAAGGGTAGTCGCACCACGGCCGCTCCGATGCACCGATGACGACGGTGCACCCAAGCTCGCTCGCGCGTTGCTGTGCTGTTGCGATGACCTCGGGCAGCGCTTCGCATTCACGAATGCGGAGCGACTCGCTTTCGCCCACGCGCACCCATCGCACGGGGCCTGGACCTTCGCTTCCATCGCACGCCAGCACGGGCGACGGTGGGTGTGCTTCGACGCAGCCAACGAGCGTGAAGAGCGCCACGACAAGACAGCGGGTCATCGCCACGTCCGATCGATAATGTCTGACACAACGCCGCGTGTTGTGCCTACGAGGGTGAACAGTCCGCACTCGCATGAGTACATGTCTGCTTCCAGTGCGTGCATCGTTGCAGTCTCCTCCGCTTCGTGATGCGCAATGTGCGCTGCTTGCTTCCCGCATGCGCAAGCGTGTGCCTTCGGTGTCATGTGTGCCTTCGGTGTCATGTTGCTCATCCCATCTCCTTCTGCGTGCTGCGTGCTGCGCGGCAACGCTTCCACTCCACAAGTATTTCACGCACGCCCAGAGAACGCGAGAGCGGCAAGCGCGCTTCCATCTCGCGCTCTCGCACGAACGCATCAAGTTCGTCGACGACGTCTTTCGGCAAGCGTGTCAGCACAACTTCGAGAAGCTTCTCGCGGCTGATTTCACTCATTGCCCACCGCCCGCGTTGAAGCCTGGCAGTCCCTGCGGAGCGCCCGCGCCTTGGCCCTGTGGAATGGATGGAGCCAGTCCCTTCGTCGGCTCTGGCGTGGCCACGAAGTGAGCGGGGCCGAGGATCTTCTCGGCTTCCTCGTCGATGAACCGGAAGAGTGACACGAGCATCGCCTTCGCCGACTCGCGCGAGATGGCGCCGGTCGCAACCTTGGTGATGATTTCGAGCACCGCGGACGAGCGCGCGCCAACGGTGCCGAGCTCGGCGTTGTCTTTCGGTGGCTGCGCGGCGAGGAGCTTCCGCCGTTCGAGCGCTTCCTTGAGATCCTTCTCGTCGAAGGCGAACTCCGTCGACGTGTTGCTCGGTGCGAAGATGTGCGCGGCGACTGCCTCGGCCGACGTCAGCCCCTTGTCGATCCAGATGGCGAACGTCTCCGCCTGAATCTTCCCCGTCTCGGCCTTCTCCTTCGGCTTCTGCATGCGAAGCGGGCCGTACTTCATCGACCACTTCGCGGGCTCGACACCCTTGGTCTCGAAGTCCTTCGAGAGCAGCACGAGACGCGCGAGCTTCTCGTGACGTGCGCGGAACTCCAGCGTGCACCACTCTTCAACGGTACCGTCGAAGAGTTCCATCTCGGATTCGCTCGTCGCGTCGAGGCCCGCAGGGGCTTGGCCCATGAAGATCGACGCCGGGATGTTTCCGGTTGCAGCTGTGCGGTGAATGCCGCGGTCCATGAGCGAATCGATTCCGCTCATGGGCTGCGTAACGTTCACGAAATCTTCGCCGTCCTTGTCGAGTAAGATGGGGTTGCTGCGATTGCGTGAGGCGTCGAGCATCCGCATGCGCGTCTTGATGTGCTCGCCCGCTTTGCCAGCAAGGAACGTGAAGTAGTCCTTGATTTTGTAGACCGGCTGGCTCGATCGACCGATCACCTGCGTCTTCGCGGCGTAGTCGAGATTTGTTTCGTTCAGCGCGTCCCACGAGCGCTCAAGCACCGAGTCGTCCCATCCTCCGAGCTGCGCCTTGCGTTGCTCCGTGGTCATCTGCCCGCCCCAGATGATCAGCCTGGACTCATGCACAATCTGCCCCGCTGCCGCGATGGACTGACCAAACGCTGCCGCGACGATACCCGCGCGCACCGGGCGGATCACGTAGGTTTCCGGCTGGTCGAACTTCGGGTGCTTGGGGTCTTGGTAGTACGACCACACCTGGCAGTCGCGCCGATCGTACGTGCGTAGCCAGCGCACGCTTTCGATGTTTGCCGCGTCGACCGGAAGAGCCACATCGCGGCCATCATCGACGCCAATCCACGTCACGGCACCGCCCCAGAGACGGCCCCAGAATGCGCCCTTGCGGAAGTGCTGCAGCGCTTCGATCTCGTCCTCCTTCGTCGCGTACGCATCGCCCATGCGCGCAGCTTCGGAAGGATCGCCGGGGACCTCAAGCTTCCACTTGCGACGAAGCGCAGTGCCCGGAATCGTCTCGATAAACTTCGGCGCGAGGCCGTCTTCGACGCTGAGCGCTTCAAGCGTCTCCTCGTTCAGAGGCGCACGGAACACGACGCGCGAATGCGTCGAATGGTCCTTCGCCGTGCCCACGCCAAGAGCCACGTTTTGCCATGCGTCAAAACGGTCAACCACAAGCTGCATTGCCTCTGCGAACATTTCAGAACCTCACGTTTTGCATCGCTTCGAGAAGCGATGTGCCTCTGTCGCGAGTCAGGACGCGCATCGCCCCGCTCATCGCATCGACCCAGTCATCAAACCGCCCGTTTGGAAACGCTTCGTGCTCAGCAACAAAGCTTTTGTTCCATCCGTGCAGACCCGTTGTGTGCCCGTGCACACGCTTCAGAAACACACGGCCGTCTTCCTGCAGCTTCGCCCATGCGCGCGCGTTCGCCTTCTTCGCCGCGCTCGACTTTGTCTTCGCGTTGTCGTTGGCCTTTGGCATGCCCCACGAGTCGACGATCTCGACTTCGAAGTCGGCCAAGATGCCGCGCGTTGTCTCGACGTCCACGATGCCCGCCTGTCCGGTGTCACGCCAAAGACCTTGAGCGACCGAGTGCCCGTCCTTCTGTGCGGTAGCAAGCATCAGCTCGAGCACGGCCACAGGGCCAAACTGAGCGCCGATCCCGTCCTCAACCCAGAAGTCACCAGACTCGCAAAGCGACACGCGGACGCCGCGGGTCCAGTCGGGGTTGGGAGTCTCCTTCGTGGGAAGCGAAGCCGCTTTGTCCCAGAAGCGAATGGTGCGGACGATGGGCGAAGGCGGGTCGTCGCGAAGCTGGAAGTTCGTGCCCTTGAAGAACGTGCCGCGGGCTGCGCGCTGGTTCCAGTTTCCACCCCGCTCTTCATCGCCGAGCATCCGATCGCGCTCGTCCTTCTTGAGCATCTTCAGCTTGGCGCGATACGTCGGGTCAGCGTCGGTGAGCTTCTTGTTGTCCTTCAGCCTGCTCGCGATGAACGTGAACGACATCGGCGCGCTGTCTGGGTGCTCTGCAAGAGCTTCCTCTTTCGAGTCGTACCAAGCGAGATCGTCAACGCTTCCATGCTCGTCGGCTGCCTCGCGCTCAACGCGAACGAACCAGCGCACGATTCCACTTCGCTCGGGGATGGCGAAACCGTCGTCGCCAATCCACCACGACACGAGCTCTGCGACGAAGCTATCGGGGTCGGGGTTGCATGTGCCGCGCAGATACGCGCTCACGCCAGACATCGAGCGTAGACGGCCGACGAGAAAGAGGAACTGAGACTCGGTAAAATGCGTCAGCTCATCGAGGCCAATGAACGCGTACTGCTGGCCTTGGTAGCTCTTGACGTCGTCTTCGAACTGCAGGTGGCGGAAGAGGATGCGGTGATCGCGCGCGCCGCCCTTGCTCTCGAAGGTCCAGTCGAGCGTGGGCGCGCCACGCGGGTGACCGCCGAACGCTTTGAAAATGGGCTTCGCTTCGTCCCACAAGCCACCGCCGCCAAGGAGTTCGGGCGTGGTGCGGCGAAAGAGAACAGCCGTGTACCCGTCGACGCCTTCGACGGCCGTCCATTTCACAGACTCGTAGAGCAGGGCGAACGACTTCCCACCGCCAGCCGACCCGCCAAAGATGGCGATGTCCGCATCACACTTCGCGAACATCTCCTGCGGCCCAGGCTGCGGCGCCCACGTGACGACGCTGCCGAGCTCTGGCCCAGCCTCTTGCCACTCAGACCACGCGCTCTCTTGCTCGGAATACAGCGCGTCAGACATGCGCCGCCCGTGGTCCGCGGTTGTTCAGCACGACGACGATGTTGGTCGTCGGTCCAGTCGCTGCGGAGCTTGGGCCCGCGAGACCTTGCCTTGCCTTGAGGAGCGCGGCGCACGCCTTGATGCGCGTGTCGTCGCTCTCTGAGTGACGGGCGATGTCGGTGAGGATGCGAGCGACCTCGTCGTCGTCGGCGATAGTGCCGGCTGCCGACCCGACCACCTCGGGAACGAGCGCGGTCGAAGGGGTCGGAGCCTCGGGGGTCGGCTTGGCCTTGGGCGCGGACGGCCGCACGCCCTTGCCGCGCATCTCCAGCGCAGCCATCACCGCAGGCTTCTTGAGAAGGCGCGACGCCGTGACGCGCAGCGTGTTGTCGCTGCCCGTGTATCCAGCAGCGCGCACGGCCGCGAGACCGGAGCTCTTGCCCTGGTACGCAGAGACGAACTTGCGCTCCTTCTCGGTCAGCACCCGGTTAGCGCCCTGTTACAGACAGGCTGTAACGCCGTTCGAAATTAGCATCTTTGTGTGCAGGACAGATCGGAAGAGCGGTTC
>ERZ869921.383-NODE-383-length-29219-cov-17.220992_pt1 | contig 29219 bp, 46 predicted proteins | sample MGYA00579310_ERZ869921 | MGnify/ENA primary metagenome ERZ869921 (study PRJEB32216, sample SAMN09231816) | wastewater metagenome | place: USA: Maryland | collected 2016-06-21 | study: EMG produced TPA metagenomics assembly of the PRJNA472060 data set (Reclaimed... | reverse complement strand
TTATATATTTCTTCTGTTTTATATTTATCATCACCATATAAATCCATCTTATATATTTCTTCTGTTTTATATTTATCATCACCATATAAATCCATCTTATATATTTCTTTATCTTTATAATATATTTTCATCTTAACATAAACTTTACTATCATCATCATCTTCTAAATAATAACTACAATATATTTGATAGTTCTTAAAATGTTTATATTCATTAAAGGGTATTTCATCATTCATAATCTATCTTACTTTTTTATATATATATTTTTTTTGTCCTTCTGGTTGTAAGAATAAAAAAATCACCCTTTATTTGGGTGATTTTAAGTCTTCTATTGCTTCTTTAATTGCTTTCTTATTGTATGTATCAACTTCAAAAGATAATTCCTCTAACATCTCTATAACACCTTCTTCATTCTCACCATATAACTTATTTAGATTATAACCTCTCAATGAACCTTCTAAAATATATATTCCATCTTTACACCATTTCAATAATGGTTTATCTTTATTCATATTCCTAATTTTTCTAATTTTCTATCTCTTTGGTGTATTCTACAATTTCTATTAAATACTTGTGTTGTATAATACATATCTGGTCCAAATAAATCTTCTGTATATATTCTATTACCTTTGTAATATATTGTTATTCTAACATACATTTTTCTACCTGTATTCCAGTCTTTCATATATGTTGCATCATAACTATAACCTAATTCTGTAAATAACATCTTATCCATTACACTCTTTTAATTTTTCATAATAATAAAGCATCTCATATTCTCTATCTAATTTTGTAATCTTCTCACCATACTTCTCTGTATATAAACTTAATAATTTAACACAATCACCTTCATCAACATTTCCTTTATTCAATTCTATCTTTTTTAGAAGAAGATATATATCTCTCTTCAAATCTTGTCTTTCTTCTTTAACTGATTGTCCAAAAAATCTTATTATTTTTCTTGTTATATCTAATTGTTTAACTTTTTTTGTATAAGTGTTTTTACCTTCACTTAAACATACTTTACATTTTCCTACATTAAAGTATATTGTTCCTTTCTTTTCTGTATATCTAAAATCAAATTCTGTTTTGATTTCATTACAATTTTTACATTCTATATTCATTTTGTTTTTTTATTTTTATCTGCATTGCCCTATGGCTGCTTTGTAACCTGTTTTTGTCAATTGTACTCCAGTGCAATCATTTATTGTTATGAATCTACCTGGTGTTGAAAAATTGACTGGTTGCCCTGGCCCACCAAATTGTGCATCTGGTGATATAATATATGATACTCTATCACAATCACAATTTTTTGTTTCTTCTTCTGGTGTGCAACCTACTAATAACATTCCTAATGCTATTCCTAATAATAATTTTGTTGTTTTCATTTTTCTTGTTTTATTTATTGTTTATTTAATAATTTTAATTTTTTTTTAATTTTGGATAATAATTTTGGTCTCTTGTTTCAGTTAAGTATTCTTCTTTATCTTTATAAACATTACCATCTTTATCTTCGTAATAAATACAACCATTTTCAATATCAAATCTATTATATTTATCAAAATCCATTTGTTCTTGATTTAAAATATATGGGTAATTCTTAATGTCTTCACTTTTTAGTATCATTTTAATCTTCCTAAATCTTTTAATTTTTTTATCTAACCTCTTACTTTTATACCGTCCGACCCAAAACCACTTATTTGTCGGGTCAATTTGAGCATAAATATATGACATTATAACAAATTTATTATTTCTTCCACCTCCAAAAGTTCTAGTGATTGAAACGTTATTGAATATATTTAATTCATTAAAATATTCTAAATAATCTTCATTATAATCAAAACTTATTGTGAAATCCATTATTTCACAACCATCTAAATATGTAGAATTATATTCACACTCTATATTATTTTCTTGACAGTATTTGAATACTGTAAAAACTTCCTCATTCATCTTGTTGTTTATTTTTTTATGATAAGTATTCTATTAGTAATAATTGAATCTCATCTCTTAGTTTTCTAACTTTTTCTTTGTTATCAAAATGTCTTAATAACTCATAGTTTAATTCTATAATCTGTTCTTTAATTTCTTCTTTTGTCTTCATGTTGTTTCTTTTTTTATTGGTGATAAAATCTATCATATTTTAATTCATAATACTCATCTTCATTAAATGTTCCTGTGTGTAATCCAGCAAGTATATTTTCCATTTCATAATCTATTGCTTTGTCTTCATTTCTTAAACCTAATGGTTTGTCTTTTTTGATTTCAATATAAACTTTTTGTAAGTCTTTGTAAATCCAGTATCTGTTTGTGTCTTTCATTTTGTTTTTGTTTTGTTTTTTGTTATATTATTATATATACTATATATAAAAAAGTTTATTCTCCCTTACCTATTTTTATCAATTATTTTTTAATCTCCCAAGTAAAGCCCAGGCAATCTACTTCTACTTCAATCAAATTTAATTCATTCATCATATCATCTATTCCTTTTACTACTGCTTGTAAACTTTCTATTCTACTTATTAAACTTAATTTTAATTCTACTAAATCTTTCTTCTTATTACTAATATAGTAACCTTTACTATTTGCTATTACTGGTGATATACCATTTGTTCTACAATAGTTTGTTAGTTTTCTCAATCTTGCTGCTGTAAAGTTAGTCTTCATACCAATCTGTTCTTTGTTCTCATTAAACCATTTAACTATTCTATCACTTACTAATGGTTTATCTTCTGTTCCTCTCTTCAAGGCTTTTAATAGTACTGGTAATACTATATTTTTTTCTTCTGTTGTTAATTTCTCTGTGTGTATCATTGTATTTGTTTTTTTTTATAATATATATATTAAGTTCTAAAACTCAAAAAGTACATTTTTTCAAATTATTTTCATTTTTTTTCAACTTTTTTTTATTTTTTTATATAATGTGAAACCAGGTCTATTAGATATAATATATACTATGTGACTTATTTTCATGGTAAGTTTTTATTTTTGTTTTTATTAAACCCCTAACTTATGTTAGGGGTTTTTGTTTTAACTTCTTCCAGTGTGAATACCATTTCAGGTCTTCTTTCTTTGCACCATTGTAGTACTTTATCTTTATCTTCTACTTTGACAAGTAATGCATCATGTATTGTTAGACAAAAATCTACTGGTACTTCATTTAGTAGGTCATCAATAAATATATCTGCTTCTTTATATTGTAATAGTCTGCATATATTTTTGTAGTTTGTTGTCTTATATTTTCTTATAAATACATCTGCTACTGGGAATATATCTCTAATGTTTTTCTTTTCTGTATCAATATATCCAGTTCCATTTATCCAGGTTGTGAATAGTTCTTTTGCATCATCTCTATCATTATTTAGTGCAGGTATTCTATCTAAGATATACTGGTAGAAGTCTAATCCATTATCAAAGATATAATTTAGTTTTTCATCTTGTAGTCCTATCTCATTTAGATGTATCCATAGTAGTCTTGGTTGTGTTGTTTTCCCATCTATTAGATAGTAGTCACCACCTTCTAATAGATTTCTATATGAACCATAGTTTTCAATATTACTTGTTATATTAGTGTGTAGTCTTCTTGAGAAGTTATCTCTTTTAATATGTATTTTTTCTAATGGGAATCCAAGTTCTAATAGTGACCTTCTTGTTTTCATAAACCATTTCTCTTTATCATATAGTGACGTAAAGTTAAATTTAAAGTCATATTCATATCCTTCTTCTATATCTATTAAAAATCTATATTCAGCACATATACCCTTTTCTGTATTATAATATTTCTTTCTTCTTATATCAAATATATCTTTTTCATCATAGTTGTATGATCTAAAATCTATTATTTTATGTTCTTGTAGTAGTTTTATTACTTTGTTATATTGTCCATTTACTTTTTTCAGGTATGTTGATGGACACTGGAAGTATATATTTGATTTTCCTTTTTTATATAGTAGTGCATTATATACTTTTATGATTCTCTCTTTTGCATCTTTTCTTTTTTCTAAAGATAGTATGTAGTCCAGTTCTTTTCCAATTTTCATAGTGTTATATTATTTTTTTATGTTACTCACTTTTAAGTAAGTTTCTTATATTAGTATATATAAAAATCTTATTTCCCCCTCCTACTATTTTATCAATTATTTTCATTTTTTTACTCAAAGTAAGAAACAGATAGTAAATATATTATATTTATTATTATATTATTATATTATTTCATACCCACCACAATCTTAATTCTATCAAACATTTTAAGATATAGCCACTGCACCAGGCAGTAGGCGTTCTAAACAAAAAAGACACCATCTTCTGGTGTCTTTTCATCTTATGATAATTCATAAGCACAGGGCTTCTTGATATACTCTTTTAATCTGTGATACATTATATCTAATTGTTCTTCCTCACAATAATAATCTGGTATATCATCACCAAAAACTTTTACATACTCATCTACTAATTTAAAACTATCAATATAAGACACCTGACATTGGTTTATTTCAATTCTTTTTATTAAAAGGTATATTGTCCTATCATCAATAAAAATCTTCTCTATATCACCCTTATTTCTCTTATTTGGATGTGGTTTATATTCTTTACCACTTTTCTTATTAGGATAAACTCTTTTACTATTACATGCATTACAATATGAAGAATAAGCTTTATTACCACATTTCTTCTTAAAATAACCTAACCAATAAAATCTACTTACTGGTAATTCTAAACTACACATTTTACATTTCTTCTTTAACATATAGTATATATTAAACTTTACTCTGTTGGTTCTCCAAATAATAATGAATCTTTAGCTCTTAATAAAACCATTGCTAATGTCATCCATCCACTTAAATCACCTGCTGTTTGTTTCTCTTGATATATTAAAACTCCACAAAAAACTAATACTCCTGCTCCTAATATACTTGTTACTAAACCTTTATTTATCAATCTGTCTTTCATATTTACTTTTTCTTTTATCTTTCCTTGAATACTTCTTTTTATTCTTGAATACTTTTGTTTTACTTGCATCCCATCTTTCTTGTAATGTAATAACTATAACTTTCATAACTTATATGTCTTTTTTTTGTGCTAATCTAATGTTTAGATTTTTTATTTCCTGTGTAAGTTCTTTAACTGCATCATATAGTAAATCAATTCTATCTGTCAAATGTGCATGGTTATTCTCAACTAAACTAATTCTAATAGTATTCTTCTCACTATTATCTTTAACCTTATCTAATTCTCCCATTGTTCTATTTAGAAAATAACTTATTATCCCAATAATTATTCCTGCTGGTATTACTATTACTGTTGTATCCATAATTACAAAATTATCCAAGCTCCATTTTTTCTAACATAACTATTACCATCTTCTGGTGCTTCATCAATTTTATTTGATATAGTTACATTTAATTCTGCTATTGTTTCATTCAAAGCAGATATAGCATTATTTAATTGTGTTAAAGTGGCCTTTGAATCTAATTGCCCTTGTAATCCTGTTACATTACTTACTGAGTGAGTATGAACCAATAAAGCTCTATTATTTATATCACTTTGTAATGTTGATATAGTTGCTCCAATACTATCATTTTGATTATTAAAACTAATCAATGTTACATAGTTAGATAAAGTTGCTGATAAATAACTATCAGTTACTTGTGATACTAAAAAGCTTTCTACTTCTGAAAAATTGTCATTTACAATTACAAAAGCATCTCTTAATTTGTCTCCTAATCCATCATTAGGGTTACTTACATTTATGTTACTAAAAGTCATTTTATTTTATTTATTTTTTTATTGCATCTAAACAATGTTTCTCTGTTAAAATCCATACAAGTAACTTACCTTGTCTTGTTAAATTATCTGTAAGTATATTCTTTCCTAATACACTTGAGATTGTTTCACCTTGTAATCCAAATGGATTTGTTATTTTATCTTTTATTAAATGGTTATTCCAAAATGTTCTAAACTCTACATTACCCCATATATCTAAGTTTAGAGCAGTACTTCTAAAGTAACCATCTTTATTCTCTACTTCATAGAAGTTTACTATTGTCATTACAAAGATTAAAAACAATGCAATTACAAATAATAAAAATCCTATTACCTGTTTCATTATACACCATAACTTGCAATTTGGTCACCAGTTGTTGAAACAGTAGAACAATTTTGTAATCTAACTGCCACAGATGCTGTACTTGTATTCAACTCACTTACAAAGTCAGCAGGTGATGATGGTAGATATGTTCCTGTTGTTGCATCTGTTAAATTACCTTGTAATACATTACTTGGTGATGGTACTCTTAATGTTCCTGTAAATGAACCTAAACCATAACTAACACCAAATCTAACATCTGATGTAGCAGGATTACCAACATTAGCACCTGGAGCATATAATGTTATATCTGGTCCACTTAGTTGTTGAAATTGCCAACTTGTTGTACTATCTATCAACATTTTAGGAGCATATACAGCCATATATTGATTTGTATTTACAAGAGGTCCTACAACTCTAACAGCAGCCAATGCAACTATAGCATTAGCAGCATTACCAGCAGTTACTGAACCTGTAATAGTTGTACTTGCAACAGCAGTTGTCACATTTCTTATAGCTTCTATAGAACCACCTACAACACTTCCAACTATTGTTAAACTAACACCACCAATTATTGTAACAGCAGGTGATGTTCCATTAGATATATTACCTGATGATGTAATAAATAATGTCCCACCATTATTCATATAAATTGATGAGTTTGTTTGTGCTAAAGTATTACCTCCACTAAATCCTGTTGTTATTATATTTATTGTTGCAGCTGCACCACTAAAAATTGAGTTACATTGGTTAATTGTATTACCACCATTAGTACATACTCCATTATAGTTAAGTGTTCCAGCAGCAGTTATGTTTATAACTCTCATATTTGTTGTTGATGTTGGACCACAAGATATATCACCTGTAAAGTTAAGTGTTCCTAAACCACTTAATAATACTGCATTATAGTTGATTACTGCTCCAATAGATGGTATAGTTGCAGTTACTGTTGCACTATTTCCTGTTCCTAAAGCACAAGTTATTGTTGGTGTTGCTGAACCAACATATACTCCTGTAGCAGCAGTACAAGTTAAAATAGAACCATTATTTAGGTTAAATGTTCCACCTGCCACTATTGGAGCAGATGCAGTATTTCTAACAGATAGTACAGTAAAGGTACCATTTACCTGAACAGTAAAATTATTTGAAAATACATCATCAGATGATGTTGGTAGAGCTCCAGTGTTCCATACAGTTGTATCAGACCAGTCACCACTTTTTGTTGCATAAACATTTGCCATTTTTTATTATAGTTCTTTTGTATTTATAAAGTATTGAATACCTGTTATAATGTAACCCATTGCTTGGGCTAAGTCTGCATCATTTTGAGCTTCTTTGTAAATATCTATCATATAGATTGAATATCTACCATCGGTATATACATCCATTAAACCATTAGGTAGAACTCTATACGGTGTTAAAAGCATTGAAACATTACCTTCAATATCTGCAGCTTCTGTTGTCTCATCATATTTTGGTGAGATAGCAAGATTTACTAATACATATGGATAAGTAAATCCATTATTTTCTATTACTCTTGTTGTTGAAATTGGCATTTTTTATATTATTTTTTTTTATGTATATATTACTGTTAGTCTGTCTGTCCAAGCAACACTTGATGTAGTTCCTTTTGTTGTTGAACCATTTTCTGCAACATTTATTCTTGTTATTGTCCATACATTAGAACTTTCTGAACTTCCTGCAACAGCATAGGCATTATAGTCATAAGTACCTTCAAATGAATGTCTTCTAATTTTATTCAATATATTACCATCAGTTATTACAATTGAACCATCGGACTTTCTTGCAAGAATATCTGTAGTCGAATTATCTACAGATGGTTTAATACCTATATTTAAAATTCCTGAATTTGATATTGAAAATTTAGATGTTTCAGAACCATAAGAACCATTACTTGTTCTAAAGTCAAATGAAGCTCCCTGCCAACCAATAAAATAAAAGTCATTATTACTATTCAATCCACTTTTTCCTCTTAAATAAGGTACAAAATAACCTGCATTAGCGTGGAATAAACTTGCATAGTTTTCATATAAACTTCCTGTACCACCAACAGTAAGAGCTGCAACAGAACCATTACCAACATTCTCGGTGTTCTTGATATATAGACCAACTGCACCATTAGTCGATTTATTTATATAAAACCCATTTGATGTAGCACTAATTGGTGCAAGTCTTGGTCCTAAATAAGCATCAGGTGTTATACTCTGTAATAATGTTTCTCCACCTGCTGATGATATAACCCATTCTCCATCTTGTCTAACATATTGTTCCCCATCTATTGGTGCATCACCAATTTTTGTATATATCTGTTGTTGTAAATCATTTATTAAAGAATATAAATCACTTATTGAACCATTTTGTGAGTTCAAAGTTTGATTGATTGTATATATTATTGAGTTTATTGAGTTTATATCATCTTGTAATCCTGGTATTAAACTAACCTGATAATTTATATCATCTAAAATTGTTTGTAATCCACTAATCTGACTAATAGATATAATAGAACTATCTGTTAAAACAACATCTAATATGTCTTGTATATCTAAAAAGTTTTGATTTACAATAATAAAAGCGTCTCTTAATTTATCACCAAGTCCATCATTAGCAGTAAGTCCAACATTTATGTTTGTAATCATTTTTTATCTTCTTTTTTATCCTTCTCTTTTTCAACCTTTACTTCTTCATAAAGTTTAGTAAGTTTGATTATGTGTTTCTCCTTAATTTTATACTCACCTCTCTTCTCCATTCTTAACAATTTCCTTTTTTAGCTATGAACCAACCACCATATGTTTTGTGTTTAACACCACAAGGTTTATCATACTCTGGTATATCATTTAATTTAATCCATTTTAGAAATTCAGTCTCATAAAGATTATATAATTTTCTACTTGCTTCTACTAAATAATCTACTTCTTCTTTACTTACACTTTCTGCACTATCTGTCTTACCTTTTGTAATACCATTATTAGTAACCATATAAGCTCCTTGACTTAAATATATTTCTGATGAACCATGAATAATCATCTCAGTGATGTAATCATCAAACATTTCTAAGTATAAACCTGATAAAGAACTTGCTTCAAAGTCTGCTACAATTTTATTATATAATGTTGAACCTAATAAAGGCTTTATATAAAGATTTTGACAAGCTTTTATAGCCTGTAAATATCTATCTGTATCAACATTACCACCTATAATAGTGTTTCTTGTTAGTTGTTCTTGTTTAATAAGTATTGTTGTAAGTGCCATTTGTTATATTTTTTTTCCTATTCCATTTAATTGGTCAATAACATCTTGATTATTATCATAATGTTCTGTTATACCTAATTCTAAAATCTTTTCTAACTTTGCTTTATTAGACCCTGTTGCATAAACTTTATTATGTGATATTCCATAATCATCTGCTAAATTAAACATACCCCCTGGACTTTGTCTTGCTGATATAATATATACTGATTTTCCATCATTTATGGCTTTTTTAAGAGCAGATAATCCTGCTTCTGTTGTCAGTGTATCATCATAGTCAAAACTAACCTTCTCACCTATCATTTGTACTGGTGGTGTTTCTTTTATTTGTAATTCTTCATAATCCTTAAATACTAATTTAACATTAGGACTATTCTTCTTAAATACTTTTTCAAGATTTGATGTTAATATTTTTCTTGATGGATTAATCTGACTTCTATATAAAATCTTTAATGATTGTACCATCTGCTCTGCAACAGAATTAAATCCTGATGGCATTGGTAATCCAAATAATGACTTATCATTTACTTTATGACTTAACATAATCTTCTCTAAACATTCTTGACTTAAAAACTGAAATTGTGAATAAGCATCTGTAATTTCTATACTTTCTACTGTTGTTCTGTTCTCATAATTGTCATTAAATGATACTACAACATTTCCTGCATTATTAGAACCAGCAACTTTACTTAAAATTGCTTGTTCTGCTTCCTCCATTGCTTCTTCACTATCTGTTGTTCCTTGATTTATGTTTATAATCTTTCCTGCACTAAAATTGTTCTTAATGTGTTTATTGTAATAGTTTGATAACTCTTCTTCTGTCTGACAGTATTGTATTCCTGATTGCCAGTCTGGTAGAGCATATACTGGTTGTGCTGATTGTCTTTTTATATAAAGTATTTCTGTCTCTAATCCATTTCCACACCCAAATGCAGGTATTTCTTCTGGTTTATATCTTGTTCTAAATCTCCAGTCAAATGAATACCAGTATGATTTTACATCATCTGTTATATCTGCTTCTTTATTTACTGCTAATGATTTTGTTGGTATATAATATAATTTACTAACACCACCACCAAAATTATATATTACTTGAAAAGCACAAGCTCCTTGCATCTTAAAATCTGTAACTGCATTTCTTAAATCTTCTTCACCTAAAATACTTGTTATATCAACTGAACCACTTGTATCTTCTAATCCTTCACCTAAAATATAATTTGTAAAATTATCTATAATTGATTGATTTGTTGGTGATCCTAAATAAGCATCTTCAACTACATAAAAGTAACTATTATCAGCACCATTTGTAATCCATTTGTTACTTGATATAAGTAATGATTGTATATCAACCTTTACATATTTATTCATTTCTAATAAATGTATTCTCTTCATATTATGTTATATTTTTATTATGTTATTATCTTCCACCTTATGTAAGATATAATTTTCTAAATCTGTTTGTATGGTTGATAGTATTTTACCTCTCCAAATCAACTTATTATTACTATCTGTAACCTTTACTTCATAACTCTCACCATCTTCAAAATCATGTTGGAATGTTATAACCATTTCACCATCTGCTTCAACTACAATTAAATCTAAAATTGTTTCAATTTCTTTAATTTCATTCCACAATACTAATTTTATATTACTTGTGAAAAATCTATATGGTACTTTTAATATATGGTCTTGTGGGTTTAATATAGTTTGATCCACTGTTATATTTGTATCATCAACTGATATAAGTGTGCTATCAACTGTTAAATCATCACCTATTCCATTTATATGTATTATTTTAAGGCTCATCTATAATAATCTTTTTCTTAAAGACACATTACTACACTTTTGTTTTTATTTAATAAAAAAAGAGGTCCATTTCTGGTCCTCTTCTTAAAAATCCTACAATAAGTTTATATTAGTATTAAACTGCTACTGATTGTGTTGATGCTACTGCTTTCAATGATGTTGATGCTGATGCTGATAAATACCAAACTGGGTTTGGTTCTGCTGCTACTGCTGTCATTGTATATCCTGTCATTGCATCCAATGTTCCAAGAACTTCTGCTTTTCCTGTTACTTCACAACCATTTTTCTCACCTAATAAAAGGATTGTTCCATTGTTTGCTTCAACAAAAATCTGTGGTCTCCCTGCTACAAGAACTTTCATCTGGAACTCTAATTCATTTGATAACTTTGGTAATACAAAGTTTAATGTTTGTGTATATAAAGTTGTTCCAGCATCTCTTGAACTTGTCATATCTTGTGTAAATGTATTTCCACTATTTTTAAGTTCAAATCTAAATGTATTAGAAGATGTAATTGTTACTGGTAAAGTTGCAATTAAATGTCCTGCTGATGTTGATGAACCATTAAAAGCATATTCACCATAATTAGTAATATATATTGCTTTAATACCACCTACATCATCTTTACATGGAAGACTTGTTCTACCTTTTGATAAATCACATGCCATATCTTTTTTTTATAATTTTTTTCTTAATATAAAGGGGCCTCTATTCTAACCTTGAGTTTTTTACTGACCCCCTATATTATATTTCTTTGGTTGGTATTATGGTCTTGAATAAACAATCTCTGAACCAAATGAGTAACCTACTCCTGCTGTAAAAACAATTTTAGTTCTAACATTTCCTGATAAGTCAGATTCATCCATATCTTTGATTGATACATTATTTAAGTCTGCTTCTAATCCTGTTAAGAAACCAATGTTTTTAGTTCTATATGCTAAGATAGTATTAGATGGAAGACCTGCAATAGATACAACTTTAACTCCAATAAAATCTAATTCTTTATCTCCAACTGGTGACCCTACCATATAGTTCCCAATTTGTGATAATTTGTAGTTTCTTGCTACATTTGGTGAAACTGCCATAATTAAATCACTTTCTCCAATGATTTCTTCTGGTATATCAAGATAAACTGCTTTTAATGCATCTTGTACATTTGCTACTGTTGATACTGTTCCAACAATGTCTCTAACAGTCCCATCTGCTACAAATTGAGGTAAAAGACCTGCAAAAGATCCTGTTGCACCATTACCATTCCAGATTTGGTTATCAACTAATTCACCCATTCTTTCTACTAAAGATAACAAGATTGCATCTTGAATAGTTGCAGGAATGTCATTTGATGCACCATATAAACCTGCTTGTTGAGCTTGAAATGTTTGGTGGAACTTGTCTTTACAGAACTCATTCTTAATTTCATATTTTTTTGTTGCTACTTCTTTATCAGTATAAGTAACTGCACCTGTTGTGTCAAATCCACAAGAATATGCTGCTAAATCTGCTGTGTTTGTAAGTGTTGGTAAGAAACCTGAACCTATTACATTTGGTAATACAGTGATTGCACCTTTACCAATTGTGTCTGCTTTCTTAAATGCTTCAATAAAAATCTCACCTGCAAGATTCCCATTGTACTGACTATTTACTACTGCGTTGTTTGCCATTTTTTATTATTTATTTTTTTGATTTATTCTACTTAAAGCATCTAATGTGCTCTCTGTTGATAATTGTTTTGCTTTCATTGCAATTGGATTTTGTTTTCCAATTTTAACCTCTGCTTTTAATTTTGTTGATGCAGCCATAGACTTCAACTCAACATTCTCCATTAAGACAGCATCTTGTTGTTTTGTAAGTTTTTCAAGATCATCTTGTAACTTTGCAACTAATGTTTTCAATGCTTCAATATCTACTTCTTCAACTTGTTTTCCCACTTCATCAACAATTGCTGTTGTTGTCTCTGCTACATCTGTTGATACTTCTGTTGCTACATCTTCCATTGCTACCTCTTCTACTGGTGCTTCTTCTACTGGTGCTTCTTCTTCTGTTACATCACTAACTTCAATGATTGTTCCAGTCTTATCTGTTTGATAGACTTTATTTTCTGCTGTAAATGTTGCAGAAACAACTGGTTGTAAATCAGCATCATATACAATATTTCCAACTTCAAATAGGTCTGCTGTAAGTGTCCCTAATTCTGCTGTGTCTAATGATGCAAGTGCTACTTCACCTTCACTGAAAAGTTTGATAAGTTTTTTTAACATACTCATATTTTCTTCTTTGTTATTTTCTCTGCTATTTAATTCTATCTCTTGTGTTAAGCAGTCTTCACAAGTTATTTTATTCATATTTGTTGCTGGTATAAGATCATTTACTAAACTATTAAACCACTCTTCTCCATCCAATTCTACTATATCCATAAATTAGTGTTTATTTTTTGTTCTTTTATACAAAAGTACTTTTGGATTTTTCTTTGCAGTTTCCTCCATTGCAGTATGTAATATTTCTCTTGAAGCATCATAGTACTTTTTTTCATAAGTTGCTCTATCTGTATTACTATCATATGGATTTTGTTTTTGCCAATCCTGTCTTTTCTTTTTAACCAATCTACCATATGCACTTGAGACTTGATTTGCAACTCTACTTTGTGTCATAAATTCTCTACCAACTTCTTGTCCTTTATCATAAGTCATTTCAGATTTTGGTCCTATATATGCCATTGAATGTGTATATTCTTTATCAACTGCCCTAACTTCACCCATTCCTGTTTTTATCATAAATTGAATATCATTATCTGAAAATGAACCACCTGCTAATTCATATGTTGTACCATCTGATAATTTTACATTTTGTGGTGGATGATTATGTGTAAATGACATTTTTGCTCTATCATCTGCTGAATAAGTTGCAACTTTATTATAGTCAACTTTAACTGAATTAGCATTTTCAGATATAATTGCATCTCTAAGTACTTCTTTACCACCACTAACAATTAATCCTTTTTCTGTTGGCAGACCTTTAATTTCTTTTTCTTTATCAATTACTGCACTTTCATTTTCCTGAATTGCAGGATTATCACTTGATGATGAATTATCATCAGAACCTCCTTCTGGATTTCTTCCACTTCCTGGACCACCTAATAAAACTTTTTTCATATTTATCTTTTCAAATTGTACAAAGGAATCTATACTAAATCCTTTTGCTTTTCCTGTGTCAACATACTCACTCCATAATTGGTCTGATAGTTTCATTCCAATACACCAATCTCCGTTTTCTACTGGTAATCCTACTGCTGAACCTTTATCATTTCCTTTATCCATTACAATCCAGTTCTCAACTACTGTTGTTCCTTTTAACCAGTTATTGTCTTCATGATTAAAAGTTGTATTTTTTTGATAACCCTTCATCATAAAGTCTTGTGAGAATCTCTCTATTGTTGGAGCATCAAACATAAGTTGGAATGGTGTTCCATCTTCAAACTCTCTGTATATTTTTTGTTCTGGTCTTAATACTATACCATACAAAATCTTTTTCTTTTGGTCTGTTGCCAGTTTTATTTCCATTTTCTTGCTCATTGCAATGAAATCAAATCCATTTGCTGGATCATCAACTATTGATATACCATACAAATCACCATCTGTTTCTTCCTCATATTTAACCTTAAATACATCCATAACTTTAAGACACTTTTTTAATTTTTTGTAAATAATTCATTCATCTATCTATATATCTATCTATATATCTATATCATAGTTATTGTTCCTCACTTTTTAACCCATACTTGCATTATCAACTCTATTTCTATCTAATGATTGTGCTGTTGTCACCTGTCCTGATACTACATATGCTTGAATAGGTTGTTGGTTTGCACCTTGACCTGCTATTGTTTGTGCCAGTTGATTTACTCCACTATTACCTACTACATTAAATGTTGGTGCCTGTGGTGGTGTTGATATTGATGGTGCTGCTGCAGGTGATACACTACCTCCTCCACCACCATCACTTGATAGTAATTGTTTTGCTTTGGCAATGTTTGCTAAAATTGGTACTAAACCTGCAGCAAATGTTGCTGTTTTAACTGGTAAGTAACCTGGCCCTGCTGCTGAACCTGTTGCTTCTGAACCTTTTACCAATGATGAGATTGCTGATGCTGTATCTCTACCAATTTGTGCCAGTGTAAGTGCTTTTTGTGCAGTCTGTGCTGCTTTACCTTTAATCAATCCAATTTGTGCTAAACTATCCATCATACTAACACCACTTTGTGCTATACTAAATAAAATGTCTGTTTTACTTTTTGCTAAATCTTCTTCTGCAGTTGCAGCAGCTTCATCATTCTCTCTTTTCTTTCCAGCATAAGCATCTCTAATCTTTTGTAACTCCTCTTCTGATAGACCCATTGCTGCACCTTTTTTAAGGTCATCCTCCATTTGTTGGTTAAGTTTTCTCTCATTTGCAAGTCTTAAAGCTTCAATTTCTTCCTCTGTTTTTAGATCATTGAACTCTTTTTCTTGCTCTTTGAATTGTTCCATAAAGTCAAGTTTATCTTTTGCCTTTTTAGCATTGTCTTCCTTTTCCTTTTCATCTTTAACTCTTTTAGCTTCTCTCTCTTTATCATCATATTTAAGATTTATGTTGTTTTTCTCATTAAGTATTTCTATCTCAAGATTACTTGTATCTTTACCATATTGTTTTAATAGAGCCAGTTTCTCTTTATTCTTATCATCTACTGCTTCTAATTCTTTTTCTCTTTCAATCTTTCCTAAGTCATCTACAACATTATTTGCTTGTTTTTGTATTTCAGCTATTGTATCTAAATCCTTTTTCTTTTTAGCAGCATCCTCTTCACCATTTTTTTTACTCTGTTCTTTTCTTTTCTCTCTTCTATTAGTCTCTTCCTGTGTTACTTCAACCTCATTTTTTCTTTCAATTGCTTTTATATCCTCTTTTGTTTTATAGTAGTTATCTCTTTGTTTATTAAACTCAGCCCATGTATCATCTGTCAATTTCTTTTGTGCTTTAATTGCTTCATCAGTTGCACCATTAGCTGTTAAGGTTGCTAAGGTATCTCTCTCTCTTAGGAATGTTGTTCTTGCTAACATAGTATTTTTATATGCTAACTCTGATGCTTCTTTTGCATGTTGAACTGATAGTTTTCTTAATTCTTCTGCACTTGCTCCACTTGCTTTTGCTAAATCATATTGGTGTTGATTATGTGTCTCTAATGCAGTACTTGATTTTTCTGCTGCTGCTTTTTGTTTATCAAAGGCTGCAGCATTCTTTTTAATCATTTCCTCATTTTTCTTTGCTTCTGCACTTGATGTTGCCATTGCATCTACTAAAAAGTATATACCTGCTACCAATGCAGCCACTACTGCTACTACTGCCCCAATTGGATTTGCTGCCATTGCTGCATTCCATAACCATTGTGCTCCTGTTGCTATTGTTGTTGCTACTGTTTGTGCTCCTGTTGCTACAGTTGATATAGCAGTTGCTGCAGCATTCTTTGCCTTTGTTAAAAGATTACTATTCTCTGCTACTGTATTTACCTCTGTTGCAGTAGTATCTGCTGCCTTTGCTGCCACTATACTTGTATATGATGCTACTATTACTGCTTTAAGGTTTTTTAATGCATCACCTGCATTAGCCAAACCACTTAGACCTTGTGATAGTGCCATTGCTCCTTGAACTTTAACTAATACTTTTTGTAGGTCTTCACTCTCTGCACCAAATAGAGCCATTGCTCCTTCTGCTGCTGCAAATCCACCTGCTGCTACTGCACCTGCTTCTGCTACTGCTTGGAAGCCACCACCTGGTTGGAATGCATTAGCCATATCTTTAGCATCACCAATTGCATCTTTTAATTCAGCAACTTTTTTAGCAGCATTGATTGCTTCTATTGATGTCTCACCAAATGTATCTCTCACTTTTAATAGTTCAGCATTTGCTTCTCTTAATTGTGTTTTTATATTCTTGATCTGGTCTGCTGAGTTAGATACTACTTCTATTTCTATTACTTCCTTGTTGTTTGCCATTTTCTTTTAATTTGTTTTATTACCATTTTTAATGTTGATGGTATCTCATATTTACCTTTTGCTATTTCTATTATATCACTTTTGACATAATGCTCCTGTGACCTTAACATATATAATATATTCTTTATCATAATCTACTTTTATTTTTTATGTTATTATTCTACTATCTGTAACTAAATCAAAGTCAACAACACCAGTAGTTAAATTTGTATTCATATTATTTATTAAATACCTTTTATCTCTAATAATAATTCTATCATTTAACTTTATATCAGTAAGAACTGTTGTAGGTAAAATCATTTTAACCTTAAATAATCTTGTCTTTATATCATAAATGTTATTGATATAATTTGAATAGTTATCTTGATATAAACTTGCTTCTATATTAGATAGATACCAAGGTGATATTTCATTACCCCAGTTTAATGAATGAACTTGTGATATATCTGATGAAGTGTTACCAAGTAAATTATATTCATTACTAAATCTAATATATGTAGATGATTGTGTTATACCTGTTCCATTAGCAGCTAATGATATTTTTAATGTATCAGATGCTCCTGTTCCTAATGTTTCAAGACCATTATAATACATAAGTATAGGTTTAGGTATATAAGGTTTGAAGTCTTTGTCCCACATAGTTGCTGACATAAAATTATATGATTGAGTTGCAGTTGCTGCTCTTTCCCATATTACATCTTCAAATCCTGCTTTTACTTCATATGTTTGACTATCATTTGTATATTGGTCTTCAAAAGATAGGTTACCATATTTATAACCTCTAACTTGTGCAGTTGTTGTATCAAAAGCATTATTTAATACATTCTTACTATCTTCATATGTAAAGTTTATCTTTTTATATAATTTACTTCTATCTAATGTTAAACTATCTGTTATAACATATTTTGTTAAATCTTTTATTATTCCTGTTGTATAGAATGTTTCTAATGGTAATATATTAAATGTTCTACTATCAATAGGGTCAACTATTAGGTTAAACATTTTAACTAAACCTGTGAAAAAGTCTGCTACTTTCATATCAGGAACATAATTCTTAACATCTATTAAACCTGATGTTGTTTGTGTTGATGTTGTTGATGCAGAATAAGAATATACTATATTTGGTATCCAACCCAATGTTGCATCAAAGTCCCATTCAGTATATTCCCATTCAAGTATTGCTGTATAGTTCATTGGTCCAATAGATGATATAGTTATATAATAAGTATCATTAGGTGTAGGTGTTAGTGTTGCAACATATGAAGCAAAACTAAATCCTGAATTATTTATATACTGAGGACTTGTTATAAATAATAAACCATTCTTATATACTCTAACAACATATGATACAGCACTTGAGCTACTTATACTAATACTTGCAAGAATACTTGATTGATATTCAACTGGTTTACCACTATCATAAGTTGTATATGATGGTGTTGTCAATGTATCTGTTGTTAAGTTAAAAGATGGTGCAGGTGTTGGAAAAGGTGCAATAAATGAATGTGTTCCAAAGTTTATTACACCTTCTGTTCCAAATGGTTTAAGTATCTCACTATTCTTAGCATATAAATATAGATTAGTATATAATGGGTCACTTAACCATGAGCCAGTAAAATCTATATCATATTTATTCTCAATAAACTCCATTACTTTTGCTACTCTAACTGCAGGAAATAAACTATCATATCTAATACAAGAAGTAGTTGAACTAATTGTTACATCATATAAAGTAGCACCAGTCTTATACTCATATCTTGTGTTAGCTCCAATAATAGGATATCTAACATCATAAGATGCAGTTGAAGTCATTCTTGTTAAAACTTCTGTTCCTGAATAAGTATGAGCTATAGATGAATATGTTAAACTATTAAGTCTATCTTCACCAAACTTATCTTTTAATTGTGTTAGATTACCATAGAATGTTATAGAATAACTATCTATTACACCTTTTTTTATATTTGCTTTTTCTAATTGTATTTTACCACTTCTAAAAAATATAGTATCTAATTCTATATAAGCATTTGCTCTTAGTCTCTGGTCAAATCCATTATCAATACTATTTTCATACCAGTATCTAAATATACCATTATTATTATTACTTGCTGGTATAGTAAATGTTTGGCTATAGTCTGTAAATGTTTTTCCTATATCATTTGCATTTTGTATAGATGAGTTAAGTGATACATTTTCATCCTTAAATAATTCAATTCTCTTTGATATACCATCAACATATATGTAAAGTTCTAAACTATTCATATTATATTACATTATTTATTATATTACTTGAGATGTCAAACTCTAAAGTATAGTTTATTGTCTTATCATTTATATTTGTTTGTAACTTCATACTCTTTGTTTTTAACTGAACTCTATAATAACTTACTTGGTCATATAGAACAATGTTTTCACTTAGCATTAAATCTTGTATTTTATTCTTATAGTTCTCATCAACCCATCCAGTGTTTAGTTTAATTGTTCTTGTTCCATTTACATTAAAATCATTTGTCTGACCATCAAAAGGATTGTATTGTAAGTAACTTGTTCCAACATAAGTAAACTTATTATATCTTGAATACTCTGTTGATGTTATATTTATATTCTCTTCTTTTGCCTTAAAGAATGTTATGAACTCAATACCACCTGCTTGACCTACATATGATACTCTAACAGGGTTATATTTACATTCTGTAAATAATTTATATACTCCAATATATTGTGAATATACTATACTATTATTACTATACAATTTCTTTCTTAAATATATATCATATGTCTGACCATCTGCACCTTCTATTAAAGGAACATTTATTAGATATGAACCAGTTGCTGATAGAGCATAACCTTCTGGTGAGCCAGTTGTACCATTTATTGTGTAACTATATGAAGTCACACCACTTGGTTGTAATACATAATCTACTGTATAGTAACTTGCTGTTCCAGTATATTCTAATAAGAATGATATAAAAGCACCATCAAATATATTTGTTGCTGCTACTATACTACAACTTATATTATATAATAATTTAACATAGTCATTACTACCACCATTTGGCATTAAATATGTTGGATGGTAGTTTGATTGTGAATTTACCCCACTCTGATAATTTGTATATCCATATGTTGTTGTATAGAATGTATTAGTGCTTTGTGTGAATGAACTTGCTGTTGCATAGTATGTTTTTACTCTAACATTACACCAGTTGTCAGCAACACTAAAAGCATTTTCATCCCAAGCCTGAATACCTATATGACTATTTGTAATATTCTCTCTAATATAAGGTGCTATATCATAAATGTTATCAATCTGTGTTGGTGATGGTGCAGTCTTTGTAAATGTATAACTTGCAGTAGCAGGCTCTATTTCACCTTTTTTCCATAAGTATAGTTCTAATTTACTTGCAGTCTGTGATGCTGTCATTCCTATTCTTATTAAATAAGGGCTTCTTGAGTAAATGTTATTTATCATTAGTTTGTACTTTGTTTTTTTATCATTTGTATTTCTATTTCAGTCTTTTCCTTCTCAAATACTAAGTAGGTTAAAGCAGTGTATATATTTAATTTTTCTACTTCTTCAAATCTTGTTATATCTCCTTTTGCAAGTGCATAGATTGAACTGTACCATCCCCACTTTTTACTAAATTGTGTTTCTGTACTAAACCCATCATCATCTTGTTGTTCTCTTCCAAATAATTCTGAGTGCTGTTCAATAATATCTTGCTTAAACTTAGCAAAAAAAAACTTGCACCTAATACTACATCCAGTGGTGCATACTTCATTACTTCTGCATATGTTATTGCTCCTTTATATTCTTCTATTTTATATTGGAACTCTTTTCTTTTACCAAAACTCCACCAAGCTCTTTTCTTTTTTGTAATAGGTCTATATAATACAGCCATTGCTTTATGCATATTACTCCAGTCACCTATGTAGTTATCTAAATCTATATATTCACCCAGTGTCATATCTTCAAGGTTTGGTATAAATCCAAACTCTACTCCACCTAACTTAAATGTTTGATGTAGGTTGAATGTTTTTTGATCTAATAGAGTATTTATTCTATCATTTATTTTATTTACATCACTTATTTTAAGACTATATACATCATCTAATTTTATATTACAGAAGTATTGTGCCATCTTTTGTTCTATTATAGAATTATCTTCTATACCTTTTATATCTTCCAAAAACTTTTGGTATTGTCTTAATTCTATACCTGCTAAGTTTGTTGGTAGTTCTATCTTTATCTTCATTTCTTTTTAAATAATTCACTATTTTTTATTTCCTCCATCATGAAGTCAATTATATCTTCTTCTGCAAAATCTTTTATCTTATCTTTAGCCTTCTCTACTGCAGGTTTAATAAAGTTTTTTGGTTTAATACCAAATATAAATACTGACCTTGCTATTGCAAACTGTTCTGATAGGTTACTTGTATAACCTGAGAATACACTTGCTGGTGGCATTTTACTTTTGAATGAGAATGGAGCAGTTTTTGTAACTGGTCTATTTACCTTAAATCTTTTATCTGCTCTACCACTTTTTGTTTGTACTAATCCAACACCATTCACACCCTCATCTTGATACTTACCATAACTTGCCATTTCAAAATCTATAATGAACCCATCATCTGTTTTTTTAAATCCTGCTTTAATAGAGTTTGCTAATTTACCAGTATTTTTTGGTACTGACTTTTTAAAGTCATTTTCTAACTCTTCTAATGCTTCTGTTATTGTTTTATATTCATTCATTTTCCAATGTCTTTGTTATTTCTAATTGTTCTTCTGAGCATCTCTCTCTTCTTATATGTAACTTATCTGTATTCCAAAAATGTCTTAACTCATCTAAAAAAGATGGTATCAATTTACATCCTTTACTTTTTAAAAACATTACATCATCATATGCTTCTTGCCACTTATGACTAAAAATCATATGACTAACTCTTAATGTCATTATCTCATCACCAGTCATTTCCCTATCAGGTGTTGGTGCTATATAATAGTAACCATGACCTTTAGCATTATCATTTATATCATTTGTAACATAATCCCAATCATCAGGTTCTCTAAAATCATCATATATCTTTTTTGTCAATCTTGACCCAAATAAATAAAACATTAGCAAACAGATTGATTATTAGGCACCATTAGTGTTATTGACATGTACCATCCATCTAATATGTTAAAATCATTAAATAGTATTGGTGTTGCATCTGTAACATTGGATAGTTCAATACCATATGTGTTATTCTGTATTCTCAACCAATTTACTAAGTCATTTATTATTGTATATGTAATATTTAAGTTATCTTGTAGGTTATCATTACCTTCAAACTTATCCTTTACTGGTGCTTTACTTATATCTCTTTGATCTAATGCTGCTATTTCAAATGTAAAGTAACTAACTTGTGATGAACTCATTGGTGCTGATACTGGATTTATTTGTACCAGTGGATATATACTTTTCTTATATAAGTCTTTATCATCTGTCTTTGATAATACTACAGTATTAACATTTGGATTTGCTTGAAGTCTTTGTCTTAATAGTTCAACTACTAAATAAAATTGATTCATATATATTTTTACTTTTTATTAAAGACACTATTTTAATGTCTTGTTTATTAGAACGCTCACTGCTTGGTGCAGTGGCTCTTGTTTAGATTGTTTAATTAGGTGGTGGTTTATATTATTATTAATATAATATATTATATTACTTATCTGTTTCTTACTTTGTGATTTCACCTCTTAATAGTAGTTGTAATTTTAAGTCTCTTATTTCTTCCTTTAAGTTTTCTATTACTCTTTTTAATTTGATGACTTCATCTTGTGGTTTAATGTTTAGTCTTGTTGTCATATCACTTTTGTAACATCCCATTATCTTATCTTATATTTTTGTACATTAGGTTTCTTTAACCTATGTGTTATTATATATCTGGCAGCATCTATCAGGTGATTATACATATCAATTGGTCTTTCTCCCTTTTCAGCCCAGACATAGTTATTTAATTCTTTTATCATATTCTTACTATTACTATCAACTATTATTTTATACCCTCTCATTAGTAGTACTCCTTCTTTAACAGAGCCTGCTCCTTTTACACATGGTTTTATATTTATACCACTTCTTTTTATTTCCTCTATTAGTCTTCCTTCTGCACTATCTGCTATTATCAATTTACTACCTGCTACATTTCTAAATATATTTCCTAATTCATCTGTTGTTAAACCAGTTTTATATAATTCTTCCTTTAACCATATGATTTTTCTCTTTTGGTCTATAGATACTTTTACTAATGTATTTGGATCATTAGACCAACCAAAGTCAGCACCACACTCCCAGTCACTATCTTCATTAAAATCACCTATCTCCCAGTTATCAAATATAACACCCTCTGCTACATCTAAAAATCCACCCAGTATAATGTGTTCATACCACTTTGGATCTTCTACCATTCTTCTTCTAATGCTTTCTAATAGACTATCTGGTAGTTTATCTTCCACATCCTTATATGTTGTATGTATATATGTTACATCATCTGTTATCATATTACACCCACCCATTATACTTCTCTTCTCATAGAACCTCTCATATATCCAACTTGCCTTTGTAGTTGGATTAAATAGTATTATGATTTTATTAAAGTGTTTAGAACTTCTTATAGATAGGTCTATTTTATCAAAGGTCTCTTCATCAGGTATTTCTTCTGCTTCATCTATTACCAGTGTATCAACATTTGCTATGGATTTTAGATTTGCAGTCTGTATAGATGACCCAGTTTTTATTCCTCTGAATATAATTTTACTACCAGTTTTTTTATTTATTATCTCACTCTTTGTTATATCAAATATACTTTCAAGATTTAACATCTCTATCTTATCCTTAAACTCAGGAAAGATAGAGATGGCTATAGAGGTCATAGTATATCTGGCAAATAGTATAGTTCTACTATCTTCAAATGTTAGTAACAATAGATATAGAGCAACAGAAAAGGATTTTCCTGATCCCCTTCCACCACTCACTACATTATACCTTGTCTTGTTTTCAAATAGAGGTTTATACTTATCATTTAGTAAAATCATTTACTATTCTTCTTTATTTTTATTCTCAAATCCTATTAGTTTAGATATATCTATTAGTTTTTCACCACCTGATGTTATATCTATACTATCTGTATATCCTCTCTTTCTTGCTTTGTATTTCATATAAAATAGAATACTTCTTTCACTACCTTCTTTAATCTTTTTTAGTAATTGTGTTTCTGTAAAGTCTAATGTAATTTCATTTATATCATCAACCTTTGTTCTAAACTCCTCATCTTCTTTATAATACCTATAATAAGTTTCTCTTGATATACCAACTTCTTTACAAGCAGGTGTAACAATTCCTAAACTTTTTTCCAAAGCAAGTAATAACATTGCTTTATTCTTTTCAATCTTTTTATCTACTCTCATATATCAAATCCTATTGGTTTAATTTTTGTTTTTATATATCTTCTAATATAAATCATATTCTCTTTTTCTTTTTCTTCAAAAATAGTAAAATCATAATTATTTATATCTAAATCACCTCTATCAACTCTACCTTTATAATTCATCAATAAAGATCCAAAATACTTAATTCTTTTTTGTCTTTCTTTGTTTTTACTTGCTATACTCATGTTTTTATGTTTATTTTTTATTTAATATATATATTAAATAAAAGATACCTAAATCAGTTTTTTTAACAATTATTTTTAATTATTATACACCTTTTAGTGGTATAATAAGTTTTGGATTAAAATCAAAATCTCTTTTACTCTTTTTATCTCTTCTTATTACTTTACTACCCCATTTCTTTTGTAATGCCTCAAATTGTTGTTTCTCTTTATCACTATTTCTATATGTGGCACAACCACCACTCTGTTCTGCTTGTTTAACATCATAACATAAATAATTTACTCTTAAACAACCATTATATTTTCTTATATGTTGTAATGTAAAATCATAATCCTCTTTTAATGAAAGTTCTTCATCATATTGTATTTCATTTCCTTTTATTATTCCTTGAAAAGGTCCTCCAATAAAATTAAGTGTATTAAAAGGTGTTCCTTCTCTATTTGACATTTTATCAGGCACACAACTTAAACCCCACATTTTATAACCCCATTCATTGCATAAATTACTTAAATCCTCAGATATAAATTGTAATTCATCTGATGTTAGTTTTACTTTCTTACCTTCTTCCCATCTAAAAACTCCACTACAATCATCATCCATTACTACAATAGCATCATTATCACCCATCAAATTATTCATAATATAATTTCTTATTCTACTAACATTACCCTGTGCACTATCAGGCACTATAACAATCTCATTACCATTTTTTATATATTCCTCTGCTTCACTTTCTCTAACCACTAATTTAACTTGTGTGTAATTTTTTTGTGTAATACTTCTTTCTGGTCTCTTATAACTTGGTGCAAAAAAACTAACCTTCATAATTATTATCTTTTTTTATTTTTTGTATTGCTACCACACCATCTATTACTCTTCCTAATCCTTTACCAACTTTACCATTACTTAATTTATTCAATCCTTGTTTTATTCCAAATAAACTATGTGCTTGTATCCAATCTATATCACTATTAAACTTTAATACAATATAATTACTCTCAAAATCAATACCTTGATTAAACTCCAATTCACCTTCTAATAAATCTTCTTTTGGTTTTATAACATCTAATCCCCATTCAACCAATTTACTTACATCCCAATTATCATCACTATTTAATATATCCCAATCCCATTCACCATAACCAACATTGTCTTTTACTATAAACTCTTTCTTCTTTTCATCATCAAGATTTTCAAATCTAATAATACTAACCTCTTTTAATCCTGCTTCTAAACAAGCCTTTAATCTCATATTACCACCCAATACAACCATATCCTCATCAACCACAATTGGCCTAACCTCTAACATTTCTGGTAACTCCTTTACTGACTTTACTAATTTTTTAAACTTATCATTTTTAATAATTCTTGGGTTATTCTTATTCATAACCAAAGTTTTTATATCAACTTTTTCTATAATCATATCTTTTTATATTTATTTTTTTATTGTCATGTTTGTAATATATACTATATATTATTTATTCTTAACCTGGTTCTGTAAATCTTCATACCAATTATTAAAATCTTCTACAAATAGTCTTCTTGATATACTATCACAAAAACAATTTTCAGTCCATCCACCACCCACATGACTTCTTATATTATTTAATAGTGAACATGCTTCTTTTGTATCATAGTGTCTGAATGCTTCCACCAGTTCTAAGTATTCTTTTCCAAATATTTCCTCCATTATAGTATATCATTTAGTCTTTGTATCATTTTTCCTATTAGTTCAGGGCAATTACATCTTTTATTCTTTGCAAAATATATATCATTATATAATACAAATAATTTATTTACATCATCACTTTGTATAACAGGTTTTCTTTGTATGAATCTAATAAACTCTTTTTCATCTTGTGTTAGTTCTCTACTCACCTTTAACCATGGCATTAGATGATTTAATTTATCTTGTCTTTTTTCACATCCTTCACATTTTTCTATTCCTAAACTATCTGTTACTTTTGCTATCAAGTCACCTAACCCACCTATTCCTAAATCTTGTTTAGTCTCTTCTACTGGTTCTTCCAGTACTATTTTCTTCTTTGCCATATCTCTTTTATTTTTACATTATTATATTGACTGGTACTTTACCATCAATTATTACACCACATGCTATTGCAGGTTTCTTTCCTAATTTGGCATACCCCATTGCATATGAGTTAAAATCTATTCCACACCCAACTTGCATACCAAATACTTTTGCTTTATCATTTATCACCCAGTCTATGTAACATTGTGTATGTAGATGACCTTGTACTATACTTTCAAACTCCATTTTAATTCTTGTTCTTGCAGTTCCACCTTCACCATGTATATATAATACATCATCTATTCTATGGTAGTCCTTAAAATCCCACTTTGGTGTTCCTAATACTTCTTGATAGTTTTTAATCCATTTCTTACTTAATCCTGCACTAAATACTTTTCTACTAACTATTCTATCATGATTTCCTATAATGATTGTTGCTTCAGGAAATGCTTTATACCATTTATGTATTTTACTTATTGCCAGTTCCAGTTCATCACCAGCAGATTTTCCATCAGGGTCTTGGTCATGGTATGATGAATAATGATTATCTATTATATCACCTATAAAGACCACTTGATTACACTTCCATTTTTTGTATTGTTCTTTACAAAACTCTAAATAACCTTCTTTACAGAATGGTTCATGTATATCACCTATTACCAGTACTCTACTTTCTTGTTTCTTTAATATATTAAACATATTTATTTTTATTTTTTAGTTTATTTATTCTTTATTCTTTGTTATTATGATATATACAATGATTATGAAGCCTATAACTAATGCTATTAGGTCTTCTTTATCTTCTTTTCTCATAGTTCTCTTTTATTTTTTCTTTGATTTTATTTACTCTCATATTTATAGTCATATGAGATATACCAATTTTTTTTGCTATTTCTCTTTGTGATAGACCCCATATAAAGTGTAGTTGATATAATTTCATATCATATCCTGGGAGTGCTAATATTGTACTTGTAATAACATCAATTTTATCCTGGTCTTCTATATTCTTTTCTATCAATACCTCTAAATCATCTGGTGATGATAAATCCTCTAATAATTCTGTTCCATCACTTCCTTCTAAATCAATATAAACATCATCTTTTTTCTTATTCTTCAATGATCTTAAATAATTCATATATCTATTTTTCAATGAAATGAATATATAACTATCAACTACCTTAATCTGTGATGACATGTTCTTCTCTAAAATGTTTAATAATAACTCTTGTAATAAATCCTCTGCTATCTGTTTATCACTACAAACAATTCTGCTCATATTCATCCACCTCTTATAATCTCTATCTGTTATAATCATTAAAATTGGTATCTATTTTTATATTGATCATTAAAGTTTCTTATATTACTTGCTGCCTCAAATCTCTCTTCTTCAATACATCTATCTAACATATAATCTAATAATTTATGATAATAATTTAATATGTGATCAATTTTATCACTAACATCCATTATCATATCTAATTCTTCTTCAAATTGTTGTAACATAATTGTTATTGTACCTTCCTTTAATACCTTATTTGTAATCATCTGTAATAACATTTCACTAATAAATCTCATATTATTCCATACTGCATGATCTAATGAACTTGTTGTATCAATAAATCTTGGTATTTTAATCATTGATAATGTAATCTCATTTCTAATTTCTGCTATATTCATCCTGTGCTTTTAATAATTTATCATACATAAGTATTAGTTGGTCTTTAATTTCCATATCATCTATATCTATATAACCAAATGCTTCAATAAAATAATGAGCCAACTTATAAGCATCAACCATATTTACATAACCTCTTTTCATCTTGATATAATTTAAGAATATATTTGTATCTTTTGATAATACTATTTTCTTATTCAATTTCCTATCAACCCTTGTATTACCATCAACTTTATTATAACTACCCTTTAATACTTTTACACCCTGGCATATCTTACACTTTTTTAACCAAAAATGATAAGGCATAACATCTTTATTCTTGCCTTTATTTTTGGTTTTAGAAAAGTATCTCTCATCTCTATCTTCATTACACTCTTTACATATCATTCTTTTCTAATAAGTATTTTATTGCATCACTATAACTTACTTTTAATTTCTTGTCACCATTACTAATTCTATCTTTAACAAGTGATGTTATAACATTATCTAATCTCTCTTTAACCTCAACTGGTAACATTACTAATTTATTCTTATCTGTATTATATTTCATATCTTTTCTTTTATTTTATTTTAATAATTTATTTAATCTTCTTTGTCTTTGATGAGTTGTACATTCTTGATTATATATTTCTTCTGTTTTATATTTATCATCACCATATAAATCCATCTTATATA
>ERZ869921.382-NODE-382-length-29307-cov-4.610488_pt1 | contig 29307 bp, 42 predicted proteins | sample MGYA00579310_ERZ869921 | MGnify/ENA primary metagenome ERZ869921 (study PRJEB32216, sample SAMN09231816) | wastewater metagenome | place: USA: Maryland | collected 2016-06-21 | study: EMG produced TPA metagenomics assembly of the PRJNA472060 data set (Reclaimed... | reverse complement strand
TAGGCACCATGGCCAGCGGCCTCACCAGCCTGTTCGGCGGCGGCGGCACCCTCTCTGGCCTCATGGGCATCGCCGGCAATCTCTTGGGAACGTTCTTCACCTCCGGCACGGCCGGCGGCACCGGCATGATCGGCCAGCTCACTGGCATGTTCTCCGGTCTGTTCGGGGCTGGCGGCACGCTGGGTGGGCTGTTCTCTGGTGCCTCTGGCATGTTCGCGGCCCTGTTCGCCAACCCGGTGGCAGCCGCAGGCGTGGGCGTCGCAGCGGCGCTTGGTGTCGCCTTCGTCGCGTTCGGCGGCGAGTTCGGCGATCTCATGGGCAACATCAAGAACGTCGCGCTTGCCGCCTGGGATGGGATCAAGACCGCGTTCGGGGCAGCTCTCGACGCGATGAAGGGGGTGTTTCAGGCCTTCGCCGGGGTGCTCACCGGGCTGTTCAACGTCATCAAGACGGTGGCCACCACGGTGTTCGAGGGCATCAAGGCCACCTTTGGCGCGGTGATCGCTGCCATGGAGGCCATCTTCCGGGCCTTCGCCGGGGTCCTCGGGGCTCTGTTCGCCGCGATCAAGGCTGCGGCCACGGCAGTGTTCGAGGCTATTCGTGCCGCGTTCGGCGTTCTCATGGCGATCATGGAGGGCTTGCTGCGCGCCTTTGCAGCGATCGCCGGTGGTGTGTTCGCCGGCATCCTCAACGTCGCCAAGCTGGCCTTCACCGGCATCGCGGGTGCCGCTGGTGCGGCCGTCAACGTCATGGGCAACGGGCTTACCACCTTCGCCCATGGCGCTGCGGCCGTCTTCGGTGCCGTGCTCAGCGTCGGCACAGCGGCGTTTCAGCGCCTGGCCGCCTTCGCCAACGACGCCATCGGCGGCATCCTCCACGCCCTGCAAGGGCTGATGGGCACCCTCTCCGGGGCCATGGCCTTCGCTGGCAACATCTTCAGCCAGATCCTGGGCATGGCCAACAATCTGGCCGACGCCATCCGCAACCTGTTCGGCGGGGTGGCCGACACGATCAGCCGCGTGTTTGGTGGGCTGACCGGCGGCTTGCCAAAGACGATCCTCAACTGGATCGGCACCATTGGCGACGACCTCGGCCTTGGCGACATCAAGGACTTGCTCAAGGGGATTGGCGGTTTCCTGGAGCACATTCCTGGACTTGACGATCTTGTGGACGGCCTGTCGGACATCTTCGACAACATTGGCGACATCTTTGACGACATCTTTGACTTCTTCCACACGGGCGGCAAGGTCGGTGGCAGTGGCGATGTGCCGATCATGGCCAAGGCCGGCGAGTGGGTGATCAACCCGGAATCCTCCAAGCGCTACGACCGCCTGCTGGGAGCCATCAACTCGGGCGAGTTCGACAAGACCGTGGCCGGGATCCAAGAGCAGGCCAGCGGCCACGAGCTGCCGTTCAAGGCGTTCGCCACGGGCGGCGACGCCATCCTCACCAGCCCGACCCTCATGCTCGGCGGCGAGCGCGGCCCTGAGATGGCGAGCTTCCGGCCGCTGACCGGCGGGGTGCAGCAAGACCAGCGGCCCATCGTGTTCAACGGCCCGGTGGTCACCGACCAGATGACCATGGACGCCTTCGCCCGCGACTTCACCCGGCGGGTCAACAAGGTTCGCCGGCGGCAGGGCTTCTAAATGGCGCTCGGCACACCCACGGAGCTCTATGCCAGCGGTGCCGGGGCGGCGAGCCACACCACGAGCGGGGTGGTGCCTACGCCTGGCGCGCTGCTGCTCGTCTCTGGCGAGCACCGGGCCTCGGCGGCGATCAGCGAGCCCTCGATCGCCGACGACTCCGCAGGGGCCTGGACCTGGACCGCCCTTGAGTCCGCCAGCGTCGACGCGGGCTCGGGCGCTCGCATAAGGCAAAAGGTCTGGGCGGCCATCGCCCCATCGGGCTGGAGCGCCGAGCTCGACATCACGTGCGCGGCGACCGGCGCTGCCAAGACCTTCGTCACGGTGACGCAATACACCGGGGCCTCGCTGCCCACGAACGCGGAAAAGGGGGAGAGCACCACCGGCGACCCTGCGGCCACGCTGCCGTCCTCGCCGGCCGCCACCTCGAGCATCTATGCGGCAGCGGCCTTCGCCGGCACCACCACTCCCACGACCCCGACCGGGTACACCCTGCTGAGCTCGGGCGCGGCCAGCACCGACCTCATCGGCTTTGTCTGGTACGACCCGCCCGCACCCGAGGGCGACACCGTTTCCATCGTCACCACCAACACCCGCGGCTCGCTGGTGCTGGTGGAGATCCCGGAGGCCGCGGCAAGCGGCTCGGGCACCGGTGCCATCAGCAGCCAAGTCGCCCTCGCGGGTACCGGCAGCAAGGCGGGCGTGGGCACCGCTGCGATCGCGCCAGCGGTGGCCCTGGGCGGCGTCGGCAGCGGAGGGGATGCAGCGCCACCCGGGCCGGAACCGCCGCCTCCGGACCCCAACCGCGGCATCGTCTCCCAGATCGGCTACGGCGTGACCTTCCGGCTCGCCGCCAACAGCCTGTGGACCATCACGAACGAGGTGCGCGCGCTATCGGTGAGCCGCAGGCTCAACGTGTTTCCGGGCGGGGTTGAGGCGGGGGCGGCGTCCATCCTGCTGGACGACAGCGCCGGCATGTTCTCGCCCCTGGTCAACAGCTACCACGGGGGGCTGTTCCGGCCGAACCTCGAGGTCGACATCACGGCCACCTACACCGACCCCATCACCGCCGAGGTCGCCAGCTATTTCCTGTTCCGCGGCCTGGTGGACGGCATCACGGTCGACCCCCTGGTGGCCCGCCGCGTGGTGACCGTGGATTGCCGCGACCGCTGGAAGTACCTGCAGCACCGGCAGGTCAGCACCTCCATGATGATCGGCTGGCCGGTCAACAGCGTGCTGGCCACGGCCCTCTCGGCAGCCTCGATCGACAACAGCCAGCACTCCATCGACGCCATCGCGGACGTGCTGCCCTGGGCGTGGTTCCAGGACCGGGTGCTCTCCACCGTCATGGGCGAGTTTATCGAGGCGGGAGGGTATGCCGCCTATATTTCGGCCGATGGGGTGCTGCGGGTCCGCGACAGGTATTTCGATCTCGGCGGGGTGGCGGTCGCCAGCTACTCGGAAGTCTATGGCCTGTCGTGGGGCTATGACGACGACGAGGTGTTGAACCGCGTCACCATGAAGGGCATCCCCAGGACTTACGTCAACAGCGTCCAGGCGGTGGCCGCGATCAGCGAACCCATCAGCATCCCGGCATCCTCATCCATCACGTTCTTTTTGCAGTATCAGGACCCGCGCAACCAAGAGGACGCGCCGGCCACTGAAATGGTGGTACCGGTCACCAGTATGGACGTTCTGGTCAATGCAAGTAGTGGTGGCGGCGGAACCGATAGAACCTCCACCGCGTCTTGGTCGATCAGCTTTTTCGGCGAAGCTGCCAAGTGTGTGATCTTCAATGGAAACGGCAACATCAACTGGCTGACCAAGTTCCGCTTGCGAGGTAAACCGATCCAACGCAATCCGACAATCTCGGTGCGGGTGGACGTAAACAGCTCCCAGGTGGTCTACGGGCTCAAGGACACCAACATCGAGACCAGGCTGTTCACCTCCCGCGACCTCTTGGAGCGCCGGGTGGGGGACGTGGCCGAGCTGTTCGCCGGGCCGGCACCCCAGCTCACAATCTCCAACCGCGACGACCTGCCGGGCGCGCTCTCGCTGGACCTCGCGAACGTGGTAGTGGTGACCAACAGCCACTCCGGGCTGTTCGACGAGCAGTTCACGATCATGGGCCTGGATCACCAAGTGCGGGCCGACGACGTTGGCTGGGTGCATGACACCAAGCTCGACCTCATGCAGGCTCGCGGCTACGGGGTCTTCATCCTGGACACGGACATGCTCGATGTGGACCGGCTGAGCAGATAGGGGCGGGCGATGGCCTGGGAAGCACTCACCTTCACCGTCGGGCAAATCTTCACCGCAGCCCAGGCGAACAAGCTGCAGGAGAACATCCGCGACGTGCGCCGCTCGGCCTACGGGGCCACAGCCCCGACCTCGGCCGAGGCTGGCGTGGAGTGGTGGGACACGAGCGGCACCTACCAGACGAAGAAGGTCTACACGGGGTCGCAGTGGATCCCCACCCTGTTCTTCGACACCTCCCAGCAGGAAGGTGGGCTCGCGCCCAACGGCGACACCTGGGGGTCCATCCCCATGGTCATCACCAACGGCGAGCGCACCGATTTCTTCGGCCCGGCGTTCACGCCGAAGAACATGCTGCTCAACGGCAATTTCCGGTTCTGGCAGCGCGGCTCGTCCATCGCCGTGGCGAGCTATCGCGCGTTCGCGGCCGACAGATGGATCGTGGACAACCGCGGCAGCTTCACGGTGGCGGTGAGCCAGAGCACCTTCAACCCAGGCCAGAGTGCCAGCCGCTACTCCCTCGAGGCCCGCATCACCAACCCCCAGGTGACCCTCAACTCGGGCAACATTCTGTCGCTGGTGCAGCCGGTCGAGGGGAGCGTTCACGCGCGCACCTTGTGGGGCTCGGCCGGCTATGCGCGCCTGGCCCGCGTGTCCATGTGGTTCTGGTCTGGGGTCACCGGCCGGTTCTCGATCTACATTGCCAACGGCTCGCGCAACGTCACCCAGTGCGCCGGCTTCAACATCTCGGTGGCCTCCACCTGGACCCAGGTCCAGGCGGGCTTCGTGGCGGTGAACTCCGGCAGCTGGGCCGGCGACAACGCCTGCGGGGCCTGGGTGGGGATCGTGCTGGCCGCGCACACCAGCTTTCGCACCGACACCCCAGCGGCCTGGGTGCTCAACTCGCCGGACGTGCGCGCCGCATCCGGCCAGCTGCAAGGGGCCAGCACCAGCGGCACCATCTTTCGCATGACCGACGTGCAGTTCGAGCTGGGGGAGGTCTTGAGCCCGTTCGACGACCTTCCCATGGCGTTCGAGTTGCAGCTTCTGAGACGCTACTATCAAAAGACGTTCGACCTATCCGTCCGGCCAGCCGACGCCACCGGGTTGAACGAGGGGGCCATTGCAGTCCACGCGGACAACACCGGTCACATGGTCGTGTCCTGGCCGTGCCTCATGCGCTCCAACCCCAACGTTTCCATGTATAACCCGCGCTCCGGCGGAGCCGTTGGCCGCTGGTACAACTTCAACAACAATATCGATGGCAAGTCGGGTTCTATTCTATCGGCTGGCGATAGCGGGATCATCTTCACCGGGGTGGCTGGTGTCCTTTCGACTGCCGCCTTCGACAAGATGCTCATTCATGCTGCGGCAGACGCGGAGATACTGTGACGCTGAGCCGATATTCCCTCTGAGGTTTAACGATCCTATAATCTGCTGGGAAGCGATCCTAAACAGTCGTAGGGCTGATCCATGGCTGACGTTACCAGCACACAGGGCACCCCAGCCGCGGCCACCGACAAGCCGCCAGCGGAAAGGAAGGTGCGGCAGGGCTCCGACTTCCAGCCGGTGGTCGATGCCATCGCGGCGCTGATCGACGCGCTCGCGGGGTTCGCCACTTCCTGGCTCGGGCGCTCGATCCTGGTCCTCTACTGCCTTTGGCCCCTGTTCGGTGGACAGCAGCTCGCAACCTGGATGACCGCTCTCGGCGTTGACGGGATCGTGGGCTTCCTGCGCGGGTTCGCCACCGGCATGGGCAACCTCGGTGGCGGCTGATGCCATGCTTGACCCGCACAATCTCAGCCGGCGGCTGGACCTCCTATCCGAGCGGGTCGACGCCAATGACCGACGGCTGAACGACATGCAGGGTCGGGTCAGCGGGATCGACCAGATGCAGGCCCAGGTGGTCCGCATCGGCGATCACGTGCGGCTCATGGCAGAGCGCGGTGCCGAGGAGCGCGGGCGGCTGACAGCGGCCATGGACACCATGCGCGGCGAGCTCACCAAGGTGGAGGGGCGCATGGGCCAACAGCTCACCGACATGCGCTCGGACTTCAAGGAAGACCTTCGCCCGCTATCCGAGGCGGTGGCTGGGTTCGGCAAGCTTGAGGGTCGCCTGGCCTCGGTCGAGCCCACGGTGAACAACATCAACCGGCTCACCTGGGCGTTGATGACGGCCTTCGCCTGCTACCTGCTGATCGTCGTCCTCTATGCGGCAGCCGAGTTCCACCTCTCGCCGGAGGGGTTGAGCGTCCACGAGGACGTGACGGTTCACGAGGCCCCGGAAGAGCCTGGACAAGGGCCATGAGGTGGTGGTGGCCACCATGGCTGCCGGGCGACCAGCCGGCCGAGCCTGCCGCCCCGCCACAGCCGGGCATCACCCAGGAACGCGCGCGCGCCGATGCGGCCGAGCGCGAGGTCATCCGCATACGCGAGCAGGTGGTCGAGCTGGACCGCGACCTGGGGAACGAGAGGGCGGTCGGGGACGCCAAGGAGCGCGAGCTCGGCGTCTACCGCGGCAAGCTCGCGCGCATCCGAACCATTCTCGACGAGTAGGAGACGGCTCATGCGGCTCACCCTCACAGCCATCGCAGTCCTGGCCCTGGCATCCTGCGCCCAGGGCAACATCGAACTGACCTCCCCCACGGGCGAGGTCGCCAGGGTCCAGTTCACGCGGGTGGGGACCGACACCGGATTCAGCATGGGTCCGGACGGCACGCTCACCTACAGCTCCAACCCGTCGGCGATCGCCCAGCAGCAGGCGTTGCAGGGCACCATGGACGCCTTGAAGCTGGGCCTCATGCTGGCCAGCACGAACCCCACACTCCCGGCCAAGCTGCTGTCGTCGGGCGAGGCCCGCTGACATGGCCACGGTCCTGTCACTCAGGGACCTCGAGCGGCTTTCTGGGGTCCACCCCGATCTGGTGCGCGTGGTGCGGCGGTGCGCTGCCACCGCCAAGGCACCACCCTTCACGGTGGTGCAGGGCCTTCGCACCGCCGCGCAACAGGCCCACTACATCGCCATCGGGGCATCCTGGACCCAGAAAAGCCGGCACCTCACCGGCCATGCCGTAGACATCGCGCCGCTGATCGACCAGGACGGCGACGGCGATCTCGATGTCTCCTGGCACTGGCCGCACTTCTACCCGTTGGCCGACGCCATGTTCGCGGCAGCCGCGCAGGAGAACGTGCCGGTCGAGTGGGGCGGCAACTGGCTGGCTGGCAAGAAAGACGGCCCGCACTGGCAACTGCCATGGTCGGCCTATCCCGCATGAGCGGCAGGGCCATGCCGCGCAGGCCCACCGCGCGCGAGCTCGAGCCGGCGCTGGACCGGCTGGCCCTTGCGGTGGCTCTCAAGGACGAGAGCCTGGTCTTCAAGGCGGCCGTGGACGTGGTGTCGGCCCGCACCGCCGCGGTCATGGCCGCGGCACCCACACAGCCGCCCAGGAGCCGCGCAGCTGGGCGCTCGGGGCGGTCCGACCTGGACGAGCCCAAGCTGGTGCTGGTCGACCGCTAGCGGCCACCGCTGGCCCGGCTGGGGCGCGGTCTGTCCGACCTTTCGGGGAACAGCCGGTCGAGGTTGGCCATCATGTCGGCGAGGGACCCACCGGCGAGCCGCGCCACCGCGGCCATGCGCTGGCTGGCCTGCTCGAGGGTGGGCAGGCTGTCGCGCCATGCCTGGGCGGCGGCTTCCAGCGACATGGCGCTAGGCCCGGGCCGCGGCGAAGGCGTCCTTGATGGCCTGCCACTTCTCGCTGCGTCGGCGCTCCAGGCGCTCCCGCTTGGCCTGGGCTGCAGCTACGTGGGCCATGCGCTCGGCGTGGCTCCAGGGCATGCTCTCGCTTGGCACTGGCTTACTCCCCCCACTTCGCACCCAGGTTAGCCGGGTGCGGCACCATGGCGAAGAACTCCGAGTCAACGCCGCGCCGGATCACGGCCATCTTGATGATGGCCTCGGCGCTCGCCTTGGTCTTGCGGTCGGCGAGCAGCCGCGGGTCGCGGGTCTTGATGTCGATGGCCACCACGTCGAACAGGCCCCCCATGGGCTCGGGCTCGGGCTCGGCCGGCTCGGGCTCGGCCGCGGGTGGCAGGTTGGCATAGAGCGGGATGGTGGTCACGATATAGCCCCGGTGGAAGTCTATGCCGCGCGCGCCGAACGGGTGGCGCTGGTCGAAAGTGACCTCGCGCCGCATCTGCCCTGCCTCCATGTGCAGGGCGTGGAGGTAGGCCACCGGCTTGGGCGGATTGGCCGAGGCGGCGGCCCTCAAGTTCCACCGCGCGGCCAGAGCGGGCATCGACTCCCTGTGGAGGTTCGGCACCATGCCGCAGCACTTCACGGTGAACCATTCGGCATCGAGGACGGTGGCACCGATCCACCGGCCGCAGAAATCGACCGCCGGGACCCGGCCACAGAACGGGCAGGGCTGCAGCTCGAGGCCCGGGACGCGCATGGCGGTGGGCTCGCCCTCGAGCACCTCGCGCCATTGCAGGGTTGGCCAGACGGTCCGCTTGTAGCCGTCCCAATGGGAGAACCTGGGCCATGCCTGATTGCTGGCGCGACCCATGCCCACCAGCGCCACATCGTCCACCCATTCCGGGACGTAGCCGCCGGCGAGCGGCTTGCCTGGGGCGCGGAACCAATGCGGTCCCAGCGGCGGGCGCAAGTCCTTGAAGTCGAACCAAGCCCCGCCCCGGCCCACCTTGGCCACCACGGGCTCCGGCGGTGGCGGCGGCGGTTGCGGCTGTCGGCTGTAGAGCGAGACGGCAGCCTTGTGGATGCCGCACACCCAGCTGTGGCCGGTGCTCGGCTCGGGCTCCCACCTGTCCAGGTCACAGGTGCATTGCATCGTCTTGGCCAGCTCGGCGGCGAGCTCGCGCAAGGTCTTCGCCAGGGATTGCGTCACCGCCCGTCTCCTGTCTGCCCCTGCGCCAAGTCATCGTCACGCTCGGCCGGCGCATCTTCCGCCTCGTAGTAGCCTTGCCCGCCACAAGCTCGACAGGTGCGGACGATCGGCGGACGAGGCCAAGAGCGCGGGTTGTCTGGCTCCATGAAAGCGCCATCCCCACCGCATGCGTCGCACCAGACGATCCGCACGCCGATGCAGGGCTCGTGCTCAGCCATCGGCCCGCTCCACCTCCGCGCGCGCCTCGCCTGTTGCGAACACGGCATAGTCGACAATCGCACTGGCCCAGTTTCTGGCGGCCTGCTCGTGCTCGAAGTCGGCGACGCAACCGGCCAGTTCCACGCGCCAGACCGGAGGTGCCGGCTGCGCATAGCCCTGCGACCAGTCCTCCATCTCGACAAGAGCCACGACTGGCCCGCCTGCCGCCGGTCGGTTGCGATCTGACGCGGCGTCGGTTGCCGGCTGCATATCTGACGCGGGCTGCGGGAGGGCGGCGAGCGCGGCGCGGCCAAGCGCAAGGCATTCCGCGCGCTCGAGCGAAAACATGTCGTCCCACTTCGCGCGGTGGCCCCAGAGGCCTTCGTAGACCGCCCTCGCGACCGCCTCCACCGCCTCGGGCTCAGCCGGCCGGGGTGCGCGCAGGGCGGCGAGGATAACGTCGATGTGCTCGACCATGTAGGCCGCCGCGCGACCGCTGGTCTCGACGCTCCTGGACCTCAGTCGGCTGAGTTGGTCGTACTCAGCCTCTGTCCCGATGTTCCAGTGCAGTTTCCGGGACAGCGCAGCGTGCTCGCCTTCTGCGAACAGCTCGGCGTTCCGCAGCCGCTCGATCTCGTCCGCCAGTTCCCGGCTCATGGTCACCTCCCGCGCCGCAGATAGGCCAGCACCGCCAGCTCGATGTGGATTCGCTCGGGCTGGGTGGCCCGCTGGTAGGCCCGCTTGATGGGCTCCAGCGTGTCGAAGTCGAGCGACTTGCGCAGCTTTTCCTCGCGCTTGGCGCTCTCGTGGGCGCGCTTGGCTCCCATGGTCGCGGCCCGCCACTCGTCCACCTTGGCCGGCTCGTGCCACATGCCTTGGAACACGGCCTTGGCGAACCGGACCCGACCGTTGTCCTGGGCCAGGACATCGTAGCAGCCGCCCGTCACAAGGTGCTCGATGCCCTTGATGTCGAAGAACCACGGCTTGCCCAGCTGGGTGTCGCCATCGATCGGGAACAGCTCCAGCATGAGCTTGCCCTTGGTGTTGAGGAACGTCGCCCCGCGCACGAACCGACGCACGGTGAACCCTTCGTCGCCCGGGTCCTGGGGGGCGGTGGTGGTCTCGGTCACCGGGGGTGCTCCTGGGCTATGGCTGCGAGCGCAGCCTCGACGATGGGCATGGCCTCGGCCGCGGGGACCGAAGCCCCTCGCCGCCAGTAGGTGACGCCGCGCACGGGCTTGGCTGGGCGGACGTAGTCGGTGCCGGGGACGCGCCGGGTGGCGTGGCTGGTGACGGCCACGAACAGCTCGGGGCGGGCGTCGTCCACGGTGTCGTCGTGGATCAGCACCATAGGCTCGCTGGCATCGCTCAGGGTGCGCCCGTCCAGCCGTCGGCCGTAGCGTGGTGCTGCGAGGTAGGGGCAGACCTTCAGCGCATAGGAGGCGCACTCGCGGTGGGTGGGAGGATCCAGGTAGGCCCCGTGCTCGTGGAACGCGGCACCCACCCCCCCGATAAAGACGCGCAGCCGGCCCAGCTCCTGGCCGCACAAGGGGCAGCGGTCCTCGCGGATGCACCGCGCCAGCTTGATCGCGTCATTGATCTGGAAGTGCGGCTGGCCCTTGGCGTCCACGAACACGATGAACGGGATCGGGTAGCCGCGGGCATCCTTGGGCCTGACCCGCAGCCGCCACGGCACTTCCACCGCCGCAACGTCGCGCGCGCTCATGACGCCCTCCCGGCGCGGACGCGGAGCACCTTGCCGCCATTGACGGTGGCCACCTCCAGATCGCCGAGCCCGGCTGCAATCTGGACCCTGGCGAACAGCCAGAACCAAGCATTGGCAGCCTGCATCGGGCGAGGCCCGCCATAGAGCCTGTGCAGCTCGCCGTAGGTGGCCCCGCCGCAGTCGGGTCCGTGCTCGTCGTAGAGGCGGCGCAAGGCGCACCCCAGGGTCTCGGCTATCTCGGCGAGCCGCATGGCCCTGCCTTCGGCAGCTTCGGCGCGGCTCACGGCTTCAACTCCATGGTCTGGTCGGCCAGGGCGAGGGTGGCCTCGGCGAGGATCTGGCGCGCGGCAACCACCGCAAGGTTGCGGGCCGCGCACTCGGTGGTCGGCCGGTTCTTCAGCCGCCGGCCGAGCACGGTGATGCGGTACCCCTCACCTTCCCAGGAATAGGAGATCGTCCCGACGCGCCCGACCTTGGCGTCCGCGCCGGACCCAAAGCGGTGATTGGTCCAGGTAATGGTCATGACACCCTCACAGGGCAGAACTGGAGCCGGCCGCGCTCCTCGAGGTCGAGCACGACGCTCTCGCCGCGCGCGAAGTTGAGCCGCACCACGCTGCGGTGGTACGGGCGCAGCCGGTTCGCCTCGAACGCCTCGGCGAGCGTGGGGCAACCGATCCAGACCCAGAGATCGCTGCCCGGCGAGCAGTGGAACAGGTCGGCCTTGGTGGTGGCCTCGTCGATCGTGACCTCGGTCACGACACCTGATCCCACTGGCTGGGGCAGTAGATCGGCTTGTCGCCGGGCTGGTAGTCCCTGCTCGGATTGGCCCAGACCCGCCCATTGTAGGACACGTGCAGAACGCGGCCCTGGTCGTCGGTGACCGTGACCGCCGGCGAGGCCGATGAGCCGAGGTCGCGGCCGTCGCGGTATTCACCCCAGAGGCGCGAAGCCTCGGCGAGGTCGGCCACGGTGACCGGCTTGCACTTGCCGATGGTGAGCTGCATCGAACACTCCACTTCTTGGTTACGGGGAGGAACGTCCTGCCGGTTGGTGCCAAAGTCAACGACGCTGCACAACGTGGTGCAATTTTGTTGGACCTTGGTGGCAGGCTAGGAGGCGGTGGCGGTCACGACAGGAACTCGCGCAGCTCGGCGGGGAGCTCCCGGCCGTAGTAGGTGATCGAGTCGGGATAGGCCTTCGCCAGCTTCCGAGCGGCACCCAGGGTGATGAAGTAGGAATACCCCGTGTTGGAGCTGTAGGAGCGATTCGGCGTGACCTTGATCCCGGCCTTGGCCTGAACCTCGAACGCGATGGCGCGGTCCAGGTACAGCTGGAAGGGCTTGGTCTTCTTGCCCGAGGAGGTGAGGTCGATCACGTGAGGCACCTTTGGTTCGTGGTTGACGCCAAGGATCGTCACCTCACCGCGTGGAATGTTCAACGACGCTATTGCACCAAGTGCCACCAAATTGGACGGGCTGGGATGCTGGAATGTCTGAGGTCCGCGCGCGCGCGTGAGGTGAAGGTCTGCCGGTCAACCACGAACCAAGGACGCCACCCATGGTCAGCTACACCAGCATCCTGCACCAGATCGCCAAGGCCGCCCGCGAGGGCCTTCACCCCTGCTACCGCGAAACCGACGAGTTCCTGTTGGACGCCTGCGCGGGTGAGCTGCCCTGGAACCGCGATCTCATGGACGCCGCGGTGAACGCCATGCAGGCCGATCCCGCGTGGCCGGTGGCGCGCGACGGCTTCAAGGCCCGGTTCGGCGTCGACCTCGACGCCATGTTCGCCGAAGACCGCGCCACCCGCTGAGGGAGCCCCCCCCATGCAGACCTTCACGGTATGCCGCCGCCGAGCCCGCGGCGGTCACGTGGTGTTCGGCCACGCGATGGCCCAGACCGAGGCCCAAGCCGTGGCCGACGTGCTCAACGGCCTACAGAACGGCGTGGAGTACCGCGCGGGTCCGGCGGGCGGCGTCGAGACCCTTGTCCCGCGCGAGCCGGACGACCCGCTTTGCCTTGCGCTGGTGTGGGTGCCGTTCGAGGCACCCTACTTCGCCATCCCGGGGTAAGGGCACGGCGAACCAAGCATCGGCGTCACCGTTGCACGGCCAAGGGCCTCCGCACACAGCGCAGGCCCTTTCGGCGTCTTTGGCGTCCATGCGACCCCTCCCTGCTGGGGTTCGCCGGCGACGGTAGCATGGCCGCGCCTGTCGGCCAACGATGTTAACCGCTGTCGTCCAGCGTTGCGCTACCTTCCTCCTGGGCGGCGGCTGGATCGGCCATCCCGAGCGCGCGCGCCACGGCACCGCCGACGGTGGCCGCACCCTGGCGCACCACCCGGTCGCGCACGTGGGAGTAGACCAGCGTCGACCTCAGCGACTTGTGCCCGAGCAGCGATTGCAGGACCCGCGGGTTCACGTCGTTGGCCAGGGCCGTCTCGGCCCAGCTGTGGCGGATGGTGTGGAGCGTGAACCGGCCGGCGATGCCGGCGCGGCCCAGCACCATGGCCAGGGTCTTGTCCACGTCCACCAGCGGGTGGCCGATCCTGCGGCCTGGGAAGAAGTAGCCTCCATCGGCTGGCCAGATGCCGGCCAGGAACGCGGAGGCCTCGGGCGGGATGTTGCGCTCCTGCGGCCCGGTCTTGCTGTCGGGTAGGGTCACCCGGTTGGCCGCGGTGTCCACCATGCCGGCGCTCAGGGTCAGGGCCTCCACCTTGCGAAAGCCCGAGAGGCAGATGAACCGGATCGCGTTGCAGCTGGCCTCAACCCCGCGCGCGGTGCGCTGCACCTCCTCGAGCGCCTGGCCGAACCGCATCCACTCGTCCACGGCCAGGAACCGCAGCCGTGACCGGATGGGCGGGACCTTGATGGAGCTCGCCGGCGAGAAGCCTGGGGGCACGAAGCCCATGAGCGCGGCCTGGCGATAGATGGACACCAGCAGCCGCCGGAGGTTGAACCGCAACCCCTCGCGGCTCCAGACCTTGGTCAGCAGCTCGTTCACGTCCGCGGTGGTGATCGAGGCCAGCGGGCGCGACCCCAGCGCCGGCCGCAGGTGCAGCGTCCACATGCAGGCGCGATCCTTGCGCGTCCTGGGCTTGAGCCTTGCCAGCTTGTGCCGGTCGAACAGCACCCAGAACTGGGCCAGCGTCATGGTGGCCCCGTCGCGCCTCTTGGAGGGCGGGCGCTCGCCCAGGGTCTTCAATGCCTCGCGTCTGGCGGTCGCCGCACCCATGGCCGGGAACCGCCCGAGCGTGGCGCGCACCTTGCGGCCGGTGTCGTCCCGATAGTCCGCGATCCAGCTGCGCACGCCGCTCGGCTTGACCCTCAGACCGAACCCGGCAAGCTGGTCATCCCACAGGATCAGATCGGCGTCGGAGGGTCGGGCGTTGGTTGCCGCCCTGTCGTTGAGCCTGGGCATCGGGTCACCACCGGGTCACCAAAAAACGTGCGCCGGGGTGGTTCGGCGTTGCTTACCGTTGCACCCAGGCGAACCGCAGCCGTAGCCGGATGCCGCGCCAGCGGTCAACAGCGAGCAACGCCAGCCAACGCTGGGAAACGGGCTCCGCGTTCGTCAAGAACGTGCGGCCCAGACAGCCGCGCCCAGAACGCGCGCTAGATCAGTGGGTTGGGGAGAGGTGGAGAAAGGGCGGGCGGTGGGTCACCAGGGGGTCACCAGAACCGCCCGCAATTGGTGTCAAGCGCCTCACGTCGGTCGGTAACAACCGCCACGGTTCTAACACCGCATCGCCGCCGGGTCACCAGAACTCGCCTGCCGTCCACGCCGTGGTCCGCCAGAACTAGCCCCACCTGCCTCGACCCGCGGTGCCACGCCCAGGCCCGGAAGCCTCGCCGCGCCTGCCGCGCCACACCCCGGCGTGCCAAACCCAACCCCACCTTGCCGCGCCTGCCAAGCCTGAACCGGACCGGCCTTGCCCCAGCTGGCCTTGCCTGCCTTGCCTGTGGTGGGAGGAGGTGCCGGGATTTCACCGGAACTGCGGGAGTTACCCCTCTGACCGACAATGGGCGTCGGCCAACCCTACCTCCGCCCCCGGGGAGGTCGCCGGTCGGGTCTGGCTCCAGAGGCGGCACGGTGGGTCGCCGGGACTGTGCGCCCTCACCACCGTGCTAGCGTTCCTTCAACGCCATCGCCCGATCTGGGATTCGGTGCTTGGCCGGTTCTACCCCTGGCCCTGGGCCGCGGCAACCTTGGTCAGCCGCCAACCCTGGCCCATGTGGTTAGCCTCGCCGCCGAGCACCGGGCAGGCGAGCCGCGCACCGTCGCGCTGAACCTCGACCACCCGCCAGCTGCGGTTGCGGGGGTCCACGAGCAGCACGAGGTCGCTGCTGCCGGCGGTGGTGCGGCCAGCCCAGACCGCCCGCTCGGCGGTCTCGGCGTGGACCTCGGCCAGCAGTTCGGCCCAGGGCTGACAGTTGGTCGGCTCGTCGGCCGCGGCCAGGATCGGGGTGGCCAGGGCCAAGATGGCTGCACCGGCCAGGATCGACGTTAGCTTGCGCATGACTGTCCCTCGTCTTTGCTGAGCCCGGAACGTCCCGAGCTGCTGGTCTACGATGTCACACATGGTTGCACTTTGGAGTAGTGGCAGAACGCACTTTCCGCCGCTCCCGGGCCACGTGTGCTCAGCCGCGCCTGCTGGGCCTGACCCTGCTCCGAGCTGCCTCGCCCTGGCTCGCCTTACCTGCCGAGCCTTGGCATGCCATGCCTAGCCCCAGCTCTGCCTGCGGTGCCGAGAGCTGCCGCACCCAGCCGCGCCACACCTTGCCTGCCGGGCCGAGCCAAGGCATGACTTGCCAAACCCTGCCATGCCGCGCCTGCCGGGCCGCGACCCGCCTCGGCAAGCCTTGCCTAGCCCTACCTGCCAGACCCAGCCAAGGCATGGCTTCCATGCCTGCCTCGCCGTCCACGCCGAGCCACACCGGGCCATGCCGGGGCCAGCCTGCCGCGCCACACCTTGCCTTGGCACACCCGGCCGTGCCTGCCGAACCCAAGCGAGCCGCGCCGCGCCGCAACGCACCCTGGCGAACCCGGGCTGGCCTGCCATGCCCCGCCCTTCCTCGACCCGCCTTGCCATGCCTGCCGAACCTCACCCCGCCTCGACCGGCCTCGCCCAGACCGACCTAGCCTCGCCTGCCATGCCTGTGGTGGCCTAGTCCACGCGCTCGGGCTCGCGTTGGGGCTGGCTCCTCAACAGCGCGCGCAGCTGCTCGAGCACGGGCTGGGCATCGCCAGCCAGCGCGCCCAACGTCAGAACCTTGCGCTCAAGGGCGTCGATCATTCGCATCGCTTCGGCGATCGCCTGGTGGCGAAGGGCTTCGGAGGCCAACACCTCGTCCAACGGCGCATAACCTCGCCGGCCGGACAGGCTGACCACGCTGTGAAACGCGCGACAGGTGATGGTGCGCCCGCCGCGCACCTCCGCCACCACCAGGGCACCGATCAGCTGCCGGGCCTGGGCGATGCGGTGGCTGTGTGCTGCCTCGGCGTCATCCCAGGTGAACGCCACATGAAGGGGGGACTTGGGGTCGCTGGCGAGCTCCAGCAGGTCGGCCGCGGTAGCCTCTCTGCCAAGGCGCTCGCGCAGCTCGAGGACGGCCCCTCCCACCACGTCGGGGGAGAGGCCCGCTGGGCCGCGGTACCCCGCAGCCCAGCGGAACCCCGATGCCTGCACTATGCCGCGGCCTTGAGAGCGGGCTTCTTGCCCCGGGCCTTGGTGTGCTGCTCGATGCACCAGTCGCGGTGCGCGTTGAAGGTGGCCTCGTCGATCACCTTGAACCCGCCAAGGTCACCGTCCCTCTCAGTCCTATATTCACCCACCCCGACGGCCATGCCGGCGACCTCGAACAGGGTGGCCAGCTGGTCGACCGAAAGCACCGACTGATTGAGCGTCACGTCCAGCGCCGCGGCCCATGGGGAATATTCCGGCCGGAACCGCAGCTCGGCGGTGCGGGAGGGTCCGGCCAGCCGCACCACGTCCTCGCGGATGGTGTGGGGCGGGGCGACGATGGGCACGAGGGCGTTGCGGCAGATGGCCCCGTCGAGGGTGCCTGCCTCCTCGATCTGGATGCCCTTGATGGCGAAGGCCTGCCGGGCGGCCGTCTTGGTCACGTCGGCGAGGCTGGTGCAGGCGGTGACCGCCGCGGCCTTGAAGGCGACCGCGGGGAACCCGTCCCACATCTCGTCGACGCGGTAGCGGGCGTCGTCGACCTCCTTGAGCGGCGTGCGGGCGTCGCGACCGCCGCGGGCTTCCTTCATCTGCTTGTCCAGCATCTGCTTGCGGGCCTTCTCCGCGAAGCGGTGCACGACCAGCGAAGATGCACCCATGATAAACAGGGTGGTTGAAACGAGCTTGATCTCGGGCAGGCTGATGACAGCTGCGGAACCGATCTTGGCCACGGTTTGGACCTTTCCTGTGAGGTGGATTGCTAGGGTTGAAGGGTGCCCTGCTCGGCCAGCCAGAGCACGGCTGCGGCGAGCAGGGCGGCGAGCACCACGAGCGCGACCAGGGCTGGGCGGACCCAGGGTCTGGCGTGCCAGGGTGTGGGGGTGCTGCGGGGCGGGTGTCTGCCCCGCCGCATATCGGGATGCATGGTGTCCATCATGGCTGCACCGCTTCGGTGAGCGTCGTTGGACCTCGACCCCAAGCGACGCGCTGGGCTTCGATGAAGCGAAGCACGTCGGCTCGGCTGTAGTGGCACCCCCTGGGCAGGCGGTACGCCTCCGGCGGTGGGGTGCCCTGGTAGCGTCTGGGCAAGCCGCGCCGGCCGCGCCAGCTGCGCAGGGTGAAGACCTGGACCCGCAGCAGTTCGGCCGCTTCGGCCTCGCTGATCAGGTCGCCAGGCAAGGGGCGCACGGTCATCCTTGTGCGGCCTTGGGTGGGGTTGGCCCGGTGGCGACGGGGAGGATCGTGCCGTCCTCCAGCCACAGGGTGTCGCCCAGCCCCGCCTTGGCGAGGTTGGGCACCCTGCTGGCATCGCCGAACGTCATGGTCACGAGCACCGCCAGCTGAGTGCCGGACACCAGCATGGAGAGCAGCCCGTTGCGGCCAATGGTGTCGAGCACGTCGGCCGCGTCCACCACGATCGCCGGCGCACCCGTCTTCACCGCGATCGCCGACTGCAGGATGGCGTCGGCCATGAACTTGGCGCTCTCGCTGAGAGCGGCGTAGTGCCAGGGGCCACGCCATATGGCCATGTCGTCGGCCAGCCGGATTGGATCCTCGAGCGATGCCAGCTCGCTGAGCTCGGCCAGGGTGTGGTTGAAGGTGACCAGCACGTCGCGCAGCTTGGCCAGCCGCACCCCCTCCGGTGCCAGAGCCAAGGCAATGGCCCGGTTGGTCATGACCGTGGCGTGCTGATCGGTGGCCGTCCGGTGGAGCTTGACCATGGCGATGTCGCGTTCCAGGTCGGCGATCTGGGCGCGCAAGGTCTCGGAGGGCTGGGTGGAGCCCACCGCCTTGGCCATGCGCGCGGCGAGCTGGTCGCGCTGGGTCTTGATCGCCGACACGGACCCTCGGGCCTGGGAGAGCTTGCCCGAGGCCCTGGTGGACTGCTCGCGCGCGACCTCCAGCCTCTGCCTTGCAGCCTCGAAGGTGGAGCGGTCGGCGTCGCCGGCATCCTTGGGGGCGAGCACCAGCTTGCCGGCTGTGTCGACAGCCAGGGCGGTGCCGCAGGATGGGCAGGGCTGCGGAACGAGGTAGTCGTGGGCCGGCAGGTCTTTCACACCCCCGTGGAGCCGCGTCACCTCCGCACTGGCGTGCTGGGCCTCCTGGGCTGCCACCGTCTCGGCCGCCGTGGCCTCTGTCAGGCTGGCCTCGATCCTGGTCATCTGATCCCGGGCATTGGCCCCGACCGCCTCGGCCGCAATGGACCCCTCCAGCTGCTCGCGCAGGTCGTTGCAGCGCTTTTCCAGCACCGCGACATCGCCCACCGCGGCTAGGTCGGGTCGCCAACGGTCGGGCACCCACCCCTCGGCCTTCTGCTGGCCCCACTTCTCGCCGGTGGCGTTCTCCCACACTGCGCGCGCGCTGCGGGCCTGATCGGCGTAGACCTTGCCGGCAGCCTCCCAGCCCTTGCCCTTGATCGCGGCGAAGATCGGTGCCGCGTCGGGCGGGGCATAGGTGCCGGCATTCTCCCGCAGCCAGCTGGCAAGGTCGGCCACGGTGGGCTCGGCCTTGAGCACGTCAGCGATGATCTGGCTGCGGGCCTTGGGCTCGAGCCGGCCGAACCGGTGCAGTCCCGACACCACCGGGGGGACGGCCTCGGGCGGCTCGCCGGTCTGGCTGAGCTCCAGCTTGGGCAAGTCGAGCGTGACGGACCCCTCGTGGGTCTCCAGCGAGAGCGAGCCCTTCTTGGTGCCGTGGGCCAGCATCATCGGCCCGTCGGCCGACAGGGTGCCGGTGAGCGGTGCGCGTACCCTGGACATGAGGGCGCGCACCGCGGTGGCGAGGGAGGACTTGCCCGCCTCATTCTGGCCGGCGACCAAGGTCACGTTCCCCTCGCGGAGCTGCACGCGGGCCGCGGAGATCGGCCCCACGTTGAGCAGGTTGAAGGTCAGGACGTTCATTCCGTGAACAGCCCCCCGCTCTGCTTGCCCTTACCCCTGCCGCGCTTGACCGCCTGGGCCGGCTCCTGCTGGGCGGCCTGGGCTTGTTGAGCCGGAGGGGCTGGCTCCTGTGACGTGCCGCCCTGCTCGGCTGGCGTGCCTTGGCCAGCGGTGGCGTCCTGCTCGTCCTCCTCCTCGTCGTCACCCTGGCTTGCGGCCTGGGTTGCCGGGGCCTGGGTGGTCGCCGGGGCTTCGGTCTTGGGTGCCTCGGTCTTCGGGTCCTCGGCCGCGGGCTTGTCCTGGGCCTTGGCCTGCTCGGCGGCTGGCTTGCCCTGGTCGGCCGCGGGCTTGGGCTCCTCCACCGGGGCCTTGGCGTCGGCCGGCTTGCCATTGCCATTGGCGGCCTTGGCCTTGTCGGCCTGGGCGTCCTCGTCGCGCGGCTCGTCGTGTTCCTTGAGCGGCCCGCCGCCGGCCGGGGCATCCTCGGCCCGCCACAGCTCCTCGGGCTTGACCAGCTGGTCGGCGATCGACTGGAGCATGCGCACGATCTGGGCCAGCACCTTGGAGCTGGTCTGCAGGGCCGTGTCGCCGGTCAGCTTGATCTGGTAGAACTTCTCGACCCGCTCCACCGCAATGCCGAACTCCTCGAACCGCTCGAGGATTCGCTCCAGCACCGACGGCTTGTTGGCGTCGATCTTCTTGGCCAGCCCGCGGCGAGCCTCCTCCAGGGCCATCTCGCAGATGTCCGGCAGGGCGTTCCTCACCGCGTTGCGCTGGGCCTTGGAGACGCCGATCTGGAACACCACGTCCTCGACCCGGCCGCGGTCGCCACCCATGGACCCGATGTTCTGGTCCTTGCGCTGGCGGAACGGGCGGCTCAGCCGGAACCCCGTCTCCACGTCCAGGAAGATGCCGTTGATGTAATAGGCGGCGTTCGTCTCGCTGGTGACCTCGGCGTCGATGTTGCAGTTCCCCCAGCACCGCGCGATGGCCGTGGTGCAGCGGATGGAGGGGCCTCGCACCAGTTCCTTGGTGACCTGACCCGTGGCCTTGTCCCTCTTGTTGAAGGGCAGGGCATATTCCCACTGATCGCCCACCATGGCGGCGAGCTCCAGGATTTGCCGGCGCACCGCGGGCAGCTTGCGCCCCACGTCCACACGGATGGCACCCATGTTGGCGTTCATGGTGCGGATCTGGGTGCCGGCTCCAGCGGCCGGCACGTCGGCCTGCTCGGCTGGCTGCTCCTCCCAATCGTCCTGGGGGAGGTCCAAGATTGGGTCGGCCATGGTCACTCCTCTGGCTTCAACATGGACTCTGGGCACCAGCGAGTGTGGAACGCTGGGCAATACTTGTTCGTGCACAGGGTGCTCGACGGGTTGGCCCGGAACACCAGCGGGTCGGGCGATGTCGCATTCTCGAAGGTTTCGACCTTCGTCACGATCTCGGCCACGGTTTGCTTGGCCAGCCGCACAGCCAGGGCGGGTGGGATGTCGCGCACCAGGGGCGGCGGCTGGTCGGCCGTGCGGCGCACCCGCCGGCAAAAGGTCATGGTGCTGCGCTTGGCGCGCAGCGCCCGGGTCTGGCCCAGCCAATTGTAGCCGCCCACCTGGATGATCGGGCTGGGCTGGCGAACCCCGGTCTTGAGGTCGTCGAACCGCTCCTCGGGGTCCATGTAGGCGTCGCAGTGGCCTGTGAGGTACCAGTCGGAGCCCGGGGTCACGCGGCCTGCCATGAACTGCTCGACCAGGATGGCGCGCGTACCCAGGTCCATGTGCTCGCGATAGGCCACGATGATCTTGTGGGCCGCGAGCTCGGCATTGTTGAGGTCGGGGGTGGTGTCGTCGAACATGACGCCCTCGGCCTTGACCCGCTCGCGCAAGGTCTCGACCGCCACGTCCTTGGCGTAGTCCATGGGCGGGAGGGAGCCGGTCTTGCCCAGCTCCAGCCACCCGTGGCCGACACCCGCATGGGCACTTGAGCCCACGTGCGCGCCGATATGGGTCACGCGCGTGTTGGTCGTGAAGCCGGCACCCGCCAGCAGCGCGCGGCGGTGGACCGCCACCCAGCGGCGCTCGCAGTCCGGCCACGTTGGCAGGCTGGAGGCGCGGATGGTCTTCGCGCCGAACGGCAGCTCGGGGTCGGCCATGGGTGCTCAGCCGAAATGGTAGGCGAGCACGAGCGAGGCGAGGACGACGTAGGTTAGGGCGATGGCCCAGCCAGGGGCCTCACGTTCGAATGCCTTGCACCGCATGGTTGCTTCTCCATACACCGCGAGCAACAGCGGCATACGACAAGCAACAAAGCCTTGCAACTACCTTGTTTAACGTCGCTAGATTTTGTTGCGGGACAGGCTACGCCGTTCCCGCAGGTTGCTCGGAGCGCTCTCTCAACAGGCGCTGGGCGATCGACTTGGTGATGGCGATGACCGGGTAGGCCCCGCGCGGCTCCACGTCCGGAAGCGACTGCGCGTTGGAGGCGGTGAGGGTGACCATGCCCGGCACGAGGCTCGGCTCCACGACCCGCAGGATGCGGACCCCGGTGCGCAGCTCCACCACCGCCGGCTGGCCGAGCAGGGCCTCGAGATCGGCCATGGGCTCGGTCTCGGTGTAGATCAGGTCGCCTGGCCCGATCTGCGGGGCAAGGGTCGCGTCCTGGACGATGTAGGCCAGCACGTGGTCGCCCATGAACCCGGGCGGGACGGCGACCACATCACCCGGCTCGAGCACCACCCTGCCGCCGGAAGAAATGACGCCGCTGATCCTGGTAAAGCTGAGGTTGAACCCGGCGCTGTCGCTGTCGCCGAACACAAGCCACCCAGGAGTGACCTTCAATGCTCGCGCGAGAGCCACCTTCGTTTCGTCGGGAGGTTGCACTTCACCCTTCTCGTAGTGACTGATAGCGCCCTTTGTTCTCCCAACGGCGCGCCCAAGCTGCTCTTGCGTGATGCCAAGCTCGGACCGGCGCGTGCGCAGGCGGGTATGGAAAAAGTTCTGTGACATTCAACGAAAGCCTTTGCGGTGGCTAGCCAGTGCGAGAAGTACCACGGCATGCAACCGCAGTTAAAGCGATTTTCCCTACACAGACAGGTTGCACGTTGCTAAACTCCCCCTCCTCCTAAACACCCCACACAGGAGGAATCCGGTGTCAGCGCCATTCAATGCTCAAGAGGTCGCATATAGGACACTCCGCAACGACCTCGCGCGGATATGCCTGGACATCGTTCGCGAGAATGCGAACGGAACTACTTGGGCCAAGCTGCCCGAGGCCAAGCAACGGCAAATCATCGAACGGCTGAATGAGCATGCCGGTGAGGCTGCCCGCAAGGCAATCGATGTAATCGCCAGTAACGGCATGAGCGTGATCGACGGCACGCTGGATCAGGTGGTCTTCAAGGGCGGCTTCAAGGCCGTCGTCAAGGGCGGCAAGGACCCGTCCACCATGCTGGCCCTGGCCGAGGCCGAGGGTGCCGTGGTCAAGCTGCTCGTGGTCGACCCCACCTGGGACGAGACCCGCCTGCCGCTCCACGCCATGCCCGATCAGCCGGACATGCTCGGCGGTGCCGGCGAGCCCGGGCCGCATCCCGAGCTCGAGCCGCAGCCCGAGCCCGGTCCCGACATGGCAGGCGTCCTCGCCCACCTTGCGGCCGAGCTCAGCTTCCAAGAGCCGGTTCCGGCACTGGTGGGTCTGACCACGCAAGAGCACCCCGTGCTCGAGCTGCAGCTTGACCCCGGCCAGTCCATCCGGATCGAAGCCCGGTCGTTCGGTGGCCACGGCCTTGCCTGGGGTCCACCGGTCGTCGGCAAGATCCTTGTCGCCAGCGACACCGACGCCAGCACGAACCACCCCTCGGCCATCGTCTACACGGCACCCGACCAGCCCTTCGCCGACAACTTCACGCTGACCCCCATGCACCGCGACGCTGGCCCGGTGGCCACCATCGCGGTGCAACTGTCCAGCGGTGTGACCCAGGGCGAGGAGCAGACCGAGGGTGAGGCCCAGGCCGGCGAACAGGTCGGCGAGGAGGAGCCAGCATTGGAGCCGGTGGTGGAGCCCGCCCCGTCCGACGACCCCATCCAGGCGGCAGTCACGGCCGCGGCCGGGCGTCGCCGCAAGGCCTCCTCGGCCAACGGCGAGGAGGAGCCGCCCAAGTCCCGCGGCCGTCGCCGCAACGCGGAAGCACCCGTCGTCTTCCAGTGACGCGCTGAGAGCGCGCGTCCGTGGCCAACTGGCCCGAGTCCTGGCTCACCGAGCGCGGCTATGCCGTCACGGGGGACCGGGCCACCCTCGACACCCATGCCAGCCGCCAGCCGCCATCGGGGTCCAAGCCGATGGTACCCCCGGGGGGACCCTCACCCGCCTCGGCACCGGCAACCCCTCCCCTTGGGGTCCACACCCATGGGGAGGTTGCAGCCCTGGACCTCGCCACCCGCTGCGGCTGGGCCATCGGCCCGGTCGACCGCATCCGTTCCGGGGTGGCCGACTTCGGCCAAGCACTGGCTGGCCTGCCCATCGAGCAGCGCCACGGCTACCTGTTCATGGCTGCCGAGAAATGGATCACCACCATGGTGCTGCAGCACCGCCCGGCCCTGGTGGTGGTGGAGGACAGCGGCTCGGGCCTGCAGGGTGACGCCACCCGGGTGATCGTGGGCCTGCGGGCGATCGCGCTCCTGGCCTGCCGCAAGCACGCGACCCCCTGCCGCACCGTGCCGGCCAGCCAGTGGAAGGCCTGGGCCAGGGGCCTGGGCTGGACCATGGACGACAAGAGCGACGAGCGCGATGCACGCTGGCTGCTGCGCTACTGGCTGGCGACCGGCGGCATGGCCAAGGGCAACAGCGCCGCCTCGAGGCGCGCGGCGCGCAAGGCCCAGGGCCAGCTCGCCATCAAGCCCAGGAGGACCAGGCGGTGACCTCCCGGCTTTGCTTGCCGAGTTCTTGGGAGCGGGTCCACCATAAGCAAACGCCCCGGCCGGATCAGGGCCAGGGCGCTCAAAGGATCAAAACGAGTGCGTGACATTTACGACGCCGAGCGACGGTGCGCAACACTTTTGTTGGTGCGCGCCGATGTCTAAACGACCCTGCTGGCACTTCTACCCGGCCGACTGGCGCGGCGACGTGGCGTTGCGCTCCTGCTCGGAAGGGGCGCGCCTGCTGTGGTTCGAGCTGTGCATGATCATGCACGACAGCGAGCAACGCGGGGCCTTGCTGGTGAACGGCCGCAGCCCGACGCCAGACCAGATCGCCCGCATGACGACGACCGACCCCACCCTGGTCGAAGCCCGCATAGCCGAGCTGGAAGCCAACGGGGTGTTCAGCCGATCGCGGAAAGGAACGATCTACAGCCGTCGAATGGTGCGCGAGACGAGGCGCATCAATGCGGGGCGGAACAACGGTTCCCTGGGTGGAAACCCGCTTTTGGTGAAACGGGACCTAAAGGCCTCAGAACAAACGGCAATTCCGGGTTTGGTTAACCCTTTGGAAACCGATGGGTCCAAAATGGGTTATCCCAACGGCCGGAATACCCCCCAGGGGGTACCCCTAAATGCTTGCGGCACAACGGAAATTTCGCCTTCGGTTAACCCCTATACTAATCCTATACCTATAGAGTCTTATACTACCGTAGGAGTCCAACCTTCAGATGAAGGAGTCCCATACGAGCGAGGTAGGAAAGGGGGTGTGGGGGAAAACCTAGTTTTGCCGGGTGCTGGCGCACCCTCGCCGGCTGTCGCCGGCCCTCTCTCGGATGACGAACCCGACCAGTTCGACGATGGGCCAGAACCGATCAGCGAGGCCCAGCGCGCCGACTGCGAGCTGGTGGCCACCCTGTGGAACCGGGTTTGCGGGGACGTGCTGCCCAGCGTCCGCAAGCTGGACCAGCGGCGGCTGCGGGCCGTGCGCCGCCGGCTGGTGGACGACTGCCGCGGCGACCTGACCGTGGCCGAGCACTACTTCAAGCGGATCAGGTCGAGCGATTTCTGTTGCGGCCAAAGTGATCGCGGGTGGATCGCCACCTTCGACTGGGCCATGAAGCCCGGCTCGTGGCTCAAGGTGAGTGAGGGCACGTTCGACAATCGCCGCCAGCGAAGTAAACCGAGGCGCGGCTACAGCCCCATTGACTTGCACCACAACGCCATGGCAAGGCTGGCGGCTGCCGGCGAACTGGAGGACGACGGCGAGCTACCTTGTCACCCCTCACAGGTGATTTATGAGCACTAGACCACCATCCAAATCGGTCAGGATCAGCGCAGCCATTTCCAGGCTGCGCGAGTTCACGACCGAACCCCCGGGCCACCAGGGCGACGACGAGCTTGCCCATACCGAGCTGATCCGCGAGCTGCGGCGGTTCGAGGTCGAGGACGTGGAGACGGCCCTGGCCGAGCTGGCCCGCGAGAGCCAGTGGTTCCCAAGGCTGGCCCCGATCCTGGAGCGGGTCCGCGAGTGTGCCCGGCTGCGCGAGGCGGCTGGCAAGGCCGGCCAGTTGCAGCTTGAAGGCCCGCCCGACGAGGGCGAGCTGACCAGGGCCATCGCCCATGCCATGGGCCACCTGAACGTCCACGAGCGCGACTTCGTGGCGCGCTCGGCCGGCACCGCCCACCACAGCCTGATGCAGGAGCTCGGCCGCTGGTGGACGCCAGCGCTGCGCGCCCAGTGGGCCGCGGCGTTCGAGCGGTCCAAGTCCACCCACGAGGCCCCGCGGCTCACCACGGCCGAGGAGCGCCGCGAGAACCGTCCCGTGATCGTGGCCTGGCTGACCCACCAGCTGGGTGGGTGGCTCAACCTGGACGACCTGCCACCGCCGGATGCCCCGGTGAGCGAGCCGCGTGGCGATGTGGTCCAGCGGTTCTCAACCGTCCACGACCAGTTGGCTGGTGTCGCCGACCGGTTCGTGCGCCATCACCGGCCACCACCCAGGCGGCCTACCGACGACGATGTGCGCGCCAGCGCTCGGCGGCTGGCCCAGCGCTTCAACACCCAGCGCGTCGAACCGTGACCACCAAGTTGAACATCAAGCAACCCGTGCGTATAGGAACCCTCATGGCCGGCAAGCGATCCAAGAAACCCGCCACCGCGAGGAGGGCACCCGCCCGGTTGGTGCGGCAGCCGCCGCGGCTGGCCCCGCGCATCCCCATGCCTGGGGCCACGATGACCCGGCGGGCCGCCAGCGAGGCGCACCGCTGTGTGTGGGGTGGCGGGCGCTACGACCCGGAAGACCGATCCGACGTTCGCGAGGAGATGGTCTGCGGCTGTGCCGTGGTGCCGGGCCAAGCCTACTGCCTCAAGCACGTGGCCGCGCTGTGGTCGGTGGCACCGGCCAAGGCCAAGGGCCTGTTCGCCGATCCAGGTGCCGACACCGTGCTGCTGCACCGCTGAGGATCGCATGGCTGAGGTCGAGCTCAAAATCAGCTACGCCAACCCGGCCGACCTGATCGAGTATGTCCGCAACCCTCGCAAGATCATGCCCAGCGACGTGGACCAGATGGCCGCGCTGCTGACCGAGTTCGGGTGGACCGCCCCCATCCTGGTGCGGGACGGTGGCAAGATCGTGGACGGCCACCTTCGCCGGCGCGCGGCGATCAAGCTGGGTACCCCCCAGGTGCCGGTGGCCGACGTGAGCCACCTCAACGACGCCCAGATCAAGGCGCTGCGGCTGGCCATGAACCGCTCGGGCCAGATGGTCGAGTGGGACGAGGAGCTGTTGAAGCTCGAACTGGAGGAGCTGAAAGGGCTCGACTTCAACCTCACCCTCACCGCGTTCGACCTGGGCGAGATCAAGAACCTGTTCGACACCGGCAGCCTCGCCGGCACCGCTGGCGAGAGCGGCGGGGAGGGTGGTGAGGGTGGCGGCGACGGCGACCGGTCCTCGGGCGACCTGCTCAAGCTGACCGAAATCGCCATCGGCCCGCCAAAGACCAGCGTCAACGTCCACGATGTCTGGCGGATCGGCCACCATGCCCTGGTCTGCGCCTGTCCGCACGAGGACTGGCAGATGTGGGTGCAGTTCTTGAAGCACCCCGACGATCTGTTCGTGCCCTACCCGGGCATCTGGGTTCCCCTGGGCGTCAAGGCCAAGGAGCGCGCCCTGGTGATGGTGCAGCCCAGCACCTTCATCGCCGGCCACATCATCGACCGGTGGCGCGAGATCAACGGCGACGAGACGATCGAAAGGCTCCAGCCGTGATGCAGCCCCAGCGCGAGCTGCCGTTCGGTGCCGGCCGGGCGAGGCGCGAGGACCCGGTGACCAGCCACGCGGCCGGCGACAGCCTGCGCCACCACGTGGTGACCGAGATCCAGGCCAAGGTGCTGGCCTACGCCCTGGCCCAGGGGGCGCGCGGCTTCACCGACGAGCAACTCAGCATGTTCTTCGCCAGCACCCGGTCCACCTATCGCACCCGCCGGTCTGAGCTCACGGACCTGGGCCTGATCGTGGATTCGGGCCGTCTGCAGCTGGGCTCCACCTCCCGGCGGATGATGGTGTGGGTCCACCGCGACTTCGCCAGCGCCACAGCCTTGAAGGCTGCCGACAGATGCCAATGAGCCCGGCAGGGGTGATGTTCTGGGTCTGGGCCGCGGCGTGCGGCGAACCCGGGCCGGCCGCGTGCCAGTGGCACAGCCTGTCACCAGAGCCGGTCACCGCGCTCGAGTGCGCCCAGCAGGTGCAGGCCCGGGACACCGCGGCGCGCGTCGCCGGCGACCCGACGCGGTTCGTCTGCCTGATCCGTCCACTGCTCCCCTCACCGGAGTAAGGCTGTTGAGCACCAACCCGTTTGCCAAGCTGATAGAAGAAGCCAAGAACTGGCAAGACGATCTGCCAATCATTGGCAGGGTCATTATCTATCGGCGTAATGGCAGCGCCCACGAGTTGTTTTATTGGACATGCGACGCGGCCGATGTGGTCTATTCCAAACTCATTGATGCGTGGCTGAGTTCTCCTCATCTGCTGGAAGCCGAGGACGATGCCGGGACCTCGCTCGCCATCACGGCCGCGGACTGCGCTGGGATCGAGTTGTGCGCCGACGAGCGCCGGCTCTCCTTCATAAACCTCGCCAAGATCCTTTGGGACGCCAAGGCCAAGCGGTGGGGCGATGCGTTCGACCCCCAGGTGGCCGAGGCCATGGCCGAGGTGTTCCCCTTGCTTTCGTCGAAGCCGGAGGGTGGCGAGTGATCGGGGTCGGTTCGTTTCTCGGGGCTGCAGCCGCGGCGCTGCTGGCCCCACTGGGTCGCCCGGTCGATGCCCGGCAGCACCCCGCCTCGGCCACCACCAACGCCAGCGCCCGGTCGCAGGGCGCGCGCAGCAAGCCCACCCGCCACGGCAAGGGCAAGGGGCGCGCCGGGCGGCTTGTCGTGAAAGGACTTCGCCCATGATCCACGCCCGCCCCGACTACGACCGCATCCAGGACCCGGCCGGCTTGATCCCAGCGGACGAGCCGGTGTTCATATTGCGCGGCCAGGACATGCACGCGCCCGAGCTCGTGACCCGCTGGGCCGAGATGCAGCTTGCGGCAGGCGGCGACCCAGGGCTTGCCCAGCTGGCGCTCCAGCAGGCCAACCGGATGCGGTTGTGGCAGCGCAACTTCGCAGTCAAGGTGCCGGACGGCCCAAAGTCGTGAGGCCACTTGCGCGCGTCGCTGGGAATGGTGATGGTGCCGGCGGCATGGTTAGGTTTGTTCTGTCGCGGGCGGCAAGTCGCGGTTCGGCAGGTTCGGCATAGGGCGCGGCTCACGGGTCGCGCCCTATTCATGTGAGGACAAGTAATGAAGCACACTGGGGGCAATTGGAACCCAAACGAAGCCCCGGTTTATTTTTTGGCGGCGAATGCTTCGCGGCTCCGAAACGCGGCCGATGTCACCCAGTGCTTGCTAATCGCCGTCAATGAGCTGGAAGGCCCCAAGGGCGAGGAGTATTTCGGCAAGTGGATTGATGCCGGTCGAACGGTATTCTTGGACAGCGGCATCTTCTTCCTAACCAATCAGCACGCGCGCGCCCACAACGTCACCATGGACACGGCGCTCGCCTTGTCGCCG
>ERZ869921.381-NODE-381-length-29328-cov-50.300721_pt1 | contig 29328 bp, 36 predicted proteins | sample MGYA00579310_ERZ869921 | MGnify/ENA primary metagenome ERZ869921 (study PRJEB32216, sample SAMN09231816) | wastewater metagenome | place: USA: Maryland | collected 2016-06-21 | study: EMG produced TPA metagenomics assembly of the PRJNA472060 data set (Reclaimed... | reverse complement strand
TACGGCGCTGCCACGGCGAGCGGCAACTACGGCGCTGCCACGGCGAGCGGCTACTCCGGCGCTGCCACGGCGAGCGGCTACTACGGCGCTGCCACGGCGAGCGGCCGAAACGGCAAAGCGAAAGGCAAAGCCGGCTGCGCGCTGTTCCTCACCTTTCGCGATGAGAACTTGAAGATCGTCCACGCCAAGGCCGCAGTCGTCGGCCAAGACGGAATCAAAGAGGACACGTTCTATCAGCTGGATTCGTCAGGGGCGTTTGTCGAAGCGTTCTAACTACCACACCACACCGCGCCGGCCGGTAGCCGGCAAGATTTGGAGGATGGGATGAGCGCGATTGCAAAAATTGAACAGTTGCCTGCAACTCAGGCCGAACAGCAGTCGGCCACACCGTCCGACCTGCTCCGGTATGCGATGGAGCAGAAAGCAGACCCCGCGTATTTGCGCGAACTGCTCTTGTTGCAGCGTGAATGGGAATCGGATCAGGCGAAGAAAGCCTTTGTGCAGGCGATGGCTGCCTTCAAGGCGCAGACCATCAAGATTGAGAAGGACAAGCACGTCTCCTACACGACGCAGAAGGGAACGACTGCGTATGACCACGCCACTATCGGAAACGTCGTCGGCGTGATCGTTGCGGCCATGTCGCCCTTTGGACTTTCGCATCGGTGGATGACAGAGCAGAAGGACGGGCGCGTGATCGTCACCTGCGAGATTCGCCACGCTCGCGGGCATGCCGAAACCACGACGCTCATGGCCTCCCCCGATGATTCAGGCGGCAAGAATTCCATCCAGGCGATTGCCAGCACGGTCACCTATTTGCAGCGATACACACTGCTGGCTGCGACCGGTCTGGCAACCAACGACCAAGAAGACAACGATGGCGCAGGCGACAAACGTGCTCCAGATGAAGCGGCTCATACCGACTGGCTCGCCGCTATCGAAGCGTGCACATCGGTGGACGAACTGAAAGCACGCAAGGCTGAAATGTCGGCCACGTTCGCCAACATGATCCCGAAGATTTTGATCGGCGCGTACAACGTCAAGTTGAAGGCGGTGAAGTCGTGACCCTTATCTACTTCGATTGCGACCAGAACTCCGACGCATGGCGAGCCGCACGGCTTGGCGTACCGACAGCTTCAAACTTCGCCAAGATTCTGGCGAAGGGCGAAGGCAAGACGCGGCGCCGGTATCTGCTCGACCTCGCGTCGGAACGCCTGACCGGCGAAGCGGCCGAGTCGTACACCAACGAACACATGGAGCGCGGGCATGCGATGGAGGATGACGCACGCCAGCTGTATGCGTTCCAGCACGACGCGGAGCCGGAGCGCGTGGGATTCATCCTCAGCCCCGACGTTCGCGCCGGGGCGAGCCCTGACAGCCTCCTAGGCTCCGATGGATTGCTCGAAATCAAGACCAAGCTGGGCGCGCTGCAGCTGGACGTTTTGGAGCAGGACCGATTGCCGCCGGAGCACGTTGCCCAAGTTCAGGGGCAGCTGTGGGTTTCCGACCGCGACTACTGCGATTTCGTCAGCTACTGGCCGCGCCTTCCGTTGTTCGTCAAGCGCGTGTTCCGCGACAAGCAGTACATCGCCACGCTGGCCCAAGCGGTCGCTGACTTCAACGGCGAGCTGGACGCGCTGGTTTCCAAGTATTCCCCATCCGAACTCAAGGTAGCCGCATGAACAACTGCACATTCATTGGGCGCTGTGGCCGTGATGCTGAGCTGCGCCACACCAGCAATGGGAAGGCCGTGCTCAGATGGTCAATCGCCGTCGATTCCGGCTTTGGCGACAACAAGAAAACGACATGGATCGATTGCGCGCTGTGGGGTGACCGCGGCGAGAAGATTGCCGACTACATCAAGAAGGGCGACCGCATCGGCGTTGTCGGTGAACTTGGCACGCGCGATCACGACGGCAAGACGTACATCGCGCTCAATGTGCGCGAGGTGACGTTGCTGGGTGACAAGAAGTCGGAAGACAAGCCAGCACCGAAGCGCGAGGCACCGAAGGGAAAGCCTGCACCGCAGGCCGACAGTTTCGATGATGACTCTATCCCGTTCTGACGCGCAAGCGCATTCCGAAGAATCCGAGGGGTGAGAAAGTGAACCAAGATATCGTTGAAAACGTAAACGTAGCGGCTGACCAGTATTGGGCGATTGCTGACGAACTCGGCACCGAGCATGGATGGTCTGTGCTTGAGCATGTGCAGCTGTGCAAAGAATTGCTGCAGAAGTCGCTGGTAGCCATTGGGCGACAGGGCGCCAATGCGGACGCCAACCATCCGAACCGGAAGCTGTGGGAAGAACTGCGCGACTGTCTGTCTGGTCTCGCGCCAGGTGGAGCATTCGATCCATGACCACCCAGGAAACACAGCCCGCGCAGGCGATGGTGCAGAGGTGTGCGAGCAAGCCGGTCGCGTGGAGGTTCGCATATTGCGGGTGCGATCAGATGGTGTGGCTGCATGAGCCGCCCAATGACCCGGTGTTCCGCGACGTAACGCCACTATACGAGCGTCCGCCAACAAAAACAGATGGTGCCGCGTTTGAGACTATCGGACAGATTGTCGAGGCGTATTACACGCTGAATGACGAAGCGCTACCGGCTGATGTTCGCATGGCATTGGCGAATATCGCGCTGGACTACGCCGCCCTAGAGCAGCGATTGGCCGAATCCGAGCGGCTGAGGGTGGAGGGGGAGAGGCGCCTGCAATTCATGGTATCCAGCGAGTGCTACGCGCACAGGTTGTCTGACACAGGTAAATGGATGGTGCTGGACGCTGGCGCATATCCATTGAATGGCGAAGAACACGACACAGCCTATGCCGCAATCGACGCCGCCCTTTCCGCCGGCGGGGAGGTGAAGCCGTGATCTCAGTAAACGCGCGTGTCGAGGTTGACCATAAGGAACTTGGCGGATCGCTGCGGCTTGTGCTTGACGCACATCGCGGCGAATACAAAACGATGGGGCCGGGCGAGTTCAGCGCGTTCATCGTCGGTGAAATCATGCGCGATGTGAATCGCGTCGCCAACGCCGCCTTCGCCGCTGGGCGCCGGTTTGAGTCCGCAACCGAAGGATTGAGCGACGAAACTTTCGAGGTGACGAAATGAGCGAGGCCGGGAAGTCCATGACGTTGAATCTGTCGCCACAGGAAGACGTGGCGCTGAGTGCGTTGTCAGAAGACCTTGATATGTCTAGGTCAGCAGTGATGCGCCAAGCGTTGCGGCTGTACCAGTCCGTACATGTACGGATGAAGCGCGGCGAAATCCTGCACTTCAAGCACGAAGGCAAGGTTATGGAAGTGGAGCTAATCCGATGAGCTGGCTCGAACCACGCCACGACGTGGCAATAGACATTCTAACCAAGCGTGCCGAACAAGCCGAATCCGACCTCGCCGCAGCCCGCGCTGAGGTGGCTAGGTTGCGCCGAGAACTTGAGCACTTGTGCCAATGCGAGATGGCCGCCACAAAGCGTGCTGTCACAGCAGAAGACATAGCCAAATTCCGCGATGGCGAAGAATCCGAGGGGTGAGAAGTGACGCAGTTCGTCGAAAACCAATGGTTCGAGATCGTGCACTGCTGCGATTGCGGCATGGCGTTTGCCATGACCACGGATTTTCAGCGCCGCCGGCGTGAAGACCGCAAGTTGTTTCACTGTCCAGCCGGACACCCACAGCATTACACCGGCGAGACGGAAGCAGCACGACTTAAGCGTGACCTGGAGCGCAAGCAGGAAATGCTTGAGGCAGCACAAGCACGAGCTAGCCGCGCGGAGCAGGAGAAGCAGCAGGCTGCCAGGGCGCACCGCAAGATGCGCCAGCGCGTGGCGAACGGTGTTTGCCCTTGCTGCAATCGCACGTTTCAAAACCTGATGGCACACATGAAGTCGCAACACCCGGAATTCGCGAGCGATCCGCGCAAGACCTTCCATGCGGTGCGTGAAGCGTTCGGCATGACGCAAGCGGATGTGGCTCGCGAGGCCTGCGTGAACACTGCCTACGTATCGAACTATGAGAACGGAAAGTCAGTTCCTGCACGCGCAACGGAGCGGCTAGAAGGCTGGCTTGAGAGTCAGGAGTCGAAAGCGTGACCGCCGACCAGCTGAAGTCCCGAATCTATGTCGTTCTGATGGCAATCATCGTGGTTCTACTCGTCCTCACTGTCTCAGGAGTAATTCTCTCGTGAAAGCGCTCTACTCGAAGCTCAACGCAATGCACGCCGCTCTGCGCGCGATCCCGAAGTTCGTAAAGCTGGATGATTCCGGCAATGCGATAACGAACGATGCGACGTCACACGCAGCTGTGCTGATCCCGCATGCCGGCATCATCGTGTGGCCTCACTCGCTGGGGAACGGAAACGAAACCCACGCGAGCGCGGAAACACTCTGCCGCGATCTGCGCGCGATGGGTTACGCCGACTGGCGCCTGGCCAGCCGCGATGACTGGGTGCACATCCTCGACCTGACGCGCAGCGATCCGGCGATCGATGCGGCGATGTTCCCAGGCGTCAAGCCTCGCTGGCATTGGACCAGCACACTGTGCGCCTGGTCGAAGAATGCAGCGGGCGTCGCGTCCGCTGCGTGGTACGTCTACGCCTACGACGGCTACGTGGCCCACTACGGCCGCGGCAGCTACGACGGGTTCGCCCTCGCGGTGCGTTCGGCCGGTCAGTAATTGGAGGGCAGACATGAAAACTATCCCCGAACAAATCGCCGAGCTTGAGGCGCTGAGCGAGAAAGCGCGCAGTCTTCGGCACGAAGACGCTTTGTATGCGGATTACGAAGAGAGCGAGCGGGCGCTAATCAGCGCGTCGCAAAGCTTCGTGCAGATGCACCTCCCCGCCATCAAGCGCCTCGCTCAAGGTTCTGGCGAGCCGGTGGCATGGCTTCACCAAGTCACCACAGGCGATGGCGAGCCAGACCAAGCATTGTCGTTCGCCGCTGACTCATTTCCGCTAGAAGGCGTGGTCGGCTATCGCTCCCTCAGCAGCGTTCCACTCTACACCCACCCACCCCAAGCGCAGGCAGTGGTGACGGAATCGATGGTAGAGGCAGCGCTGCACGCGTGGGACGAGAAAGAATGGGACGAGCGCGTTTGCATGCGCGCCGCACTCACTGCAGCACTCAACGCACAAGCACGCGACGCCATTGCGGCGATGAGGGAGGGGTGAGATGCGCACGCCGGAAGAACGTCTGGAATTGCTGCAAAAACTCGCGCTTGAATTCAACGACGCCATGCCTCGCGAAGTGATCCTGAAGGGAGACGGCAGCATTTGGGTGGCCGACCACGGAAGGCAAGACGCGCTCTATAGGAAGCTGACTCAGGAACAAGTGTTGCTCAGAATTCACTCAGCCATCCAGTTCGGCAACAAGATGATTTCCGTATAGGAGCAAGCCATGAGCAAGCGCGAGGTGTGGGTGGTGGAGTATTTGGAGTCGCCTGAAGCGTGGAAGCCGACCGAGAACGTATCGCTTACAACCAAGCCCGCGCGCAGGTGAAGCCGTGAACACAACAGGAGAACGCTATGCAAAGCCGTAGTTGGTACGAACAGGAAAAGGAACTAGAGCGCATTTCTCACATGCCGGCATTCGGATCGCGAGCGGGCGAGATGGCGCGACGCCGGAAGCAGATCGAGAAGGACAAGGAACGCGAGGCGAGGAAGGAAGCCAAGAAACTACGAAAGGCCGTCACGCCATGACCAAGCCCGAAACCGTCGCCGAGGTGTTGGCGCATCTTATGGAATACGACAGCGCTGCGAATCTGCATCACTTCGTTGACCGCATCCAAGCCGCCCACGACAGGGAGCTGAAGGCGTTGGAGGAAGCTTTGAAAGTGGCGCGCGAGAAATACTCGCTTCTTCAGATCCAAGCTGACAAATACCGTGAACAAAGAAATGATTGCCAGGATAGATTGGATAAGCGGGGGGAATATTCACCTCGGAGCCCCAAATGAGCACGCCTGACACGCTGGACCGAATCATTGCGGAGATGCGTTCTGTGTATTCGGATCGCGGCAACGCAGTCATTCAGCTGGAGAAATGGCGCGACCTGTACGCGGATGCAGCCAGACTTTCCCAATCGCAACTGGCCGAGCTGACCACCCTCCGCGCTGAGCTTGAGGCGGAGAGGCGGAGGGTGCTGGACGCGCCGATTGCTTACGCGCGCAGCTGGAAAATGGACTTGACCGACGAACTGAACGGCCCGGCAGGAACTTGGAAGCTGGCCGGCAAACACTTCCCGCACATCGTTGGCAAGCGCGTGCGGCTGGTTCTGGAGGAGGGCGGGGATGCGTGACTATCTAGCGTTGCTGCAACACAGCTTTGAGTATCAGCGCGGCGATGAATGTCCGCCTGACACAAAGGCCGACTTCCTGTCTCAGTACATTTTCGACTTCACCACATACGACGACGACATGGGCGACCTGTTCGGCCGCAAGATGGTCGAGGTCTGCGAGGCCATCAATGCCGGCAACGGCAAGACGTTCGAGTACATCAAGGATGAGGACAATTACCGCTGGTATCTGCTCATGGTCAACATGCCATTCCTGGCCAACAAGCTGGAATGGGGAACGTCGATTCGTGGCGCGTGGTGGCGACACACAGACTTTGAGCTGGAAAGCTGCGGCCTGTGGATTGGCGACGAACAGTGTCTATCTCTGAAATTCGACCGTGAGCAATGGCATGCGTTCGTTTCGGCAATGGTCGAATTCGCGCGGACCGAGACAACCGATCGACGACGACTGATTTGAGCCTTCTTCCTGACTGTTGACGTATAGGGCAACACGCTGCCAGAGAATGTTGTCCTATACAATACGTCAACGGCGTGGCGCCTGAGCCTTGCCAGTAACCAACCCCACGGCGCGGCCGATGGCACTACGCACGGCGGTGCAGGTTCGGCATCCACTCGGCGCGGACACGGTGCGGCGCGGTGCCGCTGGGCGCTGCGTGCTGGGTTTGCGGGTTCTGATGATCATGGGATCGGCGTCAGGCAAGTGATATCGGCATTGCTGAGATAGGGCAGCGTGCCGAGGGATTGACCGTTGAAGGTGGCGGACACCGTTCCGCCATCGCCGGACACGGCCAGGAGCATGGTCGGAAAGTGGCTTCCTGGCTCCCCGCCGAGGATGTAATCGAACTCGGATCCGGAGAATGACCAGTCGATAGTGTCCTGCGGTGTAGCTCCGATGATCTCGAACACGCGCAAGGTGTAGTCAGCCGATGGCACCTGCTGGACGCAGTACAGCTGCACCATCTTGAGCAGGCCAGTGCCGCCGCCAGCGCCAGGAGGCGGCATGGTGACGGTCTGTCGCCACGGCGCGCTGCCCGCATTGCCGGATGTAATCGCGAATCGACGACTCATGTGATCAGCACCGTCATCGTGAGCGTTCGGCCGTCCTCGGTCAGGATCGCCAGCACATGCTCGCCGGCAGGCATGCTCGACACCGGGAAGCTGACACGGCCGGCGCTGTCGGTGTAGCGAACGATTCCGCCGTCCAGCGTGACCGCAGCGTTCGCGATCGGGCGGCCGTCCTGTTCCACCAAGGTCAGGATGCGGTCTGCGCCGGCATTGGTCACGATGGCGTTTGCGTACTGTGCCGGATCGAAGGCGCTGGACTGATTGACCAGGCGCACGACGGGCGCGTCGCCCACCGGCACAAGGACCGATGCAGAACCGGCCCCGGTGTCGAGGTTGGTCTCGCGCGACAGAACCATGTGCGTGCCGGTGGCGGGCGACATCGGATGACTGAGCGTCACCCCGTCGCCCACTGAGAGCGCGCGAGTGGATTTGAACTGGATTGCCCATTGCTTGCGCGCGCGCTGCTGCAGGAGGCGCTTGCCCACGGCGACGGCGACGCGGTAAGAGGTGATCCACGGCGCATCGATCGTGTCGGAGCGCAGCCCCAGTCTTGCCACGGCGTCCGGTGCATCCATGCGCACCGATCCGCGCGGCTGCCTGCCTTCGTGTGCGAAGCGGATGGTTAGCTCCGTCGTGATCCTGTCCATGGCTGCACCGGCAGTCAGCGGGCTTTCCTTGATCGTGATCCGCGGTGACGGTGTCGAGACACCCGGCCACAGCTTGCACAGCCCAGGCATGTCGGCGCAGTAGATGGCCCCAACGGAAGCGCAGATCGCGCGCACGACCGATTGCACGGAGTCTTCGGAGTCGATGCTGCCACCGACTTCGACCCCTTCGCGTACGCACTCGTTGCGGAATTCGGTTAGCTGCGTCGACGTGATGTCACGGCCGGCCAGATTGGCCAGCACGTCCCAGATCACGTCGGCCGGGTTGGTCATGGCGCGGCCGTCTGCAGGGTGGCGCTTGCCGCGGCCACGGGCGAACAGTGTCGCGCCTTCATCCTGTGGCTGGCCGAACTCCACCATAGTCACGGTGTGCCCAGTGCTGTCGACGGTGTTGCGCCAGACCCAGTCGCCCACAGACTGGCCACCCACAAGCACGGTATCGATGCTCTGCGCGGCATGGTCGCACCAAACAAACTGCGTGCGTGTTGCGTTGTACTGAATGAGTGAGCCCGAGGCGGAACCGTAGCGATGCGGGATCGCCACGGCCTCACGGTAGCCGGCCCATACCGAGCTGTTGCGCAACGGGATTGGAGCTGACAACGGCGTCATGCTTCGATGCTCAAGCGGCAGTCCTCGCCAATGTCGACGGTGCGCACGACGCCAGAGAACAGCACGCCGTCCTCGTCGTGGATTTCCGCCTTGTCACCGATCGGCGGCGCGGAGAAAAGCTGGGAACACTGCCCCGAGGTGTTGCGAAGCGTGGCCGTCAGGTTCGGTGTCTCGCCTTCCGCAGAGCTGCGCAGCGATCCAATGGTCAGCAGCAGTTCGTGCCGCGCCTCTTGTGCCGGCAGCAATGGCAGGCACAGAGGGTTCACGTAGAAGTTGCGCGGCGGCTCGCTGTCGATTCGCAGGAAGATCACGAAATCGTCCTCGTGCACGTGCCAGCCGTGCCGCCAGTGGTGCCGCTGTTGTTGCCACCAGTTCCGCCATTGGTGTTTGTGACGACACCCGTGCCGGTGCAGAAGTCGAGAATGTTCCCGCCGGAGCCGCCCTTGCCGCCCGCACCATCAGTGCCGGTGCCGGTCTTCGTCGCACCGTTTCCGCCCGCGCCACCCTTGGCCGTGATGATGAAGGTGCCGGAGCCGGTCGTGCTGCCGTAGACGAAGATGACAGTTCCACCTCCGCCGCCACCTCCGCCACCACCACCGCCGCGATTGCCTGCCGCACCAGACGCGCCATTACCGCCAGCGCCGCCGTCCATATTCACCATGGGCTGCGATGCTGCATTCAACGTGATCGTCTTGATCGCGATGTAGCAGACGCCAGCGCCCGCTCCACCACCACCACCACCTCCGCCGGTCGTTCCGTCACCGCCGCCACCGCCGCCACCTGTGCCGCCCGTGCCGCCCTGGATTACTGAGCGCACGCCAGAGGCGATGTAGTGCGGGTATGGCAATGGATGGCGCCACGATGGGATGGCGCTGAGTGCTCCTGATGCGGCTGCGGTGCCGCCAGATCCGCTCGTTCCGTTTCCGCCCGCGCCGCCCTGCCCGCCTCGACCCCAGTTGGAGTTCACGCCGCTCGACGCGCTCGAATTGTTGCCAGTCGTCGTTGCGCCTGGCCCGCCTGCCGTGCCGCTTGATCCGTTGCCCATCTCGGTGGAGGAGCCGGTCAAGCCGGCCGATCCTTGTGTGCCGACCGATGCATTCGTGCCTGCGTAGCTGGCGCTCTTGTAGATAAACGGGCTGGCTGACGAGTTGGAGCTGCTGAATACTCCCGCGATGAAGACGTGGTATCCATTCGTGACAATCTGCGCGTTTGTCGTAATCGTGAAGTCGTTCGGATAGATGCTGCGGGTCAGGGTGTAAACGGACCCCGACTTGCTCGCCCAGGAGAAAGTGTTGGTCCCGTCTACAACGCAATTCCCATCGATGCCGTCGCCGTAAAGCAGAGAGGGCCCTGCGCTTCCTGTGGCTCCTGTTGCGCCAGTTGCACCCGTCGCGCCGGTAGCTCCCGTGGCTCCATTGGAACCATTCGACCCCGCTGAACCTGTCGAGCCCGTAGCACCCGTTGGCCCTGTTGGTCCGGTTGGGCCTGTTGCGCCATCTGATCCATTGGCGCCAGCTGCGCCACTGGGCCCCGTGTCACCTGTAGGACCCGTCGGACCAGTGTCTCCGGTCGGCCCTGTCGGGCCTGTTGGTCCAACCGAGTAGGCGAGTGACCGTTCGTGCGCAAGCAGAATCCACCGACTCAGTGCGGCCACGTAGACGAAGGTAAGCGCGTCTCCGTAATGCGCGACACGATCCGCAGCGCCGGGGAGAGAGAAGCGATTTGCGTCTGCGCTGCCAGAGGACTCGTGCTTAAACGTGATCGTGTAGTCGCCACCCTCCGTGCCGACAATGATCGTGCGCACGAAGCCATTGCTGGGGACGATTCCGCCAAGCGTGTAGTTGTCGCCATCGACAGAGAGAATCGATACGGTGTTCGATCCGTTGAGCGCGTAGTCCTCCTCGTTGTCGTCGTAGGTTTGGAAGGTTGACCCTTGGAGGATCAGCCTCTTCATCACGGCGCCATGAACAGACAACTCTTTTGTGGCGTCGTCGTAGGTGAGATCGTCGCTATATGTAATCGCTCCGCTCATGACGAACGGAATGCGAGTGTCCAGCCCCGCCATCGCAATCTGTGAATCTGGCAACAGACCGGTGGCATTGCCGAGGTCTTGATAGAAGGCGCCCTCTTGCCCATCGAGCAGGTCGGCATCTAGGCCGCTACCGGACCCGTCATTGCCGCTATTCCAGACGATCTGCCCATTGACCGTGAGCGTGTTTGTCGCCTTGTCATATTCGAAGCCGGCTTCCGCGCCAGCAGAGCCGCCATCATTGAAGATGACCTGCTTGTTGCTGCCTGCGACGGGGCCGGTCGCCCCGGTTGCACCAGTCGGTCCGGTTGGTCCAGCGGCACCAGTAGCTCCTGCCGGTCCGGTCGGTCCCGTTGCCCCTGCCGGGCCTGTAGCACCAGCGGGGCCAGTGCTGCCGGTTGCACCTGTTGCACCGTCGACTCCGTCTGTGCCATCGGCACCAGCAGGACCCGTTGCGCCAGTCGCGCCAGCAACGCCCTGAATGCCTTGCGGGCCAGTGTCGCCGGTCGATCCCTGCGCGCCAGTGGCACCGGTTGCGCCAGCGGGACCCTGCGACCCGGTCGCACCCGTTGGGCCTTGTGCGCCGGTAGCTCCGGCAGGGCCGGTTGGACCCGTGGCACCGGTTGGTCCGGCCACACCTTGAGGGCCGGGCGATCCAGGCGTGCCGCCAGTGACAATCGTCACCGGCTGCGAGGTGGCAGCGACTTCGACCTGCTGCACCTCTTGCTCAACAATGATCTCAGTCATCGATGACTTCCGGCAGGAACACAAAAGGAATCGGAGCACCCATGCGATCATCTGGATTATTCGGGTCATAAAGACGCAGCTCCGCGGCCATCACACGCTCTGCCGACAGCTCCTCCATCAGCTCTGTCTTGGTCGCACCGATGGAAATCTCCACGACGCCAGGCGTGCCGGGCGTGATCGTGATTCCATCGCCCTGCGTGGCCTCAAGACGCAACGTCGAACTCTCGCCAAACTCGTCGCGCACTTGGAACTTCGCCTCGGTGTACTGAGCGCCGATGCCAGCCTCAAAACGGACGGTGAAAGAACAAGGCAGCCCCTTCCGACACTTCACGCGGTCTTTCATGCTGCCTCCAGCTGTAGGGTCATGGACTGCAGCCAATGCGCTGGGTCGCGCGGCTGGAATCCGAAGATTTCAGGGACTTCGATCACCTCGCCGATTCGGACCATGCCGACTTCTGAGCGGTCATCGTTGGGCACGATCGCGAACAGGCGGTCGTTGAACTCGCCCGCGTGATCGAACATGGCGAAGAGTTCGTCGACGGCGTCATCGGTGAGGAAGGTGTGCTCGACCGTTGCGCCGAGCGATGCCTGCTGCGTGACGCCAACAATGCGGCGACGTTTCGTCAGGCGGCCGAGCTCGACGGCTCCGCTGCGAATCGTTGGCTGTGTCGACTCGCCCAGGTACAGCCAGCGGATCGATCCGCCCTTGTCGACCGTGATCCGATACTTCGCATGGTCAGCGGTGACGGCGGCCCAGATATGGTCGCGGTGCCACGGCAGCACCTCGTTTATCGGTGTCGTGGCGAAGTTGTCGTCACTGCCGAGCAACGTGATCACTGCATCGGACGGGATCGTGTGCGTCGCGATGAGCACGCCCTTGATCGCCGTATCAGGTGAAGGCACGACATCGATTTGCGTTGAACCAGTCCACGCGAATTCTCCGGGCAGCGGTGTCCGCATCTGATCGCCACCGAAGGTTGCCTCAGCCTTGAAGCTCCAGCGATCACCGGCCACCCAGGACGGCGCCGTGCCGCCCTGGAAAACTGCCGTCAGACCATCCGCCAGCAGCGTGTCAGCGATGTCGAGATCGGCAGACCATGAGCCACCGTCGCGGCGCCACTTGAATCGGCCGCCTTCAACCTCGAAGGCGAACTGATCGCCGAGCGCAAATGGGATGCCGCCGGGAGTGATTGCGAACCCGAGCGTGCCGCCGCCTGCCGTCTCGCTGTAAGCGGCCGGCGCAGTGGTAATCAGCTCGTAGTCAGGGAGCCGCCCGTCGACGGAGGTGATCACCGACCATGTCAGTGTGTCATCGCCCGTCTGCCCGCCGCCGAATGGAAGCGTGGTTGCGTTGTTGACCCTGACGAGGAACGCATCGCCAGCCTGATACCCGCGCGACGAGATACCGCCGACGCCAGAGATCGTGACCTTGATGATGTCGCCTTCGGAAAGGTTCTCCGGACAGCCAAAGCGCGGGCCGAAACCGAACTCGCGCGTGCTGTACGAATAGGGCTGGCCGCTGCTGTCCTGCCCCATCTTTGCAGAGTGGTAGTAGTGCCCCGTCTGCACGGGAAGGTAGGGTTCGTCTCCATCGAATTCCCACCAGTACGCATCGCCCTTATCTTGCCAGCACCCGTCTCCCTGGATACTGGCGTGATCAAAATTTGCGTTGACCCCGGCTACTGCGTAAGCCTCGGCGAAATACTGCGCGAGGGTGGCCACGTAGGAGGTCGGGTCGGTGATCTGCGCGGACTCCGTGTCCTGCGACGCGGAACTGGTGATCTGCTCCACCGGATCGATCACCGAGATGCGCTTCCACTTCACCGTGCCATCGGTGACGACGATCGCGTCGAAGGCTGGAATGCTGCTGCCAGTGGTGCCGCTCTGCGACGCTTCATAGATGGCGCCTGGCGTCGGCGCGATGATCTCGCCGGCTGCGACCTTCGTCGTTGCGGTCCAATACGCGCCCATGTCTTGCCACACGACAGTGCCGTCGGTAACGGTGCCGCCAGTTGTCGGCCACGGAGAAGGCTCAGTCGCGTCCGTTGTTCCGCCAGCAACCTGCTGGTAGTAGTGGCCGTTTGGCGTACCCGGAAGAACGGTGTAAGGCGTCGTTCCAAGCAGGAACTCGGTGCCGGCTGCCCACACCTTGTGAGGCGCAGCGAAATTCGGCGTGGCCTCGTTCTTCACCGCTTCGAACGCATCCTCGAATGCACCGATCGCGTCGCGACTGAAGCACTCCCAGGTGACGCCGCTATCCGTCACGGTCTCGCCGACATTGGCCGGGAACGTGGGCGCCGAGGAGTTCGACGTGCCCCCGACCTTCGCGCGGTACAGGAAGCCATCACGCACCGGCGGCTGCACGATCGCGCCGACCGCGTAGACGTGCGTCGCCTGCCAGACTGCAACAGCGTTGGCGTCCACGGCACTGAAGATGCGCGTAGCCGCTTGCGTGATGACCTGACGCAATCCGTTCAGGACGCGTGCTTGCTGTCGGCGCTGCCAGAGGTATTCCGTGTGCGCGCTTGGAGAGCCGCCACTCGCGGATTGCTCAAGCCTTACCAGCAGGCGGGAAAGCTGCGAATACCACCGATCCACACGGATCATGTAGTAGCGCAGCAGGTCTGTGCTGCTCACGTCTCCTCCAGTCGGGTCGATCCCGAGACAGTCAAAATTCGGACCGCCGGATAGCGAGCCGGTATCGCAATCGCACTCCTCCGTCGGGCGCTTGGTGTAGACGTATTGCCACGACCCGTTTCGCGCATCCTTGCCGAGCAGTGGCTGCTCGACGCACAGCGATGGCATCGGGGTCTCGCTGTTGTGCTGCCCCGCAGGGATGTACTCGACAAGGATCGTTCCGGTGACGGTCGGATCAGGAACTTGCGCCTGCGGGATGGTGAAGGTGTACGGGCCTTCGGCGTATTCCTGCGCAGTGACCGCAATGGCCAGCGTGCCGGACACATCGCCGTGCACTTCCCAGGATTCCGAGCCCGGTACGCTGGCGTCGGTGCAGGTGATTTCCAGCGTTTCCGTTGGCGTGTTGTTGTCGACGGCGATGACCAATTCCGCGCGCTCGATAGCGCCGTTACCGGCCACGTCCACACCGACGACATAGCTGCGCGTGCGAACGCTCAGCTCATTGATGCCCTGCCCTTCCGGCAAGCGATCATTGACGATCGGTCCTTCCACCTTGATCAGCGACGAACCGTCACGGATCGCAGTGAGCGCGTCGTACGGCGTCACGATGCCCGTGTAGGTTTCAGGGGTCACGCCGTCGGTCACAGTGACCGTGCGCGTGCCAGTGATGGCGTGGACCTTCGACCCCTTGTGCACATCACGAACAGGCTTCGGCGTGAAGCTGTAGACGTAGCGACCGCTCTGATACTTCTTGTATTGGCGATAGACCTGCGGATCGTTGCCAAAGCGCAAGCGCGGCGCCGTGGCGGGGATCGTGCCGGCGGGCTCAAGGATCGCCGCACCGAAGTCCCACTGCTCGCCGACGTATTCGTTCGTGCCCTCGGACAGGTCCGATTGCAGCGACCATTCCGTATCGCTCGACACCAGTGCCGTGTGATCGACGTCGATAGCGATATCGTTCCCGCCGGAACCAGACGCAATCGCCCGCAACGTGATGCCCTGGAACGTGGAGTACGCGGCCAGGGTTTCCGTGCCGAGATCTTCCAGCGTCACGACAACGGATTGCACGGCAACGCCCGGCGCAGAGACAGCGGACATGTCGCCGCTACCGACGCCCACGAACGACGGCTGCGATACCTGAATCGTGCTGCCGCCGTTGTCCACGACTTCGACGTCGATCGTTGTGTCGGCCGCGCCGGTATACGGTCCGTCCAGCCCAACCGATCCGCCGCCCACCTTCGCGGCGGTGTCAGTGCGATAGATCGCCTCGGACGGCAAGCCGTTCGTCGCGTCGATGTCGGCGTCGCGAACGATGCTGGTGTCGTTTCCGAGGTATCTCACAAGGACCTCCGCTGTATTGCATCCAGTTGTGGCTTGATGATTCGCGCCAACGCTTCCGCCAATTCCTGCGGATTGCTGCCAATGACGGAGCCGCTGACGTGCACGTTGAAGCCGCCAGAGGCACCGCTGCTCCCTCCGCCGCCGCCTCGCCCACCTCCGCCTCCACCAGAACCGCCGCCGGTCGGCTCAGGGTCGCTATCGCCCCCGTTGCTTTTCTTGCGCGCCGCTTGCTCTTCGGCGATCTGTCGCAGCTTGAGTTCGTGCAGTTCACTCGCTCTGGCGCGCGCCTTGGCGGCCTCCTCTTCGCCGGCCGCACCGCTGGCCTTGGCCAGTTCGTCGATCTGCTTTAGCTGTTCCTCGAAGCGCCGGTTTTCGATATCGGCCTGATTGCCGGTGAGCTGGTCGATCTGGTCTTGCAACGTGCTGCCAAGGTTCGCAAGCGATTCCTCTGCGGCCTTCGCTTCTTGGCGCAACCGCTCCAGTCGACCGCGCGCGCCATCAAGGGCCGCTTGCAGTTGGCTTAGGTCTTGCGAGCCAAGCAGCGTGAATTCTGTGGTCCCGTCCTGCAGCTGCTGTTGCAGCGTGTCCAGCTGCGCCGACATCTGCTCCGCCGCCGCCGCGCCATCGCCAAACGATGAGACACCGGTATTGGCGAACTGCTGCAGGCTTCCGACCAGGTTGCCGAGCGAGGCACGCTGGTTATCGATCGCGGTCTGTGTCTGCTGTACGGCCTGCGTAATTCGATCAGCCATTCCGCCATAGGCGTCACTGGCTTGGATCGCACTAAACTTCAGGCCATCAAGGAAAACGCTATCGCTGAAAGACTTTGCGGCTGCGTCGCTGACTGAGCGGAATGCCGCTTCGATGCCATTGATCGCGCCAGCCACGCCGGTAAGCGTGACCGTTGCGCCCTTCATGGCGTCTTCAGTTTTCTGGCCAGCGTCCTTAGCGGCGTCACCGGCTTTACCGGCAGCATCTCCGGCCTTGCCAAATCCGGCCTTGCCGTCGTCGCCGGCCTTCTGGAATTCCTTGCCGGTTTCGCGAACCGTTTCGCCTGTCTTTTTCAGCTGGTCGCTTATGCCAAGGGCCGTTTCCTTAACGGCAATGGCGCGCTCTGTCTCGGCCTTAGTCGCTGCATCCGCATCGGCCGTCGCTGCGCGGGCGCTTGCGGCCCACGCCTCGAAAGCTTTCTTCGTATCGCCAGATGCAATGCCGGCCTGCCCGAGCTTGGCGGCCAGTTGATCAAGCGAGGCTTCTCGCTGCGCCGCAGCCGTAACAAGTTCGGACGTCAGCGTGATGCCGAGATCCTTTGCCAGCGCCTTCATATCACCCAGAGCAGCGCCAGTTTCTGGCGCTTTGCCCTTCAGACGATCCAGCTCAGCGTTGGCCGCCGCCACTTCCTTTTGGAGCCGAACGAACTCGTCGGAATTCGTTTTCCCACTCAGCGCCAGATTCTTCAGCGCTTCGGCTGCATCGCGTGCGCGCTGGGCGGCGGCGGTGAGTTCGCGGGCATGCGCAACTGAAGCTTCAGCCGCCGCGGCCTGCTGGCGCGCCATGCGTTCTGCCGCGTCGCCAACAACGTTGAATTCCTTGGCGACACCGACCGAGGACTGCGCCGCCTCCTTCATGTAATCCGGAACGAAGCCAAGCTGATTGCCCAGCTCTTGGACCTTCGGCGCCGTCTCGCCAGCGGCAGTTCCGACTTGACCAACGCCGGCAGCAGCCTTTTCTGATGCTGCTGACAGCTTCGCCGAGGCAGCCTCAAGGTCTGCTTCAGCCTTTGCTGTTTCGTCGAAGTTGTTCTTCGCGCGCTTGGCGAACTCTTCGGTGACTGCCGCCAGTCCGCCGACGGCATTGTTCGCCTCGGTGACGGCATCCTTGACCAAGCGTCCAGCTAGAGGGATGCGCGCCAGCGCCTCGAGGTAGAGCGCAACGCCCTTGGCCCCAATCGTGAAGGCGCCCGTGATGGCTGTCGCAATACCAAAGACCGCGGTCTGCAGGCCGTTGAACGCGACACGGATGCCGGCGATGGTGACGTCGATGGCAGCACCAGCCACCGCCAGCTGATCACCAAGACCGCGCATGGATGCTGCGATATCGGTGAATGTGGTGCGGGCGTTGGCAATCAGCCCAGGCCAGTCGATGCTGCGGACGAAAGCGTCGAACGCCTTCGTGCCTTCGGCTGCCATGGTGCCGATAGCGGTCTGGATTTCCGCGAATGCTGGGGACTTGGCGAACTCGTCGAGCGACGTTGCCAGCTTCTCTATCTCATCCTTGAGCGGAGTGAGAACGGGCTTCAGCAGGCTGGAGCCGAGGCGGTCGAACGAGTTGGCAAAATGCTGGATGGCGCCGCTGAGGTTGTCGTCAAGCAGCTTCGCGGTCGACTCTGCCTCGCCCTTCGCCGTCTGCAGCGATAGCGTGAAGTTCTTCAGCGCATCGGGGCCGAGCTTGCCCAGCGACAGCACGACCTTGAGCGCGGAGCCGTCCAGATCCTGCAGCGCCTTCTGACTGGCCGGCGTGTTCGAGGTGAGCGCCGTGATGGCCTTGTTGAAGTCGCCTGTGGTGACACCCAGGCCAAGTAGGCTCTGACGCAGCGCGCTGGTCGGATCGCGCAGGCCCTGCAGGATGGTGGCAAGACCACCGCCGGCATCCTTGGCCGCCACGCCGTTTGTCGTGAGCACGCCGAGTGCGGCGGCCGTCTGTTCGAACGAGAGGCCGTTCTCGCGTGCGAGTGGCGCGATCTTGGTCAGTTCATTGGTCAGGCCGTCCAGCGCATCCTTGCTGCCCTTGCTGGCTGCGACGAGCACGTCGACGACTCGGGCAGAGTCTTCCGCGCCGAGTCCGAATTGATCGAGCGCGCCGGCAACGAGGCCGGCAGCCTGCGCCACATCGATCTGCGCGATCTTCGCAAGCCGCAGTGTCGGCACCAACGACTTCATCGCGTCGTCGGCGTTGCGGCCCTGCTCTGTGAGCGCTACCAACCCAGCGGCGGCCTGCTCGCTGCTGACGTTGACGTCGCGCGCGGCGGCTTCAAGCCCTTCGTTCAGATCGGTAAGCTGTCCGTGCGCATCCTTCGCCAGCGCAGCTACACGCGACAGCGAGGCTTCGATACCGGCCGCAGACTTCGCCGCGTCGGTGCCGAACTGAATCCCCTTGAGCGCCAGCGATACCGCAGCGGCGACCGTGATGATCGATCCGAGGTGATCAGTGATCTCGCCGAGCACACCGCCTGCGGACTTCGCCTCGGTGGCCAGCTTCTTCGTGCCGTCAGCGGCGTCCTTCGTCGCCTTGCCAGCCTTTTCAGAGGCGGCGGCGAATTCCGTGATCTTGGCGGTGACGCCAGTTTCTTCGTCCCTCAGCTTCTGCGCCGCGGCGCCAAGGTTGGCGGTGTCGATGCCCGCCTTCTGCAGTCCGCCCTCTAGCTTCTTCAGCGCCAGCGTCTGCGCTGCGTATTGCTCGGTCAGTGTCGCAAGCTGCTTGTCGGACTTCGCGTAGGCGGCGTTGACCTCTTTCGAGGTGGCGGCCGATCGCGACAGCTCGTCGGCCAAGGCGCGCGCACTCTTCTGCGCGGCGTTGAATTTCGCTTCCGTGTCTGCCAGCTCGGCCTTGAGCTTGACGAACTGCTGGATATTGTTGCCGAGCCGCGTGATGCGCTCCAGCTCGTCCAGCAGCTTGTCCGCTTCCGGCGCCGCTTCGCCGCTGGCCTTACCTACCTCGGCAATCGCCTTCGCCAGCTTGATGACGTTTTCGTCACCAGAGGTTTCAACGATAAATCGGAGGATTTCGTCGCGGCTTGCCACGGATCAGCGTTCCTTTGTGAGGCGGTCGACTTCGGCGCGCAGGATTTCTTGCGCCTCATCTGCAATGCGTTGCTGGCGCTCCGGCTTGCGCAGCGCGGAGGCGATACTTGTTCCGTACAAAACCTTGATTGGCAGGCGCGCCTTGGTCTCGCGAACGAAAACCTGGCGCCCACCACCACGACCCGATGCGATGAAGGCATCGGAGAACTGCTGGCGGCCTTTCTCTTTCTGGACCGTCACGACAACGCCGGTGCGCCGCGTGTCTCGCGCCATGTAGGACACAAGCCCGATGCCGCGCTTCTTGCCGGTGATCTCTACGGCGTCCGCGGTCTGGCGCGTGACCAGTCCTTCATTGATGCGTGACGCCGGCAGGTTGTATTCGTCTTGGATGTCGCGCCGCGTGATGACGGGGATACGGCGCGCGAGCGTTCCGACTACGCGCTTCTTCACCTGGCCGAAGTCGCCAGCGAACTTGCGCAGGCGCGCCGCCGCATCGATCGCAGCGGCGACGTTCGTTTGGATCGGCATTTCGAAACCCCAGAAACGACCAGGCCCGCCGAAGCGGGCCTAGGTCGCGGTTGCGATGTAGCGGGACTGTTTAGCTCGGCACGCCGTTGATGTAGAGCGCCGCGGCCGTGGCCGGCTTCTGGAACGCGAGACCGAAGCCCACGCTGCCGTAGTCCGTGCCCGACTTCAGGTTGAAGTCGCCGTCCGGGGACAGCGTGGCGCTCGGCGCATACCACACCGAGTTGGCGCCCTTCGGGTTCTGCTCGTAGAACCAGAACTCACCCTCCAGCGTTGCGTCGCTCTTGGTGGCGATCTGATCCACCGACTTCGCCGCGCGGGTGTAGTCCGAACTCAGGCGGAACGCCTTACCATCGGCGCGCATCGATGCCGGGGTCACGCTGTACGCGGTCGCGATGGCGCCCGTGCTCAGGATGTTGATCACGCCGTAATCGGCATCCAGCTCGTAGTCGGTGTTGGCGACATACGTGATCAGGCCCATGTCCTGCAGCGTCGCGGTGCCGTCGGTAACCGTCGAGCCGTTCGTCGGGAACGTGGGCGGGCTGCCCGCGCTGGTGCCTGCAACCGTCACCATGTACCAGTGCGAGTTCGGCGTCGCCGGGATCAGTGCGGTGCCAACCGTATAAGCGGTGGTGTTCGCGCGCGTCGCGGCATTGTCGCCCTCGTAGGACTTCACCGTGACAGCCGAGACACCAAAGACGCCGGTCCCGTTGTTCGTGGTGCCGCCCAGCGCGATGCTGCGGCCCGGCACAACGTAGGACGACACTTCGTCCGTCACGCTACCCGAAGCCTGCGCCAGGGTCTCGGAGTCGCCCACGATGAACAGTGCCTTGATCTCGTCGCTGAGGTTGTTGCACGTCAGCTTGCCGGTGCGATCCACGCTGATCACGGTACGGTCGAGGATTTCGTTGACGCCCGACTCGGCGGACTCGTAAGTCGCCTCATCGCTGGACATCGAGATGGAAAACTCGCTCGACGGGCTCAGCTGGATGGCGGCCTGCTTGGTGCCGTCGGAATTCTTCGGCGCGAACTTGGCGATGCCGCGCAGGATTTTGAGGTTGTTGTTGTGGGTGCTGGGAAGCAGAGACATGGATTATTCCTCCGGGGTATCGGACAAGGGTTTCGCCGACACGTCGGCGGCGGCGGGCTTGGGTTCTTTTCGTGCGCGCGGTTGCGCCGCGGCGACGCGCTCGAAAATTGCGGGGAAGCGCTCGGCTTGTTCTGCCGGCAGGAGCACCACGTCGCCGACCGCAAGCGGTTTTCCGGCATGCGTGTGCCCCTCCGCGATCACGCGGTATTCACTGGACATAGTCCGGATCTCCGTACTTGTGTGGGTAGGTGCAGGAAATGCTGACGCTGACCAGCACGACGGGGATTTCCGCCTCTGGTATGTTGAATTCCACATCCGTGATCTGCAGTTCCTGCGAGAGCAGGTTTTTGCCTAGCTGCTCGTCGCGCATGTAGAGATCGTCTGGAATCTCAAGCGCGCGGTGCAGATCGGCGAGAAGGTCTTCGGCGGTCACTGCGCACTCGTTGCCCAGAGCGATCACGCCAATGGCATCGAACACGACCGTGGTAGTGGATAGCTCGCTCTTGCCGGGCGCCTGTTCGCGCGTTGTGCCGCCGCCGATGCGACGCGCCAGGAACACGGCCGGCTTCTTCTCGGCGTCCGCGTCATACGCTGGGCGACTGAGAAAGATTCGCCCTTGCAGGTCGTTCTCGAAGTCGCCGCTGCCGTCAATGGCATCCAGGCGACCCTTCAGCTTCTTCAAAATCCGAGCGGCTACGCTTGGCATAGCAGCACCCAGATAGATTCGTCGCCGCCAATGCGGCGCGCGATGGTGAAGGTCTCGACCACTTCAGTGATCGCGTTGAGTACAGAGATGGTTCCGCCATTGCGCGGCGTGTCGGCGATGCCTTCGCGCAGCAGCCGGACGATCACGCTGTCCTTCTGCACTTCCAGTCCGTTCAACACGGCATTGGACAGATCGCGATCGACGTAGCACTTCGCGTCGACCGCGGTCGCGCCGGGCTGCGCCTTATAGGTGCATTCGTCAGCCAGTCCCGAATCCAGAAACGCGGCATGCGCCACCGCGTCGAACTCGTTGGCAAATGCGTTGCTCAATTCCTATCTCCAGAAACGACGCGGCCCGCATGAGCGGGCCGGCGTCGCGATTCACGTGGAACGTTGTGGCTTAGGTGCGCTTGCCACGCAGCAGCATTTCCGGACGGGTTGCGGCGAACAGCGGGTAGCTGTACACCTCAAGGTCCACATGCTGATTGCGATCCTTGTCGGGGATCTGCATGGCATAGAACGGCTGCCCCGGGGTATTGACGAAGTCGAACGACTCGCCGGGGGACGAGATGTGCTGGAACGCCTCGAGCGAGCCGGCCGGATAGAACTTCACCTTGTCGGTGCCGACCGCCACAGTCGAGCCATCGTCCGTGCCGCGGTAGTTCACCCAGTTGATGCCGCCGTAGCGGAAGGACTCGTAGACGTTGGCATAGTCCTCGCGCAGCGAATTGGCGGCCTGCTGGTTGAGGTACGTTGCGCGCACTTCCGGGTGCGAAGTGAGGTCGTCGTAGAACGCGTCGCCGCACAGGCCCTCGACATACGTGCCGGGAGTCCATGCGCCCTTCGAGGCTTTCTGCATGGTGCGCATGACCTGATTGCAGAGCTTCTTCAGCGCACCACTTGCGGGGCTCGCGTTGTCCAGATCGAAGTCGATCTCGGCCGGCTGCGACACGCCCCAGAACGTGAACCAGTTAACCAGGGTGCTGCCGTCGGCGTCGAGCAGAATGCCCTGCAGTGCGCCAAGACGCATGTTCTCGTGCGTCAGGTCCACGTCACGGCGCAGCGCGACCATGCGTGCCATCGCCTCGGCCTGCACCTGTTGCAGCTCGGATTCCGAACCGAAGGCGCGGATGTTCTGCAGTTCGCTCGCGCGAAGCTTGCTGCCCTTCGCAACACGGAAGGTGCGCTGCGAGCGGAGTGTGCGCTTCTCGTTGGCGCGTTGGGCCAGCGGGGCGCCGCGCTCGCTGGTCTGCACCAGGGAGATAACGCCCTCGACCATTTCGAAGTCGGCCGTTTCGGTGCGAATCGACTTCGGCACAAAGATGTTCTTGCTGCCGAGGTAGGAGGGAACGTACGGAACCTTGTTGAGCGCCGCCGTCATTTCGATGCAGGAAAACGCATCGCCACTGAAGATGTCCAAATGTGCCATTGCAGTTCTCCGGAATTAGCGCAGCACGATGCCGCGAGCTTCGAGCTGCGCAGTGGCAGCGGACTTCTGTGCGTCGGTGATGCCACCGGGCCAGGTGATGGAGCCGCTTACTGCGGCGGCGGTCTTCTCGACCACAACACAGGCGGTATCGGCAGACGAAGCGTCCACGCCTGCGAACAGAATGCCGGCGGCGATCTGCGTGCCATCGGTGCCAGCCGGGGCGAGAATGGAATAGTCGCCACCCGACACGGCGATCGTGTAGGTGTCGCCGACACTGAAGTCGGTGGCGCCGTCGGCGATCGTGATGCCGAGGTGATCGGAGGTGAACGCGCCACCAGCGACCGTGATCACGGAGGCGGTATCAAACGGAACCTGCGAGCCATCCGGCGCGCGCAGCTGGAACGTGCCGGCGTTGGAAGCAGCGCCGACGCACACCAGCTTGTAGGTGCCGATCTGCGCCTTTGGGCCGACGGTCGCCGCAACGGTAACCGTGCCGCGCGTGCCGACGGTGCCGACGAATGTGGCGGCGCCGAGGGTCAGCAAGCGACCCAGAACGGTGCCGGCAACACAGTTCTGGCCGGAGTTGAGCACGCCGGAACGGCGGCTGAGGTTATTGGGCAGCTCGGCGACAAGGAACTCGCCGGCATGGGTGCTTTCGGTCTTCGTGGTCATGGTTACTTGCCTCCAAACTTGGCGATGGTCTTGTCCCAGGCGCTATTCGCGGCGTCGGGTCGGTTCACGGTGATGACTTCGTTTTTGCCTGTGTCCGCCACCGCAGCGGACAATTCTTTTCGAACGGTTTCGATGTTGGTGCCAGCCGCGATGTAGTCAGCAGCGGCCGTTTCGATCTTGGCCGCGGCACACAGGTCGCGGACCGCGTTCGCGTGATTGATCATTTCGTCCGGCGTGCCAGAAGGCCCGCGCTTGATCAGCGCCATGCTGATTTCGGCGGGCAACTTCGCGGCCTTCACCGCAGCGACGAGTGCGGTCATCTGCACCGCCGCCTCTTCGGCAGTAAGCGCGATCTGCTTCACGCCTTCCTGCAGTTCTTGGATAGCCGCCTCGGCGATCTGCTCGGCGGTCAGTTTTTCCACCGCTTCGGGCGGATTCGCTTCATCTGGCATGTCACTCTCCAGTTGCGGGATTTCCGGCTGTGCCGGCGTGGAGAGACGCGCGAGAAGATCCTCGAGCGTCCCGATGGAATCGGCGAGCTTGAACACGAGCGCGTCGGCCGGGCCGTAGCACTGCGCCTCAGTGGCGCGAACCTCGTCAGCGCTCATGCCGCGATACTTCGCGACCGAGTTCACGAACAGGTCGTAGGTCTCGTTGATGTCGTCCTGCGCATCGGCCATGGCGGAATCGCTCATCGGCTCGTGCGGGTTGCCGTCGACCTTCTTGGCACCGGCGAAGATGTAAGTGACCTTGATCCCGGCCTTGGCGTCGTAGCCGCTCTGATCGATGTGATAGGTGTAGACGCCGATGGAGCCGACGCCACCGGTGCGGGTCATCTGGATTTCGTCGCAGGCAGCAGCCAGCGCGTAGGCGCCGCTGTAAGCCATGTCGTCGACCTGGGCCACGATGGGCTTCTTGCCGCGCGACGCGAAGATGTAGTCGGCTAGGTCGAAGCACCCGGAAGCCATGCCGCCGGGCGAGTCCATGCGGAACACGATCGCCGTCACGTTCTCGTCTGACATGGCCGCGTCGAACGCGCCGCGCAGTTCCTCGTAGCTTGTAGGGCCGCTACCGCATGCGTCGCGCATCGGGCGATTCACCAGGCCGCCGCTGACGTTGATTACGGCAACCGAGCCAGACGACGCGACCACCGAGTCCGGCGCATCAACGGCTCCCTCAAGGTAAGCGCCGATCAGGTGCTCACCCATCACCGGATGCACGACCAGCGGAGTGCCGAGCGCGTGCGTGTAGAGTTTCGTCACGACGCTGTTCTGTGTGCGGCCGAACAGCCGCGCGAGTAGACCGGGCTTATTGGCCATTCTGGTTGTCCTGTGGCGATTGATCTTGCTGTTGCGGCTGATTGGTTGCGCCGCCGTTGGTAACGCGGCGCGGGTCGCTGTCGAAGACGAAGCCCTTGGCGTCAGACAGCGCGTTGTCCTGCGCGATCTCGGCATTGACCACGTCGGGGTCTTCGCCGCTCGCGGACACCACAGAGCTGCGCGACTTGAAGCCAGCGCGAACCGCCTTGCGTTCGGCATCTACGTCCTGCACCGGATGCGACCAGGGCCAGCCCTGCGGGATGTGCGTGGTCTCGGTGTACTCGTCGCGGCGCTCTGCATAGCCCGGCGCATCCAACGCGCCAGACAACACGGCCGCATCCCAATACGCCTCGCGGATCGGCTGGCACCACTTCGGGATGAGGTAGAGCCATTGCCGCTGCTCGAGCATGCGGCGGAATTCGTTGAGGATCAGCTTGAGCGCGCGGTCGCTGACGCCGGTCAAGTCGCCGGTCAGCACCTCATAGGGCACGCCGTGGCGCGCCGCGATGGCGAGCAACTGCTGGCGGTAGTACGCCGGATAGGTCGCTCCAGCATCGGGCGGGTCGGTGAACTCGACATCCATGCCCGGCGGCAATTCCTGCAGCAGCCCGGGCTCAAGACCGACGATCTGCGTGCCGCCGTCGACGGTGCCGTCCTGCGCCTGGGCGAGCGCGCCGACAGGACTGATCGTGTCGCCGTTCTCGCCTTTCTGCGTGAAGAACCCTGCGAACAGGTTCGCGACGCTCTGGCGCTCCAGAACCGCATCATCGAACTTGTCGAGGTTGAAACTCTTGATCAGGCTCGACGCCGCGCGCGGAATGCCTCGGATCTGTCCTGCACGCACCGGCTCGAACAGGTGGATGATTTCCTCGGCGGGAATCCGAACCAGCTCTTGGTCGCTGAAAGCAACGTTCGCGTCGCCAGGGTGGCGGCGGTGCATCCAATAGGCGACGCGCTTGCCGATCAGGTTGAATTCGATGCCGGCGCGAATCTCGTTCCCGTTGCTCGCGCTGCGCCACAGGTCGGCCGGGCACTGCTCGGCCTCAATGATCTGCACTTGAAGCGGAACAGGCAGCCCGTCTTCAGGGCGGCGCTTGCGCAAGCGCGCGAACACCTCGCCGGCTTCGTCCCACTCACGGACAGCAAGCGCCTGCATGCCGTAGCCATCCAGCACGCCATCGGCATCGCACAGCTTCATGAAGCGCTTCCACAGCGCCTTGTCCGCGGCGCGCAGCTCCGGCGTGCCGTTCACCATCTTGGACTGGATGCCAGTCCCGACCATGTTGCTGACGAGCTTGTCGCCAGCAGTGCCGACCCAAGGATCGTTCCGGACACCACTGCGCGAGCGGCCGACAATCGTCGCCAGCCCGTACTGCGTGACCGAGTTCGGCCCCATGTTCGGCGGCCGGAACGAAAGCAAACGGCGCCCGTTCGACGCCGAGGTGTAGCCCGGCGTCGGCTTCGTCGTGTCTGTCATCGTTAGTAGCCGGTGCCTGTAACGGGGAGGAAGGTCTTAGGCCGCGGCGTGCCGCTGGCGGCTTCGATCTGCGCCAACAGGCTCGCGATGTAAGCGTCGAGCTGGGCGATCGTCGTGTCCGTGTAGGTGATGTTGCGACCGGTCTGATCGCGTATCGTCACAGCGCGCTTGCCGATCGCCAGCTTGTGGCGCGCCTCTTCGGCCTCGGACAACCACGTTTGGAGTTGTACGAGAGTGGCCATTTATTTTCGGTCCATGTAGATGCTGCGAACGATGCGAGGCTTGCGCGCCACAGGAGCCGGCGCGGTTTCGGATAGATCAGGGTTTTTGTCCCACTCCGCGGCCCATGCCGGCGGCTTTGTCCAATCGATTCGGTCAGCGCCCAAGCGAATGACTCCGGCCTCGCCCATCACGCAGAGGTCGAGCGTTTCGTTTGGCCTTCCTGTTTCCTCCCAGCGCTTCTCGCCGCGATGCTCTGCGTGCATCTCGTCGTAAAAGCTGGTCGGCAACCATTCGGGAAAGTGGTAGTAGCCGGGGCCTGGTTCGGTTCGCAGAACGTCGGCCCGCACCACGTCCTTCACTGTCGTCGTGTTGATCAGCAGAACCGGCACATCGCCGGTCGCGCCGGAATGGCGATCCTTGCGCTTGCTCGAGTCGGGGAAGATTTCCTCGATCGTCTTCGCGTTCTCACTGGACGCGCCCTTGCTCAACCGAAACCGGTGGTGCAGGTTGTCCCGCTTGAGCCGGCGCCAAAACTCGTAGGCGCGCCGCGTCACACCAGCCTTGCCGCCGGAGTCGCACAGCACCAGTCGGATCGGCATCGTCCGGCCGCTTCCATCCGCGAGCGGGTAGCGGCGCTGGATCACCTTATCGATCAGCCGGTCCCAGTCCTCGGCATACACCGCCGGATCGATCGGGTGATAAACCGGCTGCCCGTCCTTCGTCTCTCCAGTTTCGCGGCGCGAACTCTTGAGCGCGTACCGGTCGACAATCCACTTCTCGCGATTGCGCCCGACGCCGTGCACCTGAATCACAAAGCGCGGACGCTTGCCGGCCTGGATGTCGATCTGCGCCGTGAGGAAGCGAACCCCTTCCGGCACTGTTCCCTTTTCCCATGCCTCGCCGCGGCTCTGCAGGTCGCCACTGTCACGCTGCTTGCGCACAGCGATCGGCAGATAGGCGCGGCCCTGGTCAAGGTTCACCGTGGACTTGATGTCCACTTCGTCGCCAGTGCGGAGATATGACTGGACCGCGACCGCGTATTTTTCCAGCAGCTTCGGCCAGCTGGCGTAGGCCGCGGCGATGCTGCTCAGCTGGTAGCTGTCGATATCCGTCTCTTGCGGCTCGCCTTCGATCTGTCCGTCGCGATCAAGCCTGCATCCGTCGGGAACCCAGATGCCGCGCCGGTTCAGATCCAGCTTCCACTTCTCGTGAATCTGGGCGCCACACTTGCGACACGGCACCAAGGCATTCGCTTTCGCCCATCGCGCCGCGTCCTGATCCTGCAGCTCCTCCACCATCTGCTCGAGCGGCGGGATGGTGAACATCTCGTGCACGTCAGGGTGCAGCGCCATCGGCTCACTGCAATCCGGGCAGCGCCAGTAGAACCAGTTGCGCGTGCCCGAATTGTAGAGCGACGTGATGCCTGTTGCCGGCGGGGCCATGTGAGGCGACCCCGCCGGTGCCCGCCAATTCGCGTCGCGGTACTCCCTGCGCACCGAACTCTCTACCAGCACCTTGCCGGCCGATAGGAAAGTCTCCGCGCGCTTGGACGCCAAGGCGAAGAGCGAGCCCTCCCCCTCGATGTCGTCCGCCGCGAGGTCGTACTCCGTCATCGCCACATAGCGGAAGTCGCGCCCCGACAGCTGCGCGCCAGAAGGCCAGCCGATCGAGAGAACCATCCCCGACCGAAAAACCTTGTCGTATGTGTTGTCGTCTTGCCGGCGCGGCGATATCCGCGTCCGCAGGTCGGGCGATGCCTCGATCGTCCGCTTGAGGCGAATCTTGCTGTAGTAGCGCCCCATGTCCTGGCTCGCCTGGACGATCAGCATGTCGCCAGGTGCGTGCACGACGTTGCGCGCAATCCACCCGTCGATCAGCGTCAGCGTCTTGCTGCACCGACCGGGCCCCACGAACACCACGGTGCGGTAGCGCCGCGAGTCCAGCGAGTCCGCCGGCTTCGCCATGTACGGCGTCAGGTCCGGGTTGTACGGCCCGGCCGGCGTAACCAGCGAGCGAGCAATCCCGGTGCTGACTGAAATTCGTTCCGGCGGCCGATACAGCGGCGCCGTCGAGCGCCTGACCTCAGCCGCGCTCGCGTGCACCCTCTTCCTCCGTCACATCACCACCGTCGACGAGGTCGGCGATCTCTTGGCGAACGGCGCGCGACTTGTCGTGCAGCCATTCGATGACTCGCGGCTCGCAGCGCAGGTCGCGCTCGGCCGCATCGGCCAACGTCTCCCACGAGCGAACCATGATCTTCGCCAGCGCCGCCATCTCCGCGTGCACCTCATCGGCAAGGATCAGCTGGCCCTCTTCCTGTTCGAACTTCAGCCGCTCGTTCTCGGACTGGAAATACGCCCTGCGGTCCGAAGGCTTCATCTTCGACGGGTCGAGCTTGGCCTCATCACCAACGCCCGACATCGTCAGGATTCCGATCACGTCGCCCAGGCGGTAGATCGGATAACCCGCGCGCTTCCCGTCCGGCTTGACCCGCGCCTCGGCCAGGTATTTCGAGACCGTGTTACGCGCCATCCTGAATTCGGTGGCGATCTGCGAGATGCTCATGCGCACCGGACCGCCAGCAATGTCGGTCACGCCTGCCACGAAATCACCCGCCTCACCCTCTCAGCCCAAGGAATCAGGCGCCAAGACGGCATGCTGCTGATTCCTAAGTAATTGAAAAACTGTCGAAAACTGCGGCCATTGATCCAG